>Ga0316205_10000530_pt1 | contig 68923 bp, 65 predicted proteins | sample 3monthpyrite_MG_FD_204941 | JGI IMG/M metagenome (GOLD analysis project Ga0316205, IMG submission 204941) | Microbial mat bacterial communities from mineral coupon in-situ incubated in ocean water Damariscotta River, Maine, United States -... | ecosystem: Environmental > Aquatic > Marine >...
GAGAAGTTTTTAGGTGTAGATGAGGACATAATTTATGGCAATGACAATACAAATGAAATTGTTATATCTATGCCAATTACAGTTCCAGAAACAGCTGTTAAAGCAAAAGTAGATATAAATGAAAAAAAGTATCCTAATTTTAACGAATATTCAGATTACATATTAGGTACTATCATAATATCATTATTCGCTGTATTAATTGCTTTTGCTGCAAAAGGCATATTTAATTGGTAGCAGCTAACAATACGTTTCACGCAGACCCAAAAAGTTACGCACCTTTTGTGGCGCTTCGCTATAATGCCACAAAAGCCACGTAACTTTTCGGTCTGGTGAACTAGGCGTTAGAGCTAAATAAAAAATGAAAGCATTATATTATTTAGGCGTTATCGTAAATGCAGCACTAGCAATATATGCACTGCAATCTATCTATTCAATAAGTTCAGCTTTTATTGAAGGTAGCGTTTATGAAAGTGATATAAATTATTTTATAATAAAACTAGCTTTATATATTGCAGGTATTTTATATCTAGCTAATTTAACGTTTAAGCTATTAAAAGAAATAAAAATAAATAAAACACAAAACCATAATTAAATTCATCGTACATTATTTAATCAAAGCAGTATTAATAATGAAAAAATGCTCTAACAAGGCCGTTCAACTCGGACATACCTCCGCAGTGCTTAATTTATGCTTGAATAGCACAAATTACCCACCGCTACAGCATGCCGGTTAACGGCGGCGTTAGCTAAAAATAAAGCTTGCCAACCCCCTTCAGTACTACTATAGTATCACTATGAAAATTGAACTCGTAACAACTTTAAAGCGCCAAGCAACTAAAATACTTGCAGAGCTACATACCTCAAAAGAGCCTGTTTTAATAACTGAGCACGGCCAACCTTCAGCATATTTAGTCGATGTTAATGACTATGAACTAACACAAAATCGTATGCACATATTAGAGGGCATAGCACGCGGCGAGACCGCTATATTAGAAAATCGCATACTCACACAATCAGAAGCAAAAGAAAAAATGAGCAAATGGCTCAAATAATCTGGACAGAACCAGCACTACAAGATTTAAATGAAATAGCTGAATATATAGCACTAGATAAAGTTAGCGCCGCTAATAATTTAGTACAAAAAGTTTTTTCAAGCACTGAACGTTTAGAGCAATTTCCTAAATCAGGTCGTAAACCCCCAGAGCTTAAAAAATCACGCTATCTTGAAATAGTAGTAAATCCATGCCGAATATTTTACAGAATTGAAAAAGAAAAAATTTATATACTTTATGTAATGCGAAGTGAAAGAAAGCTAAAAAATTATTTACTTGAAGATCGTGCCAATAAAAATAGCTAACAAAACGTTTCACGCAGACTGTACTTAACCCGCTTTAATTGATACCCCAAAAAGTTTCGCCTCATGTGGCTTCCGCTTCGCTCCATATTGCCACATAAGTCAAAAACTGTTACGGTCAGCTGAACTCAGCGTTATGTGATTCAAGGAAAAATATGAGTCCCACAGTATTCAAAGAGAAAGGCTACAGGTTCTTCTTTTTCTCAAGAGAAGAGTCTCGTATACATGTACATGTTGTATCTGGTGAAGGTGAGGCAAAATTCTGGCTCGAACCAGAAATTGAATTAGCTTAGAATTACAATTATACTAGAAAACAACTTAAAGAAATCGAATCATTAGTAGAGGTTCATAGTAATGAGCTCATTAGCGCATGGAAACAACACTTTAGCTGTTGAAGTCACAAACGTGTCAAGCCACGGAGTATGGTTATTAGCTCATGACAAAGAGCTATTCATGTCATATAAAGACTTCCCTTGGTTTAAAGACCAAACAATACAAAATATTCTCAATGTTGAAGAACAAGACACTAATCATTACTACTGGCCCGACATTGATGTAGATTTATCATTAGAATCTATCGAACATCCTGAAAGATTCCCACTTAAAGCAAAACACACATAACACATATGAGCCTCTTTCAGGTCAATAACCATTAGTCCGCTTTATCAGTTAATTTATTAACTGATAAAGTAAAGCCATTAACAAAATCAAATACTTCATCTGTCATATGAACTGTTAAGCTGTAATAGCTCAGACCTAATCTGACACTTCAGCTTGACTAGAAGAGAGTTACCCGTTTTGATAAAGGTGTCGAATCTTTAATTCAAAACAAAAGGTAACTCTCAATGCTACATACTAACAATCCAATCATAAAAAACACAAAGCAGGATTATTGAACTTAGCTGAAGAGCTAGGAAATGTATCTAAAGCCTGTAAGGTAATGGGTGTATCACGGGATACGTTTTATCGCTATCAAGAGCTTGTTGAGGATGGAAATCTTGATTCACTCATCAACAAAAGTCGCAGAACTCCCAACGTTAAAAATCGTGTTGATCTAGAGACAGAGCAAGCTGTTATTGCTTATGCCGTCGAACAACCCGCACACGGACAACATCGCACAAGTAATGAGCTACGACGCAAAGGCGTGTTTGTTTCAGGCAGTGGCGTGCGCTCTATTTGGTTACGCAATGATCTGGAAAACTTCAAAAAGCGTTTAAAAGCGCTGGAAGCTAAAGTAGCCGAAGACGGTATTATTTTAAGTGATTCACAAGTGGCCGCACTGGAAAAGAAAAAGCATGACGATGAAGCCTGCGGTGAAATTGAAACGGCGCACCCTGGCTATCTCGGCTCACAAGACACGTTCTACGTGGGAAATCTGAAAGGTGTTGGGCGAATTTATCAACAAACTTTTGTTGATACTTACAGCAAAATTGCCTTTGCAAAGCTCTACACAACGAAAACACCGATCACGGCTGCTGACATGCTCAATGATAAAGTTCTACCTTATTTTGAGCAGTACGACCTGCCTATGCTGCGCATATTAACCGATAGAGGTACTGAGTATTGTGGCCGTGTAGATCATCATGATTATCAGTTATATCTAGCAATTAACGACATCGATCACACCAAAACAAAAGCGATGTCGCCGCAAACAAATGGCATATGCGAACGCTTCCACAAAACGATCTTAAATGAGTTTTATCAAATAACATTTAGGAAAAAACTTTACTCAAATATGGAGGAACTACAAAAAGATCTGGACGAATGGATCGAATACTATAACAATGAACGAACTCATCAAGGTAAAAAATGCTGTGGCCGAACACCACATGAAACAATGCTGGATGGGAAAACGGTTTGGGCTGAAAAGAATTTAGCTCAAATCTAAACTAACAGTCACCGTAAAAAACGGGTAACTGCCAGATCAAGTCTGAGCTACTACATTATTTTATGATGTCAGAGCGTCAGGCATGGATATCAAATATTGTATTTGCACTGATCAATATACCACTGGCGTGGTACCTTCTTGAGACACACGAATCCATCAGATTCTCAGTAACATTCTTATTGGTCTGTGTATATTCGGCAATTTTTCTTCGTGTCATATCCAGGCAATATAACGAACTGCGAGAACAGGCGATTACAGACAAGCTAACGGGGCTGTACAACAGAACACTACTTCAAGATTCTTTGGCTATGGCGACACATCAAGCCAATCGAACAGATACAGCCTTCACACTCATCAGCATGGACATTGATTTTTTCAAAGACATCAATGACGAACTAGGTCATGATATGGGTGATCACGTCCTCATACAACTGGGGATGCTCTTAAAGGGCTTCTTTCGAGACAGTGACAAAATATTCAGAACTGGCGGAGAGGAATTTGTGATTCTAGTCCACAACACCAATGAAGCCAATAGTATCAACATTGCAGAAAGATTAAGAAAGGATATAGAAAACTCTTCATTAATACCCGGCCGTAAGATAACGGTTAGTATTGGTGTAGCAGGCATAGGTTCCACGAAAGACTGGAAACAATGGATGAAGGCTTGTGACAATAATCTATATGAGGCAAAGAATAGCGGTCGCAACAAGGTGGTTGCCGATTCGGTTATCTAAGAGTAATAATGACTCTCACAGTTGCATAGAATAATTTATGCAGCATTATAAAGTAGGTATAGAATTTAAAAACAGGCCTATTTCACAGGTTGTTTTTTAACCAAAATTTAGGCTGGAGGTTTTTCTACAGCCTCGTTAGATGCCAGTCAAAAGAATATCAATCGCACCAAGAATCTCATATCGATAATTTTCAAGTGATCCAGCATTTTTCTTAAGCAACGGAGCGGGAACTGATGTCATTTGATGAGTTAGTAAAATATAATTTTTACCTTCAATATCAATAACAGGGCAAAGGCTATTTGCATTTGTATTATTTGTCGCTTTATCTAAAGACAATGGAATAACAACTCTTGAATTCAAGCTTTCAAGTAAATCACTTTGTACATCAACAAAAAATGGGTATGCTTTCTTTGAGCTTTTATTTTCATTTTTATATAACGAATACTGGTTCATCATAACTCTCTAAATGAGTCTGAAAATAGACCATTTTTTTCGGCTAAATCATTAAGAGCATTAATTGCTTCTTTATTCTCTTTAAGCCACGAATCACGTGCCGTAGCTTTTACTTGTAACGCTAAAGCCTGCTCTAAAGTAGCGGATAAATTAATTTTCATCCTTCGAGCCTTTTTAAGTAAATCACTATTCACACTAAGATTTGTTGGTTTTTTTGGTGCATCAACATCATATATATGCCGCATACTATCGCCCACAGTTAATGCGCATACATTATGCGCACATTTAATATAGCATTCTAGTGTGCATCAAACAAGTGATTCCAGCTGAGCCGTAACATGGCCGCCTTTTTCCTTTTATCATTGCAAAAAGATTATTTTCAATCGTTTGCCTTTATAGCATTAGGCTCAATCATTATATTGGGGCGTAATATCTTCATGCTTTTACTTCATGACGCTAAGAAGTATGAGCGCATGATCAAGGGTATTACAATACTAACAGGCCTAAGCATTATAATATTTGGTGTAGCAAGCTTATTTACAGGCTTCTCAACCCCCGTATAAAAAAGAAAGGCAAGGTGCTTCACTCATAATTACCCAAAAAGCCAAGCCAGGTTACGACAGCTGAACCTGGCGTTGGCTAAATAATGACAAAATGCAAAAAATTTAAGGCTGCGGCGACAACTGAGAATTAGTAGCATTAATATTTGCAGCCCTTAAATTATAAAACCTGACATCTCGGTATGCTTTTGAGCCGCAATTTAATATCTTACGTTTATTCAAAGACACTGGATTCGAGCAATAATCATACGTGAATAACGACTAGCCTTATCTTATTTTTTACTAGAACATCGCTAAAGCCTTACACTAGAGTGCATGATTTTTACTCGCATACTGAAACAATAAATTACTCGGCGTATTAATCTATACTCTGATAATGCAATTAGAAGGCTACTCCAATCTCACCAAATTTGCTGTCGGCGGAATGGCCGCAGTTTATAAAGCTCGCCAGCTATCACTTAACCGTACGGTTGCCATTAAGTTTTTATCAGCTGAATATTTATGGGACGATGAGGCAAAACTTTTGTTTGAGCAAGAGTCACTGGTCATTGCTCAACTCAATCACCCCAATATTATTCATATCATTGATCGTGGACTGACACCCAAAGGCCGCCCCTATTTTGTGATGGATTATATTCAGGGCAGTGATTTATCACAGGTGATTCAGCAGGAAAAACTTAGCCTTAACGATAAAATCAATTTGCTTATTCAAATTTGTAAAGGTATGTCGAGTGCACATAAAAATGGCGTGATTCATCGCGACATTAAACCTTCAAATTTGCTTGTCGATGCAGAAAACCACCTTCACATACTCGACTTTGGTATTGCCTGGCTAGCCGCCAGTGGAAAACCTGAGAACATTGTAGGCACACCCGACTATATGTCACCTGAACAGTTCAGCCAGCCAGAATCGGTTACTCACTTAACTGATATTTATTCGCTGGGTGTGATTATGTATGAAATATTCACCGGCTCACTACCGCCCATAAGCAAAGATAAGCTCACTAACAGCTTAAGCAACTTACCCGAAGACTTAGCCGCATTGGTACAGCAGTGCCTGCAAACAGACCCCCAACAACGTCCCGCCACAACAGATGAAATTCGACTACAGTTATTAACACTTACCAGAGGCGCGCACTTAAATCAAAACCAGAAATCTGAAGCCAATAGTGCAATTAATAATACAGACAATAAATTTGTATTACTGGACATCATTAAAAAAAATGCATTTGGCGCCGTTTATTTATTTAAAGATCGCAGCCGAGAAAACCTGCTGGTTATTAAAAAACGCACTAAATCTATCGCTGGCTACAAAGAGGCCAAATTATTAAGCCAGCTAAATCATCAGAATATTATTAAGATTTACGGAACATCAAAAAGTAAGTATGCATTTATTATTGTAATGGAGCACATTGCTAGTGGTAGTTTACAAGACAGGCTCGTTAGAAAATTCAGTTTAAAAAGATTTATTCCCGTAGCTGAATCCATTTGCAAAGCATTACAGTTTTCCCACAATGAGAACATACACCACGGAAATTTACGCCCTAATAATATTCTTTACGATAAAAATAATAATATTAAGATATCAGACTTCGGGCTTGATGAACATTACGCAACCACCAGCAGTCACGCTGACTGGTATCAACCCAATGACAAAGGCGGCTCTGCTAAAGCGCGTGACATGTATAGCGCGGGTGCAATTTTTTATCGAATGCTAACCGGACAACCCGTAAAATTTTCAAATAAGCGGATACAGGATACAGATGAATTTAATAATTTAAGTAAAGCGGTTAAAAACATATTGCGTAATTTAATGGAAGAAGACCGATCAAATCACTATCAGTCAATTGATCAGCTATTACCCGATTTAGAAAAGCTAAAAAATGATGTTTCTGTCATTAAATCTAAGCGCCATACTCAATTAACTAAAGCACTCTATATAATAATTACTGCACTGCTCATCAATAGCCTGATTATTGGTTTATATTTTTATTTCAATCCCGAAAAGTTATCGGCATTATCAAATTATTTTGGATTATGATTAAACAGTAATTTACAACCACTGACGATCAATCGAAATTAATTCAAGTTCCGTATACTCAAGTACCCGCGCTTCTACCAGGCTATACTGTTTATCTAAATAAGATTTATCATTACTTAATAAACACAAAGCTATTACTGATTTTTGCCAATTATCCAACTCATCCACTTCTGCTACCGATGCGTTAAATCGGTGGCTTAATCTGTCTTTTAAACTTTTTATTTGTTTGCGTTTTTCTTTTAGAGAGTGAGCGTTGGGAATGTGGAGGTTTAGATTTATTAATAGTATGTGCATGATTTATTTTTTAGACCTGCTAGCAGTGCTGTACTGAGAAAATAAACGTGATGCTGTTGAGCTTCCGAGTTGTTCCTTCTCCCTTTGGGAGAAGGTTGGGATGAGGGTTGATATAAATTGAAACAATAGATATTTTTAAGCTCACTCAGCCTCACCCCAGCCCTCTCCCCTCAAGGAGAGGATCTGGGGAGAGGGAGTTAATTGACCGCTTGGATCAACTACAGATTAAAAATTTCAAGCCCTAAGCCTTTTACAATTTCTTCATTCGCAGGATTAGTCACTACTGCGACACTCGCCTTTTCAGGTTTCAAATATTTTTCACCCACACGTTTTAAATCATCAACCGTGACTTTTAAAACTCGCTCGCGATATACCTGACGTTGCTCCGGTGTACGCCCGTAAAGTTCATTATGATATGCCTGCTTAGCTTCACCTGCAGGTGAACCGGGTTTATCCATGCTGCCAATAATGCCTAAAATCGCTTCTTCAACCTGTAACTCTGTGTGCGTTTCATTTAACAACCAGTCGATTGATTTATCAAAATCATCCAGCGTTTCAGCTAAGCGCGGGTCGCGATACGAGAAGAATCGAAAGCATGCATTACTCGGCTCATGACTTGCACCGCCACCATAAGCGCCACCCTGTTCACGAATCACCCGGTGTAAATAACCGTTGCGTAAAAAACCGCCTAATACAGATAACGCCGCCGCATCTTCATGATTAACACTGACGGTTGGGTAAGACTTTGCACTAAAGTTAACCTGCGTGCTGGTTAGCCACGCCTGTTTTACCTGCTGCTTAACCGGGGCTAAATCAAACTGAGTGTTTTGTTGATTGCCTTTTCCAGACCAGTAGGTTTGAATATCTTTTTCAATACCCGCCTGCGATTCTTTTTCTGAAACGCTTAAATATTTTCTTGGTGCCTTAATTATTTGCTGATGTATGGCTTTAAATTTTTCAGCCAATGCTGCCAGTGCCTCTTTATCACTCAAAGAATCATCAAGTTTTTTCAAACTTTGAATTCCCTGTAATCCCGAAATACGATGACTTAAATTAGCCGCGGGACTCATACCACTGCTGGCTGCTGTCATTGCTAAACTATGCCCCTGCCCGGTTACACTTTGTTCGCGACGTGCACGTTTTTGCGACACCAATTCTCGAATTCGTTCGAGTTCGTCAAAGCGCGCATTGTCTAACATCTCTGACATTAACTCATTTAACTGCTGATGGTTTCGGCTAAGGGCTTTACCCGAAAAAACAAAATGGGCTTTTATATTCTGCTCATTATCTACCGAGCCACGCACACTGGTATAAGAACTTACGCCACCACTCACCGCATCCTGCCAGGCTTGCGATTGTAAATAATCTTTTTCACCACAACCCAGCTCGGTTAAGCAGTAGGTATAAACCGGCAACAGATTAACCAGCTCATCATCCAGCGCAGGCATATCAACAATAATCTGCTGATAAATTAAACCATTGGTGCCCTGCTCAAAAAATGCCAGTTGCATATCATCAAGTGTTTTTGAAGAACCACAGGGAATCTGTAATTTTGCCGGCACATCCTCTAAACCGACTTTCGGCAAAATACTAATATCATCTTCTTCGTTCTGTCTTTTTTCTAACGCTGCGGCTAACTCAACAATGTTTTGCTTTTCATCGTCAGAAAGTTTTGCTTTAATTTCTGCGAGTTTATCCGCTTCAGCTTTTTCCTTAGCTTTGCTTAAATTCGTATCCGGTGTCATCACTAATCGAATGCGATGTTGATTATCTAATAAATTTTTCTTTACCAGATTTTTAATAAATTCCGGATCTTTAATATCTTCGCGCAGCTGTTCTAACACCGGCTCAATATTCATTACCGCCATCGGGTCACCACGGTGAATAGCCGCCGACAATCCGCCTAAAATTAATTGCATGCCATAAGGGTAACCATCGCCGCCAATTTCACGTTGACCTAATTCCAGCTGGTGCAGCACCGCTTCAACCTGTGATTGATCTACACCATTTTCAGCAACATCGCGCAACACATCTAATACCAGCTTTTCAATTGCATCTGCGTTTTCAGCTTCAGTCGCTTCCAGCCCGCACATAAAACTCATTTCACGATTAGAATCTTCCAGCCCGCACAGTGGCGAAGGTGATGCGCCTAAGTCAGTGGTTTCCAGTGCCTTCTGTAATGGCGAAGCGGAATTATCCAGTAGCACGCTGGACATTAAATGTGCCTGCAGCATTTCTTCAAGTGAGGTGCTGCGCCCCAGCAACCAGCTAACCACCACATGGGTTTTGGCTTTGGTATCTTCTTCATCAAAGGCGTAGCTGCCTGCAAAATTCTGTGGTGTGCTATAACGCTGCTCATCATCGACTTTAATTTCGACACCGAGTTTTTCAAAGCGGCTTAGGGCTTTTGTCTCAAATACTTCGTGATGCTGTATTGCCGGAATATCACCAAAGGTCATAAACACTGAGTTTGACGGATGATAGTGAACCTTATAAAAATCTTTTAACTGCTGATAACTCAAGTCGGGAATATTTTCCGGCTCGCCGCCCGAATTATAATGATAAGTCGTCGTCGGAAATAAATGCTCGGTAACGGTTTGCCACAGAGTGCTTACCGGTGAGCTCATGGCACCTTTCATTTCATTGAACACTACGCCTTTGTATACCAGTGGCGTAGATGGATCATCGGCGGTTTCAAATTCAAAGCGATGGCCCTCCTGAGCAAAGTCGAGCTCATGCAGGCGCGAGAAAAAGACCGCGTCGAGATACACGTCCATCAAGTTATCGAAGTCTTTACGGTTCTGGCTGGCAAAGGGATATGCAGTCCAGTCGCTGCTGGTGAAGGCATTCATAAAGGTGTTGAGTGAGCGTCGGATCATCATAAAGAACGGGTCGCGTACCGGAAACCGCTCGCTACCACATAAAGCGGTGTGCTCTAACATGTGGGCCACACCGGTTGAATCGGTGGGAATGGTGCGAAGTGCTACCAGAAATACATTCTCATTATTTTCGGCGGCGAGGTGATAATGCGCCGCGCCGGTTTTTATATGCTCATACTCTTCAATAGTGATATTGAGTGAATCGATTCGCTCAGAGCGCTTCCACTGAAATGCGGGGTGAACCTGAGCGGGCTTCAAATCAACAGACGACATATAAACTTCCACAATTATTTATTAGCCACAGATTGTAGCTTGTTAACTGGTTGAATAAAACGGCTTTATTTTAGGGGGCGAATAAATTAGCCCTATAAATTAACCATATAAATTAAAGAGTTTAATTAAACATGACTTGAAACTATGGGAGAATGGACATATATAATAAGAATACGTTAACTAAATACGCAATAGTATTTTTAGCCTCCCCCTTATAAAAAAGGGGATTGAGGGGGATTTAAAGACATTCATGTTTGAATGCCTTATAAATAAGATACTATATCTTGAATGATTTTAAATCTCCCCCACCCCCTCTTTTTCAAAGAGGGGGTATTAGAATTAACTAAAAATACCTTTTAATTTTATAAGGTTAAGCCTTACAAAGACATTCATAAAAAATTATAAAGACACCCATAATGATTAAATCCCTCACCGCCGCTCAGCTGCGCCCCCGCTGCACCGCTGAATCTTTACCTTTTAGCGACACCACCGAGCTTGAAGACCTGACCGATATACTCGGTCAGGATCGTGCATTCAAGGCCATTGATTTTGGAATTAATGTAAACCATCGCGGCTTTAATTTGTATGTAATGGGCTCATCCGGGCTTGGCAAGCATGGCCTGATTCGTAAATATTTATCCCGTGTCGCAGCTGAAAAAGAGCCGCCCTCTGACTGGTGCTATGTACACAACTTCGACCAGGACTATAAACCCAAAGCACTTAAACTGCCCGCGGGTCAGGGCCGTGCCTTTAAAAAGGACATGAAAAACCTCATCGAAGATCTGGGCAAAGCCATTAATGCGGCCTTCGAAACCACTGAATATCAGGAACAAATTCAGGTTATTGAAAAATCATTTCAGAAAAAACAGGCCAGCCTGCTCGACAAACATGCAGAGCAAGCACGCCAGCAGGAAATCAATTTAAGCAATACGCCTTCTGGTTTTATGCTTACGCCAATTGTTGACGGACGTAATATTACCGAAGATGAATACGAGGCATTGTCCGAAGAAATTAAAGACGAAATAGAAGATAAAATTGCCAGCTTTCAGGATGAACTGGAATACCTCGCACCAGAGATGTCACGTCAGCGCCGTGAACATAATATAAAAATTAAAAAACTCAATCGCAAAGTTGCACTGTTTGCGAGTAGCAACTTAATTAAAGATACCAAACGAAAATTTAAATCGCTGCCTGAAGTGGTTAATTATTTAAAAGGCTTGCAGGAAGATGTGCTGCATCATTTAGAAGAGTTTACCGAAACTGAAGAAGAAGCACCCGATAGTGAATCTGCGCAACAACAAACCAATAAAGGCGAATCGCTGCAGCGTTATCAAGTAAATTTAATTGTTGAATGCGGCAAGCAGAAAAATGCACCGGTGGTTTACCTTGATAACCCAACCTATCAAAATTTAGTTGGACGCATTGAATATGAAAACCGCTCTAACAACCCGGGAAATAATTTCACCCTAATTAAGCCCGGCGCATTACTCGAAGCCAATGGCGGTTATTTAGTGCTGGATGCTCACAAAATCTTAAGCACGCCCCACGCATGGGATGCGCTTAAACGCAGTATGTATGCAAAGAAAGCCAAAATTGAAAATTTAGAACAGGCTGTTGGTGGTGATAATTCGGTAACCCTTGAGCCGGAACCGATTCCGCTAAAATTAAAAGTTATTTTACTCGGTGACCGCAGCACTTATTATTTACTGCATGAAATTGACCCCGACTTCCCCGAGCTCTTTAAAGTAGAAGCTGACTTTGAAGAAGAAATTTTTCGCGATGATGATGCGACTATAAAATATGCACGCTTAATTGCATCGCGTGCAAGAAAGTTTGAATTAAAAGAACTGGACGCCGCAGCTGTTGCACGAATTATCGAATTTAGTTCACGCCTTGCCAATGACTCAGGGCGACTTTCAACGCGCTTGCGTACCATTGATGATTTATTAATCGAATCAAATTATCATGCATTACAGGCCGATAATAATTTAATCAGCGACATAAATATACAACAAGCCATCGACGCACAAATTGAACGCACCTGTCGCATTCAAGGCTTAATTCAAAGCGATATTCAACGTGGCACTTTAATGATTCGCACCGATGGCGAAGTGATTGGCGAAATAAATGGTCTGTCGGTTTTTGAAATTGGTAAGTTCGGTTTTGGACAACCATCGCGTATTTCTGCCTCCGTACATTTAGGCGATGGCAAAATTATTAATATTGAACGTGAAGTTGATTTAAGTGGCTCAATACATGACAAGGGCGTGTTAATTTTATCTGCCCTGCTCGCCAGCCGTTACACCCGTGACACGCCACTGTCATTTTCCGCCAGCATTACCTTTGAGCAATCCTACGGACTCATTGATGGTGACAGTGCATCGGTGGCTGAATTATGCGTATTAATTTCAGCACTCATCGACTTACCGATTCAGCAAGGTCTGGCGATTACCGGCTCACTCAATCAGCAGGGTTTTGTGCAGGCGATTGGTGGCGTTAATGAAAAGCTCGAAGGCTTTTTTGATATCTGCCAACAACGGGGATTAACCGGCAGGCAGGGTTGTATTATTCCGGCGGTGAATGTGAAAAATTTATCGCTGCGCAAAGATGTCATCGATGCAATTGAACAGGGGCAGTTTCATATTTATCCGGTAGAGCATTATCTGCAGGCACTGGAATTGTTACTTGGTATGCCTGCGGGTGAAAAATTAGTGGATGGTAGTTATGACAAAGATAGCATTAACGACCGGGTGGTGAAGCGCTTGTGTGAATATGCTAAACATCGTAAGGCGGCTCAGATTATTTTGTAGCTGAAAGTTAAATCCCCCTTACCCCCCCCTTTTGCTAAGGGGGAGACATAGCTCGCCTCTTAGCAAAAGAGGGGTTGGGGGGAGATTTAACCTCACATCTCAAAACAAAAATACCCGCTAAAACTCTCAAGCAAGTCCAGGCACTCTCCGCAAAAATGCCCGAACATCATGCCCAACCGCCAACGTTGCCGGAATCGTAAACAAAGTAACCACAGTAGCAAACATCAACCCGGAAGATAACGCCAAAGCCATAGGTGAAACAAAATGATCTAGCCCGCCCCAGCCATATGCGGTGGGTAATAATCCAACAACCGTTGTTGCGGCGGTTAAAATAACCGCTCTAAAACGCCTGCGACCTGCCAGTAAAATTGCGTCTTTAATTTCCATGCCCTCTTCTCGTGCACGCTGAATAAACACTAGCAACACTAAAGAACTGTTCACCACAACACCGGTTAACGCCACCATCCCCATGGTTGAGAAAAAAGATAAAGGCATGGGTTTCCAGAACATGTCGTGCAAATAGAAACTTAAAATAACACCTATTGCACCAAATGGAATAGCCAGCATAACCAGCAATGGGTAGACCATATTATTAAACTGAATCGCCAGAATAAAAAAGATTGCAATTAATGCAAACACAAAGGCGATCAGTAAACTCATAAATGATTCCTGATTTTTTTCCTGCTCGCCACCATAATTTACAGTGACTTTATCTTGCACACCTTTCTGCCAGATAGCTTCATTATCTTTTACTATTTTATTTAATTTCAGGCTGGATAAAATACTGCTATCAATATCTGCCACCACATTAACAATACGAATACCATCTTTATGGCGGATAGTTGTATAGCCCTTATGCTCTTCTAATGTCGCAATTTTATTCAGCGGAATTAAACCGCCGCGATTATTCGGAATTTGCACATTTTCAATTTGCTCTAACTCTCCCGCACCTTTTGACGGAAAACGAATAGTAACATCGATTTCTTCGGTACCCTGACGTATGGTTGAAACCACTAAACCATCTGCCGCTGCACGAATATGCCGGGATACAATTTGCAAATCAATCCCCGCATAAGCCGCCAGTTTTCGATTTAACACCACATGCAATTCTGCATCGCCGGGTTTTAATCCACTGTCAATTGTGGTGACACCTTCAACCGTTGTTAAAAAATCCATTAACTGTCGCGCCGCCTGCTCACTGGATTTTGTATCAAAGCCGTTTATCTCAGCTTCTAGTGCACGGCCCAGTGGCGGCCCGTTTGAAATTAAAGTAGATGAGATTTCCAGCTGCGAATATTTTTCTTTTAATAGTTTTGTTACCTTATTCATATCTTCAATAGCATCATGCTGCGGACGACTCACTGACGGGCTATAAATAGCACGAATTTGTCCGTAGCGACTACCGCGTTGCGTTAACGGATCACCCTCGTCCATTGAAATATCACCGGCCTGCGAAACTGTAGCTTCCAGATACTCAGGGTTAGTGTTGTCACGAATATCCTGATCAACATTGCGCAAATGCTGACGCATCTCTTTTATCGATGTACCCGGATGTGCGGTCACCCGCACCAGATATTCTTCAACACCTACTGGTGGAAATAATTGAAATTGCAAACTGTGTTTTGCCAGCATAATTGAACCAGCCAGAATTAAAAATGAGAGCACCACCGTCACCCATCTAAAGCGAATAGCCTTTTCCAGAAACCAGCCGTAAATATTTTCCAGCCCTAATAACCAGGCACGCTCCTTCGGATGTTTTTTAGCATTGGTGACATGTGCCACATGACTGGGCAACATAAAAAAAGATTCCATCCACGACAAAACTAACAGAGTAATAACCACAATCGGAATAGCAATAACAAACTTACCGATAATGCCAGACATAAACATCATCGGTAAAAATGCCGCAACGGTTGTTAAGATGGTAGTGGTTACCGGGCCGATTAATTCGACCGCACCTTTCACTGCCGCTTCAACCGGATTCAAACCTTTTTCCATGTGGTAAGTTATATTTTCGCCGATAATAATGGCATCATCTACCAGCATACCCAGCACCATAATAAATCCCATCATAGAAATTAAATTCAATGTCATGCCAAAAGCATAAATTATCGCCACCCCACTCATGAAAATAATCGGCAGCCCCCAGGTGGTGGTCATGGCAACTGAAAAACGTAAAAAAAAGATTAATGAAATAAAAACCAGAACAATACCCACCAGTCCATTATTAGTTAACACCCCTAAACGCATGCGCGCAAAACGTGAAAAATCCTGGAATGATTTTACTGTGATGTTTTCACCGTAACGTGCGGGAATATTATCAAGGTAGGGTTTAACTAAATCGATGGTATCGATAATATCCGCATTGGATTTTTTTAATATCAACATAGATACCGCTGGCTTACCCTGCACATCATGCAGTGTTCGTGGTTTTTCAAGCGCTTCTTTTATAACCGCCACATCACCCAGTAAGATGGCATTGCCTCTAGCATTAGCTCTTATCACAATTTTTTTCGCATCATCTATGCTGGTAAATTCACCCACAATGCGCACTGACTTTTGCCCTTCTGGCGTTTCGATTTCGCCTCCGGGAGTATTAATATTCCAGCCCCTTAATACCTGCGCAATTTGATCTACTGAGATTCTGGATTTACGTAATTTATCCGGATCAACTTCGACGCTGTACTCAGCTTTTCGATCACTTAGCAATACAACTTTTGCTACGCCTTTAATTGCCAGCAAATCTTCTTTTATTTTATCGCCTAATCTTTTTAACCCTAACTCAGAACGATCATCCGAAATCGCAACCCGTAATATGGGAAATACCGCGCCATCGACTTCGGTCACAAATGGATCATTAGGCAAATCGCTGGGTAGTGTTGCGCGATCAACCGCCAGTGAAATATCCGAAGTTAAACGATCTCGATTATTGGCATGGGGGTCTACTTCCATTGAAATTCTACCGGAGCCGGGAAATGCCATGGAGATCATTTTATCAATGCCGTTTAGTGAACGTAGCTCCTGTTCGATAGGCGTAATAATTAACTGCTCGATTTCTGAAGGAGATGCGCCGGGGTACACCACATCAATCTGAATAATATCTAAATTAACATTGGGAAAGGCTTCCACCTGCATAAATAACACCGCGGTAACGCCACCAATAGCCAGTAAAAAAACCGACACCAGATTAACCACTAAACTGCGGGTTACCAGATAACGAATAATTGCTTCCATTATTGCTGCCCCTCCTTATTGCGTTGCGATGATGAGTCAATATTTTTTAAGGTGTATTCATCAAACGTAAACTGCGGTAAAAAAATATTTTTCCAGATGCCTCCGCGAATTAAATCCAGCTGATGCTGACGCCGAATTAATTCAATGGACTGTAAATCAGTCGATAGTTCAGCAGTTGCCAGTTGCGATTCAAAATCAATAACTCTATCGGTTTCAATGCGACCATCTTTATAGCGATCAACTGCCTCATCAAGTTTTTTATGTTCAGCATTTACACTTTGTTTAAACGCGCTTAAAGCCTGATCACTGGAATCAATTTCGGCTAACAAACTGGAAATAGAATATTGCAAATCTTCCAGCACCTGCTTTTTATCCTGCAATGCCAGGCCTTTATCATAATGCGCCTGTCGTAGTTCTGCATCAAAACCACTTTTATCCAGCCCGCGATTAAATTCAATACTCACTCCACCAACCACTTCCGACTCTTCTAAATTATCGCCGGGTAGATCACCCTGATTAAGCTCATTACCTAAAAATACCACCAGATCTAAATCGTCTTTACGTTTATCGCGACTGCTGCGTATCTGGCTCTCGGCTAACTGTATGCGCGCATCGATACGTTTAAGATCCGGGCTATGCTGTTGTGCCTGTAAATATACAGCGTTAAATTTTTTGATCTGTGACTGATTTATTTTAATATCCGGCGACAGTGGCGCATCCCATTGCCGCCCCATTAAACGGTTTAATGAAATTAACTGTTTTTTCCATGCCACCTGTAAACTTTTTTTATCGGCACGGTTAATGCTTAAACGTGCATCAACCTGTAATACATCTTTTTCTTCAGACAGCCCCAGTTTATATTCATTTTTTATATAAGTGCGTAACCTTTCGGTACGCTGAATAGTTTTTTCTATGCTTTTTATGCGCGCCCGGGTTGTTGCTGCGCCGATATATAAATCGATAACCTGTGAAGCCAGTTGATCATACAAACCTAGCTGGTCACTGATCGCAAGTTTTTCACTCACTTCAGCAGCCTGTAAACCTTCTTCATATAAAGGATTACCCGAACCTTTTTCAAAACGGTGCCGGTAGTTCACATCCAATCGTGACTTGGTTAATGGGTTTGGAAACGTAGGACCAAAAGAAACGGCTGAATCTTCCACCGCGACACTTGCATTAAACCCTATAGTTCCACCATTATCTAAATTTCGATTTAAGCTACCTCCCGCATTATAACGATCAATTGGTGTACCCAAAAACACACTGGTATCTCTTCTATAGCCGGCATTGGCATTTAACAACCATGAGAGCTGGCTCTCTACTTTTATGTTTTCTTCACGCGCCCGTTGCACCTGAAAGGCTGCAGATTTAATTGTCGGGTAATGGTCAACGACTTTTTGGAGCACCTGTTGCAGACTCAACTGGGTATTTATTTCCTGCGCCTGTGCATTAACACTACATAAAAGAATTAAACCCATAGTGGATAATTTAATTTGTCTCACAGTAATTTCCTTGATTGAGTCGCGCAGATGACATCTTCACTTTTAGTATTTTGACTAGTATTATTTTGACTAGTATTATTTTGACTGGGCTTTTTGAGCAAACTATTTAAAATGAATTCAGTGTGCAGCTGTAAATAATTTTTCGTACCTGTGTCATCGTCATAGGGCTTAAGTGAGTGCATCCAGATCGTTGCCTGCACTAATGGTGCTATTACTAATCGTGCTACGGCTTCCGCTTCATACAGTTCTAACTCGCCGCTTATCATTCCGCGGCTAATCACTTTACTAAATAAATCTCGTGAACGGGTGACTACCGTTTTTGTGAAGTACTCCGCCAACTCAGGAAAATTACCCGACTCGGATACCATGATTTTGGGAATAGCAGACAACGATGTACAGGCTATTCCCATCCACCAGGCATTAATCATATTTTTCAATAACTCAGCCTGTGAGCCTTCGAAATCATCAACCAACTGAGCGACCTGATCTATTTGTGGCGTTATACGTTGTTGCACCACATCCCGGAAGATAGCTTCTTTATTGTCAAAGTACAGATATAAGGTGCCTTTGGAGATACCCGCCGCTTTGGCCACATCAACCATGCGGGTTGAGCTGAAGCCTTTTTCGGTGAATAGCTTGAGGGCTGAATCGAGAATTTCCTCTGGACGCGCCTCCTTACGGCGCTTCCAGCGGCAATTAGAGTTTGAGAGTTTTTCACATAACATACGATTTAATCATTATATTACTGACTAGTCAGTAATATAATAACGATTAATGACCATTAGTCCAGTTATTAATTATTACTGCGACGAAACGCCACACAGTGAGCGCTCTGAACGAGTGCAGAGGCCCCAGTGTATTAAATATAAGCAAAATAGTTATACCCCCCCCTCTTAGAAAAAGAGGGAGAAAACATAAATTAAGAGCATTACTGAATTTATATAATAAGTGAACAGGTAGCGGCGAGGCTTGAATGACGAAGAATGAATTTGAGCACGATTAAAAAATACTAATTAGGTGTAGTGGTTTATACCAGCTCTGACATATTTAATAACAGGTTTTGACCTAATCCTACAGTAGCTATGCTTTACGGGAACTTGAATTCTGTGGTTTCGCCTTGTTGGCGACTTACTTTTTTGTCTGTAGCCCATGATAATTATCTATGGAAAAGTAAGCAAAAAAATGCCGCCCTTTACTCACCAGCCCTCATTAAAAAACAAAGAGGGTGCCTGAAAATTGTTCAATAGACTTCTAATAGTATTCCAAACTGTACGTTACTAATTCCGTTACCGAGTCGTCCCGGTAAGCCGTCCAGGCTTATCGTGACTTAAAATCACATCCCTGTGATTTTACCCCTGCAGGCATACAATTTTCAGCTGGCTCCAGAGGGAATAAATGCAAAACCCGGGTAAGCCTGAGCGGTAAATGAAAATAATTTTTCATTAGAATCTGAAATAACTAAATACAATCATTGTAAGCTCTCATTTAAACCTGCAACCTAATATGTCAGTTCAGATAAAAGCTACTACAAATTAGGCTAGTCATTCACGATGTAGTTTTTGGGGATTGATGCAAATGACTGTACAGTGCCACCTTCTTTGTTCGCAAACATTTGTGCATTTGCTTTAGATAAAAACGGCACCGCCTCAGGAGCATCCATGCCGCCGACCTTCCTGCTCCCTAACACATACCAGGCCTGCTTCGCATCTATCCAGTTATCTGCACCCGGGTTATCCCAATCTGCAACGGACATATCGTTGACATAAATTGCCGCGATATTTTTTGGCTCTTCCGGGGATATGGTAAATGCGATGGTGTCGCGCACCGAGGTAAACCACAACACTTTATTATCGGTAAGAATAATCTGACCTTTTGGGCCTTTGTGATTTACCACAGTCATTAAACAATAATATCCGCTGGCATCACGGGTTAAAGTTTGAGCGTCTGGAACTTCTACTGGTGTATTTTTTTCACAGGCAAATAATGACAGAACAAAAAAAATAGTTAATAACTTATACATAAAAATCTCATTAATTTATCGGAGCAATAATGCTAATTCTCTTTCTTCGAGAGGCAGGATATTTAACAGCTCTTGTTCAATATTATTAAGTACTGAAGCCTTTTACCCCCCCTTAATCCCCCTTTTTCTAAGGGGGAAAATGTGTATCTATTTTTTCTAAGGGGAAAATACGCATCACTTTTTCTATAGGGGAAAAGGTGTACCTACTTTTTCTACGGGGAAACAATATCGCTCCACTGTTCAGTAAAAGAAGAAGACAATATAGCTCCCCTCTTAGTAAAAGAGGGGCTGGGGGAGATTTAATTCCCACCCTTCACTCACCCCCTTTATCTAAAGAAGGCAGTCAGTATTATTCATTTATGCTATTTAAAGCTCACGCCGTTGAAACACAAATAACGTTGCCACTAACGGAACAATCACCCATAACAACATCACCCCGGATAACAATGAGCTACTCATACCCGCTTCACTGGCAATGCCCGCAATTCCGGCCGCATCACTGACGCCATCAAATAAACTTAAATTTAAAATTCGATAACTGTCGGTCGGGCTAATTAACATTAATGTTGCAAATAATTGCTGGCTCAATTTTTGCCCTTCATCCAATAACAGTGCACCGAACAAAACCAGATCATAGAGCACCACAAACACCAGCCATAAACCAATGGCACTGCCGGCGGCAGTGGCTCTTTCTTTTACCAGCACACTTAACAAATACCCAAGCGCGATAAACACCGAGCCTAACAACAATGAACTCATCATCATAACCAGATAAGCCTGCCAACCTGCAAGGCTGCCGCCAAGCATAGTCATAATTAAAATAGCACCGCCATAGCCCGCAAAAATTGCAATAAATAAAATTAACACGTGGCCTAAAAACTTTCCCATAATTACCTGCCAGCGCGTCACCGGATAGGTTAATAACAGCATCATGGTACCACGTTCAAATTCTCCCACTAATGCGTCAAATGACAACATCAATGCAATCAGTGGAATCAAATAAACACTTAAACTTGATAAACTGATTACCGTTATATCCAGATCACTGGCACGCACTGAACCGGTTGGTGCCGAACCTAATAGCGACAGAGCAATTGCCAGTGTGCCCAACAATAAAATCGCTGCGCCAATCCAGCGGTTGCGTAAACCGTCACGTAATTCTTTTAGTGCTAGCACCCATACCATTTTCATGACCTTTCCTCACTCATAAAATGACTGTAAAGCTCATCCAGCCGAGGTGGCATAATTTGCATATCCTGCACGTCTTCTCCAAGATTACTAATGTGACGAATTAACGGCATTTTTTCATCTTTAAAACATTCAAGATGAAAACTTTTATTATTGACATGCATAATATTGACGCCCGAATTGAGGTGCATATCCAGACGTTCTGCCACGCGTGCTGCCTGCCCTTCACTTACCGATACTTTTAATTTCACCGGCAAGGTTGCCTGCTGATAAAGCTCATCCAATGAGCCCATCGCTACCATTTTTCCAGATTTTAAAATAATAAACCGGCTGGCACGGCCTTCAACTTCGTGTAATGAATGGGATGAAATAATAGAGGTTGCGCCGTCCTTTTGTAACTCATCAATCAACTCATAAAAATGCTGGCGCAAAATCGGGTCGAGCCCGGTGGTGGGCTCATCTAAAAATAGCAATTGTGGATTACCCAACATCGCCTGTGCTAAACCCAAACGCTGACGCATACCTTTTGAATAGGTTCCAACTCTGCGTTTAGCGGCATCACCTAAACCGACTAAATCTAAAAGCTTTTCACATTCCGCTTTGCCCGCGCCTTTTAACTGCGCATAAAAACTCAGCACTTCTCGACCGGTCATGGCCTCATAAAAAGCAACGCTTTCAGGTAAATACCCCAGCGCTAAACCCTGAGCAACTGACGCACTGAACGCAGGATTTTTTCCTAATACCTGCACATCACCCGATGTCGGTTTTGTTAAGCCCAGCATTAATTTCATTAACGATGTCTTACCCGCACCGTTATGCCCAACCAGAACTATACACTCGCCGGATTGCACATTGAAATTAATGTCACGTAATACCTTAACATTTGCATACGTTTTATTAACCTCCTGCAATGCAATCACATTGGTTTCAATAGCGGGCTTACTCATTAACTAAATCTCCTGAAATCATAAACTCTAAGTGGGGAGGTTTCATTAAAGGCGCACTGTCGGTAACACCACCGGGATGAATGCCCGGAAATTCAGACTGCGCCCATTTTAATAATTTCACCGAAGGACTATTCAGCAAAAGTTTTGCGGTGGGGTGTCGCCAGATAATTTGATCGACCAGATCATTAGGCTTATAAGTTTGGTCAGAAATACCATTGCCATCCATATCAAAAGCATCGTTATCGCTCCAGTAATTACCTGCGCCGTCTTTTGACCATTCAATAAAACGTGTACCCACATATTTAACCTGGGTGCGATTATTAATAAATGCATTGCCATAAATTTCATTTCGTTCTGAACCGGCTGTGAAATGAATACCTATGCCACAATCTTCAAATCGATTACGACTAATAGTGTTAAAATTTGCGTTATAAATAAATACACATTTTTTTGCACCGCCACTTACCCGATTACCATCTATGTGTGAATAGTTAGTAAAATTAAAAAACAGGCCTCGCTCATGATCTCCAATCGACTGATTGCCACTTGCACGAATTCGATCAGAAAACATCAGTGCAAACCCGACATGATTATTCACTGAAATATTATTGCTGATGTCACTGTCATGGGTATACATATAATGAATCGCAAAACGTAAATCACTTAAATGATTACCCCGAAAAACATTCTGTTTACTGTTGGTCACAAATATTCCATCGCGACCATAGCGAATGGTATTATTTTCAATGACCGAACCGGGGGTATTCCATAAATAAACACCGTTACCCCGATCATTAACCCGATGAAACTGGCTACCAATAATGGTATTATTTTTTACCACAGTCGAATCCGGGCCTTTAAGAAAAATTCCGATTAAATTATTTTCTAAATAATTATTTTCTATAATAACGCTGTCACCTTTATCAGTAACAAAAATCGCGCTATCTTCACCGTTTAAGTCTTTACCGGAGTTTTGAATATGTAAATTTTTAATAATAACATTTGGTGCATCCACAATAATTACATGGGATGAGCTTTCGCCATTTAGCACACTGAATTTATTGCCTGATAATGTCAGGCTTGTGTTGATATTAATTGATCCATTGTATTGACCTGCACCTAGTAAAACAGTATCACCTGCCTGTGCTGAATCGATGGCATGTTGTACTGTACCTTGCCCTGCCTCAACATGAATCACTTTTGCATTGAGATTAAACGATACCAATAAAAAGCTTATAAATAAAATAAATACCATACCGTGAAAATATTCACGGCTGGTATTTATGTTGAACGATTTAACTTTATAAAACATAGCTACAACCCTGGTTCATAAAAACCTGGCTCATAAAAATATGTTTGTCATACCTGCGCAGGTATGACAAAAATTGATTATGACGCTCAACGAAATAGCCATGCTTCATCACTCTAAAGCCTTACGCAGGCTCAACAAACATACGGCCACGCATTTCCATATGCAATGCATGACAGAACCACTGACAATAGAACCAGTGTACGCCCGGACGATCCGCAGTAAACGTAATTGATGATGTTTGCTGCGGCCCGATTTCCATTGCCACGCCATAATTGGCCATAGTAAATCCATGCGTCAGGTCATCAATTGCATCCGCATTACTAATATACACGGTTACTTCATCACCCTGCTTCACGGTGAATTTCTCCATGCTGAAGTTAGGTGCAATCGAGAACATATAAATACGCACTTTATTACCATCGCGAACCACTTTCGAATCGGTTCCCAGTTTAATGCCATCTTTTTTAGCCTGTGCAGTTGCCTCAGCCCACATACGATCACCGTATTCCCAAAGTGAATTCGGGTTAACAATATCAGCACGTACAATACAAACATCATGTGGCTCAGCATAAGTTGGCCCATCGTGCACAACTTTCATTTTCTTACCCGAGATATCAATTAATTGTTCGTTCTCTGGCTTTAATGGACCCACATTAATGAATCGATCTTTTGAAAATTTATTCAATGACACTAACCACTTACCATCTGCCTCTTTGGTTTCACCCATAGTGGTATGGTTATGGCCCGGCTGATAATGCACATCAATTTTTTCAAGAATCGGGTTCACTTTTTTACCGTTATACAAATCAATGGCTTTCTGAATATTCCACTTCACCGCCTGGCTATCGAGGAACAGGGTTGTGAATGCATTTCCTTCACCATCAAACGCGGTATGCAAGGGACCTAAACCTAATTCAGGCTCGGCCACTACGGTATCGCGTGGCTTGATTTTATCCTTGAATAAATCCGGTAAACGACGTACATCAATTACCGTAACCGTAGGTGAGAGCTTACCGTTAAATACAACGTGCTTACCATCCGGTGCAGTGTTACAACCGTGGGGGCTATTAGGCACTGGAATATAACGGGTGTATTTTGAACCATGACGACCATCAATTACCGGCACGCCATTAATTTTTTTATAGTCACCTTTCTTAACTGCTTTTTCAATGGCCTTAATATCAAACACTACCGCCCAGTCACGTTCACTCGACATCATGCCGCCAAGGTTGGTAGCCTCTTCACTGTTGTAACAGGTTGAAAATGCATACAGCCCCTGATAATCCGCATCGCAATTATCTAAATTACCGTCAACCATTACCTGCCATTTCACTTCCATTTCATCGCCGTCAATTGCGGTAAAAATCGCATGGTATTTTTCTGGCTCGTCTAAAATGCTGCCGTCATTTGGAATCGGCACACGATGCTCACCATTGGCAAATACATAACCGGTGCGCGGATATTTTTGCGGACGTAAACCATGAATATCGGACGCATTTGGAATTTCGATAATTTTATCGGCTTTCATTACATCGCAACGTACACGTGCAACACGCGTGTTGGCTTTGTCATTCATAAATAAATAACGGCCATCATAAGTACCATCGGTAAATGACATGTGCGGGTGATGTAAATCACCATTATTCCACACACCACCACGACCACCTGAGTCTAAAAACTTTTTAGTGGTGGGCAGTAAACCATCACGCAGAATTTTACGGCTTTCATTCGTCGCGCCCCAACCGGATGCGCTGCAACGATTAAACACCGGCACACGCATTAGCTCACGCATTGAAGGCATACCTAAAATACGCAGCTCACCCGCCTGACCGCTACTCCAGAAACCGTAGTATTCATCGAGATCACCCGGTGCAACTTCGGCTTTATTTTTTGACGCCGCAATGGCGGCTTCAGGCGTTAATACACCCACACCGGTTAACCCGGCAAAGCCTGCCAGTGCTGCAACTTTCACCGAACCACCGAGTAATTGACGACGCGCCAGCCCCGCCTCTTCAAGTGATTCATTTTCAGTAATATCTTTTTTATTTGCCATTACGTTTATTCCTCGTTTTACATACAATTGTATGTTTAAAAATTGCTCTATTATTAATAGAGCTCGTAAAAATTAACACTCCTTAATTTGTTATCTGTCCTTTTTTAATTCAATTGAAATTGCTGATAGTTTTTTATCAGCCGATGATGCTTCTGCTGATATTTTTTGTGATGCTTTGTGCGCATCTCTACGCTCTTTTTTCAAACGTTTCTGTACCACCACCGGACAAGCATGATCGTCACTATATACAACCTGACAATGCAAACAGTAAAGACATTCGTTCACATTGATATTGCCCTCTGGATGAATCGCCTGCACCATGCATTCATTACCGCAACGCTGGCATGGCGAGCCACATTCTTTGTAACGCTTTAACCATGAAAACATACGTAGCTTTCCGGGGATCGCTAACGCCGCACCCATCGGGCAAAGATATCGACAGTAAAACCGCTCGATAAATAACCCTGGAATTAATACCGCCAGTGCAAAAATCACATACGGCCACTCGCGTACAAACTTCAAAATAATGGCAGTTTTAAAGGGTTCAATTTCAGCTAAACGCTCCGCCCATTCCAGTGAGTAAAGTGAAAACCCGAACAGTAAAAGAAAAATTAAATATTTAAATGTCCAGATACGTTCATGCACCGCCCAGGGCACAACCACCTGTTTTATTTTTAAAGCTTTGGCTACTTTATTTAACAACTCCTGCAAAGCGCCAAATGGGCACAACCAGCCACAATAGGCACCGCGCCCCCAGAACAATAATGAGGCTGCAACAGAAGCCCATAAAATAAAGATCAATGGCTCCATTAAAAAGTATGTCCAGTCAAAGCCGCTTATCAGGGCATTAAACATGGCGAGAATATTCACTACGGATAATTGCGCATTAAAGTACCAGCCAATGCCGAACAACGTAAAAAGCAAAAATCCGGTACGCACCTGCTCGGTTAATTTAGGGCGTTTAACCAGCCAGTCCTGAAAGAAGAAAATAAGCGTTAATACAAACAGCGCAATTGATAGCACTATCACTTCAACAGTTTTGAGCTGCCACATTTTCACCCAGATGGGCTCAACTTTCTTAGCGGCTTGTTTTTTTACTTCGGTAAAATTAAGGTATGCTTCGGGCGGGTTATAATTAAGGTCAAACGTTAAAAATACTTTTTTAGTCGGCCCGATATTTCTACCCACCAATAACTCCAGCTTCCACGGTGTAGCCGCATTAAACTTTAAATCTGCCGGAGTTCTAAATAAATCAACATCGTGTAATTGTGGCGCACCTTCTGCGGCTATCGAACGCAAGCGCTTGTGATAACGGTCGTGGAAACGAATTGATGTATCATCCTGAATCACCTGAAAGCGATCAAAAATTCCACCGCGCACATAGCCCGAACCTTTAAACGAAAAGCGTCCACCGCCGGCCAGCAAAATGGCCTGCTCACCCGGCTTTAATTTTTTTAATAAGTTTTTATACTCATTTTCACCTAATAAACTTTTACCAATACTGGGTATCGAAACAACCGCCGCATATAGCTCAACAAAAGTTTCATCTGCATCACCTTCTTCTGCAAACGCTATTGCCTGAATATTTCCGTCGTCAATAAAAGCCTGATTAATATCACCCAGCGTCAACTTTAAATGTTGAACTGAGCCTTCCTTTAACAGACTCTGCCAATCTTTAATATCTACCATTTCAGTATTAATACTGGCAACCGGGCCACTGCGTTTTTTCTCCGCGGCTAATCCGGACAGACCAAAATGACGCGCCACTTTAATAGATGATCTTAAAATATTGTCGTCCATTACCATGACGGTAACCGTTGCGCCGGACACCACATCAATCTTTACATCCTGTGTGCCACGCACTAGCTTACCGACATCCAGCCCAATGTATTCATCCAGCACCGCGGTAATTCTTTTTTCGGGAATGCCGATTAATACGATCGGTTCATGATGTTCAACCAGTAATACTTTTTGAATAATGCCCTGCATATCGATTGCAACGAGCTGATGCAAGGGTTTGCCGGAATAACCGGTGGTGTTAACATAATCGGATGTTAAAAATACAAAGCCTAACTGCTCGCTACCTTTATAAGCAGGGGATACAATTGGCTCATTGGTAGATTCACCTAAACGATCTGCACCGGGAAATATTTCACTGGCACTTATCGCATCAATAAATCTCGGCAACTCTGTCGCCAGAACCGATGTAGAGAAAAAACTCGCGAAAAAACACAATAAGATAATTTGTAATAATTTTTGAGCTGTACGCTGGCAGGTCATTTTCTGAGCTAAACCTTATGAACTTTACTTACAAATAAACAACTAAAATCAATCTATTAAAATACGACAACAAACATCATTTAGTATTACAGTAGATTCTTATTTTCGACGTATACATTGTGCGACAAATCGCCGCAGGCTCCATGACATATGTCAAGAGCGCGAAGATTCATTAAAGTGTAGACTTAGCATAGTCCAAAACTCAAAAATTTAATCTAATTTATGTTATTAACCGATATTGATACGCCAGCAGAGCTCATGTCAATCGCACTACAGGCAGAGCGTGAAGCAATACGCCGATATACCGGGCTCGCCGCCCGTATGCATGATGGCAACAATACATCTGCGGCCGGCTTATTTGAAAGAATGGTGGAAGAAGAGCTGGAGCATGAAAGATTATTATTAGAATGGATGCAGCAGGAAGGCATTCAAGAAGCGGCGGATATTGCACCAGTAAAATGGTCTGACCCGCAGGTCTCCACCGATTACAATGACGATGCCTGCAATGCTTATCACAGCACCCCCTATCGCGCACTGGCCTTTGCCGTGCACAATGAAGAAATTGCATTTCGTTTTTATACCCATGTGGCTGCACATTCCAGGGACAAGAGCGTGCGCCAGCATGCAGAAATTTTAGCTCGCGAAGAACTGGGGCATGCCGCATTACTGCGTGCCGAACGACGCAAGGCTTATCACCAGGAACGCAATGCACACACAGAAGAACCCAGACTCGATGCCAGTGCAATCACTAATGAAGTAGATTTATTAGCTGCGGCAATTCATATTGATGAATATTTATTGACCCAGATGCAGGCTATTAAAAGTACCACTCAAAAAATTAGCCCGTTATTAATTGAGACACAAAATCACATTATTAAAAACAAAGCCACACTGTTTGAGCAACAAAAACAATTGCAATTAACCCCCAGCGAAGAGATCACCAATAACCTGAAAAAATTAAAGCAGCATAACATTTATATACAAAAAAAATTTAATCAACCCGATCAGGAAGCGTCAAGACTCTGGGCCTGCTGCGATAGAAGCTTTGCTTTTTATGATGCGATAGTAGCATCAAGCGATGATGAAAAAATTATGCTGGCGGCTCAGACGTTAACTTCGATTGCACTTGATCGTATTGGTTTTTTGAAGCAGGTGTTTGGCGATGAGGAAAAGAACGATATTTAGGCGTGTAAATACTATTATGTGATTGCAATATTTACACTATAAAAAGCCACTGGATTCACGCCTTCGCACACTCGTGTCCGGAATAAAAAATTCGTCATCTCCGAATGCTTGTGTCGGGAATGACGATTTTTTCTATTGTTTGATTTTTTAAGTTACTCTCTTTAATTAAAAGAGCTTTACCAATAAAAATTAACAACATAAGCCATTTTCAAAAAAACATTTAGACTTATTTTTAAAAATCAATATACGTGATTTATATCTGACAAGCACTTAAAGCCAAACCCAACGCTCTGACATTAAGATAATCACTTGAAATAATTTCCAGGACAACATCCAACCGCACATTCGTATCTTGTATATCTCGCTCATTCCGAGTCAAATTTAACAGCCACCAGCCCGCATCAGTATTAACCACAGCCTTAACTCTTTCAACATTCGAATCTGTAAACAACTTATCGACAAACTCAAGTAGTTTTCGACGTTCAAATATAATTGAACGATCAAGTTTCCAACCCAAACTAAAATAGCCGTCAGCCTGTCCTTCTATAGCATTCCAGCCAGTCAGCTGATTGTCTTTTGTATTATCTATTGCATGCGGTGAATGAGAATGCGATACATCAACAGCATTATTGTCTGCGGGGATATTCTTGATTCTAGAAATATCAAGCCACGACAAATTCAACTGCCCCTGCTCGATCATTGTCACTTCCAATTTTTCAGGTTTAAATCCCATTGCGTAATCAAAGAAACAATTTTTATCGTCTTCCGAATAGGTATCGCGTTTTGTCGCGACCAATATATCAGCTAGCACTGACTGTTCAATAAATGTAGCGTTTTCAAGGTAGCGGGTATCATTTAAATTTCTGGCGTCAATTAAGTTAATTACCGCCTTTAAATCCAGCACATTTTTATAAAACTCGCCGCTTAAAGTTGATATTAATTTTGCAGGATGCCCCAGGCCGGTAGGCTCGATCAAAATACGCTGCGGCTTTACTGAACGAATAATCTGATTTAAACCTACATTTAAAGCCTGACTCCCGACACAGCAAAGACAACCCCCAGGAATCTGTTTTATTTCAACATGAGGATTTTTAAGTAATGCCCCGTCAATACCAACCTGTCCAAATTCATTAACAACCACCGCCCAAACCTCAGAGACCGGTTTATGTTTTAATAAATATTGAATAACGGTAGTTTTTCCCGCGCCGAGAAAGCCGGAAATTATATTGGTGGGGATGTTTTTAAACTCAGTCACTAAACAGCTTCACTTTGAGTTTATAAAATCATTTCATCAAATCAATGTGCACACCCTGTGCTTCAAGTTTTTTAGCCCGGGCATCAATATAGCGTTGAAAGTTGGTTTGCGTTTTATAGGCACCGCTGCTCACATAATCCATTACCGACTGAATATGAAATGATTTTAAATAGGCATCACTGCGAAACACTTCCTTTCCCTGCGGGTTAAAATAAATCAAACTCGGCGCATATTGAACATCGAGTTTTTTCGCCCAGTCTTTTATACTGGATTTTTTACCGTTGGGTAAAATTATTTCATCATCCGACCACATATCCAGCACCGACACATTAAATTTACTCAACTGCTCAATTGATTCTTTGCGCGTTAACGCTTCTTTATGCAGTTCATCACAATCACCACATTGCTTTTGCTCAAACATAATCAGTCTATATTTATTAGATGCTTTGCTAAAATCATATGGTGCTTTAACGCTTTCAACCTCGGTATGAATTTTGCCTTTTGTTTTAACTGGTGACACTCTGCTTAAATACGCTCTGAATTTTTCTTTTTTATCGTGATGACCTAAGACATAATCCAGCGCTGCATTAAATTTTTCAGGGTGATAATAACCGTTGGTGCGCAGCACGGCTTTACCCGCTTCATTAAAGAAAATGAGCGTAGGTGTGTACATCACTTTTAAGCGCGCGGCAAAGTCTTTTTCGGTGGTTTCGATATCACCAAAACTCACGTCTCTGTCGCCCCAGATATTCATAGTGACCACATCAAAATTTTTACGGGTTTTAGCGGCGATATCCCGCTGCCCAAAATTATCCTGTAATAATTTTTTACAATACGGGCAACCATCCTGATAAAAAAATATCATTAAACGTTTACCCGACTCTTTAGCTTCTGCTATATCGTCATCCAGATCTAAAAACGAATTTTTAAACCATGCGGGTTGTTCTTCGTAGCCGGGGTTAACCATGCCTTGCGCCAGGCTACCTTCGGTTTTTGCCGACAGTACCTGTGAAAATAAAAGTAAAGTGATAGCAAGTAATTTAACGACGTTTATCATGTCCGACCTTTCTTCTACTGGATGGCGTAGCTTTACGAGTTGAGGCGCCGGCAGATCGACTATTTACGGTTCGACTACTTCCGGGACGACCGCTTTCTGTTCGACTGCTACTATTTTTATTTTGGATACGACCAGTTCCCCCGCGCTTATTATTTGAGTGTCCACCACGACTGGTTTGCTTACGCCCCTGCATTCGATAGACTTTCTGGATTGGCGTGCCCGACTTTAGTGCCGCGTCATATTCAATACCCGCTAACACCGCCAGTTCGCGAATCTGGTTTGGCTCTAATTCATAAAAACGTCCGGGACGATTACTCTTTGTCATTAACACCGAGCCATAACGCACTCGAATTAAGCGGCTGACTTTAAGATCGACCGCTTCCCACATGCGCCGCACTTCCCGGTTGCGCCCTTCCATTAACACTACGTGATACCAGCGATTAAAGCTGGTTGAAGCCTCACCAAACTCATTACCTTTAACATCTTCTACTATATCTTCAAAGCGTGCTTTGCCATCTTCCAGCTGCACACCATGAGTCAGTTTTTTAAGTTGCTCGGGAGTCGCCTTGCCCATAACTCGCACTGCATATTCACGCTGCAACTGACTTGATGGATGCATGAGCTTATTGGCCAGATCACCATCATCCGTTAATAAAATTAACCCCGATGTATTAATATCTAACCGCCCCACCGCAATCCAGCGGCTGTGCTTTAAGCCCGGCGCGTGATCAAAGATAGTTGGTCGGCCTTCCGGGTCACTTCGGCTACAAATTTCACCTTCGGGCTTGTGGTACATAAGCACCCGTGGCAAAGTCGGCTGCATGTCGCGAATAATAATTTTGCGACCGCTGTGCATCACAATATCACCGGTTTCGACCTGCTGGCCCAGACCAATCACTTCGCCATTAAGCTGAATAGCGCCTTCTTTAATCCAGCTTTCAATTTGACGGCGTGAACCCAGCCCTTGTCGAGCTAGTGCTTTTTGTATACGTTCTCTACTCATAAAGTGAATCTTTTTTCGGATAAAACAATGAAAATCATATTAATCGCTATTGTACTACTTTCTGGCCTGCAATACGCCTCTGCTGATATTACTTTAACGTTCAGCGACGCATTGAAAAATAGTGATAACACTTCTGTTATCTATAGTATAAAAGACCAGCAGTTAAAATTTGTCGAGCCAGGGCAGAATAAACTGAATATCTACAACGCAAAAACCGAAGCATTTGTCAGCCTTCAGGTTCAATCGGGACAGAGCTCCACATTAAACAAGCAACAACTCAATCTACGCGTTAATCAACTCAATAAAGAACGCCTGAAAACCCTCGAAGAAGTCGAGAAAAAATTACGTAAAGACTTGCCCAGCATGACAAGTGCTCAACAGGAAGCAGCCGAAACACTCCTGAACATATACAAATACCCAGAGCTTTACGGAGAACATACCTCACTTATCGTCAAGTCTATGAACCGCACTAAAGTGGTTAATGGCATAAGCTGCAAAGTTTACCATCTCTATAAACTTGCCGATTTAAAGACCTCATTCTGCTTTGCAGATGCTCAATCACTAAAAATTTCAGATGCAGATTATAAAACCCTACGCCGCTTTTATGCCTTTAATTACGCCATGCAAAGCCAGATGCTAATCGCGATGGGAAAGACTAAATTTACCTTTATAGATTATGATCAACATGACATGCCTGGCGTATTAATTGAGAGCATTCGCTATAAAAAACCACCCCGTCAGAAAACAGAAATATCTTTCCATAGCGCACTCAAGCACGTCAGTCATTCAAGCTTAAAAGAGGCTGATTTTACCCTCCCCACTCAGCCTTAATCGGCGCAGCAATCCATGATTTTATCAACTATACTTAATGGATTATTAAATTTTGCGCACCGGCGATTCGCCGCAGAAAGCTATGACAATAAGTACCAAACTGAAAAAAGTTCTGTTCAAACTGAGCAACCTCTATTTCCCGTTTAATCATTTAAGTCCTGAGCGCCTGCAGGAAATCGTTAATCATATTCGTATTATCGAGCTACAACAGGATGAAATACTGCAAATGCGTGGCTCGCGCTCACAGGATTATTTATATTTAATGGAAGGTGAAATCGATATTATCTGCCAGGGTAATATCCGCACCATCAATAACCCGGAAGAAACCCAGCGCAGCCCGATTTTGCTACCCAATGAAAATAATAGCTGTAGTATTATTGCCAAAACCAACTGTATTATCAGCCACGCAAATCGAGATATTTTAGACACCATCATCGCATGGGATTATATCGCCCATGAAACTCTCAATACTGTTCAGCATATAGACACCATTCGCAATACACTGGTATTTCAGCGCCTGCCCATCGAATACATCCAAAGTGCATTTTCGCGTATGAAGCCTTCTCATTTTAGTAAAGGTGAAAGCATTTCTGCGGATAAAAGTGACGCTTACTATCTCATCATCAGCGGTAAAGCCGAAGTACAAACCTTTGACAACATCCAAAATTCTTTCAAGCGCGTAACCGTGCTTGGCATAGGTGACATATTTGGTGACCAGGCCCAGGTATCTACCAAAAAACTTAATGAAACCGTCACCATGCTAGAAGACAGCGAAGTTCTTATTTTGGGCAAAGCCGATTATGAAGAATTAAAAAGTCGCCCAAAAGTACAAACCGTGCAATCGCAGGTAGCCAAAACCATGCTTGATAATGGCTATAAGCTGCTTGATGTGCGCTACCCCGAAGAATATGCTGAAAATCATATTGCAGATGCCACGCTGCTTCCCCTGTCTGAACTAAGTCAGCAGCTTAAGCAGCTAAATAAAAAGCAGCCCTATATTGTATATTGCCACTCAGGCCCCAGAAGTGCAGTTGCAACACTTATTTTACACGAGAACAATATCGAAGCCCTGTCACTCGAAGGCGGCATTCGTGACTGGCCCTATGAAGTTGAGCAAGCATCAGCCAAACCTAATGTTGTGCCTCTGGCTAACAAATTCCACTAGATATAGTAGATTTTCTTCACAAAACCGGATAAAAGGCATAGATTTTAGATTTCCCCAGTTTTACACTCCATAAAGGTAATGTTAATTACCTGACTCGATAAAACATAAGCAAACGGGGATTCTATGACTACAGACTACTCTGAAAAACGTAACTTCTTTCGCATGAATCTGGAATGTGATGCGGAGTACACCATTAATGGCTCGGGCAATCAAAAATCGGGCAAGGTCACTAACTTGAGTGGCGATGGTATTTCCATTATTGCTGATCAATCGGTAAAACCCGGCACTGAAGTGCGTGTATCGATTCAGCCTGAAAACAATGTCACGCCGTCACTGGAAGTGGTAATGGAAGTGCTGCGCTGCGAAGAGCAGGATGCGGACAACTTCTTGCTTGCGGGTAATATTACCAAACGCTAAGCAAACGCTATACATAACTGCTAGTTAGCCTTAACTAGCTGATTATTTCAGCCATTTTTACTAGCTGGTTTCCAGCTGGAACAAGCTACAACTCCCCTCAAAAAAACACCTTTATTAAAATCTTTTATTTTTACTCATTTTTGTTTAATCAGCATCGTAAATAATATTGTTGACGCCGACATTTTGTTGCTATAAATATTAACCCGAATCAGGTTCACCCAATTCGGATTAACAATAAATCAGGTCTCCTATTAATGATGGCGTACATGACCTCTGCCAACAGCATGCCCCTTACCCGCGACTCTGCCACGCCCCACAAAGGTTCCTTTACCGATAGCTATGCCTTTGCCAGAAACGGTTCCGCTACCCTGCTTATAAGCTAGCCGACCATTACTGCTTCGATAAACCACTACACCTGTTCCACTAACAGTGCCCTTGCCTCTAACGATACCGACACCATTTGCAACACCTGCACCTGTGGCAACACCTTTGCCCGCAACATGCCCCTGACCCGCTAAACTTAATTGGCTAACAGCCAGGCCCAACGTAATTAATAATAATGTTGTTAGTTTATTTTGCTTTTTCATAATTTTACCTTTTAAGTTAATGATTAATGAAAATTGTTTTCATAATCTATTTAACGCAGGTTTACGCAAAAGGTTGACTGCTTAAGTAAAATTTAATTAGAAAAACATTTCCTGTTTAGCAACATCTCCAGCAGGGACATGTCGCCGCTTTTTGCGCCGTGTCCTATGTGGTAATTCCGATCTAATGAATAGTGTTATGAATGGCTCTGTTCAGATTTTGATGATATCAAAACTGAGATTTAAGGATATTTGATTTTTAGTTATTACAATCACTCTATCTAAAGCTTTTTAGAGTGAGGGTATCTAAATCCCCCTCAGTCCCCCTTTTGCTAAGGAGGCGATAAATTCTTCCCTCTTTTGCTAAGAGGGAGGTAAGTTATTCCCTTTTAGAAAAAGAGAGGGGTAAGCTCTCCCCCCTTAGAAAAAGAGGGGCTGGGGGAGATTGGGTTTTCCGTGCAGAAGAAATTTAATTATCACTTATTTAACTGATGCCGTATCTGCTGCTTTAATTTCTGACGCTGCGCCGGTGTCATATTTTGCAATCGCTGACGCATCGCTCGACGTTTTTCCGGTGGTAAATTTTGCCAACGCTGACGCAAAGCCTGACGCTTTTCTGCTGGCAGGTTTTTAAACCAGCGATGTTTTTGCCGCAACGCAATGCGTTGCTCCGGTGACATTTGCTGAAACTCTCTAAAGCGTTTGCGCAATTTTTTGCGTTTTTCAGGCGATAACTGCTGCCAGTGTTGAAAACGTTTTTTAGCTTTCTGTCTTTGTTCCGGCGGCATATTACTCCAGCGCTCTGCCCCCTTACTTAAACGTTTTTGACGTTGTTCGGGGATTTCATTCCACTGTTTTTCAAAACGTTTTAATACCTGCTGCTGTTGCGAGTTTAAATCATTCCAGTTTATTTTTTTGCCGGTAATATTTTCGCTGGTAATATTTTCATTGGCAACATTTGCAATGGCACTCTGCTGATACAAAAACAGGCTGAGTAAAAAAACAATAATGTTTAGTATTTTATTCATGGGTTTAATCCTCGCTATTAGCTGATGGCTTAGCATCAGATGGGTTAGCGTTTGGCTGGTTAGCGGCCAGATACTGTTCGATATCAAGGTCCACCGGGCTGCTCCATTCATTATCAACCTGCGTTTCTTCGGAGCCCAGATATTCAAGAAAATCTAGTGTGGGTAATTCTTCTGCCATTGCTGGTAACGCAAGCAACAGCAATCCATAAAATATGTATTTATCCCGCATTATTCTGTTCCTGATTTTGCTCAACATTTGATGCCTGCTCCAGCACCAGCCAGCTCATAAACTCCAGTTCATCAAGTAGCTCCAGCTCTGTGTCGGAGATCAGCATATTAATGTCTTCGTCATCGTAGGCCAGTTGAACTTGTGATAGCTGCTGGGGTGATAGCTGCTGGGGTGATAATTGCTGAAGCTGCATTGTCCATAACCAGACACTAACAGTAGCGATACTGATGCTAGTCACCACTCCTGCAGTTACTCCAGCAAAGGGTAATTTAAATAATTGAAACTTTCGCTCTCTATGACTGTGCAGCGCTTTTTGCCGTGCCTTATTCAATCGCGATAAAGTCTGTGCATCCAGCGCATCTGCACTATCATCTAGCGCTTTACGTGTCTGTTTCAGAAGCTCATCATTTTGTGAGTTCATAATGATTCTCCAGAATTTTCTTTCAAATAATTTTCTTGCGGGTGATGATCTTTCAGTGAAAGCCGTAAACTTTTTAGCGCTCTCGAACAATGGGTTTTAACACTGCCCTGTGAGCAGCCCATCGCAGTAGCCGTTTGTCGCACATCCAAACCTTCCCAGTTGCGTAATAAAAAAGCCTGCTGCTGGCGTAACGGTAATTCTTTTAATGCAGCATCCAGTGCATGCATGGAGTGCGCATTCTGCGCATTGCTTTCAGGGCTTCTGCCATGAGGGTCGGGGGCAGTTTGAATAGGATCGCAATGTTCATCCTCATCAAATTTTTGCCCCAGCCAGCCGCGTATTTTATTGCGCACAGTATTGCGTCGATACCAGTCACGAATGCGATTTTGCAATACTCGGTGAAACAATGGTCCCCAGTCTTCTGCATTCTTATGGGCATAATTTTTCACCAGCCCCAGCATCGCTTCCTGCACCAGATCCAGTGCATCCTGTGGATTGCCAGTGGCAATTTCCGCCATCCGATACGCACGCCGCTCAACCTCCGCAAGAAAACGGTTAAGCGCCTGCTGCTGTGCCAGCTGTTTTTCCTGCTCAGTTTTCAGGGCAATTTTCAGGGTACTTTCCTGTGTGGGTGAGTCGAAACAATGGCAGCTAATGCTGTCGCCGAGTTTTAAATTTATCATTATTTGCGTCTGATATCCTGAGATCTTATATTTTGGGGTCTTATATTCTAATAACGCACACTTACCAGTATGGTTGACAGCCACCGACAATAATTACCACATATATCCCAGACTCATTCCCAGCGTATACAGCCCTTCGTCCAGTGGGATTTCTGCATTCACACCTAGTTGCCACTGAGGGTTTAAACTCTTACTTAAAGACAGGCTGGCATAGGTAAAGGTATTATTTGAAAATGCCGAATCGAGCTGGCTGAATAATATTTCATAGCTAATAGTCTGTTGCTGAAAACCAATAAGAAGACTGCTCTCATTATCGGCCAAACTGCGCGCTTGCTGTAAGCCAATAGAACTGGCGAAAATAAAAATGGCGGAACGAGAAATGGCACCAGGCCAACGGGTTTGGTAGTCATGCTGTTTGTATTTAATTTCACTGTATAGCTGCCCCCAGTCGTAGCCCCAGCCATACCCCAAACTTAATTCTACTGCACGGTGATCACTAAGCAGTGAATTAATTTGTAGGATATTAGGTTGATCTAAAAACAGTTCAATCTTACCTGTCTCAAAACTTAAATTACTATTAAAATTGTTATAAAAGTACATAACCGAAAATCGACTATCGTTTTTTTCAAGTGAGTCTTTTTTTCCCCAGAACATTCTCGAAACAGCCCAGTTAAACTGCTCGCCCAGTTTGCCACTCATTCCCAAACTTACATCATCGGTTTTATAAGTGTAATTTTGACGGGTCGCTGAAAAATCAAAATACAAAGATGAATTAATTGCCAGATTCGTTGATAAGCCATAATAATCCCCGCTGTCATCATCTATTCCACCATACAACCAGAGGCTATTAAGGGGCGGCTGATAATTTTCCAGCAACCAGAAATCATCGAGTATCTCCTGTGATTCTGAAAAAGCAGGTGCAGATAAAATGCTGCACCCTAAAAACACAATGAAAACAAATTTATTTAAACGCATAAATATAAAATCAAACTGAATTATTATTAATTCGCAGCATAAGCCCTGCTTTACACTCGACTAACGCATACGCACACATAATAGACAATAACGCACTATAGATAATTTGGTTGACAGGAATATTAATTTTTTACACATGCGGGGCTTGATTGATGACACAGTTGATTAAACAATCACGTTCGTCTTTTTTCTAAATACGTTTATACGAAATTGAATTACGGACTCAGACGATAATTTCTAACTCACTGGCAGGGCAATAGTAATCTCATTTAAAGTCCCCCATCACCCACCAAACCAGAATGCCATGTTTTTTTCTAAAAATTCTTCATAGTGCATATAATGCGAACCATCACAGGAAAAGTTTAAGCCCACCATGCCATTCACAACATTTAATGAGGCAGAGCGCAGATAAATAGTTTCATCAGCAAAGCGTAATTTTTTTAACTGCTGTAACACAACAGAAATTTGCTTCGGATCAACCGTCGCCTTATCAAAATATTTCTGATGTCGATAAGCCAGGCAGATATCCGGGTCACTCAATTCGGCAAAGTTTAAAATTTGATAATCGTAGGGATTATCCACCAGCCAGAAGGTTGCACGGCTACTGGAAAAATGTAACTTCGCATGAAAAATACCGTGCACCAACATTAGCTCTTCCACCAAACTCAGCACATCGTCAATTTTTGCATCCATTGCACTTTCAACCCGTTGCTGCGAAAACAATCCACTGCGAATTGCCGGATCACCTTTTACCTGTTTCCAGATTTTTTCATCTTCGTATTGTTCGGTATTTTGAGGCAGTTCGCGCAAATCAAAATCTGCTCCCAGGTAACCGATAGCTTTTTTCTGTGCATCGTAAATGGTTTTAATTGCGGTTAAAGACGGGCGCTTACGATTGCTGCTGATATAAGCTTCCGACAAATAATAATCTTCACCTTTCAGCGCAGGCTGCAAATACGGGCGAGCAATACGATCGCGACCAATCTGCCCCTTTTTGAATCCGTTACGGGTTGCATCTTCGGTAATTTGACGACCGGTTTTATCTACCACCCATAAATATTTACAGTAATTCGCATCGACCATTTCAGCCGATAGCAAACTTTCCAGCGCGCTACGATCTAGCATTTTATCGGCGCAGGCTGCAGCCAGCGCAGACATAGATTCAAACAATAGCTCGGTTAGCATTTCCCGCTGCTTACTAACTATTTTCTGTAACGTTGTTTCACTAACCATTAAAATTCAACTCTGATATGTTGTAAGCATCTTAATCATCATTGGCACGAATAACAATTATTAGTCTGATACACATCAAAATAACACGTCAAATATATTAGATCTATTCCAGCTTTTGCATGCTATTCTGTAAGCGCAGCAAAGCTTTCTGAGTATCAGCCAGTTCTTTCATCAACTCATCACGACTCACAGGCTTGCATAACTTCTGCAACTCTTCCTCTTTGCTTTTTTCAAGATTATTAATCACCACCGCAATAAATAAATTAATAATCACAAAAGTACCTACAAAAATAAAACTGATAAAATAAACCCACGCCCAGGCGTGTAATTCCAATGCGATATACATTAAATCAGTCCAGTCTTCGAGCGTTACCACCCGAAACAAGGTGAGCACTGCCACGCCTAAACTTCCCCAATGCTGAGGGTCGTGCTGGTGAAATAAGTGATAGCCTGCAATCGCATAAATATAAAAAATAATCGACATCAGCAGCATCACGTGCCCCATGCTGGGAATACTACGCAACAGCGTTGTGACTATTAATCGTAATTCGGGAATTGTTGAGATTAAACGCAGCACTCGCATCAATCGCGCCAGCCTTGCCACCATTGCTAGCTCTCCGGTGGCGGGTAACAACGACAATATAATCACCGAAAAATCAAACAGGTTCCAGCCATTGCCAAAATATAAATTCAGGCGCGGCGCCACTGCTGCAATTTTTAATATCGCCTCAAGAATAAAGGCCATCAAAATAATATTTTGAATGATTACGAAATGACCTGCATAACGTGACATTAATTCGGGACTGGTTTCAAGCCCCAGAATTAATGCATTTAATAAAATAAGGCCGATAATAATTTTATCAAACAGCGCTGAGCTGATGATCTTAGTTAGTTTTTTCTGCAACATAATACGTCTTAATTTAGTTAGCCGAAATATTCATTGGCTATGATAAAAAATGGCTTAAAAAGATAGCTGAAATATTGAAAATAACTCGAGACGAGTTTCACTCAGTGCTTAATAACAGCATAATTAAAAATCGGAAGTTCAATGCTTTAGCCTCTTCCCTGACCACTGAACTTCCGAAAACGGCTTTGAACATAAATTTTTTCATTACATATCACGACATAAATTCACTCACCACTATATGTGCTTTTATGACTGCCCTGCTTCAGCAATGTTTGATGTCGATTGACTTTACGAATCACCGTACGCCCGGCTCTATCGGCTGCACGATTAATCGCAACATACATATCCACCTGCGTATCTTCAACGACGACATCGGGCAAGCCCGCCAACACTACCTGCAAGTGGCAATGCTTATCTTCACCACCGCGTGGCCCATTAATATCTGATAAGCGCATAACAATGCGTATAATCGCGTCGTCACAACAGGCCAAAGCAAAATGTAAACGGCGCTCTGCATGCTTACGCAGAGCCGCGGTTAATGAAAAATGCCGAGCCTGAATATCAATTTGCATCGTAAACGCCTCCTCTATTGCACCTTAAGTTAGGACGCAATTATAATAGGCGGATTTGACAATACGGAAAATACGATTATTATCTTATCAACATTCGAAAATAACGAATAAAGAATCATGATCAACTACAAACATCTGCATTACTTCTGGGCCGTGGCAACTGAAGGTGGCGTTGCCCGAGCCAGTGAGCGACTGCACTTAACTCCCCAGACAATTAGTGGACAGCTAAGCCTGTTAGAAGACCATCTGGGCGAAGCATTGTTTACCCGTGTGGGTCGCAACCTTGAGTTAACCGAGGTAGGTAAGCTGGTATTAAGTTACGCCAATGAAATTTTTTCACTGGGCAGTGAGCTCGAAGAAGCCATTCACCAGCAACCCGACGTCCGCCCCCAACAACTCAAAGTCGGTGTGGTTGATGTGTTGGCAAAATCAATTGCCCATCGTATTTTGCAACCCGCCCTGCAAATGCCCGAAACCGTACGCATGATTTGCCGCGAAGCCAGCCTCGATATGTTGCTGGCGGAACTCTCGGTACATAAGCTCGATTTAGTGCTCGCCGACCGCCCTATTCCTTCAACCGTTAGCACCCGCGGATTTAGCCACAAACTCGGGGAATGTGCAGTGAGTTTTTTCTGCACAAAACAACTTGCCGCAACACTGAGCGGAGATTTCCCTCAGTGCCTGCACGGAGCTCCAATTTTACTGCCCAGCAGCGGCACCCAACTACGCGCAAGCATTGATCAGTATTTAAGTAAACTCCACATTCATCCTAAAGTGATCGCCGAATTTGATGACAGCGCATTAATGAAAGCCTTCGGAAAAGAAGGGGCGGGGATTTTTATTGCACCCGCCGTAATTGAACATGAAGTTGAAGCCCAATATGAAGTGACAACCATTGGCCATATCAACGAAGTAAAAGAGCACTTTTATGCTATTACTGTAGAACGACGCGTAAAGCACCCGGTGGTGAGTGCCATAATGGAAGCCACCCGTGAATCACTGTTCGTTGAAAGTAATGAGCAAAGAAATAGACATGAGAAATAAACATGGCTGAAAATAATATTAAAACTGAAAGAATCGGCATTTATAATGCGCCCTGGGAAAAAAGCTTCGACCGGATATTAACCCCCTTTGAAGAATTTATTCACCGCCAGACCACCAGTGGATTATTGCTGATGGGAATGGCGGTCATAGCGCTATTTTTAGCCAATAGCCCTCTGGCACCCTTCTACGAAAAAATTCTACAAACCTATATCGGCCTCACGATTGGCGACTGGTCAATAAAAATGAGTCTGTCCCATTGGATTAATGACGGCCTGATGGCAATATTTTTCTTTGTTGTCGGGCTCGAATTAAAGCGTGAAATATTAGTGGGTGAACTGGCCAGTTTACGTAATGCGGTGCTGCCGATTACCGCAGCCATTGGCGGCATGGTGGTGCCGGCTTTATTTTATTTCGCCTTAAACCCGCAGGGTGATGCAGCGCTTGGCTGGGGCATTCCCATGGCTACCGATATTGCTTTTGCGATTGGTGCACTGGCGCTATTAGCGAGCCGTGTACCGAAATCTCTGATCACTTTTTTAGTGGCGTTAGCCATTGTTGATGATTTAGGCGCCGTAATAGTGATCGCCATTTTCTACACCGATACCATCCAGCTAATTCCATTAGCCGCCGCCGGTGTTTTCTTTGGCATGTTAATGATGCTCAATATGGCGGGCATTCGCAAAACCATGCCGTATTTTTTACTGGCGATATTACTTTGGTACGCACTCTTACTATCCGGTGTGCACGCAACAATCGCCGGGGTGTTAGGCGCACTCTCCGTACCGGCTATTCCTAAATATCAGCCAGAACGCTTTAGCAAGTTAGTGAGCGACTTAATGCAAAGATTTAACGCCAGTCACCAGCCGGGTAAAAGCATTATGACTAATGATGCTTTACGCGCCGTAGTGCAAACCCTGAAAAATGGCGTTAACAGTGTAGAAGCGCCTTTACAACGTCTCGAACATAGCTGGCATATGCCGGTGGCTTATTTAATTATTCCGGTATTTGCACTGGCTAATGCGGGCATTCCACTCGAGTTAAGCTCCCTCGGTGAAACCCTGTCTCACCCTGTGATGCTTGGCGTGTCACTGGGGTTAGTGCTGGGTAAGTTTATTGGCATTACCGGTGCTAGCTGGATCGTCTTAAAAATGGGCATTGCTCAACTCCCCAAAGACACCCGCTTCACCCAAATTGCCGGAGTATCTTTACTTGCAGGCATTGGTTTTACCATGTCTATTTTTGTCGCCCAACTCGGCTTTAGCCATAACGAAGACCTGCTACTCATGGCCAAAACCGGTATTCTTGCGGCTTCATTGTTAGCCGGAATTAGTGGCTATATCTGGCTTTATTTAGTCAGTAAACCGACAAATAGCTAAACATTGAAGCCAGTCTTTAACGATTTTTCACTCATCGTTAAAGATGAACTGACGCGCCATAAAATTCGAATTTTTTTGCTCTGAAGTAGTCAGATAAGATACAAGCTTTTTAATTATACGCTGCAAAAGCAGAGGATTTTCATGCTAACCCGTTTTTTTCAACAGACCTCATCCACCGTGATATCATGGATTGAAGCAACTATATATACCGTTATCAACTATAAACCTTCGCGCCCTGTACTCATTCCCATTAAAATTCAGCAGAATAATCACCAACGCCAACGACAGGTTAAGTTTAGAAACAGACCTTACTGATGCTTTATAAGCTTACGGCACTCCTGCTAATAGGGCTCACATTAGCTGGCTGCTCTGAGCCGCCCTACACCAATATCAATAATGCGCAGTTAAAAACTATGATGGAACAAGGCATAGTGGTTTATGATATACGCCGCGTAGATGAATGGCGCCAGACGGGCACCATTAAAAACAGCCAACGCCTGACCTTTGTTGATGCTACCGGACGTATGCAAACTAATTTTTTACCTCAGTTCACACAATCGATAGAAAAAAATCAACCTGTTATACTGATCTGTAGAACCGGTAATCGCAGCGGTGTACTGGCACGACATTTGATGGAACAAATGGGCTACACACAGGTATATAATGTACGCGACGGTATTACTCGCTGGATCAGCGATGGCAACCCAATTACCCGATAAATATTTTTTATCGCATATTTACTTTGAAGAGACCCGCATGAGCAACACCCCGAATACTAACTCTACAATTCCAGACCATAAACCCCGCCCTTTTGTCGATATGATATTGGGCATTGTGATTCCATCGATTATTTTAATGAAATTCAGCGGTGACGAGCATCTGGGAGCGGCCATTGCACTGATTGTGGCACTGGCCTTCCCCATTGGCTGGGGGTTATTCGAATTAATCAAATACCGCAAGTTTAATTTCATTGCCCTGTTGGGACTGGTAAGCGTGCTACTCACGGGTGGCATTGGCCTGTTGCAACTCGATACCCAATGGCTAGCAGTCAAAGAAGCGGCTATTCCAGCCATTATTGGTATTGCCGTGCTGGTATCAACTCAAACCCCATACCCCCTTATTAAAACTCTACTTTATAACCCGAAAGTGCTGGATGTTGATAAAATCAGCAAAAAACTCGAAGAACACAATAGCACTAAAGAGTTTGAGTCTCGCTTATTGAAAGCCACCTATTTACTGGGAGGCACCTTTTTCTTCTCAGCAGTCATGAATTATGTGCTGGCAAAGTGGCTAGTCACCAGCCCGGCGGGTAGCCCCGAATTTAATGAGCAACTCGGTGAAATGACTCTGCTGAGTTACCCCATGATTGCTATTCCATCAATGATTATGATGATGGGCATTTTCTATTACCTGTGGCGCACCATTCACGGCATGACCGGCTTAGCGCTAGAAGATATTATGCACCTTAACGACAACAGCAAAGAGAATCAGCCTGCGCAAAATAAACCGGCTGAAACGCAACAAGACTAAACATCCTGATTCATGCAGCTAAACCCAACCCCTGAACTGCTGGAAAATTTATACTGGATTACGCTGTTTGCCGTCTGTGTATCTTCTGCATCCGCAGTGCTAAAAGCCGGCTTTAAACAGTATGATTTATTTGGTGTGATTATCATCGCCATTGTCACCGGCTTAGGTGGGGGTTCACTGCGGGATATGCTGCTAGACCGGGATGTATTCTGGATTCATGAACAGATCTTTTTTATCATGTCTCTAAGCAGTGCAATAGGCGTTTTTTTAGCTGCCCGCTTTATTAATATTCCCCAGCGTTTATTTCTCATTCCCGATGCCGCTGGCTTAGCCACCTTCGGCATCGCCGGCACACTGGTATCTTTAATGATGGGCACACCCTGGTTAATTGCCAGTTTTATGGGAGTAATGACCGGCATAATGGGCGGAGTATTTCGCGATGTATTGTGCAACGAACCGCCACTTGTATTTCATAGTCCGCTCTATGCCACCGCATCCTGGGTGGGATCACTGCTGTTTATTGGAATGTTGTATTTAGAGATGGAAATTACAGCATCAGCAATTCTGGCCGGTTTGAGTATTTTTATCTGCCGCTTATGTGCAATTTATTTTGATATTAAATTGCCCAGGTTCCGCTTTAAATCTTGAACTCAGGGCTTTTAAGCTAGAAATTTAAGCCAGAAATTCCGGCTCAAAAATCAGACCCGAAAACTTAAGCAAACTGATTAAATAGAACTGGGCTAGTTGCAATCTCAGCTGATGCAATGAAAGCGCTGATTGCCGCCACTGGTGCATCATTGCTTTGTAAATTACCGGTATCTGTTGCAGCGACCGTCACAGAAGGCTGGACGGCTGAATCACTACCAGAACTAAAACCCGCTCCCGCATCAACACTATTATCATCAACATTGCTTACATCCGTATTACGCTCATCAGCCACATCACTTTCTACTGATTCAATACTCTGCCGATTATCGTCTAACTTCGCTTCTTCTCTGCGCTGCACTGCAATATCAACCCGTGCGCGGGAGGCCAACTGATTCGCATTTGACGCTACCCGTAAATCCTGTGACGATGGGTTTGCTGGTGCCAGAGCAGCCGCTCGAATTTGACCTGACTTAATGAGTGTAGCTTCTGGATCATCAGCAACAGGCGAAGCATCTATTTGCACCTCACCACCAATAGCATATTGACGACCATCCGGACCAGTTTGATACGAATAACTCGGACCACCTCGAACCAGGCCTCCACCGGCTGCCACATGTGCGCCTTCATGGGCGCGCACTTCTCGATCACGTGCACGTAATTGACGCACAATAGAATCAGTCTGTTGCTGTTGAGCTTGTTGGGCCTGTTTATCTTCGGGATCAATATTAAATGAACGAAACTCACTGTTAACCCGGCGACTGGAAATAGAGCCCAGTGGGTTACTACTTTGAATATTTTGTGAGCTGTTTACAATCATAAAGCACTTTTTACAGTTAGCACTTACAGACCTGTGATAAAGACTAAATCGTTTTGACGCCTAAGCGCGAATATCCACAATTGTTCCAATAACCGAATCAATCGCTGACACCACCTTGGCAGAGGCCTGTACCTGCGTTTTATTTTGCTGCAGCTCAACCAGTGAACCGACGAGATCAGTATTTCCACCGGCTTTATTGAGCTGATCTGCACTGGCAATTTCCGCGGCATTTTTACGCAAACCATCCAGCCCACGCTGAATACCCTGTACTGCTTCATTTTGAACTGACAAAACGCCCATAACTTCTACTCCAGACGGAATTATACCTGAGTCAACTTATACCATAATTAAGGGTAAATTTCAATTTTAGGGGTTTAAACGACGTGCTGGCGCGATAAGTGGTGGTAATGAGGTACAGGTTTTGCAGTTTCCTCCCCCTTAGTAAAAGGAGGATTGAGGGGAATTTGAAACGCTCAAGTTAAAGGGCTGGAGTTATAGAGCATTCAAACCTGAGTTTTTTAAATCCCCGTGCTACATTATTTATTTGCACAGCAAGTCTGAACGTTTTTTAATTTATCAGCACTCCCGTTTTTCAAAGGGGGAGGCTTGCCACTTAATCCAGCGCTGTTTCTTTTTTATCTGTGTCAGATTGCTTATCAACTTCATCTGCATTTTCAGACGTTAATTCATTTTCGGGCTCATTAGCTACACTTTCGCCGGAATTTTCCGGGTTTTCCGGGTTTTCCGGGTTTTCCGGGTTTTCCGGGTTTTCCGGGTTTTCTGAAGACTCTGAAGTTTCTGTATTCTCAGCTGTCTCTCCACCCGCTGCCGGCACTTCCTGCTCTAGTGCTAACTCGGGATGCAGTTTATCCAGATCCGTAATATCCGCCAAACTGGGCAACTCATCCAGACTTTTCAAATTAAAGTAATCAAGAAAATCACGGGTTGTGCCATACATTGAAGGACGTCCGGGTACATCTTTATGTCCCAGCACTCGTACCCACTCACGCTCTGTAAGGGTTTTAACAATATGACTGCTAACACTCACGCCGCGAATTTCTTCAATTTCACCACGCGTAATCGGCTGGCGATAAGCTATCAACACTAAAGTTTCTAAAAGCGCTCTGGAATAACGCGGCGCTTTCTCTTCCCACATACGCGCCACCCACGGGGCGTTGCTCGGCTCTACCTGCATACGGTAACCACTGGCTACCTCTTTTAACTCGATGCCACGGCCTTCGTAGTCAGCCTGTAAATCCTGCAAAGCCTGCAGAATATTATCCGAACTCGGGCGCTGCTCTTCGTCCGCTTCAAATAACGCTTCTAACTTGCGCATTTCCATCGGCTGGTCGGCGGTGAGCAAAATTGCTTCAATAATGTTTTTTAGTTGTGCTTGTTCCATAAATCGTATTTCGGTTTCTTTGATTATTAATCAGAAATCTATATCCGGGGGGATTCCTGTACTTCGAGATCGGGAGGCAGCTCTGCATCACTGGCGGCTTTTACATAAATCGGCGCAAACGCATCGGATTGCACCAGATCAATCATCGCGCCTTTAAGTAGCTCTAATACTGCCATAAATGTAACGACGACGCCTTTACGGCCTTCTTCAACATTAAACAAACTGGTGAAATCGGTAAATCCATCGCTACTCACTGCAGACAATACCCATGTCATTTTCTCACGAATCGACAGAGTTTCGCGCTGAATCAAATGACTACTGCTAATGTCCACCCGGTTTAATATGTCTTTAAAAGCAGTCAGTAAATCACGCAAATCAACTTCCGGTTCCGGGCGGGTCAATTCCAGCGGTGGTGCTTCAGCTTTCGCCACCCAGCTATCACGTCCCTGCCGCGGGATTTCATCAAGATTTTCGGCAGCCTGTTTAAAGCGCTCATATTCCTGCAGCCTACGCACCAGCTCAGCACGCGGGTCAGTTTCATCTTCTTCCGATTCCGGGCGCGGCAATAACATGCGGGATTTAATTTCCGCCAGCATCGCCGCCATCAGCAAATATTCCGCTGCCAGCTCAAACTTCATGGTTTCCATCATTTCGATGTATTGCATGTATTGTTTAGTGATGTTGGCAATGGGGATATCCAGCACATCGAGGTTCTGACGTTTGATTAAATACAGCAGCAAATCGAGCGGGCCTTCGAAGGCCTCCATAAACACTTCGAGGGCATCCGGCGGAATGTATAAATCCTCGGGCAATACCGCCAAAGGCTCGCCCTGAATCACCGCAAACGGCATTTCCGACTGGGCCGGCTGCTCGTTGGGTGAGGCGGTTTCTGCTGTGTTATTGGGTAGATTCATTCAAACTCATTGTGTGTTTATTAATTTTCATTCCCGTATTTCTACATTGAAACCAGAAATATCAATTTTTTGTAGGAGTTAGCTTTAGCTAACTCCTACGGTATACTGTGGACGCGCCTATCGACTCAGGCACATCACCTTACGCACTTCATCCAGTGTATCACGGGCCACATCTCTTGCCGCTTCACAACCTTCATCAATAATCGCCTGCACGGCTGACGGGTCGTCAACATAGTCTTTCGCCCGTTCACGAATCGGCTTTAACTCGGCGATCATCGCATCTATCACCGGTTGCTTGCAATCTACACAACCAATGCCTGCAGTAGTGCAACCTTCCTGCACCCAGGTTCTGGTTTCATCATCGGAGTAAACCGTATGCAGCTGCCACACCGGGCAACGATTCGGATCACCCGGATCAGTGCGACGTACTCGATTGGTATCGGTAGGCATGGTGCGTAATTTCTTCGCCACATCATCCGGCGCTTCGCGCAACGAAATCGTATTGCGATAAGACTTGGACATTTTGCGTCCATCCAGCCCCGGCATTTTAGATGCTGGCGTTAACAACGCCTGTGGCTCCGGCAGAATAATTTTACCCGCGCCTTCTAAAAATCCAAATAAACGCTCTCGATCGCCCAGCGAAATATTCTGCTGATTTTCGAGCAGCGCCTGTGCAACATCTAATGCCTGTTGGTCACCTTGCTCGGTGTAACGTTTACGCAATTCACGATATAACTTGGCGTCTTTTTTACCCATTTTTTTAATCGCGGCTTCGGCTTTTTCTTCAAAGCCGGGCTCACGACCATAAATATGATTAAAGCGGCGCGCCACTTCCCGGGTCAGTTCAACGTGTGCCACCTGATCTTCACCCACTGGCACCTGCCCGGCTTTGTACGCCAGAATATCTGCAGATTGCAGCAACGGGTAACCTAAAAATCCATAGGTGGCTAAATCTTTTTCTTTCAGTTCGGCGATCTGATCTTTATAGGTAGGCACCCGCTCCAACCAGCTCAGCGGTGTAATCATCGATAATAATAGATGCAGCTCTGCGTGTTCCGGCACCCGCGACTGCACAAAAATTTTCGCCGCGCCGGGGCTCACTCCCGCCGCCAGCCAGTCCACTACCATGTCCATAGTGCTCTCAGCAATAATGCGCGGGTCTTCGTAATGGGTGGTGAGTGCGTGCCAGTCGGCCACAAAGAAAAAACACTCGTATTCGTGTTGCAGGTTAACCCAGTTTTTTAATACACCATGATAGTGCCCCATGTGTAATAAACCTGTGGGCCGCATACCGGATAATACGCGCTGATGTTGCGTTAGAACTGAATTCAAAATATCTCCTAAACTAGAGGCCGTTACACGATAGATTCACAAGTAAAAATGACTAAAATTTCGCTGCTTTTCGTTAGAGAACTTATCAATATCTAGATATTAACTGCGTTTCCTGCCTCAATCAGCAAAATTTTAGTGTATTTTTCTTTTGTGCCTATATCGTGCAAAGGCCTCAATTAACCTAAACCAAACAGGCTGAATAATTGCTTTTGCACCATATCAACCATAGGGCCGAGTATTTTACCTAGAATTCCCGTGACTAAAAGCAAAATTACCAGCAACATGCCGAGCTTTTCAGTGCGCACGTATTGCACAGCCCATTTGAAGGGCAGCACACCGGTAACAATGCGCCCGCCATCGAGCGGCAAAATGGGTAATAAATTAATCACCATTAATACAATATTGATGATAACTCCCACACTGGCCATGTATTTCAAAGCGCTTAATACTTCACCGTGAGACAATAATTTAAACCCAATGGCGAGTACCAGTGTCCAGAAAATTGCCATTATGAAATTTGAAAATGGCCCCGCCAATGCCACCAGCGCCATATCTTTTTGCGGGTGCTCAAAATTGCGTACGTTCACCGGCACGGGTTTGGCATAACCGAAGGCAAAGCCGGTGGCCACTATCATCACTATCGGGATAACCACCGTGCCGATTGGATCAATATGTTTAATCGGATTCACCGTAATGCGACCCAAATCTTTAGCAGTGGGGTCTCCCAGCTTATTCGCCACCCAGCCGTGTGCCGCTTCATGCAAAGTAATTGCAGTAATCACCGGCAGCAGCACCAGTAAAATTTTATACAGGTCCATTAATAACTCATCTCTAACTCAATCCAGCCCATGCTCGGTGCCTTTCCCCTGACGCTTCACAATTGGCGGGCTTTCCACCATATTTATGACTGTCGTCGCCTCAAAGCCGCAATTGCCCCCATCAACAATCAAGTCCACCTGATGCTCCAGTTTATCGCGAATATCGTGAGCATCGGTTTCCGGCATATCATTGCCCGGCATAATTAAGGTCGAGCTCATAATTGGCTGGCCTAAATCTTCCAGCAACGCCTTAACAATCGGGTCATCCACCACCCGAATCCCGATCATGCGCCGCTTCGGGTGCATTAAGCGCCGTGGCACTTCGCTGGTGGCTTTCAATAAAAAAGTATAGGGGCCGGGGGTTAAAGATTTTAACAATCGATAATCCGCATTGCTGACTTTGGCATAGGTCGCAATTTCAGATAAGTCACTGCACACCAGGGTAAAGTGATGCTTATCATCAACCTGCCGAATACGTCGAATTTTTTCCATCGCTGATTTGTCACCCAAATGACAACCAATGGCGTAACTGGAATCTGTGGGGTACACCACCACACCGCCGTTGTCGATAATTTCAACGGCCTGATGAATTAAACGCCCCTGGGGGTTCTGTGGATGGATTTCGAAAAATTGACTCATAAGGCGGCGTATTTTGACGCAAACTGACTAGCAGGCATAGTAAAATTTCTACGGATATTTTCTTGCCACAAAAACATTTTATAAAAACACCTCCTACTGCTCTTTCTATCCACAAGTATTGAATAACACACAACCGTTGCAGCCATTAAGTCATTCTGAAATATCATCTATACTCATGCCTGTACAGGTTATTGTACTCTTCCTCATATAGGTTACAGTTAAGCAATATGGTTAATATAAAAAACAAATCACTTACAAAGCATCCGGAGCAATAATGCCGTCTGCCCACCAAAGTGGTTTTAGCACTCAGCTAAACAAGCATTTTTTATTATTCAGCCTGCTATGCTGGAGCGTATTAGTGGGTAGTTCACTCAGCTGGAATATTTTTCAACTTAACAATCAAGTGCAATATCAGGCCACTGAAGAAGCCCGTGCCAACTGGAACAAAGACCAGGCCTTTCGCCGCTGGGCAACTCGACACGGCGGCGTATACGTTAAGCCCGATGCCCGCACTCCGCCCAACCAATATCTTGCCCACCTGCCAAAACGCGATGTTACAACCACCGATGGCACTCAACTTACACTCATGAACCCCGCCTATATGATGCGCCAGATGACGCAGGAATTTGAAGAAATGTATGGCGTAAAAGGCAGCATTACCGGGCAGATTTTACTCAACCCCATCAATAAAGCCGACCCCTGGGAGCTACAGGCACTCAAGCAATTTGATAAAGGCGCAACCGAGGTGATCGACACCAGCGATATTAATGGCGCTCCTTATTTACGCCTAATACGCCCAATAATAATGGTAGAGGGCTGTATAGAATGCCATGGTCAATTGGGATTCAAAGCTGGCGATATCGGAGGCGGCGTTAGCGTATCGATTCCCCTAATGCCTTATCAGGCAATAGCCAATGAAACCATCCACATGGTTAGCTTTACCCATGCGGGCATCTGGCTACTTGGCTTAATTGCTATTGCTTATGTAATTCAACGCAGCAAGCGATTCGAAGCCGAACGCCAACGCCACGAACAGGCGATTAAAGACATTGCAACCGGTGTGTCCACCGCCACCGGCGACAGTTTTTTTCAACAACTGGTAGAACATATCGCCACCATTTTTCATGCTGATTATGCCTTTATTGGCATGCTGAACAAAAGCAACGATAAAATAGTGAACACGCTGGCGGTGTATGCTGATGGTAATATTGTCGACAATATCGAATACCGGTTAGAAGGTACTCCTTGCTATAACGTAGTAAATGAAAGTGTCTGCGCCTATAAAAAGGATGTGCAGCAACGCTTCCCAAAAGATAAATTACTCAAACAGATGAATGCCCAGAGCTATATTGGAAAAGCCCTGCGTAACAGTCGCGGCGAGCCATTAGGCATATTAGTGGTTCTCGATAGCAAACCCTTGCAAAACACCCGGGAAATGTCTGAACTATTAGATATTTTCGCCGCCCGTGCCTCCGGAGAAATCGCCAGACTGGTTGCAGAACAAGCGCTACGGCGCAACCAGAAGATGGATGCTATCGGTCAGTTATCCGGTGGGTTAGCCCATGACTTTAATAACCAGCTGGGCATTATTATTGGCTATCTCGATTTTTTGAAAGACCATGTAGAGGGTGAAGAAAAGCCAGATAAGTGGGTAGACACCGCCACCAATGCCGCATTGCACTGCACTGACTTAACCCGTCAGCTATTATCATTTTCACGCGCCTCCAGCCACGCTAAAACTGTTATCGATATCAACACCGCACTTACCGAATTACAAACTATGTTTGCCCGCTCGATTACCCCGGCCATTGAAATAGAATATTTTTTATCCGATAAACTGTGGCTCACCGAAATAGACCCGGGGGAATTTCAAGATGCCATACTCAACATCATTATCAATGCCCGTGATGCTATGCCCAATGGCGGTAAATTAATAATTGAAACCAGCAATAAATTTATGGATACAGAAGCTATCGCCATCAACCCGCAATCTGAGTCTGGCGAATATGTGCAAATCATGATTAGTGACAATGGCTGCGGAATGGATAAAAACATTCTGGAACATATTTTTGAACCTTTTTATACCACCAAAGAAAAAGGTAAAGGCACGGGCTTAGGCATGTCGATGGTTTACGGATTTGCCAAACGCTTTGGTGGCTTTATTAAAATTTATTCCGAAGTCAATATCGGCACTACGTTACGGTTATACCTACCCCGCAGCGATGCAACTAAAACCAGCACACAACAAACCGCACCCGATGAAAAGCCCCCGCGCGGCAACGAAACCATTTTAATTGTTGATGACGAAGTCGATTTATTACATCTGGCCGATAACTATTTAACCGACCTCGGTTATAAAACATATCTGGCAGAAAATGCCCAACAAGCTCTGGATGTTTTAGCCAGACATAAAGACATAGATTTAGTGTTTAGTGACATAGTAATGCCCGGTGGTATGAACGGCTATGAGCTCGCCCAGCAAATCAGCCGGCAGCGCCCCGAACTTAAAGTGCTACTCACCTCTGGCTTTACCTCAAAGGCTGTGATTAAAGATGATCAACTTCGATTTTCTGCACAAATGCTAAATAAACCCTACCGCAAAATTACTCTGGCTAAGCGCATACGGCTTGTGCTTAATAAAGATTATTTACAATAAATCGACTCTTTATAATTTTACCAACTTGATTCACCAATAATCAGTAATATATTTTCAGGCTAATTTCATTTCGCTTTTTTTGCTAAACTCAATGACAGCTCTTTACAACCGCTCACTCAAAAAACAACCCGACCTAAGGACAATTATGCTCTACGCCATTATTTCTCAAGACATTGAAAACAGCCTGCCACTGCGCAAGCAAGCCCGCCCTGAGCATTTAGCCAGACTAGAAACATTACAAAACGAAGGCCGCTTAATACTCGCAGGCCCACACCCATCTATCGACAGTAACGACCCGGGAGATGCGGGATTTACCGGCAGTCTGGTTGTGGCAGAATTTAATAATCTCCAAGCCGCTCAAAGCTGGGCCGATGCAGACCCGTATGTGGCCGCGGGTGTTTATCAGCAGGTCAATGTTAAGCCTTTTAAACAGGTATTTCCCAACGCCTGAATCAATCAGGCAAAACTTGCCAGACTCAATTCTGGCGACTATAACTATTATTAAATGAAATAATTATTGTTGTCAGGAATTCAGATGAAGCCCAGTATCCTCCGAAATATTTACTTTGCATTTATTGGCTTCGGGATATTAATGGGCGTCATTTTTCCATTCTTTGCCGACTTTTTTGTCGACTACAAAGAAGGCTTACGCATCTGGTTTGTGATTGGCTGCCTGATTGCCGGCGCCTCTATTGGCTTAATTAACTACTACCTTCTCAACGTGATTCTTATCACTAAACTCAAGCGCATTGCCGAAGTGTCCACATCCATAAGTAATCACGATCTAACTTACACCTGCGAGATGCAAAGCCATGATGTAATTGGTGAAATCGTCGACAGTTTTAACAATATGGCCAGAACATTGAGTAATGTGATTAGTGAGTTAAAAGCCAATAGCGAACAAATGCTCGACAGCGTAAACCAGATTTGTGCGGTGGCCGATAGCACCAGCCAGGGCGTTCAAGATCAGCATAGTCAAACCCGGAATATTGAAACAGCGATTCAACGTATGACTCAAATTGCGCAGGATATTTCCAGCAAAGCCGCTCAGGCAGCTGAAGCCGCCGCGCTCGCAAAAAATGAAGCCTCAAAGGGCAATAGCGTTGTTAACCAAACCGTCAGTTCCATAAAAACGCTGGCCAGTGCGGTTGAAAATGCATCAACCTCCATTAATCGCGTTGAAAAAGAAAGCCTTAACATCGGCGGCGTGCTTGATGTAATCCAGAGCATTTCAGAACAAACTAACCTGCTCGCGCTCAATGCGGCAATTGAGGCGGCACGCGCAGGCGAACAAGGCAGGGGGTTTGCGGTGGTTGCCGATGAAGTGCGAACACTGGCGCAACGTACACAGGAATCGACCAAAGAAATTCAGACGATGATCGAAACATTACAGGCGGTTGCCAAAGAAACCGTCGACGTCATGGAAAAAGGTCAGGCGCAAGCAAATGCATGCGTTAGTCAAGCCAGCACTGCGGGCAGCTCTTTACAACAAATCACACAGGCGGTTACCGCAATCACCGAAATCAACACCCTGATTAATGACGAAGCCGGTGCGCAATCCAGTGTCGCCGTTGAGATTAACGACAACATGCAATCAATCAGCACGATTGCCACCGAAAGCATGAACGGCGCTGAAAGAACCAATCAGGAAAGTCAGGGGCTATCCAATCTGGCTGAAAACCTGCAACAGCTGGTTACTAAATTCAAATTATAAAAATCTTGATTCGCTCAAAAATTTAATCACTTGCTCATCTGATAAAAATCATTAGAATAGCGCCTTCATGCAATGCCCATACTATGCCAGAGTGGTGGAATTGGTAGACACGACGGATTCAAAATCCGTTGCTAGCAATAGCGTGCCGGTTCAAGTCCGGCCTTTGGTACCATTTTTTTAAAACTCTATACCACAGAGTTTTTATCTAGTTTATTTAGCGTACTGGTTTTATTTAAACCGATAGAGCTCACTTATTTAAATCACTAAATATCCATGACCGACAGCACTTCAATTCATATATCAATAGATGCCAGCAAACTCGAAGAGTTTTGCAACGCATTATTAAAACGCTCACGCGACATTACTAAAACCCATGATGCATTAATCACATTAGAATCTTTTATTGCCGTATTTGGTCGCCCGAGCCATGGCACAAAAGAGTATCAGTTAATCGAAAACACCATAAAATCCATCACCGAAAATAGCCGGCAAAAATTGCTTGAAAAAAATACCCGCGATTTAATTGATGCACTCAAACAATGCAATGCGCCTCTACTAGCAAGCATACACACGCCGCTATCGCGCAATGGTTTTTATCAAATTTTACAAGCCGCAATAGAAACACTCACTGACGATGATATTCGTTTAATTATGTTATGGTCAGACAACTGGGTAAAAGAAGCTACCGAGCTGGCGCAGAATGCCAGTGAATACCCCGATGCAATGGATTTTAAAAAAGCCGAAATTAGCTTTGAACAGTTTCAGGCAATGAGTGATATTGACCGTGTATTAAATACGAAAAAATAATATTTTTATTTTAATTTATTTTTGATGGGCACGCTCAGCCTCAATAAAAACACGCTGCACCAAAGGGTATTTAAGTTTAATTTCCCTATCAATATTTGCAATACAATTTTCTAAATTTTCAGCGCTTAAATCATCTTTAAAATCAACACTGATATTCGCCAGTATAAAATTCGGCCCCATATGCATAGTCAGCACTTCGTTCACAACTTCAATATTTATATTGGTCTGTAAAATTAATTTAATGCCCTGCACCACGGGCTGGTTTGCCGATTCACCAATAAGCAAGCCTTTAGTTTCATAAGCCAGCCAGATTGCGGTGCCAATTAAAATAAATCCAATAATGACTGACGCTAAACCATCAAGATATAAAATACCCGTTAACTGAGTTAAATATATACCCAAAAATGCAACCATCAAACCTAGCATGGCAGCCGAATCTTCAAACAACACCACAAAAACACTCGGGTCTTTTGCCCGCTTTACCCCCTCAATATACCCCCACTTGCCTTTACTGCGTTTAAACTCACGCAGGGCAAAATACCAGGCAGCACCTTCAAACAGCAAAGCAAAACCGAGCACAATATAGTTAATCAGCGGATCAACGATTTCAACCGGATGCAAAACATGCTGCACTCCCTGATAAACAGAAGCGCCGCCACCCAATGCAAAAATCAAAATCGCGACAATAAAACTCCAGAAATAAATTTCCTTACCATAGCCAAATGGAAATTTTTCATCTGCAGGTTTCTCTGCCTGTTTCATTCCATAAAGTAAAAGTATTTGATTGCCCGTATCGACTAACGAGTGAATACCCTCAGACAACATCGCTGAGCTGCCGGTAAATATTGCCGCAGTAAATTTGGTAATTGAAATTAATGCGTTGCCCAGTAATGCGGCGATAATGACCTTTTTAGAACCTGATGACATATATTTAATATCGAGTTATGTGAGCGCTAATTGTACACGCAAAATCAATAACACAAAACATTAACGCCAGCTTCATATTAACATCATATTTAAACGCAATAATTGATTAGCTTTTGGCGGGAGATGACCTGAAACAGGCGCTGAATATCCTTACAATTTATCATCAGTCAACGGACTTATTAAACAGGATATTATATTATGAGAAGCCTTACCTCGCGCATGTTCTTTCATGTGATTTTGTCACCTATTATTATAACGATCGACTGGTTTAAAAAAACCGTCAAAGACATCTGGTTCGGGTTTCACCACGCTTAATACAGACCCGTTTAATATCGATACGACTAATATCAATACTAGATATTAAATGCCATATAAATCTTAATCGTTTATACTGCTGATTCACTTATTATTAAACAATCTAAATATGAAATCAGCCAGCTCACTGCAACACCTTATTAGCGCTTATATCACACTAATAGCAAGTTTATTTATGATTATGCAAAACGCGCGTGCCGACACATTAACCGTTGCCTATTTTCAGGAGTGGCCAACACCCAATCAATTTGCACAAACACAGAAAATTTACGATAAAGCGCTTAACATGGATATTAAATGGGTCGCCTTTGATGCAGGCACTGCCATGTCTGCAGCGATGGCATCCGGTGATGTGCAAATATCCTTCTCGCAGGGAATTCCACCTTTTGTTGTGGCAACATCTGCAGGGCAGGATATTCAAATTGTCGACATAGCAGTTTCTTATTCTGAAAATGATAACTGTGTGGTGCGCGCCGATTTAGAAATAGATAAAGATAATGTGAAAGAACTGGAAGGAAAACAAGTTGGCGTTCCCATTGGTACTGCGGCCCATTATGGTTTTTTAAAACAGATGCAGCATTTTGGCGTAAACACATCAACCATGAAAATTGTCGACATGGCACCCGCTGATGGTGCTGCCGCATTTGCTACTGGAAACCTCGACATGGTTTGTGGTTGGGGTGGAGCTTTACGACGCATGAAGGAGCACGGCAATGTGTTAATGAACGGCGCAGAAAAAGAAGCGCTGGGCATTCAGGTATTTGATGCAACCACGGTTTCTACCCAGTGGGCACAGGAGAACGCTGAGGTATTAGAGCAATTTTTAAAAATCACAGCACAAATGAATGCACAATATGCCTCTCAAAATTCGGACAAAATGTTAACCGAAATTGCAAAAGCCGCAGGCATGAAAATAAAAGACACCAAAGACACCCTGAATGGATTTTCATTTCCCGATATAAACGAACAACTCAGCCATAAATGGCTAGGTGGTGGCACCCAGAAGTTTCTAAAAGAAGTGGCTGATTTTTTTGTTACACAGGGCATTATTCCAAAAGCACGAAAAAACTATAATGACGCGGTTGATGCCAGTTATCTTCAAGCTGCAGCCAGATTATAATTTAACTTACGATTAAATTAATTTTGAATAAGCCCTCACAATCCAACTTACATGTTAACAATGTCTCCATGACATTTAGCTTACCCGATGGAAGTCATGTGGATGCATTAAAAAATGTTTCTATTGATCTGCATCAGGGTGAATTAATTTCAATTTTAGGTCCCTCTGGTTGTGGCAAAACAACTTTGTTAAATATTATTGCCGGTTTTCTATCGCCCACATCCGGACAGATAACGCTTAATGAAAAAGACGTTACCGGCCCCGGCGCAGAGCGCGGCATGGTTTTTCAAAAAGGCGCTTTATTTGAATGGATGAATGTGCAAAAAAATATCGCCTTTGGCCCGAATATGAAAGGCGCCAATATTGAAGAAACAAATAAACGAGTGGATGAATTACTTAAAATTGTGGGACTACCCGGCTTTGCTGATAAAGCCGTATACGAACTTTCCGGTGGCATGCAACAACGCGTTGCGCTTGCAAGATGTTTAGCCAACGAACCCGATATCATTTTAATGGATGAGCCACTCGGCGCATTAGATGCGCTGACCCGTGAAAAAATGCAGACGTTAATACTCGACATATGGAAACAAACGGGCAAGACTATTATTCTAATTACCCATTCGGTTGAAGAGGCGCTGCTACTTAGCGAACGCCTTTTTGTTATGGCGCCTCGCCCCGGGCGAATTCATCGAGAATATAAATTAGACTTTGCGCATCAGGCAATAGAAAATGGTATCCGGGATATTAAAAAAAATGCAGACTATCGTGATAAAAAAGAAGAAATACTATCGATGATCTGGGATATGGAAGAAGAAATCATGGGGATGAAAACATAAATTCAGCATACTGCCTTGCTGACCTAATACGTTTTGTCATACCTGCGAAGGCATATAACAACGGTGACCATAAAGTAAAACTAACAAAACAAATAACAAACTTCGTCACCCCAGCATGCCCATGCTTAATCTACATGGACTGGGGTCCAGTGACTTTAAGCCGACGTAAGTCACTGGATTCCGGCTCAAAAGCATACCGGAATGACAGTTTAAATTGTTTGCTTTTATCTTAAGTTGCAGTGTTATATTAAATGAACATTAGCCTTTATTTCACTGCTGTCCCGTTAACTTTTAAGAAACACATGAGATGCTTGATATAACAACCTATCTTCATTTCAAAACGTAACGAGACATGAAAAGCAAAAAAAGCTTCATTGTCATCTCCGAATGCCTTTGTCGCAGATCCAGTGACCTTAAACGCTGTAAAGTCACTGGACTCCCGACCAGTATAATATGCATGGGTAATCGGGAATGACAACACTTTTTAAGTTAACGGGACAGTGGTGCCTTTATTTATAATGTTTTTTAGTCAAGAAATGTAATTATTTCGGACAGTAGTGTGCGAAGGTAGGCATCCAGTGTCTATAACTTTTCTAAATCACTAGATTTCTACCTTCGCAGAAATGACAAAACTTTTTCGTTAACAGTTAACTGAGCATCAATAATAATTCATATGACATTACTTATTATTTACATCATAATTTTTTTAAGCACATATTATTTTTACCGTTTGGTTGTAAAAAAAATATCTGCTAAAAACAATATAACCAATTTAAAAACCGTAACCTTTGGTGATGAAAGCTCAGTTACACCAAATCGTATAGCCTCCATTGCATCCATCATTACATTATTATTATTGTGGGGCGCATTCACCGGCTCAAATTTTTCGCCCATTCATATGCCTGCCCCATTTACCGGTGACACCTCTTTTAAGTACACTGCCACTAATGCACAAAATGAAAGCGCTAGTGCTCGTGTTTATATTCGAGTTAAACCCGTCAATGAAGATGTAGAAAAGCCCCTCATTCCAGTTAATAATGTAGCTGGATTTGCTAAACACGATGCCGTTGTTGTCAATGCATGGCGCAGTAAATTAATTCGCGTGCAAAAAAATGACATCGGTGGTAAAGACAAAGATTATAAAATCACAGCCATCAACAATAAAAATATTTCACCCGCAGAAACAGTCAAGGTCGATAACGGCCAGGCAACCCTTACCACCAAAGGCAGCCTCTCGTTTACACCCGACAAAGGCTGGCAAATGGAAGCGATTTGGTTACCCCCTCCAGAAGCCGTAGTTGAGCGTTTTATTGAAATTGCAAAAAACGGTTATCAAAATGTATCACTATTTGAAAATATTGGCTGGTCACTGCTGCGCGTATTTAGCGGTTTTTTGCTTGGCTGTATTGTTGGCATACCACTGGGTTATGCCATGGGTTTGAATGGCTGGGTGCGCGGCTGGTTTGATCCGATAGTTGAATTTATGCGCCCCGTCCCCCCGCTGGCATTAATCCCTCTTATTATTATCTGGTTTGGTATTTGGGAAACCGGAAAAATTAGCCTGTTATTTTTAGCTGCATTATGGATTATGACACTGGCCGCACGCGCGGGCGTGTCGGGTGTTAATATTTCAAAAATTCACGCCGCCTATTCACTGGGCGCATCCAGGCTTCAAATATTAATCCATATTATTATACCCAATTCATTATCCGAAATTTTCACCGGCGCCAGAGTTGCGATGGGCGTTTGCTGGGGAACTGTCGTAGCAGCGGAATTAGTTGCCGCAGAAAAAGGCGCGGGGAAAATGATTATCGCTGCATCGAAATTCCAACAAACAGATGTTGTTATTATGGGTATTATTTTAATTGGGATTATTGGATTTACGATTGATATTCTAATGCGTAAAGCTGAAAAATATTTTATACCCTGGAAGGGTAAGGCAAGTTAAAAACTTATTTAAATCATTCCTCACTAAATGCAAACCACTTTATTTTTTAAATTGCAGGCACGGCAAAGCCACAGAATTCCCGATACAGGCATCAGGGAATGAATACATATTTATTGCGGGCAGAAATATTGCAATGTATCTTCTAAACACGTAATCAACCTCGCATTTAGAACGTACTTTTGATTTTCAATAAATCATTTAAACTTAAGTTTTTACCCCTGAGCTTTTTCTTTTTTAGTTGCGATATCCGAATCAGACATCACATTTCCCTCACCAACTGCTTTTTTAAAACTATTGATAGCAGACCCCATATCACCACCGATATTGCGTAGCTTTTTTGTACCAAACAGTAAAATTACAATTCCTAAAACAATGGCAAGCTGCCAGATACTAAATCCCATCATTAACTCCTTTGTTTTAAATATATTTATTTAAATTTATAAATCCAAAAACCACGCATTACTGATGCGTGGTTTTTGGATTAAAGTAATGCGCTATACAACCGTCAGGGTTGTAGACGCTGTACCCAGTGCTTTTCCATTTCGAATATCACGATATTCAATACTGGCGCTATACTGCCCTGATGCAGGCATCGTGACTAAAATATCATAACGCTCCCCTGCACAACACAACTGCTCAGTTGTAATATAAGGCACAGCTAACGGGCGACCATCTGATGCAATGACTTCAAACTGCAACCCCCCCATGCGCACGATACCCGGTAAATAACTGGTACCATTTATACGAATCAAAACTTTCTGACCCGCAGCACCGGTGATGGCTGTTGTAGAATCATTCACCGCATTCGCACCATCTTTACCATTAATCATAAAATAGTTTGGACGGTAGCGCTGCAACACCGCACCACCCATTCCACCACCACTGTGCCAGGTAGTATCAAACGTGGTTAACTGCCAGATATATTCTTTATCAAATGTCGGGCCGTTATCCCATACACGATTTGTGCTGCCATCGGTAGGTCGAATAATAATGGTGCCGAACATGCCCATTTCAAAATGCTTATGGGTGTCCACATGACAGTGGTACATATAAGTCCCGGCATGGGGTGCAACAAATTGATAGGTATAGGTATTCGAATTACCCTCCCCACCTACCGCAAATGAAGTTGCGGGTACACCGTCATTTTGTTGATCCACATCCAGTCCGTGCAGATGGATGGTGTGCTCCATCATTGAGTTCAGCGTGACCTCTACATTCTCACCCTGATTTGCTTCAATCACCGGACTCGGCACACTGCGATCATCATTAAACCCGTTTCCAAATGTCCAGGTACGAATCGATGCTCCGTCTGCCATTATCGCGCTACCATTCATATTCACATTCAGGCTTGCCGGTGCACGCAGGAAGCTAAATGTACGACCGCCTGTGGTAGTGCCGCCTGTAGTGCCGCCACCTGTGCTGCCGCCGCCACCGCCACCACGTCCGCCGCGATGATTCATCTTTAATTCTTTTAATTCAAACATGTTAATTCTCCTCGAATCTCTTATATAAGTATGTGTTCGCTATAGCTTAAGACGCGCTCATTAAAATAAGGCCGCCATTAGGGTAAACACCCCCCGCAGTTACGCCGGGCACATAATGAGTGTGCAGTGGAAATACGCCGGCCTGAGCCACGGGTAAAATCACATCTACACAGGAGGACAATTCAACCTGTACTGAATCTTTTTCAATAACCGAGGTTTCGACAACACGGTTTCGAGAGGCCACATTTACGTGGTAACCATGGAAATGCATGGGATAAGTCACACAGCCGCCGTTCATAAAACGAATTGCAACATCTTCACCCACACCCATTGATACCAGCGTATCGCCACCGGTTGTGGTATCCGGAAAACTTAAACCATTTGCAAAGAAGTAATTCGGCTCATAGTTATTCATATCATAACTACCGCCATTGGCTACAGCTGCGTTTAAACGATCATCCAGATCACTCATAAATAATGTGTACTGCCGGTCAAAAGCCGGGCCGCCACTATAAAGTGCATTCGAACCATCTGCAGGCATAACCACCATAGGACCAGCCAGCCCCATTGCGCGGCCAATTTCACCATTTACACCATCTGTATAAAAATAACTGCCGGCAGCGGGGGCGGTAAAACTGTAAGTGCGGCTTGCACCGGGTGAAACAGATGGCGTGTTTGCCATCACCCCTGGAATGACAAAATTAATGGCCCGATCCAGATTATTGGTTACCGTCACATTAACGCTATCCCCTTCATTAACAACCAGACCGGAAGTTAAAGCACCGGGCCCCGTTCCATTCGCGTCATTGAACTGCCAGACAAAAATTGAGCTACCATCGACCATGGTTTTATTGCTGCCTTCAGCGGTGAATGAGATATTAGATATGGCGGCCTGCGCCTTGCCTGAACTCAGCAGGGTTAAACCCGACAAAGCAAATGCAGCTGATCCAGCCATTCCTGATTTAAGGAAGTCACGTCGTTTCATTTTGCGTCCTCATTTAAGTTTTAAAGTTACTTGATTGTTGGCACTAAATAATTTGTATTTAATGCACATCACTATCCTGCTAATAATTCACTACAACTTTTACTTGAGTGACTATCAAATACTTAAATATACCTTCAACTAAGTATTTTTAACTTTAATTGCGCTAAAAAACACTTATCACACTCAGTATTAACACTTAACGCCTACAGATAATTAAATATACTCAGGATATGGTTTTATAATATCAGGGTATTTACTTACGCAATGTATCAAATGTCACATATAGATTTCTATAAAACTAAATAATATGCCATAGAAATCGCAAAACAATAGAATTAATTGAGATATATCAATAAGATAAAGCCGCAGTCAAATACATTAAATAATTATTTATAAATTTGATTCTAATAATTAATAAGCCTGAAATCATATCGATATTACGACCAATATTTGGCATATCTACTATTAAATCCCATTTAATCTTAGATATATGAAATTAACGCTATATGGTGAGTTAATCTGATTTCACATTAAAAATATTAATATCGATCAAGACAAACAAGATTCAAGTAAGTAATAACCCTGACACAATTTGATGAACAGCAATAAAACGCTCCATTATCAGTCCCGATACAAACAGACTGGTTGCAGCCTATGCTAAAATATTTTTTCATTATGTTATGAATAGACGACTAAATTGAAAGCCTTTTTTATTTCACTTATCCCCGGCACCTTACGCGGACGTTATATTTTTGTTTCCCTGATTTTGTTTACGATGCTGGCAATAACCGCCATTTTCGGCTGGCTGACGGTACAAACTGCAGCGGATAAACACCACCAGAAAATGCAAAATCAGGCATCTATTGAATATACCATTCACAGTTTTACCGTTCAGTATCAAAGTGTAAAATACGCTTTACTGGAGTTTCTCATTCAGCCGGATGAGCAAAATTACCAGCTTTATAATGAAAACGTATTAAAACTGAATACAACATTTAACACGCTGAAAGACGCCCAGCAAAAGATATATCCGTCGGGGTTATGGTCAAATACTCCCGATCTTGAAGCAGACCTGAATAATCTAAAACAGGCATTAGAAAAAATAATTAAAGTCCGCCTGGACTCTCAGCAAACCTTTCCATTCACGACGAAAATGCTGTCTCTGTCCGGAATAAATTCAGAAATTCTTTCAATCATTGATAATATTTCAAAAAACGAAACCGCATCGGAAAATGAAAATTTTACAAAATTAAAAACATTATTTTTAGATACCCGCTACACATGGGTGAAACTAATGGCCGAATTCCGGCTACTGGTTACAGTGCGTTTTGGGATTTTTACCGGAGCCTGGCAACAGGCCTTTGAGCAGCGCGCATACAATGTGGAAGTCTATATCCAAAGCATACAGAAAAATATAAATAACATTGAGCGTTTAAATACAAATATTCCACTGGAAGTTGAAAGTGAATTTCTAAAACTAAGCACAAAGACGAGCGTTGCAATAAAAAAATACCAGCAGGCTATTATTTTATTACGCTCTCCCGGCTGGCGACAGGATCTACTATTACTAGCCAATCAACTACGCCCTGCATTTTCTAATCTCGACAACTCCATACAGTTACTCCACCATAAAGAAGAAAGTAACTGGCTGGTTTCAATGTCTGAATTAACAACAATAGCCCAGAAATTATCTACCTCTTTATGGTTATTACTACTGGTTTGCTCGGCACTTGCACTCATTGGATACTTTATGTTTGACAAAGCCATAATAAAACCAATAAAGGAAGTTTCACATGCTTTAAACAGTCAGGCTTCAGGCGCTGTCTCCGATTTAGAAAAAAATGCTTCGACTCAGGAAATCAGCTCACTGATGGAAGCATTTCATGAGATGCAACAACAGGTAAACTCTCGGCAACAGAGACTGGTAAATATTCTTGATAATGCCGCTGAAGCGATAATAACCATTGATGAAAGTGGGACAATAGAAACATTTAACACCGCTTCTGAAAAATTATTTAATTACTCAGCAGCAGAAGTCCTTGGAAAAAACATTCTCATGTTAATTCCCGAAGACGAACGCAACCACTATCAAAGCCTGTTTCAGCAATACAGTGAAAATGATACTTATGCAGCCGAATTTGCAAGTGAAGACGGTTATGAAATTGATGTCTTATGCAAATACATGAACCTTGTTCCTGTTTCTATAAAAATAAGCAAAACAATTATTGATGACAAAACACTCTACACCGGGCTGGTTGTAGATATTAGTGAACGCCGCGCTATAGAAAATGAAAGACAACAACGTCTGGCCGAAATGGCCCATGTTGGCAGGCTCAGCATAATGGGTGAAATGGCGGCAGGCATCGCACATGAGCTCAACCAGCCATTGGCGGCCATGTCACTTTATTTACAGGGAAGTTTACGGCGCTGCCAGCCAGAGCTCAACACCTGCAATGATGTCATTAAAGCAGTCAAGTCAGCAATTGAACAGGTCGATCGTGCAGGTGAAATCATTAAAAAAATGCGTGGCTTCTCCAGAAGAGAGTCATTTCATCGTGAAACCATCGACTTAAACGAGCTCATAATAAAATCTGTTGATCTGGTTTTAATCAGTCAACAAAGCATCACCCCTAAACCTGAACTGTTTTTAGATAGCAGGGCACTTATGGTAAATGTCGATGTTTTGCAGATAGAACAGGTTATGGTAAATCTGATCAGAAATGCATTTGATGCGGTATCTGCACTTGAAGCTTCAAAACGTTTTTTACATATAAAGAGCGGACTGGATGAAAACGGCTTTGCCCGTGTGTTTGTTATAGACTCGGGTGAAGGTGTTGCGATAGAGAATGCACATAAAATATTTGATACCTATTTCACAACCAAAGCTGAAGGGCTTGGAATGGGATTATCAATCTGCCGCTCTATAATTGAAGAACACAATGGTGTGTTATGGTATCGCCCCGGCAATGAAAAAGGCTCACAATTTTGTTTTGTAATACCAGTAGCGTAATATGTATTTTATTCGATACAACTGCACTATATTATTTATTTATTTATTATTTATTTCTTGTAGTAACCAGATTCAAACAGGGCCCAACGCTAAATGAACGAACCCACAATAATTGTTGTAGATGACGACCCCGCAATGCGAGATTCACTTTGCTGGTTAATAGAAACCATCGGCTACCCGGTAAAAACCTATGCCTCGGCTCAGGAATTTTTAAATAATTACAACCCGTCATTACCGGGTTGCATGATCCTTGATGTTCGCTTACCCGGTATGAGTGGCCTGCAATTACAACAAAAAATGAAGACTGAAAAAATACACTTACCTGTTATTATTATCAGCGGTCACGGTGATATACCAATGGCGGTAAAAGCCATGCAACAGGGAGCACTGGTCTTTCTTGAAAAACCGTTCCGAGACCAGGAGCTATTAGATAACATTCAGGATGCTTTGGAAATAGATGCCGTACACCGCAAACAAGATACAATGACAGCATCTATACAGGAAATATTTAACACCCTGACACCACGTGAAAAAGAAGTTATGGAGTTAATGGTTAAAGGCGACCCCAACAAAGAAATTGCGAAAACATTTGGTATCAGCGTCAAAACTGTCGAGGTACACCGTGCCAGAGTTATGGAAAAAATGCGCGCAGAGTCATTACCGGATCTGGTTCATATGGTAATTACGCTAAATAACTCATGATTTTTTAAACGGGCTTAAATCCAACCATACAGTGCCTGTGCTTTACGGAAGCGTGATTTTTGTGGTTTCGCCTGTTGGCGAGCCGCTTTCTTTTATGAAAGCCATCCCAGGCTTTCACCCCTGCTTTCATCTTTGGGACCATGCAGAGCATGTTCAAAATGCTCCCCGCATTTTTAGTCAACAGCCCATGAAAATTAAATCATGATAATTAAATATGGAAAAGTAGGCAAAGAAACGCAGCCCTTTACTCACCAGCCCTCATTAAAAAACAATGGGGGTGCCTGAAAATTATTAAATAGACTTCTAATTATATTTCAAACTTTTATTTAATGGCTCAGCTAGCAGGGCGTCCCGGTAATTGTAAGGTCTCATTTAAACCTGTAATTTAATATGCCAGCTTAGATAGTAAACGTCCAGTAAACCCCACATACTGAATTTTCCTTCATTTCCTAGAATGACTCCTCCATCAATACACCGGAGTCAATCATGACAAAACGTAAACAACGCAGCCGAGCGCAGTGGCTAGCGCTCA
>Ga0316205_10000531_pt1 | contig 68804 bp, 66 predicted proteins | sample 3monthpyrite_MG_FD_204941 | JGI IMG/M metagenome (GOLD analysis project Ga0316205, IMG submission 204941) | Microbial mat bacterial communities from mineral coupon in-situ incubated in ocean water Damariscotta River, Maine, United States -... | ecosystem: Environmental > Aquatic > Marine >...
CTAGACCGACCGGTCCAATTGCGATACCGTCCTGCACAGCACGTGTTTGCAGGAGACATATATGCCAGCCCCCGCATTGCCAAACGGCCTGATCAGTCAGGATGAACTTCTGTCCATGTCCGGCCTCGCATTCATGCAAGGCATGGTCGACCGAACCCTGCCGGGACCGGCTATCGCCCACACGCTGGGCTACGCCGTCCATTCGGTCAAGGACGGCAAGGTCGCCTTTCGCGGCACACCCCAGATAAACGTCACCAATCCGATGGGCACGACACATGGCGGCTGGTACGGCACGCTGCTCGACAGCGCGATGGCCTGCGCCGTGATGACAAAAGTACCGGCCGGGTCGGTCTACACAACGCTGGAATACAAGATCAACATCACCCGCGCGATCCCGACGGGCATGGAGATTGAATGCACCGGCACAGTCGATCACGCCGGACGCTCCACCGGCGTGGCGACAGGCGAAATTCGCGGCGTCAAGGACGGCAGGCTCTACGCAACAGGCTCCACCACCTGCATCATCATGAAACTCAGATAAGGGACGGTGGGCGGGGCGTCTTTGACTGCGCCGCAGGCGCACTCAAAGAGCGTCCGCCCCCGGCCCACGCCACCCTGCCAGCCGTTGCGACAAGCTTCTTGGCGGCGGCGCCTGCGCCACCGAGGAATGCACGCGCTCGGACGGATCAAGACCCACCTTGCGCGGCTTGCGGCTGATGAACCAGCGGCCAAAACCGCGAAACGTGCCCACCGAAGGGGCCCTGGCGTCCCGGGGAAAGGCCGCCGCCCAGTCGTCCGGCAGGGGCAGACCACAACGCTCCGCCTGCTCCAGCATCCAGACCAGCGGAATATTGGACAGGGGCCGCGCCGCGTTGAACCCGCTCAGATGCCCGCCCACGTCCCCATGCGTGCCCCGAAACCACATCTGCACCAGATGCCCGTCCCAATCCTGTGCCGTGTCCCACATCACCGGGGCATAGGCGACGCGGGTCTCGTTGCGGGCCAGCGCGTGAAAACCGTGCTTTACCGACTTGCCCAGCTGGTGATTGTGAAAGGCGTGGCGCGGCGCGCTCAGACGCCACAGATAGGGCATGTTCAGACCCAGTGACTTGACCGTATCCCACGCCCCGATCATCTCGATCTCGATGGACGCATGGCAAGTGTTGCGGGCAAATATCCGGGCGGTTTCGCCATCCGGCGTGCGCTCGTAGTGGCGATAGATGTCGCGGATATTGCGCATCGTCGCGGCCTCCGCCCGCAGCAGACCCACCCGGTCAATGATCCCGGCAAGCGAGCGGACCGCATAGGCCCCGCGCGAATAGCCAAAAAGGAAAATCCTGTCGCCAGGGCGATAACGCGAGGCCAGATAGCCATAGGCGCGCCGGATCTGGCGGTTGATTCCACGGCCAAACAGAACGTCCCCGACACCGCGCCACTCCGACCATTGCAGGCCCGGCTCGTAATACAGCGAAATCTCGTGCCCGGTTTCCCCCAACAGCTTGGCCAGCAGGCCGGCATTGGTTTCCTCGCCCGGCTCCAGCGTCGACATGGTGCCGTCGATGACGATCACATGGATGGTGCGCCCGCGCACCGGCGGGTCCGCCCGCGCGCCACCCCTGCCGAGCCAGCCCCTGAGCCAGCCCGCAACAGTCCTATTCAGCCGCGATCGCATCATCCTTCAGCAGTTCCCATACTTTCAACGGCGTGAACGGCATGTCCACCTGCCGCACGCCACGATCCCACAGCGCATCCTGTACCGCATTGGACACCGCCGCCAGCGCACCGACCGTTCCGGCCTCGCCGCAGCCTTTCATGCCCATGACATTGGCCGTCGACGGCACCGGTTCCGAGGTGAACCCGATCATGGGCACGTCATCGGCACGCGGCAAGGCGTAGTCCATGAACGTTGCCGTGAGCAACTGGCCATCCTCATCAAAGATCACATGTTCCGTCAGCGCCTGCCCAAGGCCCTGAACCACCCCGCCATGCACCTGACCTTCGGCCAGCATCGGATTGATAAGGTTGCCGAAATCATCAACGACAGCATAGCGTTCGCAACGGGTCACACCGGTGTCGGGGTCAATCACGACTTCGGCAACGTGACACCCGTTTGGAAAACTGCGCGCCTCCAGCTTGGCGCGGCGTTCATGCACCAGCAGGTCCGCGCGGCCCTTTTCACGGGCGATTTCGGCAACGTCCAGCATCGTGGGGCTCATGTTCGACCCCTCGGCGCGAAACACTTCGTCGTCAAATGTGACCTCGGACGCGGGCACACCCATGTCGCCCGCCAGAAACGCGCAAAACGCCTCTGTCATCGCGCCGACAGTCGCCAGTGTCGCATTGTTCTGCGTGGTGACAGAGCGCGATCCACCCGTGCCGCCGCCCACTTTGATCAGGTCGGAATCCCCTTGCACCACGTCAATCAGATCAACCGGAATCCCGGTCTGATCGCTCAGGAACTGGGCATAGACGGTTTCATGCCCCTGCCCGTTGCTTTGTGTGCCCACATAGATGTTCACGCGGCCCTCATCGGAAAACTCGACCTTGGTCGTTTCCGAAGGATCGCCCAGAATACTTTCGATATAGTAACACAGCCCCAAACCGCGCAGCAGGCCCCGTTCTGCGTCCGCCGCGCGACGGGCGGCAAATCCCGGAATGTCCGCTTCGGCCTCGGCCCGCGTCAGCACCTTGTCGAAATCGCCCACATCATAGGATTCGTCCGTCGCCGTCCTGTACGGGAACTGGTCGGGCCGGATGAAATTGATGCGCCGCAATTCCAGCGGATCGACCCCCAACTCGCGCGCGGCACGATCCATCGCACGCTCAAGCACATAGATCGCCTCGGGCCGCCCCGCCCCGCGATAGGCATCGACCTGCGTGGTGTTGGTGAAATACCCGACCGAGTGCAGATAGGTTGCCTGAACGTCATAAACCCCCATCAAAACCCGGCTGAAAAGCTGGGTCTGGATGGCCTGGGCAAATTGCGAGTTGTAGGCCCCCATATTCGCCTGCGTATAGACGCGGTACCCGATGATCCGGTGATTTTCGTCAAAGGCCAGTTCGGTGAGCGAGGTCAGATCGCGGCCCGCATTGTCGCTCAGCATCGCTTCGGTGCGTTCCGACATCCAGCGCACCGGGCGCTTGAGGTCGCGCGCGGCATGGGCCAGCACGAAATATTCCGGGTACATCATCCCCTTCATGCCAAAACCGCCGCCGGTGTCGGGGTTGGTCACGCGGATGGTTTCGGCATCGACATTCAATGCCGAGGCCAGCTGTTCCTTTGGCCCCCAGACGCCCTGCCCGTTGATCGCCACATGCAGGCGGTCGCCGTCCATCTCGGCATAACAGCCGCGCGGCTCCATCGAATTCACAATGATGCGGTTGTCACCGACGTCCAGCGACACCACACGCGCCGCCCCAGCAAAGGCGGCATCGCACGCGTCCTTGTCACCCATGTGCCAGTCATAGGCGACATTGTCAGGGGCCTCGTCATGCAGCGCCGCGCCGCCCGGCGCCATGTCCATCTTGGCGGGCAGGTCGTCATAGTCGAGCACGATCAGCTCGGCGGCATCTCGGGCCTGTGTCAGAGTGTCGGCAACGATCACGGCAATGGGTTCCCCGACAAAGCGCAACCGCGCGCGCGCCAGCATGGGCCGTTCGGGCGCCGCTCCCTGCGATCCGTCGCGGTTTGGCATCGTGGCGCCCTCCATGCCGACATTCATGCCCGCGGCATCCAGATCGGCGATGGTATAGACCGCGTGGACACCTTCGGCGGCTTGTGCGTCGCCGATGTCCAGTGCGGTGACGGTGGCATGGGCCACGGGCGAGCGGAACACGAAACACTGCAGCGCGCCCTTCGGTGCGATATCATCGACATACCGCCCCTCGCCGGTCAGAAAACGAACATCTTCGCGTCGGGTGACGGGTTGGCTTTTTCCGAACTTGTCCATGGCGTTGCTCCTGCGTTCAATGCGGCGTCAATCATGGGCGAACCTAGCGGATGCACCCCCCGTGTCCAGTGGCAGATGCGCCCAGGCCTGCCCACAAACGGCACGGTCCGAACCGCAGAGCGCGGCCCTGCATCACCGACCCGCCACATATGCCCGCCTACGCCGCGAAACACTTCGATCTGCGCACCGGGCGGATAACCGGCAAAGCGGGCGCGGCTGGCGGCGGCGAGGCTGTTGCCCTCTACGCCGTTGCGGTCGCGCCACAACATGCGCCAGAAACCCGGCACGGGTCCGTGTGTCGGATCCTTCAAGCACAGCACGCTGGCGCAGCACCACAGGCGCCAAAACCCCCCTTTCCTTCGGCTGGGCACAGGGCTATCTCACACCCCGACAGTCAAAGGGGGCCAAACACCATGGCACTGGAAAAATTCAACGCCGCAGAGGTCGAACGCCGCATTTACGCCGGTTGGGAGGCACAGGGCTGTTTCGCCGCCGGGGCGAACGCGCGCACGGACGCGGCAAGCTATTGCGTGATGATCCCGCCCCCCAACGTCACCGGCGTGCTGCATATGGGCCACGCGTTCAACAACACGTTGCAGGACATCCTCGTGCGCTGGCACCGGATGCGCGGCTTTGACACGCTCTGGCAACCGGGCACCGATCACGCCGGGATCGCCACGCAAATGGTGGTTGAACGCCGTCTTGCCGAACAGCAACAGCCCTCGCGCACCGAACTCGGGCGCGCGGCCTTTACCCAAAAGGTCTGGGAATGGAAGGCGGAATCCGGCGGCACAATCGTGTCTCAGCTCAAGCGTCTGGGCGCGTCCTGTGACTGGTCGCGCGAAGCGTTCACCATGTCCGGCGCACCCGGCGCGCCCGCCGGCGAAGAGGGCAATTTCCACGATGCCGTGATCAAGGTGTTCATCGAAATGTATCGGCAGGGCCTGATCTATCGCGGCAAGCGACTGGTGAACTGGGATCCGCATTTCGAAACCGCGATCTCCGACCTCGAAGTCGAGAATATCGAAACGCCGGGCCACATGTGGCACTTCAAATACCCGCTCGCGGGCGGGGCCACCTACGAATACGTGGAAAAGGACGAAGACGGCGCCGAGACGCTGCGCGAAACCCGCGACTACATCTCGATCGCAACCACGCGCCCCGAAACCATGCTGGGTGACGGCGCCGTTGCAGTTCATCCATCGGATGAACGCTATGCACCAATCGTCGGGAAACTCTGCGAAATTCCCGTAGGTCCAAAAGAACACCGCCGCCTGATCCCGATCATCACCGACGAATATCCCGACCCCGATTTCGGATCCGGCGCGGTCAAGATCACCGGCGCGCACGACTTCAACGACTACCAGGTGGCCCGGCGCGGCGACATCCCGATGTACAACCTGATGGACGCGCGCGCCGCCCTGCGCAGCGACGGCAAGCCCTACGCCGAAGACGCCGCCACGGCCCGCGAAATCGCAAATGGCACGCAGCCGTTCGACGAGACGATGATCGCCATGATGAACCTGGTGCCCGACGCATATCGCGGGCTGGACCGTTTCGAGGCCCGCAAACGGGTTGTCGCTGACATCACCGCCGAAGGTCTGGCGGTAATGGAAACCGTCACCACGACAGACGAGGACGGCAACGAGGTCACCGAAACCCGTCCATATGTCGACTCCAAACCGATCATGCAGCCCTTCGGGGACCGCTCCAAAGTGGTGATCGAACCCCTGCTGACAGATCAGTGGTTTGTGGACACCGACAAGATCGTCGGCCCCGCGCTCGATGCCGTGCGCCATGGCGACGTGAAAATCCTGCCCGAAAGCGGGGAAAAGACCTATTTCCACTGGCTCGAAAATATCGAACCGTGGTGCATCTCGCGCCAGCTTTGGTGGGGCCACCAGATTCCCGTCTGGTACGGACCCAGCGTCACCCATACCGTCAACGACGACGGCACGGAATCCGATGAATGGGACACAACCAAGCCCGTGCACTTCTGTGCCGCAACCCATGACGAGGCGCTGGCGCTGGCCGGTCAGTACTATGCCACCACCGGCGCGCAAGGGTTCCTCGTGGACACCGAGGCACAATCGCCCCAGGACTCCATCAGCCTGAAATATCAGGAAGACGGACAGCCCGTGCGCCTTTGGCGCGATCCGGACGTGCTGGACACGTGGTTCTCCTCGGGCCTGTGGCCCATCGGCACGCTCGGCTGGCCCGAGGACACGCCGGAACTGCAAAAATACTTTCCCACCTCCGATCTGATCACCGGGCAGGACATCCTGTTCTTCTGGGTGGCGCGGATGATGATGATGCAGCTTGCCGTGGTTGGTCAGGTGCCCTTCGACACGGTCTATCTGCATGGGCTTGTCCGCGACGCCAAGGGCAAGAAAATGTCCAAATCCACCGGCAACGTGGTCGACCCGCTGGACCTGATCGAAGATTACGGCGCGGACGCGCTGCGCTTTACCAATGCCGCCATGGCCAGCCTCGGTGGCGCGCTGAAACTCGACACGCAACGCATCGCAGGCTACCGCAATTTCGGCACCAAACTGTGGAACGCGGCCAGCTACGGCGACATGCGCGGCACGTTTGACGTCCCCCACGCCGCCGAAATCCCCGACACGCGCCACCCGCTCAACCGGTGGATCAAGGGCGAGATTGCCAAGACCCGCGAAACGGTCGATGCGGCCCTCGCCGAATACCGCTTCAACGACGCCGCCAGCGCGCTCTACGCGTTCACCTGGAACACGTTCTGCGACTGGTATCTGGAATTCACCAAACCGATCTTCGACGAGGGCACTCCAGAAGAGATCGCGGAAACAAGGGCGACCTATGCCTGGGCACTGGATCAATGCCTGATCCTGCTGCACCCGATCATGCCCTTCATCACCGAAGAACTCTGGGGCAAGAAACCCCGCCCCAAGCCGCTGATCCACGCCGACTGGCCCGGCTACACCACCGACCTGGTCGATGCGGACGCCGACGCCGAACTCAACTGGGTGATCCGCCTGATCGAAAGCATCCGCTCGGCGCGCGCGCAAATGCACGTGCCTGCGGGGGCCTATGTGCCATTGGTGGTCAGAGGGCTCGAAGATCAGGCCCGAGCCGCCTTCGCCCGCAACGAAGCACTGATCAAACGCTTTGCCCGCCTCGACGGCCTCACCGAAGTCGATGACGTCCCCAAAGGCACCGTCGCCCTTGCCGTGACGGGCGGCACCTTTGGCCTGCCGCTGGCGGATGTGATCGACGTCGGCGAAGAAGTCGCGCGGCTCGAAAAAACCCTCGGCAAACTCGGCAAGGAACTGGGCGGCCTGCGCGGACGGCTCAAAAATCCCAAATTTGCGGAAAGTGCCCCCGCCGAAGTGGTCGAGGAAACCAGGGCCAACCTCGCCCTGCGCGAAGAGGAAGAGGCCAAACTGAACGAGGCCCTCGCCCGCCTGAAAGAACTCGGCTGATGGCTTCTTCTGACCAAAAATACCACGGGGTTTGGGGCAGAGCCCCAAGGCAGCGCTCCGTGACAGGCGCGTTCCGCACCCTGATCGACAGGCAAAGGCAAGCCCCTGCCCCATCGCGCACGCCCAACAGATGCGGGCGACGCCGCGCGCATGCTCTGCACCAGCCTGACGTCAGAAGGCGGAAACGCCCGCGCAAAGCGCTGTGATCGCAGATATGGAACCGCGCCACACCTTCGCCCCCGAATCGCGGCGCGCATTCACGCGGCGCGCATTCATGACATGACCCCGTTGCGTGGATTTCTTTCGACGCACGCCGCGTTTACCCTTGGTCCAAAGCATACCATCGGTGCACGCCCTGTGCACAGGCTGTGCACGTATCGTGCATCGCCGTTTCAGGCGTAAACCTTTCCAAGGATTGAATAAACAGCCCCGTTAACCGGAAATGCTCACCTGAACACCGGCGCACGTTTCTGAAAGGTCGCCGCGACCACCTCCATCTGGTGTGGCGTGCCAATCAGCGCCGCCTGCACCCGGCTTTCCTCCAGCAGCACCTCTTCTGCCGCATGCGACTCAGCAAACCCGATCAGCGCCTTGGCGGCACGCAGGGCCGAAGGCGATTTCAGCGCCAATTCAGCGGCAAGTTCCATGGCCGCCGCCAGCGGATCCTCGGCAATCTCGCTCACCAGCCCCCATGCCTCTGCCTGCCGGGCCGCGACCGGCGTGGCCGTGTAGGTCAGACGGCGCAGCACGTCGCTGCGCACAAGGCGGGGCAACAGAACCATGCCGCCCATGTCCGGCACGATGCCCCATTTCACCTCCATCACCGCCAGCCTGGCATCAGGTGCGGCGATGCGCATGTCGCCGCCCAGCGCCAGTTGCAAGCCAGCGCCATAACACACCCCGTGAATCGCCACGATCACCGGCACCGGCACACGGGTCCAGACCATCGCCACCTCCTGCCACTGGTTGGTGGTGCCGTTCCCATGGGTGCGCGGCATCAGCAGATCGTTGGGATCCTTGCCAATCATGGCCCCCAGTCCCGCGATGTCGATACCCGCGCAAAACCCCTTGCCTTCCCCTGAAATCACACAGACCCGCGCGGCACTCGCCGCCACTTCGTTGCCTGCGGCAATCAAGGCGTCGATCATCGCCTGATCGACCGCATTCATCTTGTCGCCGCGCGTCAGACGCACATGGGCGATGTGGGTGTCATAGGTGACGGAAACGCGTGCAGGCTCGCTCATGGGGCAACTCTCCTCTTTGCGCCACCCAAGCGCATGACGACAGCGCGCACCAGCAAAACCTTGCGGCACGGCGCCCGCCCTGTTGTCCTTGCCCCTGTCAGCCGCGCGCGCTACCCCTGCCTGCATGACAGATCCCCGCCTCACACCGCTTGCCGCCAGCCTGCCCTCCACCGTGCCCTTTGTCGGCCCCGAAGCGCAGGAACGCGCGCGCGGTGCACCATTCATCGCGCGTCTGGGCGCCAACGAAAGCAACTTCGGGTCCTCGCCCCGCGCCCTTGAGGCAATGGCGGCAGCGGATATCTGGAACTATGGCGATCCCGAAAACTTCGATCTGCGCGCGGCGCTGGCCGCCCATCTGAAGGTCGATACAGCCAACATCATGGTCGGCGAAGGGATCGACGGGTTGCTCGGGTATATCGTGCGGTTGTTTGTCGGTCCGGGCGATCATGTGGTGACGTCCGACGGGGCCTATCCGACCTTCAACTACCACGTTGCAGGCTATGGCGGCACATTGCACAAGGTGCCTTACGTGGATGACCACGAAGACCCCGGCGCACTGTTCGCAAAGGCGCGCGAAACCGGGGCCAAGCTGGTCTATCTGGCCAATCCCGACAACCCGATGGGCACCTGGCACAGCGGCGCCACCCTGTCGCGGGCACTTGATGATTTGCCCGCGGGCAACCTGCTGGTGCTGGACGAAGCCTATATCGAATGCGCGCCGTCCGGCACGACGCCCGACATCCCCGCAGACGACCCGCGCGTGATCCGGCTGCGCACCTTTTCCAAGGTCTACGGCATGGCAGGGGCAAGGGTCGGATATGCGATCGGAGCGCCTGCCGTGATCGACGCCTTCAACAAGGTGCGCAACCATTTCGGCATGAATCGCGCCGCACAGGCGGGGGCGCTGGCTGCCCTCGCGGATCAGCCCTATCTGCGCACGGTCCTTGACCAGATCGACGCGGCGCGCGCACGCATCGCGCAAATCGCGCGCGCCAACGGGCTCACGCCGCTGCCGTCGGCCACCAATTTCATGGCCATCGACTGTGGTGGCGACGGGGTATTTGCCAGGGCCGTGCTTGACGGACTGATCGCGCGCGGCATTTTCGTGCGCATGCCCTTTGCGGCCCCGCAAAACCGCTGCATCCGGATCAGTTGCGGCACGAGCGCCGACCTTGACGCATTTGCCAAAGCCCTGCCCGGCGCGATCACAGATGCGCGAGGGGGCTGACAGCCGGGCCTGGCACACTATGATTTAACCTGACTGCATTATGTCCGAGGCCGTCATGGACAACAAACCGGTGGGCCGCGCGCCCAATTATACCAATGCCTGTATCGCCATGTTCGGCGTCAACATCACGTGGGTGCTTGTGGTGATCTGGGCCTTTTGGGGGCTGGTCGCGGCCCTGTTGCTGGCCCTTGGCGTCCATCATGCGATGGAGCGGGCACGGGTCTGGGCGGCGGCGCGGCAGGCGGCTTCGATCCGGCGCGGCAAACAGATATAGCCCGGGGCCACGCATGGCGGCAATGGCGGCTGTCCACTATCCCGGCGTCCTGCGCGACAGCAACCACACGAAAAAGACCCCGCCGACCAGTCCCGTCACGATCCCGATGGGCATGTCTTCGGGGGCCATCACGGTCCGCGCGACGATGTCCGCCCAAAGAAGAAAGATGGCGCCCACAAGCGCCGACGTCGGCAGAACGCGCCAATAATCGCCGCCGACAATCATCCGCGCGACATGCGGCACCATCAGCCCGACAAACCCGATGATGCCGGAAAAGGCGACCATCACGCCCGTGATCAGCGCCCCGGCCACGAACACCGCAAGGCGGAACCGCGCGACCGGAATGCCCAGCGTCGATGCTGTTTCGTCACCGACAGTCATCGCGTTGAGCGCCGTCGCGCGTGACATCAGCCACGCACCGCACAGCACCAGAATGACCAGCGGATAGACAAGTTGCCCCCACTGCGCGAGGCCAAGCCCACCCAGCATCCAGAACACGACCACATGGGTGGCCCGGGGATCGCCGAGAAAGATCAGCACATTTGCCGCCGACATGATGATGAACGACACCGCAACACCTGCCAGCACCAGCCGGTCGGCACTGGTGCTGTTGGCGAAGCGCGACACCCCCAGAACAATCGCCGTCGCACCCAACGCCCCGAGAAAGGCCAGCAGCGGCACGGTCAGCAGACCGATGAACAAGCCGGTGTGCAACAGGGCCAGGATGGCCCCGAACGCCCCGCCCGACGAAATGCCCAACAGATGCGGATCCGCCAACGGATTGCGGGTCACCGCCTGAAGGCTGGCCCCGACCGTCGCCAGACCGGCACCGACCATCATCGCCAGCAGCGCACGCGGAAACCGGATTTCCCAGACGATGGCCTCGCGGCCCTGCGACCAGGTCTGGTCGATCAGTCCGGGCGACAGCTTGTTGCCCAGAACACCCCAAACCGTCCCCAATGGCACCTGAACCGCACCAACCGACACCGCAATGGAGAGCGAGATCACAAGCAGCGCCACCCCTCCTGAAATGAACAGGATACGCGCGGGGGCCCGCCCTGTTCGGGATGCGGATCGTTTGATCTGACCCATGTGCCTAGTTGCCCCAGAACGCCCGGGCGAGGTCCTTGATCGCCTTGATGTTGCGCGGCCCCGGCGTCGCCTCGACATATTCCAGCGTGACAAAACGGTCGTTTTTCACCGCATCGACCTGGGCAAAGGCCGGGTTCGACATCATGAAATCGCGCTTTTGCGCCGCCGTGACCTCGCCATAGTTGACGATGACCACGATTTCGGGGTTCCGCTCGACGACCTCTTCCCAGGTGACACTCGCCCAGCTTTTCTCGAAATCATCCATGATGTTGACGCCACCGGCCGCTTCGATCAGGGCCGTGGGCATGGCATAGCGCCCTGCGGTAAAAGGCGCATCTTCGCCACTGTCATAAATGAAAACGCGCGGCGGCGCGCCCGTCTGAAGATCAGCGGCAAAGGCGGCGAGATCGGCGCGGTATCCATCGACAAGTGCTGTGGCGCGGTCCTGAACATCGAATATCCGGCCGAGGTTCAAAAGATCGACATACATGTCCTCGATGCCTGCCTTGTCTTTCTGCATGATGTGGATGCAGCTTTCGGTCAGCTCGTAAACCCTGATGCCGAACGGCTCAAGCGTTTCGGGCGTGACCTCGCCCCCGACTTTCATCCCGTAATTCCAGCCCGCAAAAAAGAAATCGGCATCCGCACCAAGCAGCACTTCTTTCGAGGGGTACTTGCCCGACAGTTCAGGCAGCGCCTCGATACCCGCCCGCATGTTTTCATCCAGCGTCTTCCATCCCGAGATACCGGTATAACCCACCATCCGGTCCGCAAGGCCCAGCGCCAGCATCATTTCGGTCAGGTTCACATCGTTCGAGATCGCCCGTTCGGGCGGCGCGTCGAACGTCACGCTGCGATCACAGCTCTGGACCGTGGTCTGGGCGGTGGCGATGCCTGTCTGGAGGGCAAGAGCCACAAGGCAAGTCAGGGGCGTCTTCATAAGGGGTGTCCTTTGTCGGAAAGGTGAAAGGTAAGGTGGTCGGCATTGCTGGGAACAAGGCGTTCGCGCCGGGCGCTGACCTGGAATGCCCCGGACACCGCGGCCTCTGACAGCACTTTTGCGGGCGGGCCAAACCCGATGGAGTGACCTGCCCGAAGCAACAGCACGTCATCGCATATCGCCGTTGCCAGGTTCAGGTCGTGCAGGGATGTGACAATCGTCAGGGGCAACTTGCGGATCAGGTCGAGCACTTCGAGCTGGTGGCGGATATCGAGGTGGTTTGTGGGTTCATCGAGGATCAGCAGGCGCGGTTCCTGTGCCAGGGCGCGCGCAACCATGACCCGCTGGCGTTCCCCGCCCGACAAAGTGCCAAAGTGGCGGTCGGCCACACCTTTCAGGTGAAGCATGTCCAGGGTGCTGCGAATGATATCAATGTCCTGCGATCCCATCAGCCCCGCAAACCCGCGCCGGTGCGGTGTTCGTCCCAGGGCCACGATTTCAGCGACGGTCAGGGCGAATTCGCTGGGTTGCTCTTGCAGGACGGCGGCAATCCTTTGGGCGGTGTCTCTGGCCGACAGCATCCAGATGTCATCTCCGTCCACGCAGACCGTGCCGCTGTCCGGGCGGTAAAACCGGTAGAGCAGCCGCAGCAGCGTTGTTTTCCCGGCGCCGTTTGGCCCCACGATGCCCAGCACATGACCGGCGTCCAGATCAAAGCTGGTGGTGTGCAGCAGCGTGTCATTGCCACGCCCCGGAGACCACGACAGCCCCCGGACGCAGAGGCTTGCCGGTATCACGAGGCGCGCGCCCGGCTTTGCGTGATTGCGATCATTGCGGCCGGAACCCGCGCCAGAGTGGAGGTGCGCAATTTGCCCGGGCGATCGGGCGACGCACACCACCCGTCCTCAAGCGCGCCATAGTCTCTGGCAAAGGCGACAAGGTCGTCGATATCGGTCTTTGGGTCGATGTCTCCGAACAGATAGGTGGCCTTGCGGGTGCCGTGATAGGCCACGGTGCATGGCCTGTCGCATCCGGCCATGCAGGCCACGCCCGAAACTTCAAACTGTTCCGGCACCGCGTTGCCGGCGCTCGCAATCGCCTGGCGCAGACGTTCGATCAACTCGTAACCGGGGCGACAGTCGGTGCCTTTATGACGACAGGACGTGCAGATCGTTATTTGGTGAGTCATAAGGCCCTCCGCCTTTGGGAAGGGCGTGCCAGACAGAACCATGTTTCGGCGGAAAAGACCGCTTTGCCATCAGATGCTCCTGACCAGGCGCCCCGCCTGAATCGTGTTGAAGTTCCGACGCAAACCGAGCGCCGGTGATGGCAGGTCTCCTGACTTGCGGGTCGCTGCTTTCCCGAACCTTCCCGGACGAAGTGTCCAGTGGCCATATCGGGGTCGCTCGCCGCTTACAGTTGCGGGGGCAGTCACGGATTAGGCGCTTTCTGGCAATGCCGCACCGTGTTCCCATTTCATCTCTTTCGCCGTCGGCGTCCAAGAACCATCGCCTCCAAGAAACCGATTATCGCAAGGCGGTCAATGCGAAAAACCGCCAAAGCGGCGTGTGCCAGTCGGGGAAACCGGATTTGCACTACGGCGGCGACGGACACTGCACTGACCGTTGCCCGCCCAATGCCGCCCGTGCCAGGTGCCCCGCCGCCTGTTACCCGGCGGCGATCACCGCCGCCGCCGCATCCAGCGCTCCGGGTCCGCGCGCAATGTCGCACGCGGCCAGACCGGCCTCGATCCCGCCCAGCATTCCCATGATCATATGCCCGTTCACGTGTCCCATATGGCCCAGCCGGAAAAACCCGTGCCAGGCCGGATCGCCGGGTGCGGCCATGCCAAGGCCGATGCCCAGGGTCAGCCCGATGTTCTGTTGGACCCAGTCGCGCAGTGCGGTTCCGTTGGGGGACCCGATGCGCAGGGCGGTGACGGCGCAACTGCGATGCTGCGCGTCCCTGACGTTCAGCTCAAGCGGCCCCGCCTGCCCCCATGCCTCGCACGCCGCCCAGATCGCCCGGGCCAGCAGCGCGTGGCGGGCCCAGACGCCCTCGATGCCTTCGCCGTGCAGCATGTCGAGCGCCGTGCGCAGGCCATAAAGGTGATGCGTGGGTGCGGTGCCGTTCCAGTACATGAAGAATTCTTCGGGGTGCGCGCGCGGCTGCCAGTCCCAGTAGCGGCTGACACGGGGCATTGCGGCGCGCACGGCCGCGGCCCTCGCATTGAAGAATACGAAACACATGCCCGGCGGCACCATCAGCCCCTTCTGGCACCCCGCGACCATGACATCGACACCCCAGGCGTCCATTTCGAACACGTCGCAGCCCAGTGACGCGATACAGTCCGCCATCAACAATGCCGGATGCCCGACCGCGTCCAGCGTCGCGCGCAGGGCGGCAATGTCGTTGCGGACCGAGGTCGAGGTGTCCACATGCACGGCCAGAACGGCCTTGATCCTGTGCCCGGTATCGGCGCGCAAAGCCTCGGCAATGCGGTCCATGTCCATGGGCGCGCGTTTGCCAAAGTCGATGGTATCGACCTCGGCCCCGAGGCCCGTCGCCATCTCGCCCCAGCCGACCCCGAACCGGCCGGTCGCAGGCACCAGCACCCTGTCACCGGGGGACACGGTGTTGGCCAGCGCCGCCTCCCATGCGGCGTGGCCGTTGCCGATATACATGGCCACGTTCCCCTGTGTGCGCGCCACGGCCCTGAGGTCGGGCACGAGGCCCGCCGCGATGTCGATCAGTTCGCCTGCATAGATGTTGGGGGCCGCGCGGTGCATGGCGCGCAGCACCGCATCGGGGATCACCGAAGGGCCGGGAATGGCAAGGTAGTCGCGGCCAAAACTGGCAATGGGGCGTGGTGGCATGGATGTCTCCGGGGCGTCTGTGTCGGGGCGGACCCTAGCGTGCCGCGTCGCGGCGTCAATCACCCTCGATACTTGCCCCTCGGGGATGCGCAAGCTACACCTGATGTCCAAGCTACATCATCGGAGCGCGGCCCCTGCGCCGTTGATATTCCACGCGTGACTTCTCCTGCCACTTCCAACGCGCCCAGCACCGCTTCCGGCCCCCTGATCAGATGGCTGTGGGCGGGCTATCTGAAACGGCACACGGGCATCATGGCCGTGGCCGTTTTTTTCATGCTGCTCGAAGGGTCGATGCTGGGCGCGCTCAGCTATATGATGCAGCCAATGTTCGACGATGTGTTCGTCGAAGGCAACGGCGACATGCTGATCTGGGTCGGGCTGTTCGTGATCGTCATATTTACAGTGCGCGCGACATCCTCCGTGGTGCAAAAACTGCTGCTCACCCGCGTGGCGCTCAAGACCAGTGCGGCGCTCCGCATGGACCTGCTGGACCGGATCATGTTGCAGGACGGCGCCTTTCATCAGGTGCATCCACCCGGCTTCCTGATCCAGCGGGTGCAGGGCGACGTAGAGGCGGTGGGCAATGTCTGGCGCGCCATCATCACCGGCGCGGGGCGCGATTTTCTGGGTCTTCTGGTGCTTTTGGGTGTCGCGATCAGTGTCGATCCGGTCTGGGCCTTGCTGGCCTGCATCGGCATTCCGGTGCTGGTGCTGCCTGCGGCCACCGCCCAAAGCTATGTGCGGCGCCAGGCCCGCAAGTCGCGCGATCTGGGGGCCAATCTGTCCACCCGTCTGGACGAGGTGTTTCACGGCATCGTGCAGGTCAAGCTGAACGCGCTTGAGCATTATCAGGCGCGCCAGTATCGCGGCCTCACCGAACGGTTCGTGCGGACCGAGACCAAGACCGCCTTTGGCAGTGCCGCAATCCCGGCGATGATCGACATCATCTCGGGCGTCGGGTTCATGGCCGTCATCCTTTATGGCGGGTCCGAGATCATCTCGGGGGAAAAGACCATTGGCCAGTTCATGACGTTCTTTACCGCCATGGGTTTTGCCTTTGATCCGATGCGCCGGCTGGGTGCGATTTCGGGGTTGTGGCAGACGGCGGCAGCCTCGATCGAGCGGGTCAAGGAATTGCTGGACGCACCCCTTGCCCTGTCCTCGCCCAAGGCCGCTGTCGCCCCGCCCGTCGGTGTGCCCGAGATCGCCCTTGAAAACGTGTCGCTGTCCTATGGCGACACGCGGGTGCTCAGGAACGTGTCGCTGCTTGCCCGACCGGGCGAGACGACGGCGCTGGTGGGGGCATCGGGGGCGGGCAAGTCGTCGATCTTCAACCTGCTGACGCGCCTCGTGGATGCGCAGGAGGGCAAAATACGCGTCGGCGGTGTGGCAACCAAGGACATGGATCTGGATGCGCTGCGCGGCATTTATTCGGTCGTGACCCAGGAGGCGCTGCTGTTTGACGAGACATTGCGCGAGAACATTCTGCTGGGCCATGACGACATTCCCGAGGACCGGCTGAAGGCCGCGCTGGATGCCGCCCATGTCACCGATTTTCTGGACAACCTGCCGCACGGTCTGGAAACCCATGTGGGGCCGCGCGGCTCTGCCTTGTCGGGCGGGCAACGACAGCGCGTGGTGATCGCGCGCGCGCTGTTGCGTGACACGCCTGTGCTGTTGCTGGACGAGGCGACCTCGGCGCTGGATGCGCAATCCGAAAAGGTGGTGCAGGACGCGCTGGATCGCCTGTCCGCGGGGCGCACCACGCTGGTTATCGCGCACCGGTTGTCGACCATTCAGGGGGCCCACCAGATCGTCGTCATGGACCGCGGCGAGATCAAGGACACCGGCACCCACGCGGAATTGCTGGAACGTGGTGGAATTTATGCCGACCTTTATCGTTTGCAGTTCAAGGACGGCAAAACCGTGATCGACCGGCCGCGTGCGCGTGCGCTTGGCAAGGACGACATGTCCGATACCACGGCCGGGCATGGGTTGCTGGCCCGCATCCGGGCCCGGTTTCTGGGATGACCCCTTGGGCGCCTAGCGCCGGTACCGGCGCGCCAGTGTGGCGACGTCCGTGCCTGCAAAATAACGCACCAGTGTCCAGAGGTTGCGCGCGCCGCGCCTGATCCAGCCCTGACGGCGGTATTTGGCACTGCTGGTGACCGCAACCGCATCCAGCCCCGCCAGTTGCCCCCTGAGGGCACGCACCATCGCCACGTCCTCCATCAACGGGATATCGGCATAGCCTTTGACATGGGCATAAAGCGCGCGCGGGATCAGCAGGCCCTGATCGCCGTAAGGCAGGCCCAGAAACCGCGCCCTCAGGTTCGCCCATGCCGCGACCACACGCCCGCCCCGGTCAAACTGCAATTGAAAATAGCCCGCCTTGCGGGTGCCCAGATGTGCCCCGACGGCCGCGGTCCAGCCCGGTTGCAGCACCGTGTCGGCGTGCAGCACGAGGAACCAGTCGGCGCGCGCCTGTGCACACCCGCGTCGCAACTGCCCCCCGCGCGAGGCAGGCCCGCTGACGATCCGCGCACCCCACGCATCCGCCAGGGCCTGCGTGTCATCGCTCGATCCGCCATCGCTGACGATCAGTTCGGCGATCAGCCCCGCCTCTACCCCCTCCATCAATGCGCTCAGGCAGGCCGGCAGGCTGTGGCCTGCGTCGAGCGTCGGGATAATGACAGACAGTGGTGCGGGCACGCGCGCCCCCTTTTTCCGGTGCATCAGCCTGTTATATGACAAGGACGCCAAGCAAAAGGAACGCCGCATGTCCGCACGTCACATTTTTCGCCTCTCGGGGGCCGATACGCGCAGTTTCCTGCAAGGGCTGGTCACGAATGACGTGGCGCGGATTGATCAGGGGCTGGTCTATGCCGCGCTGCTCACGCCGCAGGGCAAGTATCTGGCCGACTTTTTCCTGAGCGCCGATGGCGACGACGTGCTGCTGGATGCAGAGGCGGATCAGGCCGACATGCTGCGCACGCGGCTGGGCATGTACAAGCTGCGCGCGAATGTGAGCATTTCGGATGCGAGGCTGTATCTGCACCGCGGCATCGCGGACATTCCGGACGATGGCATGGCCGACCCGCGCCACGCCGCGCTGGGATGGCGCGCCTATCGCGACCACCCTCAGACGGACGACGGTGTGGACTGGACCGCCCTGCGCGTGGCACATGTGATCCCGCAGGCGGGTCTGGAACTGACCCCTGACACCTTCATTCTGGAGGTCGGTTTCGAAGCGGTGAACGGCGTCGATTTCCGCAAGGGCTGCTATGTCGGTCAGGAGGTCACGGCACGGATGAAACACAAGACCACGCTGCGCAAGGGGCTGGCTCAGGTCATGGTGACGGGCGAGGCGACGCCCGGCACCCCCATCATGGCCGCAGGCAAGGTGGCAGGCACCCTGCTGAGCCGCGCCGGCAACAGCGCCATCGCCTATCTGCGCTTTGACCGCGCCAACGGCGAAATGACGGCCCAAGGGGCCACGGTGACCTGGAAAGGGGCCGGAAACTGACCTGATCTGCGCCCCAAAACGATCAGGCGCGTTCGGAGTAATCCATCGTCTCGGTGTTGACCACGATGTCTTCGTCCTGCCCGACAAACGGCGGCACCATGACCTTGAGGCCGTTGTCCAGAGTCGCGGGCTTGAACGAGTTTGCCGCTGTCTGGCCTTTGACCACGGGCTCTGTCTCGACGATCTTGCACACGACCTTTTGCGGCAGCGTGGCGTTCAGCGCTTCGTCTTCGTGGAATTCGACAACAATTGTCATGCCATCCTGGAGGAACGGGCGGCGCTCGCCAAGGATTTCGGCGGGCAGTTCGATCTGCTCGTAGGTATCGGTGTCCATGAACACGAGCATCCCGTCATTTTCATAGAGAAACTGCTGGTCCTTCTGCTCAAGGCGCACGCGCTCGACCTTGTCGGCACTGCGAAAGCGTTCGTTCAGCTTGGAGCCGTTGCGCAGGTTGCGCATTTCGACCTGCGCAAAGGCACCGCCCTTGCCGGGCTTGACGTGGTCAACCTTGACAGCCGCCCACAGGCCACCGTTGTGCTCAAGCACGTTTCCGGGGCGAATCTCGTTTCCGTTAATCTTGGGCATGTGGCAAAACCATGGCAAAAAGTTGATGAAAGGGTGACGCACCCTATATCTCGGGTGTGGGGGGGCTGCAAGGCAACCAGATACTGTGCTGCACCCGCAGCAAGCCATGCAAAATTCGCATAGGTGCCATGCAAATACAGGGTATCCGAATCGGCAGAGATAGGCCATAAGGGGCGTCACGCCGAAAAACACAAGAGCAAGAAAAAAAGAAAGGACGACGAATGAAAGACTTCGTTGACGGCACAGCCTTTAACAACGAACAAGGCAACCGTGCACGTAAACTGTTTGCAGCCGTGGTGTTGGCAGCGCTTGATGACGCCATCGCGGATGACAAGAAATATGGCAATGGCCCCGAGCAGATTGCCCGCTGGGCGCGGTCGCGTGACGGGCGCGAAGTGCTGAGTTGTGCCGGGATCGACCCCAACGAGCGGGTTGTCACCGGGCTGATGGATTTTGTCGGAAAAGGCGTTCGTACATCTGTCGCGCTGAGCCGTGAAGAATCAGAGCGTCGCAATGCCGCTCAGCAGGCCGAAGCGGCCTGAACCAAACTGCTTTCGCTGTTAAGGAAAACGCGCCCTTCTGCCGGGCGCGTTTTCTTTTTCAGAGGTGTTATTTGTGGTTTAGAGGCACTTTCAAAAACCTGAACCATCCGGGCGCGGCCTGACATCATGGATTTCAACGCGCCAGATGACGCGTGGTGTTTCAGCGTTTCAAGGCCAGCTTTGCTGACGATATGCGCCCGGTATTATTCCAGATCCTGCGCGGCCAGCGCACGGTGAATTTCGCGCCGCACCAGCTTGCGCACATTGCGCGTGATCCGCTCACCCAGGGCGCCCTGCAGCTCTTGCCGCACGATATCACTGATCAGCTCGCGCAATGCGTCTTCGTCCAGAACATCGTCATCCGATGTAAACAGCGCCGCCGCCGCCCCGCCCTGCGCTCTGTTTTCCGACGCTTCAGGAGATGCGGCCCGGGCGGGTTGGTTGCGCGCGGGCTTATCGGTGACCTGCGCAGGTTCGGCAGGTTCCGCCATTCCCGACTCGGGCTCGGCTGCGACATCAACGCTTTGCGCTTCTTCAATGTCGACCGGATCGTCATCCATCTCGGCGTCTTCCCACTCCATCGCGGGCGGTTCGGTTCCTGCATAGGCATCCACACCCGGATCGTCCGGTTCAAACTGATCGCGCCGGTCACCCACCAGTGTTTCCAGCGCGGCAATTTTTTCGCTCAGGCTTTTGGAGATCGGTTTTTCGGTCATTTCGGGGGAGGGTTTGGCCGCGTCATCCTCGGGGGGTTCGGGCACAGACGTCACGCCATCGACCTCGTTGGCCCAGTCCTCCGGCACCTGAGCGGCTTGGGCGGCGATGTCCGGTGCGTCAGGTTCAGCCGCCGCAACAGAAGAGGCGATCGGCGCGGCTTTGTCGTTCTGCGCTGTGTGCGCCAAAGTCTCTTCTTCTTCGTCGGGAGCCTCGTCGTTCGCCGTGTCGCCATCGGTATCTGCCTGGGGCACATCCGCAGTTTCAGCGTCCGCCGCTGCGGCGGGCGTATGATCTTCGGTCAGATCGGCGGACAGCGCGGCGACGACCGCGTCCGGATCGGCCGGAACAAAGCCCTGCGCGCGGACATCAATTCTTGGCACCCCTTCGGGCTTGTTCCCGGCAAAGGCGGATTTGGCAAATTTCGAAAGCCTGTCATCCTGTTCTGTCGCGGTTTCGTCCGTGTCGGCCGCCTCCGCCGCCTCCTCGGGTTCAGCCGCCGCGTCCTCGGGTTCATCCGCCTCGGGCACCCGCAAGGACGGGGTCAGAACCAGTCGGTTCCCCGGCGGTTGCTGGACAGCCGCAGAGCCGGTGCGCGTGTTATCGGAAACCAGACGGCGAATGGACGCCAGAACGTCCTCCACGTCGGAGTTGGTCATCGGATCAGACATTTTCTTTACCACTCTCAGCCTCAATGTGCAGTCTAGCCCGCACGAAAGAGTCGCACAACACTGTGGTGAAAACCTTAATCAGATGGTTTCAATGCCCGAAGCACTTTATCGAGTTGCTGGCCTTGTTTTGACCGGTTGGTGGGGCCGGACTTGACCAGATTGTAATATGCGGCCGGGTCGTAGATCTGCACCGGCAACCCCAGTCGCTGCGCCGTCAGCAGCCCCATCGATTCGAGCACCTGATAGGCCGCAATATATTGATCCGACTGGGCAGAAATCCGGTTGGTTTCGGCATCCAGCAAGTCCTGCTCTGCGTCCAAAACGTCAAGGGTGGTGCGCGCTCCGAGGGTGGCTTCTTCGCGGACACCCTGAAAGGCGACGCGCGCGGCCCGGATCTGGCGTTCCGACGCGGCAAGGCTGGCGCGCGCGGCGACGAGGTTGGAAATCGCGTTGACGACATCCTGCTGCACGTTCTGTCGTACATTGTGCAGGTTTCCACGGGCGGCGTCACGAACGGCCATGGCGCGGCGTTCGCGCGCGCTCAACTCGCCTCCGCGATAGATCGGGCCGCTGACATTGACGCCTATGGTGCCGGTTTCGGACCCGTTGCTGTTGCTCAGATCGTCCTGAAGGCGAAGCGCGCCTTGCAGTGACACCGTCGGGCGTCTGTCCGCGACGGACGCAGTGATCAGCAATTCGTTCGCGGCCACCTGGCGACGCGCCTGCTCCATCTCGGGATGGGTGCGCACGGCCATGGACTGGGCGTTGCCGACATCCGTGGTGGTGCGGGGCAAACGCGGCACCGATGACAACCGCCCCGGCTGGCGCCCGGTCGCGCTGGCATATTCCGCCTGCGCCTGAATGAGATCGCGTTGTGCGGCCGCCAGATTGCTGCGCGCCTGCGCCACCGCCGCCTCTGCCAGCGCCACATCCGTGCGCGTCACCTCGCCCACTTCGAACCGGTCCTGCGAGGCCCGCAATTCCTGTTGCAGCAGACGCAGGTTGTTTTGCCGCAGCGACACGAATTCCTGCTGTCGGCCCACGTTGAAAAAGGCAACCGCCGCGCGCAGCAGTACGTTCTGTTCGATGCCAAGAAGCGAGGCGCGCGTGGCGAGCACCGTTTCCTTGGTTGCCTCGATGCGCGCGGCGTCCGCGCCGCCGTCAAAAAGTTGCAAAGTCGCGGTCAGACCCAGCGTGGCCGTTGTCGAACCGGCATCGCGAGACAACCCGCCGGTCGCCGAAGACGTGGTGTTTCCGAATTGCCGCGTCAGATCGCCGGACCAAGAGATTATGGGGCGCAGGGCAGAGGCCGCAATCGCCACATCCTCGTCTGCGGCACGCAACAGGGCGCGGTTCTGATCCAGCAGACCGCTTTGGGTGTACGCCCCGACAAGAGCGTCGGCCAGGGTATCCGCCACGACCGCAGGTACGCCAAAGGATGACACGACTGCAAAAATCGCCACGTGCCGCCGCCAGTTACGGCCCAGTCCCGCCTTTTTCATGTCGTCCGTACCCCTGTTGCGCGGATTGTCCGATATCACGTTGTCTGTATTCAGAATTGAAACGCGTCGTGTTTTTCAAACCCGGCCAGCACCGGGGCGCCTGCGTTGAACGACCGACGCCAGTTCATGCGCCCGTCCAGCTTGTAGCCGACACGCACCTCGCCCAGCGCCCCGTCCATAAAGATGCATGCCACCCGGCCGCCATCCTTCAACTGAGCCGTGATTGCACCGGGAAGGTGACTGACGCCGCCCTGCACGACAATGACGTCATAGGGCCCATGGTCTGCCGCGCCTTCGTTCAGTGGCCCGGTGTGCACGATCACATTGTCGATGCCGGCCGACATCAGGCCCTCTTCGGCCTCGCGCGCCATACCTGCGTCTTCCTCCAGGGCCACAACGGCGACGGCCATATGGGCGATCACGGCCGAGGAATAGCCATAGGCCGCACCGATATCGAGCACCAGTTCATCCCGGTTCACGTCCAGAACATCCAGCATCTTGGCCAGGGTGCGGGGTTCCAGCAAAACGCGCCCATCGCCAAGGTTCAGGTTTTCGCCCATATAGGCGGCTTCGCGTTTGGCCGATGGCACATAGTCTTCGCGCTTGACCGACAGCATGGCGTCGATGATCGGAAATTTGGTCACATCCGAGGGGCGCACCTGCGTGTCGACCATCATTGTGCGGCGGGCGGAAAAGTCTGTCATTGCTGCTAAACTCGTTCGTTCAGAATCCTTGCAACAGATGTGCCACATCCCGCGCCCATGAGCAACGCGCTCGCACATCCTTTGGCGTCTTTCATCCGCGCTCACACTTGCGCGCAATTGGGAGATGAGCTATCGCAGCCCTCGCACCCTTGAGCGGCGAGTTGGCGGAGTGGTGACGCAGCGGATTGCAAATCCGTGTACACCGGTTCGATTCCGGTACTCGCCTCCAATAAAATCAATGACTTGCGTCATTCCGCCTCTCCTTCACTGCCATTTTTGAAACAAGTGTTGAAACTTTCACGTTTCGGTCTTGCTTCGTTCCATTTGATTTCTTGCCTCTTGAGCGCGCTTCGCCAGCTCCCTTTGTCGGATTGGCCCACCGTACTTTTTTAGCATCTCAACGCCTGAGTGGCCGGTGACAGCCTTGACCATCTCGTCATCACATCCGGCCAGATAAAGCTCGATCGTCGCGTTTTTCCTGAGTCCGTGCGTTTTGTAGTAACTCGCCTTCTCGTGCTTCATCTTCTTTTTGATGGAACGCATTTCCTCAGCAACGATCCGATAACTCACTGGTCGCCCCTTGGCGTTAGTCACAATAGTGCCGTCTGTTCGTGCGATGCCGTCCAGATGGGCCTTCAGGCGGTCGGTGAGCGGGATCCAAAGCGGCTTGTCGGTTTTGCCTTGAGTGAAATCGAATCCTTCGTCGGAAAAATGCGCCCACTTCATCTTCACGACATCACCGATACGCTGGCCTGTGCCGACGCAAAGCTCGTAGACCAGCCGTGCACGCTCAGAAGCTAGCGCTTCGAACTCGGCGCGAACATCATCTGGCCAAGGCTCCCAGCCGTCGCTCTGCTGCTTGAATAGCGGAATGCCTTTCGCCGGGTTGCCGTGTTCCTTTTTGATGAAGCCAATCAATCGAGCGTGGTTCATCAACACGACCATGACCTGCACCAAGTAATTCGCCTGTCGCCAATGATCCGCATTGGCGCGGTGCAATTCGTAAATGTGATGGGTCTCGATCCGAGCCGGGTCTTTCTCGGCCCAGATCTCACGAATGTGGCTGATGTACCGCCGATAGTCGGATCTCGTTCGGGGCTTGAGTTTCTTGTAGGCGTCGCTCTCATAGTAGCTGAGGATCAACGCTTCGAAGTTTCGCTTCACCGGCGCGGGTGCTGGCTTTCCTTTTAGCAGGCGATTGTAGTGATCCCAAAACTCCGGCGTGCCCGCTTCCTCGTGCATCATGACGGAGATGCCACGCGACCGCCGGATGAACCGAAGGTACCCCCTGTCATTGTAGACGTATTTTGGCAGGCTCTTGCGGGTCATTCGCCCATTCTCAAGTCACCGTTGAGGAAGTCGTCGGCTGCCTCGGCCGCCACCATGTTCGCGTCGACGATCACACTGCCATCAGGCTTGATTTCGAATTTGGCACGTTGCCAGCCCGCCTCTCGCGCTTCTCTGATGAAGGCCGAAGCCGCTTGCTTTGCTTTCGTCTGTGCACTTGCTTTGGTCATCGTGTCGGTACCTCTCTCGTCTTGTTAACAACGCGCATTATCACCCTGATCCATAATGATATTTCCAATTGCTCCAGGTGTGGAGCGCCTGTCCTTTGCCGCGCGAATGGCGCGGATCACTTCAGAGTTTTGGGAGTTTCCATTGCGATCGGACTCCGCCTTGATCCACTCCTTGAGCTCTTGCGGAAGTCGAAGCTGCATTGGTTTTCGACTGTTCATGAAACGCCTCCAGGTTGAAATCACATCCTGTTAGTGGCACTTAGCCACTATTGCGTCAATTTCTTTTTATGGCACAGTGCCACTATGCCAGAACAAAGCTCTCAAAATCAGGATAAATTCATCGTGCGGCTGCCCGACGGTCTTCGCGATCGGATACGCCTCGCGGCTGAGGCCAACCACCGCAGTATGAATGCTGAGGTCGTCGCCTTACTCGAAGAAAACTATCCCGCGCCTGTTCCAGAAAAACTCGATGACCCTGCCGCCAGACTTCTGTTTTGGCTCGCGAAGCGCATCCGCCGAAGAAGCCCGAAGCCCGGCTCTCCCAGAGACAAGCAAGCAGCCTTGTATGAGCGCATTGCGGTCGATATCTCGGAACGCATGAAGGATATCGGGGAATAGCCCTAATAGGCCACCCACTCATATCCGTGGTTGCCTTCGTGATCCTCCCATTCAACACCGACCCCGCGCCGCCAATTTGATGACGAACAGCGCCGCGACGGCAGAACCCATTGCGGGGCAGCCGCTGGCGTGGTGCGTTGCCAGCCGAATTCGCCCTGCGTGCCGTAGGCCCCGAGGCGCATGTTGTAACTCTCAGAACAATCATCGTCGCGACCACGTTCGCGATGGCTGTAGTGCCGAACATCCCAAACGCGGATCGAGCGCACGAAATCGAATTCCAAGCCACTGATGTCGACATCGGCACCGCCTTCAACCACCTGAGCCAGAATGACTTGGCCGAGTGCCTGACCATTTTGGTTGCTGGCCTCCCAGGTTTTAGGGGCCGTACTTTGCAACGGCACGCGCTCAGAAACACCCATAGGGCAGCGCCAGATTTGCAACGGCGGCTCAATCGGCCAGGGCGTAATCCTGCGGATAAACACGGCACGGGCATGGGCACATTCTGCTGACGCGGGCCACCCACCAGCCAGGCAAAGCAGAATGGCGCAGTCAACCTGATAGGCTTTTGCCGCTTGTGGAGCCACGGTTGAAAGCAGAGCCAAAGCAACTCCGGCAGTCCAATTCCTGATAAGTTTGCACCGCATATCAATCAATACCTTTTGATTACATTACTGCATTATTGATACACTAACTCCAACCCCAACCTTCACACCATATGCGAGCATAGGGTTTATGATGTTCGCGCGCGTTTTGTGGAATATATTCCGTAGAGCGGTTCTTGTGATCTGGCCGAATACAGGCCATGAAATTACGGGAACAAGTAGGGTTAAATATCCGGAATCTAAGAAATTCCAGAGGGTTGAGCCAAGAACAATTAGCATTAGCTGCCGACCTGGATCGTAGCTACATCAGCGAGATCGAACTCGCGAAATTCTCAGCATCGATCGATGTTCTGGAGCGGATTGCCCATGCTCTCGACATCGCTCCAAAGGAACTGTTTAACGAGAGGGGCTAGTTTTGCCCGAACTTGAGAGTGTTCGCACGACGGCCGAAGCCATCGGTCGCATTACGTGCATCAAGACTGGCGAAGAAATCGGTCTGCTGTATCAGTGGGATAACGGCGAGACGCAGGCAGCGTTATACGATGGCGGCCATCCTAAAACACCACACCGCTCAGATCATCCCGCTGAACCGGACCTTGGTGCAAAACGCAGCTAACGGACATCGTCATTGTGATCATGCTCCTTCAGTTTGGGAGCATGGGCCAAATTACTCATATACAGAAGATTAGCCACTCTCTCGAACCATGCCCCCTATTCATTATCATAAGTGACAACCTTTTCAGCCCATGCTTGCTCAAAATAGGTCTTCGAACACATCTTCGAGATAACCTCTTCGAACGCAATATAGTGAGGCGAAGCACAATGAGCCGCGTGAGCTTCCTCAGACACATAAACTTCAACTATTACAAAGCTCCTTTCGCCACTTATGGAAGGCAGTATCTCAAAAAGCTCACATCCTGGCTCCTCCTGGCTCCGTTTTGCGTAATCTACGGTGAGTGAACCGAACTGATTGTCGAACTCGGGTCGCGATTGTAGTCTCCCAACGACGTATTTCCGCCCGTTTCCCAACTCGGTTACCGGCATGCCGTTCTCTCCCAGGCCTGCTGCACGTGCTTCACAGGAAGCAGAGTATCAAATACACTCAGCGATAGCACGCCAACGCCTATGGATAACCACGAGGTCTACAATGAAGCCACACTTTTCTGCCGCGATAGCGATCGCGTTCTCTGCTGTCGTGGGCTACCTCTCCTACGACTTTGGATTCACAAATCCTCTTGAAGCAGTGCTGTTGGCACTCATGACCGGGATCTTTACCGAACTAACCCTCGTGCTTTGGCGGTTAGAAGACCTCAATTTAAGGAACCGGCAGGATTCGGGCAGACTACTCTCGAAAATCCACCAGCTAGAAGACATTGAGTCGGAATCGGCACTGTTTGTGGATATGCAGAAGGACTTCGCCGACGTGCGTGCCCAAAGCCATGGAGCAAAGGACCTTTTCGTTACGCATGTTTCGACTGAGTTAGCAGGCTTGAGCCAGAGGTTGTCCGATGCAAATCTGAAGAAAGAGGTGAGAATAAAGAGCGACTACATCATAAATGTTGATGGTGTTTTTGAAGCCTTAAATGTGTCGAGTAATAGGGAGGTGCGACTAACATATCCGATTTCTGCAGGAGAAAGTTGGGTGGGCGGGCCATCGGATCTCCGCTTCCTGGAGGTGCTTCTAGCAAAAGTTAGTCGGGGTGTGGTTGAGAAGCTCAGGATGTTTTTTCTCCTGGACGACGATGTCGATGCAGAATCTGAAGAAATGCAGAAGGTTTTCCAATGGTTGAACCGGCAGACTCGCGTTCAAGTCAAGTATGCCAAGGCATCAGAATTTGCCAAGGTATGTGACTTGAACGGCATCGATCCTAACCACTTAGATTTTGGGATCTATGGTGACAAGATGCTATTCAGGACCACGTCTGATGGTCCAGATCATGAGGGGATCTACAGTAAGGATGAGGGCCAAATTTCTCGGTATAAGAGTGTGTATGATCAAACTTGGGACTCCGAGAACATTTCACGAGGTGTTTCCGCTGCACCAGAAACAATCAAAAAACTCGGCCTAGCCGAAGTTTGTGTTCTTGAGAGCCCGGTGAAGACACTGGCGATAGAGAGAAAATGACGCGACGATCAGCTAGTCTCAGTCGGCCCTGCCGTCTAGTCAGGTCCGTATCGGGAGGTGGTCACCCAATACACGGGGCACTCTTTGAACCCGAGCTTGGCGAAAACCGCGGAGTTGTCGTGCTGCACTCGCACGGAACGCTGGGAAATTTCTACTTCAATCCTTTTATCGATGAGTTCGCAAGGTTCTATTGTGAGAATGGAATTTCCTTTCTCACATTTAATCATCTTACACACGACGCTATGGCTGAAAGCGAGATCAACGGCAAATTGGAGTATATTGGGGGATCTGTATCGGATTTCTCTTCATGTCTGGATGATTTTGAAGCACTGCGAGACTTTCTTGGCGAAATTGGATACCAGCACTTTATTATGCAAGGACATAGTTTAGGGTGCGAACGTGTGATATTGGACCGTCAAAAAGCTTCGAAGAGTTGGCCAGTGATCCTGTTAGCTCCTGTAAATTCATATGCAACCCAACATGCTTGGTGCACCGAGAGACTAGGATTGACCGTAAACGAGCTGACCGAAAGAATTCTAACTAACCCATCAGATGCCCTGAGAACCGATATTTATGGATCTCCGAGTTCGGATCCCGAATGGGATTACCATATTCCGGTTTTTGAGAGCGCGTACCTATCCTTTGTTCAAAGTGAAGCATTTTTTTATTTTTCACCCGAAAGGACTTCATTAACGTCGATTGATGAAGCGTTAGTAATTTTCTCCAAGAAAGATGCCTTTCATTCTCTTTATGACGGCGATCTCCAGGATTTTTTCCGCAGCGTTGTCGGGGTAGGAAGTAAGTTCAAGGCTTTTGATTGCAATCATGACTTCGAGGGAAGAATGAACAGTGTTTGCGAGGCCTGTGTTGCGTTTGTAAAGGAGCGAACAGGTGTTTTTGATTAGAATCCGCCAGAAATAGAAATTACTTGCCCCGTGATGTTTTCGGACTGATCCTCCGCAAGGAAGAACACTGTCTCAGCCACCTCCTGAGGTGACGAAAAGCGGCCCGATGGAATTTTTTTTAGGTAGTCAGCTTCATCGACTGATCCTTTTGGAAAAGCATTTTTTAACATCGCAGTTTCAGTTGGCCCGGGCCTAATGCAATTGATCCTAATGTTAGCCTTCATCAATTCAGCGCTTGTTGAATGCATAATTGCTTCGAGAGCGGCCTTTGACATGCTGTATGAAAGTCGATCAAACTTTCCGCGAGCATGAACACTCGATATGAGCACTATGCTCCGGCAGTGAACTTTGGGATTCTCAACCATTCGCCTTATCGCAGGAAGAACGCAAAGCGCATTGACTTGGAGGAGCTGGCTTGATCTTGAGATGTCAACTGTCGTGATGTCGTCTTCAAGGCTTTGACCGGTACAAAATACAAGCACGTCGGGGTCGGACTTCTCAATCTCTTTGGACAACGCTTCCTCTGATTTGGGGTCAGAAAGATCAATGGCGACTTGCTTGAAGGAGACGCCCTCGGCTACTGTACGGGCAACGCCAGTGACACGGTGGCCTCTGATGTTGAACAAGTCGGCGCATGATCGACCGATGCCACCGGAGGAGCCTAAGACAGTAACACGCTTTTGACCAGACATACGGAGTTTTCCTTGAAGACCGGAATTGAGAAGAGGCTTCGAAACCTCCATAACAGGAGTAGCGGTGGCCCACTAGTTTTTTGCCCCATAGACGACTCCCTTTTGGCAGGGCCTTTTGATGGGCTGCGAGTGATGAAACAAGTTGTTTCATCTATAAGTGCGGCCTCACCGTCGGCAATACTCGCTTTTCGCGGCACACTTTCTCGCTACTCGGAGGAGATTGGGACCATCCCCACCATTCTCAACTGTACCGCGAGTGTAGTTGGGGAACACCATGTGGAGAAGGTACTAATTCATACGGTTGAAGAAGCGATCAGTTTGGGCGCCGACGCAGTGGCAGGGCACATAAATCTGTTCTCTGCGACCGCAAACGACCAGATGGCAACATTCGGTCACATATCAAGAACGGCACACAGTTACGGAATGCCGGTAGTCGCGATTGCTTATCCTCGCCAATCAGTGGACGGAGTAGACGACAACTTTGACGAGCTAAAGACCAATGACAACACCAGATATGCATCACTGGTTGCGCATGCGGTGAGAGTCGCCGTTGAATTGGGCGCAGACATAATCAAAACGCAATATACTGGGCATCCTGAAACATTTCAGGCGGTAGTAGACGCCGCCTGCGGGGTGCCTTTGGTTATCGCAGGTGGACCCAAGTTACCGACCGATGATGCATTAACCTTAGCGCAGAATGCGCTCATGTCTGGCGCAAGCGGTGTCAGCTTTGGTCGAAACATATTCAACAGAGCAGATCCAGGTGCATTCATTGAAACGCTCAAGTCCGAACTTTGACTGGCAGGCGATGGGAGATTGGAGGTTAGTACTTCCACCATCGAGGCCCAGCAGCGACCACCTGGAGTATGTCAAGCGTGTAGCAAGCGCCTTGGCGAGAAACTCCCCCGTCGCGGTGCTTGGATCGACGGTCGAGTATCGCGATTTGTTGAGTGATCTAGGCTTCTCTCGCGTCTATATCTTTGAAAAAAACTCAGACTTCTACCGATTTGTATCACGACTATCTACACGCGACTTAAGCGAAGAATTCGTAGAAGGGGATTGGCTGACAACTTTGGACAACTATCGCGGTTGCTTTGAACTTGTTTTATCACATCTGACTTTGGGGAATATTGCTTATAGTAACAGAGAAGAATTCTATTTGGCTGTATCAAGCAGCCTTAGCGATAGCGGCGTATTTGTAGATTATGTGCTATCGAATGAACCTGGATACATCAAACTCAGTGAAATAAATCGCAAATTTCTTGGGCGACCAGTTAATATCCACGCGGCAAACGAGTTCTCCTGTCAGGCGTTGTTTTGCTCTGAGCTGGTGGAGAAAATGAGAGCTGTCGATACCAGGAAGATCTATGATGAACTCTACAGATCCCTCGACCCGAAGCTAGAACCTCTAATCGACCTAGCGCAGTATGTGACACCGATTGGGGGGTATTGGTACTATGGGCGAGCCTGGGAGGTAGAGGCCGCTGAGCGGAGCTCTTTTTTTGAAGCTACGAGCTCGGACACAGAAACCAGCCCGAGCCCGTATGCCAATAGAGCCATGCATCAGATCCTTACAAACAATGGAGAACGCCATGAACAGCACAACTAACGATTTCTCACCCAAGGTATGGATTCAGGAACTGTTTGCAGCCTGGAATGCAAAGGACTTCGACCAGATTGGAAGGATCTTTGAGAATTGTGAACTCTACATGGAGGATCCATTCTATCCGCTGCAGCATTCAATCGAAAATATAGTTCCGCTTTGGGACGAAATTCAAGGACAAGAGAAGCTCGAATTGGACTATGAGATTATGAGCGAAGCTGCGAGCGGGGTAACCTATCGCTGGAAGGCGACGTTCGTTGCCGAAGGAAAGGAATACGATCTTGACGGAATTTACTTCGTGACCTTTGATCAAGAAGGCAAGTGCAAAAAATTCTATCAATGGACCGTAGAAAAAGAGTAGGATTTCCAATCGAAGAAAATAGAGTTGCGACTCTATAAAAGGGTTTCAGATTCGGCTTGGCCAGGCAAGCCTTGCGAGTATCTCGACGATTGCTGTGGACCGCAAGTACAGTGATTTTATTACTTGCAAATCATAAGGATTGGTCCATGTGATCGATGATCAATCTAGCACAACCCTAGGACAATTCTGTTTCAACCCAATAATAGTGTAATCCCTCCGAAATTTAGTGGTGCGCGGGTCAGAATTTTCAAAAAAGGCGCGTAACTTTCTGTGACCTCGCGCGCCTGATCGAATACCTCCCGCCGCTCCTGATCGAGGCAACGGAAGTACTGCTCAATATCGGCAAAACACGTTTCCGCATCGCGTCTCACCAAGTCCGCATAGGCCCTTACATCATCGGCATCGGTCGGCATCCAAGGCGGCGCAGGCGGCAGGCAAGTGCCCGCAATCGCGGCAGAACCCCAGCTCAAGGCAACCATAGCCGCCCATGTGTTTCAAAAGGGCCATATTATCTTGGCTCAGCCACTCCGTTGCAGTAAATTCGTTTCAACGCATGAAAGGCGCAATAACGCAAATTGTACCTATTGATTGCAAGATTATAATATTGTATCGGTTAGGCAGTCCATGAGGGACTGCCGGGCCAATGCACAATTCTGCAAGGCTCGATCCTATGAATTTGATGCAAGACGCCCCCAATGTTGTCAGTGAAGACGGGCTGCGCACGCTGCTTGCCGAGGGTCATTCGGCGGATGTTGTGTGCCGAGTTACGCCCAAACGTACAGGTGCTCAGTGGTCCGGAGTTTGGACCGTGCATTGCGTCTCGCCTGACGGCGAGACGTGTCGCCTGCTCGTCACTGCACGCAACAACATGGCTGCCCGAGAGTTCAAGACAATCAACGGTTTATCCAGCTTCCTTGCGGGGCTTGGCGCTTCGATCATTTCTATCCCCATGTTTGAAGGCAAAGTCGCCTCTCACAAACTGGACGTCGCGGGCTAAACCACTTGCCGCCCTCGCAGCATTCCTTGCTGCGCCCGCCTATTCTGAAGGCTTCGTGCTTTCCATGCGGGCCGATGGCCAGCTGGAAACCAAAGCACCCCAATCAGGTTTTGCGCAAAGCTATGTCGACGGGATTGGTGCAAATCCACCAGAGCTGATCGTGTTCGCAGCGCTTGAGCCTGAAGATCCGCCTCCTGCACCCACCCGCGCGGTTCCCCGTCCCGAAATCCTCGCTGCCATTGAAAGCACCGCGCATCGCTATGGCGGGCACCCTGCACTGCGCCGCGCCGGTCTGTCGGTGACCGAGTGGCAGGCACTCTTCCAAGCCAATATCGAGATCGAAAGCGCCTATCGCTCGACTGCACGCAGTTCCGCAGGCGCGATTGGCCTTGGACAGCTGATGCCTGCGACGGCTGCTCAGCTCGGCGTCGATCCTCATGACTGGCAGGCCAATCTGGATGGCTCTGCCCGCTACCTTTTGATGATGTTGGCGCAGTTCGGCACGCCCGAACTCGCACTCGCCGCCTATAACGCGGGGCCTGACGCGGTCGCGCGTTATGGCGGCATTCCTCCTTACCGAGAAACCCAAAATCACGTGCGCCGCGTCATGGCCGTGCGTGATCGACTGACTGGAGCTTCCTGATGCACACACAAATCCGCATGATCCTTTCACTGGCTCTGGCCAGTTTGATGTTTGCCAACCCCGCACTTGCGCAGAGCATCGACCTCTCGCCGGTCCAGAACCTGCTGCAGGGCATTGTCGACACGATCACCGGCCCCTTGGGCATAGTCATCGGCACCTTGGCCCTGATCGGTGTGTTCCTCTCCTGGCTCTTCGGCATTCTGGATTTCCGCCAGGCTCTTTGGGTGCTGGTGGCCATTGCGGGCATTGCAGCTGCGCCGACCATCGTGACCGCGATCTGGGGCGCGTAAGTCCGGCATGGCAACGCAAACCCGCCTCTTCCTAGGCCTGATCCGGCCGCCAAAGCTCATCGGCTTGCCGATCATGTATGCCATGGTGTGGCTCTTCGGGTTTGTGTTGCTGTTTCTGTGGGTCCAAAGCTGGCCGGTGATCATCATTGCCGCTCTGGCCTATCCTGCACTGTGGAAAGCCGCTGACTGGGATCCGGCCTTTCTCGAAGTGATGGTGACCGCCCTGCAGGAAACGCCACCCACTTCGAACCGCAAGATCCATTCGGGGGACAGCTATGCTCCATGACCCCTCGGATGATCTTGCAACGCTGCCAGACTGGGCGCGCAGAGAACGGCCAATGACCAGCATGCTACCGTATGTCAGCCTCGTGAATGATGTGACGATCCGCACGCGCGGCAATGCACTGTTCCAGTGCATCCGTCTTGACGGCGTCAACAGCATGACCAGCGATGACGCGCATCTGGAGAAGATCCGCGCCCTCTTCGCGGCGATCATCGCGCAGATCGGGCCGGACTACAGTTTCTACGTCCACAAGGTCTCAAAAGCGATCGAGACCGCCTTGCCACCAGTGCCCATTGGGGGGTTTGCGCAAGAGCTGGATATCCGCTGGCAATCGGGAATGGCGCGGGCGGGCCTGCGGAACAAGACGCTCACGCTCACGGTGCTGAAACGCCCTCCCTTGGGCGCGCGGCTGCGCTTGAAACGTTCAGACTCAATTACACAGCTGAAAGACGTGACGACCAAGCAACTGCGCAAGCTCGAGGAGGTCGTCGGATTTCTGCTCTCGTCTTTTTCAGAGATGAACCCACGCCTGCTTGGCGCTGAAAACGGCGAGCTACTCGGGTTCCTCGGGGCGCTCAATATCGGCCAAGAGCGACGCCTCTTCGCAAAATCCCGCTTTGGCATCATTGCAGAGGATGTGGCCAACACGCGCGTCACGTTTCAGGGGCGAAGCTTTACGCTCGACGATGGGACGGCGGGAAAGCGATTTGGCACCAGCTTTGCCATCAAGACCTACCCGGCCAAAACCAACTGTACGATGTTCGATGAGCTGAACCTACCCGTCGACATGGTGGTCACGCATTCTTTCACGCCGATCAACAGCAACATCATGGCCAGCCGGATCAAGCGGCAACAGCGCCTGATGAAGGCCAGCGATGATGGCGCGATTTCCCTCGCCGAAGAACTGGTCGACGCGCTGGACGATCTAGAATCCAAGCGCCTCAGCTTTGGCGATCATCACATGACCGTCACGGTTTTCGCCGAGACCGAGGAAAAGCTGGAAGCAATCGCCGCCGAGGTACGCAACCTCGCGGCCAGTGAAGGCGTCAATCTGGTGAATGAGAGCTTTGCGGCTCGGACCCATTATTTTGCGCAGCATCCGGGCAATGGGCAGATGCGCAGCCGTAAGGCCGCCATCACTAATACGAACTTTGCCGACCTCGCAGCGCTGCATCGCGGTCAACTGGGTAAGCCGGGCGATAGAGTACCTTGGGGCAAGCCGATCACCCTGTTCCCTACGCCTGAACGCTCGGGCTTCCTGTTCAACTACCATGAGGCGGGTCAGCCGGACAAAGAGCCGACGGGCGGACATACTTTGATCCTTGGCCGCCCTGGCTCTGGCAAGTCGGTCTTATCGGCCTTCCTCATGACCCAAGCCCGTCGCTGCGACGCGCGCGTCTTTGTCTTTGACTATCGCGCAGGCATGGAAATGGCGGTGCGCGCCAATGGCGGGCGCTACAGCGCTATCAAGGCGGGTGAAGCGACAGGCCTGAACCCACTCCGCACTGAAATCGACGGGCGCGGCCAAGCCTGGCTTTCTGATTGGTTGGCCACCCTTTTGCATCGCGCCGACAAGCCCCTCAGCCCGGTCCAGATCAATCGCATTCAGGAAGTGGTGCGCCAGAACGCCGGGGCGAGCGATGCCGCCCTTCGCAACTGGCAAGATCTGGCCTCGCTCTTTGTGGCGGGAGCTGACGAAGGGGATCTGTTTGAGCGGATACAGGAATGGACCGCAGACGGCCGCTTTGGCTGGATTTTCGGGCAAAGCGCGGAGGATTCTTTCTCCCTCGATGGTGATGTCGTGGGCTTCGACCTGACCGGCATTCTCGACAGCGAAAGCGAAAAAGAACGCATGGCGGTCCTGTCCTACCTGTTTCGGCGGGTGGAGCGCGTGATCGAGGACCGCAAGCCGACGTTGATCATCATCGATGAGGCCTGGAAGGCGCTCGACAACCCGTATTTCGCAGACCGGCTGAGCAATTGGCTCGTGACCGCGCGCAAGCAGAACGCTGTCGTCGTGATGATGACCCAATACGCAAGCCAACTCGAGAAAACCCGCACCGGCAAGACGATTGTTGAGGCCGTACCGACACAGCTTCTGCTTCCCAACATCCGCGCTTCGGCGTCCGATTACACCATGCTGGGCCTTACTGAGAAAGAGCTCAGCGTTTTGCTGGGCACAGGCAGCAACTCCCGTCTGGCGCTTGTGCGCGATGATCAAGGGTCGGTGGTGATCGATGCCGATCTCAGCGCCCTTGGCCCCTACCTCACGATCCTTGGCGGCATGGAAAAAGGTGAGGCGCTGGTTGGCGCGGATTACCGTCAGAACCCTGAATTTTGGAGACAGATTTGATGCGTAGGCTGTTCGCCCTTACCCTCACCCTTTTGACCCTGACAGCCTGCGCGGAATACCGGCCGTCAGAAGCGGAATGCTTCAACTCTTTTGCCGAAGTCAGCCGCAGCAATTGCAATTTCGAGCTGCTCGGACCGATTGGTGGCCTGGGTGAGTAAGATCCGTCCGCATATCCTTGCGGGCTTGGTGTGGTTCGCCGCGCCAGTGGCCTTTGCCCAAGGCGTGCCAACCTTCGATGCAGGCATGTTCTTGCAGCGCGAGCGCGTGCTGCAGCAGGGCGAAGAAGATCTGGCGCTGCAGCGGAATCGGTTGACCAAAGAAGAAGAACTTGAGGCGATCGAGCAAGAACAACTCCAGGCGCTGGAAGACATCCTCAATGCCACAACGTTGGCCAGCGGGAATTCAGGCGCGCTGGTCGCGAGCTTGGAAGCTGGTTCATCACCTGAAAGCGCCGCAGACACGCTCTATGGTTCGGTCGACCCAAACCCCGGCGCGAGCCAGATGTTCGGCGATGCATCCGGCTCGATCGAAGAGCTGATCATTCGCGCCGCTCAGGAAACGCACCATATGTCCGGCGTGCGCGCAGCTGGCCTATCGCCCAAGCAATGGCGCTGCCTGTTGCAGGCGCTGATCTGGCAAGAAAGCCGTTTCACCATCGGCGCGCGTTCCCCGGTCGGCGCATTCGGTCTGACCCAGATTATGCCCGGAACAGCGCAGGATCTCGGGATCTATCCAGCCTATTATGAAAACCCCTACATCCAGGTCACGGGCGGCGCGCGTTACCTGGCGCAGATGCTGGCCATGTTTGACGGTAACATCATTCACGGGTTGGCTGCCTACAATGCCGGTCCCGGCAATGTACAGCGCTACGGCGGCGTGCCACCCTTTGCCGAGACCCAGCACTACGTTCAGGTGATCCCTGAGCGCTACAATCTCTACCTTGCCCGTGTCGGCGGCGTTGATGCGCTTGGCACGATTGATCCCGTTTTGCTTGCTAACTCGACCATGAGCCTGACCTCGTTCGGTGCAGGGATCTATGGCGATTACTCCTTGGTCTCGGTGCAAGCGGCCGCGCTGCGCGTGCAGGACATCATTACCCGCATTGGCGAGACAGATGACATTCACGCGGTCATGTCGCTTAACACCTATGCGCGGGCCGAACTCGCCCGCCTGATCGCGATCCGCACACGGCTCAAGGCCGCCCATACCCGCCCGCTTAGCGCCGCAGAACTGGCCATGGCGGCCGCTCAGGCGCGCGAACAAGACTTCATGCAATTTGATCTGGAGGCACTCCGATGATCCGTTTTCTTTCTACCATTTCCACTTGCGCTCTGTTGGTTGCCTCACCCGTATCTGCCCAAGGCGTTCCGACGGTCGATACGCGCAACATCGCCCAGGAAATTCGCCAGCTGCAGCAAATGCTGGAGGATTTCGGGATTCAGACCGACCAACTCGACACGCTGCTCGAACAGCTCGACTTGGTGCAACAACAACTGGATACGCTCAATGAAACCTACGCCGCGCTGACCGGCGCGACGGATATCATCGAGATGGCCATGGGCGGTGATCTTGATGGTCTCCTGGACCAAGAATTTGGCGATCTCCTTGGCACCATCCGGCAAATCCAGAGCGGCGATTTTAGCGGCCTGATCGGCAATGCCGCCCCACAGATCGAAGGCCGCATGACACAGGCCCTCGAGGACGCGGGCTTTGACCAAGACAGCCTGTCCGACATGGCCAGCAGCGGTAATCCGGGGGCTGAACGCATTGCCAGCCAGGCGGGTACTGGGGCTGTTATGTCAGCGGCAGCCGAGAACAGCTATGAAGAGGCCGCGCAATCCCTCGAACGAGTGGAACAGCTGGTTTCGCTGATCCCTGACATGGAAACGCTCAAGGAAGCCGTTGATCACAACACCCGCGTCACGGCAGAGTTGGCCATTGCCATGACGCGCATGTGGGAGCTTGAAGCCATCCAGACCGTCGGCGCGGGCCAATCCGGCGTGGTGGATGCCGCCACGCTGGCCGAAGAGCGCCGCTACATGGACTTCACCCTGCCAGACCTGCGTGCGGACTGATCCATGAACAACGAGGCAGAAATCATCGAAGAAGAGCTCGTCTACGGCGCACGACGACGCGAGCTCATGTGGCAGAAATTGGGGCTGACAGGCATGGCGTTTGGCATGGCAGGTTGCCTTTCCGCTGCTCTTGTCGCCCTGCTCGACGTGGACCCGCCGCCCATGATCGTGCCCTTTGATAGCGAAACCGGCATGGCCCTCCCCAATGCCATGGTTGAAGCGGTCTCACTCACGGAACGCCCCGCTATCATCGAGGCTCAGGTCTACCGCTATGTCACTGATCGAGAGACGTATAATCAGCTCGACAATGACGTGCGCGTGCGGCGGGTCCTGGACCAGTCGGACGGAGCTGCGGCCGCAGGACTGCGCGCACTTTGGACAAGTGGCCATGAGGCCTATCCGCCGGACAGCTATGGCACAGATGCCCGCCTTGATGTCGAGGTTTTGTCGATCACCCATATCAGCAGCAACCGTGCCCAGGTGCGCCTGCGTAAGCGGCTAAATTCACCGCGCGGCTCTCAAAATGGGCTCTTCACCGCAACACTGATGTTTGAGTTTCGACCCGAGAACAGCCGTTCGATCGACGATGTCTGGCAGAACCCTTTCGGCTTCACCATCACCGAATACGCGATCCGCTCGGATCGTTTGGAGTAACCAATGCGCCGCCTGTTCCTGATCCTCACTTTGATCGTACCTCTTGCTGGTACCGCCCATGCCGAAACACAGCCGCGCCAAGGCCCCTATGATGCCCGCGTCCGGCTGGCCGCCTATCAGGATGGGCAGGTCTACCGCATCCGCACCAGCTTGACCCATGTAACCAGCATTGAGTTTGGCCAAGGTGAAACCATTCGCTCAATTATTGCGGGCGACACTGAAGGCTTTCTTCTCGACGGCGTTCCCGGTGGCCAGGCTTTTGCCATCAAGCCCGTCACACGCGGCGCTCATACAAACATCACCGTCTATACCAACCGGCGCAGCTATTATTTCAACGTGACCGAGGCGAGTTCGCCGACCTTCTATGTCATCCGCTTCACCTATCCCGAGGCCGCACCACGGCAATCCCGTGTCGCTTCAACCGCGCCAGCAAACCACGCCTATGGCGTCAGTGCGCGGTCCGAGATTACCCCGCGCGAGATTTGGGACGACGGCACCTTCACCTATTTCCGCTTTGCCGCGAACGCGCCGTTGCCCGCGATCTTTCGCTGGTCCGGTGGCAACGAGCGGAGCGTGAATGCGCTCGCGCGACCAGACGGCGTGATCCGCGTGTCAGGTGTCAGCGATCGATGGGTTCTCAGGCTCGGCGAGGATGAGATCTGCATCCAAGAGATGAGCGAGGCAAATCAGGATGAGTGAAACAGCTGAGCTTAAGAGGCGCCTCGAAGCGCTTGAAGGAAAACCACAAAACCGAAGGGCACGGCCATCTGTTGTCACGATTGCCCTAGGCATTGGGGCAATCGCCGCCCTTGGCGGTCTCTTGCTGTTGTTCTCTGGCAGCTCTGAACCCGACAGCCTGGAAACCGCCTCCCCAGATGAGTTCCAAGCAGCCGGACCGGGCTTTGGTGCGCTCGAGCCCACATCTGCACCGATTGACACATCGCCACCTCCAATGGAGCCGGAACCAGACCGCGAAACAGACGATCTACGCGCGCAAATTGACGCGATGCGGGGCGAGCTTGAAGCCTTGCAAAACGCGCCAGCGCCTGAGGCCTCGACCGTCGACACAGAAGCGCTCGACAGCCTAAGCGCAGAGATCGATGCCCTGCGCAGCGAGGCCGCCTCCACCCAGGCCGCGTTGCGCGAAGAACTGGAAGAGCGTGCACGACAAATCCAGCGACTGCAGAATGATCTTGAGCTGGCGCGCCTGGAAACGCCGCGCACGCCCGCACCAACTGGCCCCACGGCCGAAGAACTCCGCCTTCAGGAGCTCGAGCGGCGGCGGCAAGCCGAGCTTGAGGAACTGCAAGCCCGTATCGCCAGTCCTATCATCGCCTTCGGGGGCTCGGGTAACGGCAACAATGAAACCGCCGCGCAGCAGCGGCGGCTTGATGGCGACACCGAATTTGTCCGCAACGGCGCTGAACCTGCCGAGGTGACACAGGCCCAGTTGATCGTGAACCCGTCAAACACGGTTGTTCAGGGCACGATGATCAAGGCCGTTCTGGAGACAGCAATCGACAGCTCGCTCGCCGGTCAGGTCCGCGCAATGGTGTCTGAAGATGTCCACGCCTATGACGGCTCGCGGATCCTGATCCCACGCGGCGCGCGTCTTATCGGGCGGTATCAATCCGGCCTCGACATCGCACAGCAACGCGTGACCATCGCCTGGGACCGGATCATTTTGCCTAGCAACCAGACCGTCGAAATCAGTGCCTTCGGTGGCGATGAACTGGGCCGCTCCGGCACAACTGGTTTCGTCGACAGCCGCTTTGGCACGCGGTTCGGTTCTGCCGCTCTGATATCACTGATCGGAGCCTTGCCCGCCGTGGCGGCCCAGAACACCGAAGATGAGATCACCTCTGATGTGCTCGAGGGCATTGGGGAAGACCTGCAAGACAGCGCACAAGGCGTGATCGGCGAATATCTATCTGTATCGCCCGTGATCTACGTCGACCAAGGTGCCCGTGTCACCGTGATGGTCGATCGTGATCTGGAGATCTTCTGATCATGGCCGCAAGCTATCTGCAAAGTTCGATGGACAATATCCCCGAGGCGCGTGACCCAAAGTTGATCGAGCTTTGTATCAATCCTGACGGCACGCTGTGGGCCGAGTTTCAGGGCGATCACTTCATGCGGTACGTCAATCGTCGGCTCTCGCAGAACGAGATCAAGGACTTGGGCAATCAGATTGCTTCCGCCGCGAACACCACGCTCTGCCGGACCAAGCCCATCGTGTCGGTCAGCATCACCTACCGTGACCGCCCTATCCGCGCGCAAGTCATCCAGCCTCCAGCCGTTGATGGCGGATTCGCGATTTCACTGCGGTTCTTCGCCGACCTGCCATTGGAGCAGATCAAGCTGTCCTACTTGTTCGGCAAAGAACTCAGCAACGAAGGTGCAAGACGAAAGCGCAATGCTGAGCTGCGGGATGTCGTGTCCACCGGCGACATCGATGCGGCAATCAAGTTCAGCGTCACCCACAAGCTCAACATGATCGTGTCCGGCGGGACCTCCACGGGCAAGACCGTCACGGCGCGAAAAATCCTCTCCTTCGTGCCCGCCGACGAGCGCATCATCACGATCGAAGAAGCCGCCGAGTTGCGTCCGGCGCAGCCTAATGTCGTCACGCTGATGTCTGACCGGGACGAAGTCACCCGCAGTGCTGATGTCCTGCTGACCTCTACCCTGCGGATGCGGCCGGACCGCATCGTCCTGGGCGAAGTGCGCGGCAAAGAGGCCATGACTTTTCTCGAGGCCATCAACACTGGCCATGGCGGCTCGCTAACCACGCTGCACGCTGAAACCCCTCAGCTGGCCGTGCAGCGCCTCGCCATCGCCGCCCTGAAGACCGACGTGCCTATGACCTACCAGGACATGAACGATTACATCTCCCGCTCCATCGATGTGATCATCCAGGCCGGTCGCCATGAAGGCGCGCGCGGCATCACCGAATTCTACCTGCCGGTTGATCCGGCCCATTCAAAGGAAACAGCCCATGTTTGAATACAAGATTGAACTGATCAACACCGCCAAGACAAAGCCGCCAAAGATCGAAGCGCAGCTGAGCGCCCTTGGCCAAGATGGCTGGGAGCTGGTCTCGGTCGTGCCGGATTTCGACGGCGAACACATCCTGAAGGCCTTCCTGAAACGCGACATCTGGCGTGTCAAACCGACCGAGAAAGCATAGGAGTACACGATGGGCGTCGTCACCTGGATGGTTGAGACAACCGACAACTTTCTGGAAGACGCGGCCCAAACCACATTTGGCAACGTCGCCAGTCAGCTCGGCGGCGTCATTGCCGTGGCCTCCACGCTCGCGGTGATCGGCGTCTTCCTCAACATGGTGTTTCAGTACAAATCCATGGATGGGCGAACCGCCTTCTGGTTCGCCCTCAAGCTCATGCTCATCTCTCTGTTTGCGATGAACTGGGTCCAATTCAATGCAGTGGCTAGCGCCCTGATCAATGGGCTCGACCAACTTGCGGGCGGCATGGTGGCAGGGCTTGGCGGCGGCGGTGCAGGTGCATCCTACTTTGCCGAGGCTTTCGACGATCTTATCGAGGAATTTGGCGACTATTTGAACGCGGCCGGTGACAATATGCATTGGATGGCCGGAGCCCTGATCGGCGCGATCGGCGCATTCCTCCTAGGCGTCATCGGCGCGCTCTGCGGCCTTGTCCTGATCTTCGCCAAGATCATGCTGGCCTTCATGATCGGCATCGCCCCCATCATGATCGCGCTTTCGCTGTTCGACGTAAGCAAGGACTACTTCCACCGCTGGCTGTCCAGCACGGTCTCCTACGCGCTCTACCCCCTCGTGATCGCGGGCGTGTTTTCCACAGTCGTCGGAATGTCGCGATCGCTGATGACCGAACTCGGAGATCCCTCAGGTGCCAGCAACATCGGCGCACTGGTGCCATTCTTCATGATGATGTTCCTCGCAGGCGGCATGATCATCGCCACCCCGCTGATCGTGCGGTCTATCTCAGGCAACTTCATGATGGCCGGACCGCCGAGCATTCCTGGACCGAGCGGCTTCGCCAAGGGATTGATTGGCACCAAGGGCTCACGGGCACGGGCAAGATTTGGGACCAGGTCGAATGCTGAGATCGCAGGAGCTGGGATGCGGCAGGCGGGCGGTGCGACTGTTTCTATGGTTCAGCGGGTGGCAGATCGGGCCAAGCGGCTTGAATAGAGTTTCGTTCCCATTCAAACATCGCGCTCAACAATCACTACTGCGAGGCAATTCGGCTTTCCGTTCATTCGGAATACACATCAACCTTCAATCAATTGGATCACTTCCTTTGAAGGACCAACGCTGAGATTCCCACAAGTCTGCGGCTGCCAGGCGGTAACAAAGAGAGCCTTTTTTCACTTCAGCTTCCCACACTCTTTCAACAAGCTAATCGCTGTCTCAAGTCGATCAGGTGTCGGCTCAGGCGGATTGCCTTGTTTTGTAGTTCCCGGAGTTAGCGTCCACCCACCTTCATCCATTACGATCTTCAATCTAAGAATTTGTTTTCCGCGCGATCTCGCGTCCGCGAGTCCGCGACCTACTGCCCAATAGGCATGCTGAGCCATAATCCAAGATTCAAAAACCCGAGTTAGAAATTCAACTGGACTCAGACCACTCCATTCTTCGGCGTCTTGTTTTGCCCGACGAAGCGGGAGCCTATCTGCACTTTCGAATGCGTGGGATTGCTCAGGGGCTTCCCTGAGACAAAACGCCAAAGCGGAGATAATTGCGGCGGCAAGTTGCTTGTCGTTGCGAGGCCTTCGATGCAACTCGACCTGTATCTGACGAAGGTGCGCGACCGGGTTGTCCTCAGCATTCACTGACAGCATCCATTCTTCGGCAGTTCCCGGAACCTCCGTAGCTGACTTCACTGATGTCAGAAATGTTTGTGCGATCTGAGCACTTCTCATCGGCCCTTGAAAAAGTTCTCCTATGGTCCAAAAAAGAAGGCTTTCCAACGCAAGGCGGAACAACTGACGGACTTGAAGAGTGCGCCATTCATCTGAAACCGCAGGCCTGCTAGACTCATTGTTCCATGCCTCGGAAAAGTCTGCCATTCGCGTACGGATAGCCTCTGATGAAGGGTCGGGCTTTTGGAGGTCCGTATATGCCGCAATGACTAGTGCAATCCCTTCACGTCGAACATTGCTGGCCTCGCTACCGCCAAGCCGACTGAACATCGTTTTCTTCTCTATCTTTGCAAGATCGTGCAATCTCCAAAGCGCACCCCAGCGACGGGCATCTTTCCGTTTGACTTTCACCTCACCAAACTTGCTGAATGCTTCGTGTCCCAGCTCATCTCGAATGGCGTGCTCGAACTTATCAAGAAGTGGATCCAACGTTGGGTCGGGTTGGAACACCCCCAATCCTTGATCAACAGGCAGAAGCCACCCGAGAGTACGAAGGCTAGGGCCGTAGTTCAGTGGAGAAATAAAACCTGTGGAATAGCGGCGCATATTCCTTCTCGTTTCCCACTCGGGACCGCCGAAATTGTAACTTTCTTCAGAGATGAGGGCCTGCATAGCCTGCCGTCCCGGAATATCTGTATTGGGGTCGTTAAGGAATTGCGACCATGCATAGATCGCTTCAATACGATCAACGAAATCCCGCATCTCGGCGTCGCTCGCACCCATTGTCTTTCCAGTTTCGACGATCGTCCTGACGCGCCGCCAAGCCCAGGCCATGACAACGTAGGGGCGGATATGCCTCGCCACGTTATTAAGATCCGGAAGCACTCGATCCATAAGGCCAAAATTGATCTGCCGCAGGCCAAGAGGGTCAACGCCGCCAAGGTCGGTCTTAGATGGAGCCACAATGCTTGGTTCTTCCTGCTGGCGCGTCTCTTCGAGTAGGTCCTCAAGCGATGGCATTCTTAGCAATCCTTGTTGAGTATGATGCGCGCGCAGCAATCGCAGCGGGTGACACCTTCTGTGCGCAGCTCCGATCGCGCGACTGCAGGCAGACGGATATGCTTTCGCGGACAGAAGTCAGTTGGCCCTTCGACAACGGTGAACTTGGCGAATTCGTCTGGGTCTTCGATTGCACTCCTTAGCTTCGGCCAATACCTACTGGTTTTTAGGCTGTCGAATCCGCTTTCGGGACCAGATGCGGTCGCTGCGGCGATGTAAGCGCTAAGCTGTTCTCCCATCGTTCTGGCTGCGCTCGCCTTCGAGAGTTCCGCGACGAGGTCGACTTCAGGGTTCAACACATCGACAAAAGCGGAAATGCACGATGGATCGACCGTCAAGTTCTCAGGGTCCAACCCGCGCTTGATCAAGAAGCGTCGCGCAGCAATATCCCCTGAGTCGTGTTGAGAAAGGCTGTGATAGAGAAGTGCCGTGGCAAGGATCATGTCGGCCTCTAGTCCCTCCACAGCGACAATCTGGCTCAGGATTCTCCAGACCCAAGATTGAACTTCGGTTGGTTCGGGTCGGATGCGATCTGTGAGGAAATGGGCCAGCGACAGGGCGACCGGAGCATTTCGTCCTTTGGCAGCCGGATCGAGCATTTTTCCGAGAAGTTCACCAAAAAATTTCAGCGACTTATCTTTGTTCCTATTGTCTTGAGAAATCTGCTTGGATCGCTCCGATGTATCCTCTTCCTCGTTGTCGTCGTCCGTGGCGTCGCCACTTGGCCATGGCCCTCGATTTTGAGCGAATGCTGCGCGAAGTAGATCCATCGCTCTATGCCATGCATGGGTCTGGCCTGCATCCTGCACTGCTCTTGAGGTGTGCGCAGTTTCAGACGCGGAGCTGAGATCGCCGATTGTGACAAAAGTTTCACTTCGAGTCGCACCTTCGGCCAATTCTCCGCTTTGGTCATTCGCTGGTACATTGGGTAGTCGCGTAGGGTCCTCGTTGAACCACGCAAGAATTGCGACAACGTCTGCTGGGGTATCGTTGCCAGCAAGCATCGCGACAAGCTGCGTTGCCATGGCACCAGTGCGCCGGATCAGTTCAAGCGCGATTGTGACTGATAGGAAGCCCTCCCAAACTTTTGGTCCTTGATTTAATCGGAGAATAAGGCGTCCGGTTTGAACCGATTCTAATTCGACACCGGTCACCTTGATGCGGAACTGACCTTTTTCATCAACGCAAACCTCGCCTAGTTTGTCGGCCCACCGTGGGCTTCTCAGATGGGCCTCAGTTGTTCCAGCACTAACATGCGTCAACACACTGCCAACAATGATATCGCCATCAAGCTTAGCTGAAAGGACACCGACTCCATCTGGTTCGACGATATCCGCCTCTTCGTCTTCCACCGGTAAATACGCGGGGGGAGCGCTAGAAGAGGTTTGCCAGTATGACTTTGCATCCCTCTGTACGCGCAGCACATTCGCCTCGACATTGAGTCCAAACAAGCCAGCTTCGGTGGCGTTTGCGCTGCCTGAAAGAAGAAGCCGCCCTCGCTTGCATACGACCTCGATTGCTTTCCCGTGCAACCGTCGCTCATCACCACCCAGATGCTGCACGCCGACCGCATTCCATTCCTGTAAAGAGTCGTAGGGCCAATCAGTTGTTGCGCCCCCCCAAACGCTTCCCGCTGGGTGTGCGTGGAGTTGGATATTCTCGCAGCCAGTTTCGGCGGCCAACCTTGTCAGTCCCTTTCCGTCCAGATCAAAGTAGGGCGAAGCGATTATGATCCGCGTCGCACCGCCAAGGTCGTCGGCATATAATGCGATTTGTTCGGCAATGGGCGCGTCTAGACTGTGCAGCAACCGAAACCGGCCGCCACGAATACCTCTGTTGGCTGCTTTGCGCAGATCTTCGGCGATCGCGCTGCTTGCACCACCGGCAGAAGTTGCAACGTCCGCAGAAGACGCCAGTGCTTCAAAAAAGGCTGCGGCGTCTTCAAAGGCATCGGCGGCAAAACTCGGGTGAAGGTGCTCAATGACCTCAAGGTTTCCGCCCCAACCAGAAAATGTAAGATTCCCTGACCCCACAAGCAAATGAGCGTCATCCTTTTGCGCTAGCACGCTCACTTTGGGATGAAAAATACCCGGTCCTTTCCGAACGACTGGCGCGATTTCATAATCTCGACCGACACGGCGTGCGCCTTCTTCGCTCAGCGCAGCGCGTATGCCTTCGGGGTCGGATAGGATTAAAGCTCCACCCGCCCGCCCTCGGACCAAAGCATCCAATATTACCGCTTCAAAGAATGACAGACTTAATGCGTAAGTTGTAAATGCTGCGCGTGTCCAAGACGAAGCCGCAATGAGGTCAACTGGTTTCAAAGGGGTCTTTCAGCCATACTATTAATATGCTCTCTATCGTGAAAACCATACTGTGGTCATGGTTGATTTGCGATGGTGACCTTCTTCTGACTGAATGGATACGCAACAACGTCCCAAACCGGTCACTCCTCCTATTGCCAGAAATGTTTCCCCCAACCAATAAGAACGGGTAAAGATCACCCGCGGCAGACATACCCCGACTTGAACAAATTCCCATCCAACCCCACTATATCTTGTGGCATAGGATTTACGGTGATGAGCAGTGATGTCTGTCGAATTCTGACTTTGGATGGCGGGGGAGCGAAAGGCTTCTACCCGCTCGGTATCCTGCGAGAAGTGGAAGCGCTCCTGCCGCAACCAATCCACGAAACGTTTGATCTGATCTACGGGACTAGCACAGGCTCCATAATTGCAACGCTTTTGGCGACTGGCCGTTCCGTCGGTGAAATCTACGAGCTCTACAAGGAACACGTTCCTCCAATCATGCGTGCATCCGGCCGCGCGGCCAAAACTGCACGACTCCGCGAGACCGGTAGGCAAGTGTTTGGTGACGCTGGCTTCGATACGGTTCTGACCGGACTCGGCATAGTGTCCACGAAGTGGCAACTCGAGACGCCGATGATCTTCAAGAGCCGAGAGACCCAAGCACATGGGCGAAGAGCTTCGTTCGTTCCAGGTTTCGGATGTAAACTGGCTGATGCGATAGAGGCATCTTGCTCAGCCTACCCCTTCTTCGAAATCAAAACCCTGGAGACAGCTTCTGGCGACGTCGTTGAGTTGTTCGATGGCGGCTATTGCGCAAACAATCCTGCGCTGTACGCGCTTGCTGATGCGACCGTGGCTCTCGGTCATGCCCCCGAGAACTGCCATCTTTTGTCCCTGGGGTGCGGCCAGTATCCTGAGCCAAAGCGCGGATTCTTTGCCCGGCAGATCAACAGCTTCCTGCCGGTTCAGTTGCTCCAAAAGACGCTGGAAGTGAACACCTCTTCGATGGATCAGCTTAGGCGCTTGCTCTACGCGAACGTGCCTACGGTTCGGATCAGCGACACCTTCGACAAGCCTGAAATGGCAACGGACATGTTCGAGCACAATCCCAAGAAACTGAACCTCCTGCGCCAGCAGGGGGTGGAGTCATTTGCGCGACGAGAAGGGGACGTCCGCGAACTGCTTTTCAAAGAGGAATAGCTATGGCGATTTCAGAAGGTCAGCTCGAGACATGGTCGCACCAGGGTTCGGTGCAACAATCGGCGGCGACGTACCAATCGATAAAAAAAGTGTTGGAGGACCCGAACGCCCCGTATGCCAAACGGAGCTTCAATGTGTTTCTCCAGGGTTCATACGGAAACAACACGAACGTATGGTCAGAGAGCGACGTAGATATCGCTATCTGCCTGACTTCGGTTTTCTATAGCGATATTAATGAGCTAAGCACGGATGAGAAAGAGCGCTACGAACGGAACCGAATTCAGGCCGAATACTCAATAAATCAATTCAAGGATGAGGTGACCGCTTGGTTGCGGCAGAATTTCGGCAATGGTGTCAAGCCAGGTAACAAGGCCATTGTGGTGCCAGGTAGCAATGGCCGTCGTGACGCAGACGTCCTCGCCGGTGCTGAGCATCGTAGGTACTATTCCTACCCCACCGCAGGTCTGCCAAGTTACCACGAAGGAATCTGCTTTTGGACCTCGCACGGAGATAAAATTATCAACTATCCGCACCAGCACATGAGCAATTGCACGTCGATGCATCAAGCTACGAACGGCCGGTTCAAATCAAATATTCGCGTTCTAAAAAATATGCGGAGAGCAATGATCGACGACGGCTTTATCGGTGACGGAGTCGCCCCTTCGTACTTCATAGAAGGCATGCTGTATAACGTGCCAAACGATCACTTCGTGATGACGCACCAGCAAACGGTCGAGAATACGCTTCATTGGCTCGACCAATGCAATGTTCCCGATCTACTTTGCGCGAATGAGCGGTATTATTTGGTCCGTGATGGCTCAAACGTTTGCTGGAATAGCCAAGACTTCCGCACCACGCTGATAACTATGCGCCAGTATTGGAACAGCTCCCGGCGCTAGTCTGACCAGGAGAGTAGGCTGTGACGCGATGGTGCGTAACAGTTGAAATTGTCTGGATTCATAATGATTAGCCAGAAAAATCCCTGCACGAAGAATTACACGTGTCACCTTCATCCCCGAGAGACCTCTTCAAGAAACCTATCCACTCGATCAGACCCAGCCTGATAATCACTAACTGCTGGTTTTCCGCTGGACAGCTCCTTTTCTCCACCTGCCACTAAATCATCAATCTCTTCGCGCCGCTTCCCACCACTTTCAGGGCGACCAGCAAGCACCGTCTCAGGCATCCCAAGGGCCCCGATCTTCTCCTCCAGCGCTTTGATCTGCCCTTGCAGCCCGCGCATCTGGTCTCCCGCCGAGGGATATGGCAGATCGCCGGTTTGCTTGTCGAAGATCTGCTTAAAGAACCGATCTTCATAGTATTTGATCCGCTTGGCCCGCACGGGCATTTGCGCGTCGACCACCAAAACGATGTCATCAAGATCCATGCGCCGCGCCTCATCCTCGGGCAATAACGCGGTTTCTTCCGTCCGTTCAGACATACTGCGACCGGCGAAGGGGTTGCGGCCGACCGATCGCGATCGGGTCACAACGCGCTTGGTTGTTTTACCGACGGCTTTGCTAAGCTCTTCGATGGTCTTTTCATCTGAGGGGGTCAGATAGAGCTTGATACCCGCGTTGCCCTGCAGGGCGCGGCGGGCGTTTTCTCCGTAGATTTCGTCCAAAGCCGGGATCGTCTGTGTGACGATCGCGAGATTGGCGCGGTAGGAGCGCAGAGTTTCGATGCTGTCGAGCACGATAGGCATTTTGCCCAGGCGATTGAACTCATCGAGCATTATCATTACCGGCCAAGGTTCGTCCTTGCCGGGTTCATGGTCCTGCAGCGATGCCAGCAAGTCCGAGAAAAACAAACGGATCAGCGGCGCGAGGGGTTTTACCATTAGCGGTTCGACCACCAGATAGACCGAAAACGGTTCCTTTCGGATGTCGCAAAAATCGAAGTCTGACGATGCGGTTGCGCGGTCGATGGCGGGATTGGACCACTGCTTGAGGCCAGATGTCATCAAGAGCGACAGGTAAGACGTCAGCGTGTCATTGTTAGTCGATGCCATGCGCATGAAAATCAGCTTGGCGGCTGGGTTGACCACTTCGTCGGCGCGGCGGCGATACTCCTTCTGCTTGTCCCCGCCCGATGCGGTGATGCGGTAGATCTCGCCCAGGGTCGGCCGCTTGCGCTCGAACGCCAAAAGTCCTGCTGCCACAAATAGGTCAATGCCGCCATCGAGGAGCCCTTGGACCCGGTCGCTATCAGCTTGCAAAAACAGAGAGGCCAAGAGTTGCAGCTCCATCTGCTGGCGGTCGACGTTTTCCAGCGCCGATATGCGCAGCAAAGGATTGTATCGGTGCGAGCGGCCATCCTTCCAGTCTGTGGGCGCGAACCGAAACACCTTGTCACCCTGCGCGGCCCTGTGGCGGGCAGTTGCCTCGAAGTTTTCGCCCTTCACGTCCAGCACCACCGCACTGCCCTGATAGGTCAGAAGGTTTGGGATAACGAAGCCCGTCGTCTTGCCGCGTCCGGTCGGGGCCACGATCAGGGCATGGGGGAAGACCTTGGACATCACAAAGGGTTTTCGGCTCTTGGGTATGCCCATTTTACCGAGGACAAAGCCATGACCAGGCTTGCCGAAAAAGCCGTTTCGCTTCATCTCGGACATGTGCTGCCAGTGGGTTTCCCCAAATTTGGTCAGCGCGTCGTTCATCAACACAGCGCTGAGCAAGACACCGGCACCGGTGCTGATCCCGACAATCAAGTGCACGATCTGCATATCGCTCGGATGGGTCGCGCGAAGCCCTCCATAACCACGCGCCAGCATCAAGAAATCGATGTCGGCCCCGACCCCGAACCAGCGGAATGTCAGAAAGGCCGACGCCAGAACATATCCCAGCACCGCACCGAGAAGAGCAAAGCTCATGACGCCGAGTGCGATCCGCGCCTTACCCATGCGTCACACCCTTTTCGCCGTCGGCATCGACATGCAGCTCGCGTTGAACATCAATTTCTTCATTGGCGATCTCGTCGAGGACATGCTCCATCGCCACACTGTTCGCCAGAGCGGCATCGCTCTGCAGATAGGCCTTGGCCGCATAGAGCCGGTCCCGGCGGTCTTCGATATGTTCCTTCAGCGTGGTCTCATCGCCAATCGCCAAGTCGGCGGCCTGCCCTTCACCGGCCAGATTCTCCAGTTCGGCCCGCAAGGTCTCACGCTCTAGATCGCTGCGGAATGGATCTGCGGTCGGATCATCTCTCAAACGGCTCAGGATATCAGCAGTGGTCGGCGGCAGCCGACCGATGATGGCTTCCTGTCGGTCGGTCTCTACCGTCCCACTGTCTTTAAGAACCTTAGCATCTGCCAACACACGGCCCAGATCACTGTGCACCTCGTCGAGGCGGTCGATCGCTTTCTCAAGCTCATCGGCGCTTGACAGGTCAAAGCAGTCCTTCTCGGCAATCGCATTCAAATCCTGTCCAAGCCATTGCCGTTCCAGCGCGGCATTGCCCGCGCCGACTTCGACACGACGTGTCACCTCTTGCGCGTCAATGCCGGTGCCTTTCAAAGCCTGCTGAAGACGTTCGGTAAGAGCTGTATCCCGCAATACACTTTGGGCGTCGGCCTGAATGTTCGCGGCAGAATAGATTCCCGTTTTGGACGCATCCTCGATCAAGGTGTGGGACTGCGTTCCCATTGGGCTGAGATGCGACAGAGAGCGATAGATGTCGTTCAGCTCATGCTCCAGCGCCGCGCGCCGCTCCACCGGGGCGTCAGCTACAATGCGTTCGGCTTGGTTGATCTTGTCGTGGAAGGCATCCACAACCTCATCAAACGAATGCTGTTCTTCGGCCATGCCATATACCTTTCCATCTGCTTCAATCGGATTGCCCTGCGCCAAGAGCGTCGCGGCCTTGTCCAAGGCTGCTGCTATGTCATGCTGGTTCTCGCGCGAGGCTTCGGCAGCAAGGCCGCGATAGAGCCGCGCGTTATGCGCCACCTCAGCCAACGCGCGGTCAAGTTCTGGCCCCACGCGCTCACGCTCGGTCAGCTTCTGGCCGGTGGCGTCCGCGCGACGCTGGTCCATATCGCTTGGCCTTTTCGTCGTAATCCCACGTTCGAGCTTTCGCGTCGCCTCGAGCCGCAGCCCATACCGGTCCGACACCTCGACCATCGCCTCGCGAAAACTGTCGTAGTTGAAGTGGTGCCCTTCCTTCAGAAAGAAGAACTCCCCATCCTTGCTGCGCCGGTTCAGAACGATATGGGCGTGTGGGTGATCCCGGTCCTCATGCACGGCCGCGATGTAGTCGAAGTGGCTGCCTTCGCCCTGAAAGAACCGCTCGCAAATCTCGCGCGTGATCTCAGCAACATCCTCGCCGCGCGTGCCAATCGGGAAAGCCATCAACAGATGAGAAGTGTGCCCCAGCTTGGGATGAAACCCCTCATTCCACTGCGCTGAAAACCGGCGCGTGACCTGCTCGATCTCTTTGGCTGACAGAACGCTTTGGCCGTCATAGGTGCCACGGCTGTCGATGATGAAGCTCGACTTGGTGGTCAGGTATTCCAGCTGGTTGCGCAGCTGCGTTTTATTGTGTGTGCCGCCGTCGCGAATGGCTTTGAAGATCGCGGGGGAATGCCCCATGGCGGCGCGCGCCATTTGCTTCGCACGGGCGCGTGGAACGCTGCCGCGAATGCGGCTCCAGTCGCGATCAAAGAAGGCCTCCTGCGCGGCGGCAACGGCGCTATTCCGGACCATCAGCAAAGCCTCCCAGAACGCGGGCAACTTCGCCAGACAGCGCGCTTCGGCGGCGCTGCGCCATGTCCTGAACCTGATCGGCGATGTCGAAGATCAGCCCTGCCAAAGCGCGGACCTGAGCATGGGCAGAATTGCCATAGGGCGGCGTCTTGCCCTGGCGCTTTGCCTCGTTCAGGCGCTGCGCAATTTGGTTGATATTGTTGCCGATGCGATTGAGCGAAGCCGATAACCCCTGCATCTGGTTGGCTAGCTCATCATCGGGAACGAATAGATCGTTTGAGGCTTGGATCAACCGCCGCAGCCCCTCGGCGCGGCTGGAGATATCATGCCGCGTCAGCACCGCATCGAAGCCCGCAAGCTCCTTAGGCGTCAGCCGGACATTCACCAGTTCTGAACGCATGCGCGCATCAAGCTTGCGGCTTTGATCGCCCTTCAACGTGTAGAAGATGGTACGGGTCGTAACGCCGAATTCACGGGCCAGATCCTCGATCGGCACCCCTTCGGCACGCTTGCGCACGATGGCAAAACGCTGGTTCTGCGTCAGTCGCTTGTGCCGTGGTGCGCGCGCTCGGCCCATGTGAAGTAATCACCCCTATTTCTTGCCAGCATCATACAGGCAGCACCGTTATGGCACTTCGCCATAATTGAATCAATATTATAATATTGCATCAACTGCCTGTATTCCGTTTGGAGCAGCCGTGGGCTGCGACCGCCGGGCAAAGCCCGGTCACCTGCGCAAGGCCTGCTTGCGCATTTCCCATTAACGCTGCACGCTTAGGGGACCAAAGTGGTTCGGGTGTTATGATTGCTGGTAATGCCGCGAAGGTTACCTATAGCGGCAGAACCGAAAGCTTTGGCTGAAATATTCGCGAGGGGCTCGTTGGTGCTATTTTTGGGTTATGATCCTGGTGGAAAATCCACCCACGGCGTCGCTGCACTCGAGATCAGTGAGACGGGGGAGATAGTGGAACCTCCCGTTTGCTCTGTTCTTCAGGATGCCAAGGCTGTGTTGGAATGGATTGACATGCACGGCAATGTGGCGGCCCTAGGCATTGATACCCTTATGGCGTGGTCGCCTACCGGCAGCAGGGAATGTGATGACCGTTTGCGGAAAAAGTACCCGAAACAGGCCCCATCTATCATACCTCAAAATTCGCTTTATAGCTCAATGACCCTCAACGGAGCGATGGTCGCTCAGCATGCTAGCAAGCTTTGGATCCCGATCTACGAGAGCCATCCGAAACTACTTATGAAAACCCTCTCCACTTCAAACGCAGCATCCCAAAGCATTCAAAATTGGTACAGCCAAATGCTCCAGAGCGCTGATGGCTCCAAGCGCTCCGCCAAGCAGCATGACGATATGGCGGACGCAATTGTCGCCGCATGGTGTGCTGCGCAGGGCCTCTTAAAGCTCTGGGAAGTCGATCTGTTTCATCTGCCAAACAATAATGTGGTGCCCATTGCGCCAAGTGCCTCTTACCCATGGTTCGAAACACTTGAGCCAAACAAATTAGACTGACCTACGCAACGCTTCCTCTAGGATTGCGAGAGCCCCAAGACAATCGTCGATATAGGGCTGTTCTTCGCCTTCTAGATCGTTCAGCTCCAGCCGATTCAACACCGCGTAGAGCGTGGCGCGCGCCTCGCGGGCAGCGCTTCGCAGGCTGACAGTGTCATCCAGACGCGCGGTCGCAAAATCATCGCTGTGATGGTCAGGGGTCATGCTGCCACCTCCTGGCCCTGACCTGCTGCGTGCAAAACAAAGTCGGCAGCTTTCTGCGCTTCAGATGCCGCCCGAAAAATCGCCCGTTTGTCTTCTTTGAGAGCTTTCAACCAGCCTTCAACATAGGCGGCGCTTTGGTCGAATTCCGGCGTGACGCCAATCTGAGCACCAAGGAAACAAGCGCCGATTTCCGCCACCAACTCTTCAAAGGCATATGCCTCGCGGTTCGCAAACTTCTTGATCCGCTCCAGCCGCTTTTCGCTGCCGGTCCAATGGATCACCTCATGGGCCAAAGTCCCATAATAGCCTGCCGCATCGTGAAACGTGGCAATCGGCGGCATGTGGATGTGATCTTTGGCGGGGCTGTAATAGGCGCGCGGGTCGTCGCTGGTGAGGATCTCCGCCCCTGTCCGGCCAAAAAACGCCTCAAGCTCTGGATCTTCCGCCGTGCCGAGGTCGCGTGGGGCTTCGGGTCGGATGTAGTAATCCTCCGGCAAACCCTCGATCTGATCCGCGTTGAACACGCGATAGGCGCGCGCATAGGACAGTTCTTCCACGATGCCCAATTCGTTCTCTCGGGTGAATATCCCGTATTTGACCACGGTCGACGACGTTTCGCCTTTGCAGACTTGGCCGCCCAGCTCTTGGGCCTGTTTGTAGGTCATCCAGCGGCTGGACACATGGCCATGCTTGGCCGCCATGATCCAGAGCATCAGGACATTAATCCCGCGATACTCTTCGCCGTTATGTCGGGTCGGCAAGGCAATGCCGGACGCGCTTCCTGTCCACGGCTTGCGCCATGGAGGCGTGCCTGCCTCGATTTCTGCTATAATGGTGTCGGTGACATGGGCATAAACATCAAACTTCGGTGCCATTTGTGGCCTCCTCGATCAAAGTAACGCGGGTGAGGCTTTGCGCCCCCTTCCGCCGATGGGCTGCGCCTCGGCCACCTGATCTGACCGAATACGCATGTATTCGGCGGAACAGAGTGGGAGAGGGCAAAGCCCGACCCACGGCCCTGAACGGGGCTGTCAATCGGCCACATTTGCGAAGAAAATGTCTGCGCCAAAACCAGACGCCAATTTGCCCCGCGAGGAATGGCTCGCCCGCGAGACAGGGGAAATTGGTGGCTGATTTTGGGGATGGACTAAGGTTGACTGCCACGGTCAGGGATGTTGGGCGGACCAAACAAAAAGAGAAAATGCCTGGATCGGGGTGAGCGGGCCAACGGCCCGTTGAGCCCCGTTCCAGTCCGTTTGTAAAAGCCGTCCTCACGGGACGACAATCATGTAATTTCGTGGTTAAAGTGTGCTGTGCAAGAAATTACTAGAATCATGCTTTCAAGGAAAAAATCGTGCAAGCAGAGGGCTCATTCGGTCGAACAATCCAGCTCTTCCTCGTAGATGGAAAGCCAACCGGGCTGCGAAAAGCGACGATCCATGGTTGGACAGGTTTGCTTTTTGTAAGTGGCGCTTCAGCGTTCGGCGACCTTACCGCTCGTGAAGAGGTCGATCGGACCGGTATCTACATCCTATCGGGTCCTGATCCCGAAAAAGCCGGTGCAACCCGCACCTATATTGGCTCTGGAAACTCCGTGGCCGAGAGGATCAAGCAAAGCGCGATCAAAAGAGATTTCTGGGAAACGGCCATCACCATCACGACAAGTGACGATGACCTCTCCAAAGGACACGCGGAATACCTGGAGGCGCGGCTCATAGAGCAAGCCGCCCAAGCAGGCCGCGTCACGTTGGATAACGGCACGCAGCCGGACACCAGCAGGCGACGATTGCCCGAGGCTGACGTTGCCAACATGGAGCAGTTTCTATCAAACCTTCGCATCATCCTGCCCGTGATCGGTCTGGATATGCTCAAGCCACAACCGCGCGCGGTGACACAGACAGCGAAACCGGTTGACGAGCGGACCGAAGGAGACGTGCATTTCGAGATCCGCCACAAGAGCGGCGTCAAAGCGACCGCAGTCGAAGAAGACGGTGAATTTGTTGTATTGGAAGGGTCCGAGGCGCTCACCGAAACTGGCTATGTCCAGCAAAGCTATGGCAGCTTGAAGGAAAAGCTCATTTCAGACGGCATTTTGGTCGCAGACGGCAACCAAAAACTCAGATTCACGAAACCCTGGTCATTCAGCAGTCCATCCGCCGCCGCCGCCGTCATCTTGGACCGAAACAGCAACGGTCGCCTGGAGTGGAAGGTTAAGGGATCAAAACAGACGTATCACGACTGGCAACAAGCAGAAGCGAACCGACCCTCCTAGGCAGCGCCGATGCTTTCGCTAGACTTGCCCGCCGACCCCTTTGAATTTTTCGACAAAGGCCGAAATCTTCTCGAAGACAGTCGACTTTTTTGTCCGAAACTGCGGATTTAGTGGGCTCATTTTGGGAAGTATGGCATTTAGGTCGGCACCGTTTTCACTCGCATATTCGCGTTTTATGGAAGCCAAAATATAACGCTTCGCGGCGTCAGAATTTAGATCTTCTGACTTGATAAGCTCCTCGACTTCCTTGCGTTGCTCGGCTTGGGCAAATGAGAAAAATGCGTCGATCACACCAGCCTTGTCATCAATCTGATCGAGATCAGTCCGGTTGATGAAGTCCACTATCAGACTCTCTTTTGCCCGATTGCCAAGACTGCCGCGAATGACGCGGCGAGCATCTTCAATCAGATCACCCTTGCTCTTCACTTTCTTGTTCTTGTCGAAGATCAGCTCGAGGATGTAATCGAGGTTGATCTCTTGCGATTTAAGAAGGTCGACCTCAAAAACGACGTCATCCCACTCGATAGTGTTCTGTTCTTGCTCTGCCGACGACTTTTCTCGACGTAGCCAATCGCGAATATCATTGTACGACGATCTATAATCTTGAATCGCTCTCTCTGAGGGTAGGTCTATTGCCTCCAAGTCACGAAGGTCATCATCGTTCAAGTAGTGCTTTTGCTTGAACTCCTCGACGGCATCAGCGTCTTTTGGGTCTAGGCCATGGTAGGCCTTCAATGCTGAGAATTCATCGTAGTTACGAAGCACATTTTCGACTCTCAGATACTCACCAAAGAGCTTTGCAAACTCCTTCTTGTCTTCTTCTTTGACGATCTCGTCCGGATTGGGAAAGCGTTCGGTTAGCTCTTTCACAACATCATTGAACCCGCGTCGCGCCGCACCGGTTTCCTGATCAACGAAACCATTCATGTACTCGTCGTAGCTCTTTTCCAGCACAACGTTCTTTGTGTTCTTGTCACCGAACAACGTGATCGCATCAACTGTCGCTTGTTCAAGGTCCCTAAACGCTACGATATTGCCGAATGTTTTTGTCGCATCGTAGATCCGGTTGGTCCTGGAGAACGACTGCATCAAGCCATGGTAGCGGAGGTTTTTGTCAACAAACAAGGTATTGAGCGTCGGAGCGTCAAAGCCGGTAAGGAACATGCCGACGACAATTAGCAGGTCGATATCCTTCGAGCGAACCCGGCTGGCGAGGTCGCGGTAGTAGTTCTGAAAACCACTGCTATCGACACTGAAATTCGTTTTGAAAAAAGCATTATAGTCTTCGACTGCGGCGCTCAAAAATTCCTTCGCACTGCTATTCATCGCTGACACATCAAAGCTCTCGTCCTGAATGTCCCCGATCGCGTCTTGCTCTTCATTGGCTGCAAACGAGAAGATCGTCGCGATCTTCAGCGGCTTTTCACTGTCTGCTTGCAGAGCGTTTAGGGTTTCGTAGTAGAGCTTGGCCGCATCTACACTGCTGACGGCGAACATAGCGTTGAAGCCATTGCTTCCTGCATGCATTCGGTGGGTTTTCTGACGGAAATTGTTTAGTATGTACTGCGAAACTTCTCGAATACGTTCTGGATGAAGAAGCGCTTGTTTGTTCTCGGCAGCGCTGAGCTTCTTTTCGTCTTGCTCCGTTTCAATCGCCTTGAACTGCGGGCGTACGTCATTGTAGTCCACCTTAAACTTCAGAACCTTTTCGTCGCGAATGGCGTCAGTGATCACGTAGGAATGCAACTCACGTCCAAACACGCTGGCGGTCGTTTCAGCCCCAAGTGCATTCTCAGGAAAGATCGGCGTTCCGGTGAAGCCAAACTGATAAAATCGCTTGAACTTCTTCTTCAGGTTCTTCTGCGCCTCACCAAACTGACTGCGGTGGCATTCGTCGAAAATGAAGACCACCTGCTGATCGTACACCGGCAGGTCACCCTCTGATTTCATTAGATTATTCAGCTTCTGGATCGTCGTGACGATGATTTTGTTATCGTCTTTACCCAAGTTGCGCTTCAACCCGGCGGTACTGTCAGAGCCGTTGACACTGTCAGGGGAAAATCGCTGGTATTCCTTCATGGTCTGGTAATCGAGATCCTTACGGTCCACCACGAAGAAGACCTTGTCGATAAATCCCAGCTCAGTCGCTAACCGCGCTGCCTTGAAACTCGTCAGAGTCTTGCCAGAGCCAGTGGTGTGCCAGATGAAGCCACCACTCTCTGGCTTTCTCCAGTTTTTGGCCTCAAATGAACTCTTGATCTTCCACAGAATGCGTTCTGTCGCAGCAATCTGGTAAGGCCGCATGACCAGCAAGGTATCGCTGACGTCGAAGACCGAATACTGCAGCAAAACGTTCAGCAGCGTGCGCTTCTGAAGGAAGGTCGCGGTGAAGTCCTTCAGATCTTTGATCAAGCTGTTGTCGGACTTCGCCCAGTTCATCGTGAAATCGAAACTGTTCTTATTGCGCTTGGTTGTATTGGCGAAATACCGGGTATCCGTGCCATTCGAAATCACGAAGAGCTGCAGGAACTTGAACAGGGAGTTTTCGCTGTTGAAGCTCTCTTTGCTATACCGGTGGATCTGATTGAACGCTTCCCGGATCGCCACGCCGCGCCTTTTCAGCTCGATTTGCACCAAGGGCAAACCATTGACCAAGATCGTCACGTCATAGCGATTAGAATGGGTGCCAATTTGCTCGAACTGCTTGATCACCTGCAGTTTGTTGCGTGCCTTGTTCTTTTTGTCGACCAAGTAGATGTTCTGGATGCGCCCGTCGTCAAAGACGAAATCATGGATGTAGTCATCGTGAATCTTGCGGGTCTTGTCGACGAGGTTGTCGCTGGGTTTGTCTAGGTAAGTCTCTGCAAATCGTTTCCATTCTTCATTCGAAAACTGGACGTTGTTCAGTTCTTCTAGCTGCACCCGAACGTTGGCGAGCATGGCCTCTTGGGTCGTGAGTGTAGGCATAAATTCATAGCCCTGATCGACCAGGTCCTGAACCAACTCACGTTCTAGATCATCTTCGCTTTGGTACCGTTCGGCGGCGTCCCACTCTTTGGTGTACTTGTCGAGGACAATGAAATTCTTCGTTTCCGCGATGGTTTTCGTCTGCTCAACCATTTTGTTCGTCCTGCTTCCAATAGCCGTAGTTGTTTATCAAATGGTCCAGCAAAAACTTGACTGTCTGCTTTTCAGGTCCTGTCGGGTCACGAACCTCTTCGTTGGAAAGACTTGAGTGACTGGAGAACTGGATTATGCGGCTCAAGTAGGCTTGTTTTTCGCCTGGCACGGTATCTAGGAGATCACCCCATTCACGGTGCCCCAAGAAGCCCGCAGTCTTTTCATACAGGTTGCGCAAGAGAGTGAAATGATAACGCTCAACTCTGTTTTCAGCGATCGCTTCCTCCAACACCCTCTTTAGGTGCAAATGGTAGGAAAAACTCTTATTGGCGTCGCCATACTTGACGTTCAGATTGTAGGTTCCGTCCTCCAACCGTTCCAGCAGATAACAGCCCTCTTTCTTGCCCTGCTTCTTCAGGCCAAGCTCATTGTGCAGGACGTTATAAAACAGGGGGCTGTGCGTGGTTATGACGAACTTCAATCCTTGTGGAGCGATCTTGATCAAGCTGGCCAAGTTCACGGCCAATTCGATCAGATGGTTTTCGTCTAACGAGCTGACCGGGTCATCGATGAAGATGTACTCCAGCTGATCGAACTGCCGGGTACCCCGCTCCTCTGGCTCTGGAACGTTCAAGACAGAAACCACCTCTTCGAGCAGTGTGTAGAAAATGCTCCAAACAAAAAGGCTTTCCTCGCCCTTTGAGATCTTGAAGTTGCCGGTCGCCTCGTCTCCGCCTGTATCAACTGAAAACGTCACCTCAGAGAAAGCCTTGACCGTCGTCTCGCTTCCGTTTGCGTCTTGGCGCGTGTATTCCTCGTTGAACGTTGGGGTTAGCTTATCATTCGCATAGCGCTGAAAGTTCTTGGTGATGTTAATCTCTTGCCCCTGATCAACCAAAATCCAGTCGGTGAAACTGTTTGGCTGGATCATCAACTTGGGGTCACTATCTCCTAGAAGGTCATTGTCCCAGTAGAACAAGTCTTCGGTGAAGGCGTTGTAATACAGGACTTTTTCGCGCGGTAGTTCACCATCTTCTCCCTCCTCTGGCTTTGGAGCTATAAGGTCTTTGAGGGCGCGAGACAGGCGGGTTTTACCGGTCCCGTTGAAGGCGTAGATCAGCTGTACTTTGGGGACAGGTTTTGTCTGCTCAACTTCCTTTGGCGGAATCTGCTTTGTTTCCTTGGTCACAGTCGTTCGGATGACCTGCGGCGAACTAAGCTGCTGTGCGATCTCCTCGAGGGTCTGGCTCATTTACGCGGCCTCCTCGGGTTTGGGGAAGCTCAAGAGCAGGTCGCGGTAGAATTCATATTGCTGCTGCCGCAACTTGATCTCACGCGGAAGGCCTTCGCTTAGCGAAATGGTCAGCGTGTTGAACTTGTCAAGAATGGCGACGATGCGGTCTTGCTCGGCCATGGACTTTTCCGCGTCATTTGGATACGGCACAGGAATTTGGGCCTTTCCGAATGCCTTTATCAGCAGAGTATTTACCTTTGTTCTGGCTACGTATTGCGACTTTTTCATTACGAATGACGATGCCTGCATGCAGTAAGCAACGTACTTGGCATTCAATTCATGCCGAAAAGCATAGCAATGATCATGGATCGCGACCTTTGCCTCACCAAGCCATGCTACAGGTTTACCCACTTCTTCAACTGTCTCACCGACGTCGGTCAAAACAACGTCCCCTGGCTCTGCATACTTTAGAGAACCATCCAGACTCTTGCTGACCTGTGAAAAAGCCTCCGACGCGTAGACGCCATATTTTGTGTAGATTTCTCCATAGTGGATGACATCGATGCCTTCATCGACATAGTCAGCTTTGGTGAACCGTTTTCCACGAATGAACTCACCAATCTCGTCGAGGGCCTTCCACTCCGCTTCGCCACTTTCAAAACTTAGTAACTGATCGAGATAGTAATTGTATTGTTGTTTGCGGGCCCTAAGCTCGGCTGTCAGCTCGGCTGTCAGCTCGGCTGTCAGCTCGGCGAACTTGTCCAAAATCCGAACAATCTCCGCTTGGATCGCAAGCGATTTTTCTGGGTCTTCAGGGCATGGGATTGGCACTAGTTTGTTGCAGTAGTTGCTTATCCATTGCCGTTTGTGATCACCATCGACCAACCCGCTTGGAAGAGTATTTAGCCAATGGTAAACGTACTTGATGGAGAACTTCCGGTCGTCACTGGCAGTGATCATCTTCATAGCCGACGATTTGGCTTTGAAATCGAAATCAACCCACTTGTTCGCCGTGGTGAAGTCGTCGAAGATTATCGTTGGGGACTTCGATGCTTCGAAAATACCTGAAGTTTCATCGGTGTAGCCTAGAACAAATGTTTTGCCAGCGGTCAAAACTGGAACTTTGAACTTCTCATCGTAGTTCGTCGACTTAACCAAGTACTTTGTGGGCTGTTCATATTTCGTAACCTGACCTAGCGGCAGCCACTCTACTGAAGTCCCATCCAACAGCCTTTCCAGAAATCTCTGTGCGCTCATGCCTCGATCTCCGCAACGATGGCGTCGATATCTGCACGTAGCTGGTCGATCTTGGCAACGGTGGTTACCAACTTGGCATTCAGCTTGGTGATGTCGACGACTTCGCGGGTGTCCTTGGGCTCCACATAGACGCTGACTGACAGGTTGTAGTCTTTCTCGACAATCGTGTCGTAAGGGACGGTTTCGGCCACGTGGGGTACATGCGCTTTGTTGTCGAACGTCTTCATGATCTCGGCAATGTGCCGGTCTTCCATGATGTTGATATTCGTGCCCTTGCGGAAGAACGCCTCACCCGTCGCATCGATGAACTGAACTGCCGTGTCAGTCTTGTTTTTGGCTAGCACCAGAATGTTCACTGCGATGGTGGTCCCGAAAAACAGGTTTGGCGCAAGCGCGATCACCGTTTCAACGTAGTTGTTATCAACCAAATATTTGCGGATCTTCTGCTCTGCCCCGCCACGGTAGAAGATACCTGGGAAGCAAACGATTGCGGCCCGCCCCTTGGCCGACAGATAATGCAGCGCATGAAGCACAAAGGCAAAATCGGCCTTCGATTTTGGGGCCAGCACACCAGCCGGGGCGAAGCGTTCATCGTTGATCAGCGTCGGGTCATCCGCACCCTTCCATTTCACCGAATACGGTGGGTTCGACACGATCGCATCAAAGGGTTTGTCATCGCCAAAATGCGGGTCCTCCAGCGTGTTGCCGTGCTGGATGTTGAACTTGTCGTAGTTGATGTTGTGCAGGAACATGTTCATGCGGGCGAGGTTGTAGGTGGTATAGTTGATTTCCTGCCCGAAGAAGCCGTCTTCGATGATGTGTTTGTCGAACTCATCCTTAGCCTGCAGAAGCAGCGATCCGGACCCCGCCGCCGGATCATAGATCTTGTTGACGGTGGCCTGCTTGTGCAAAGCCAGCTTCGCGATCAGCTTTGAAACATGGGTTGGCGTGAAGAACTCGCCGCCTGATTTGCCCGCGTTGGCTGCATAGTTTGAGATCAAGAACTCATAGGCGTCGCCAAAGAGGTCGCCCTCGTTCTCGTCGAAGTCCAACGTCACGCTTTCCACGCCCTTGAGAACTTCCGCCAGACGCTCGTTCTTTTGCTTCACCCTGTTGCCAAGGCGGTTGCTGGTGGTGTCGAAATCAGCAAAGAGGCCGATGATATCCTCTTCGGATGGATAGCCACTCGCTGAAGCTTCGATCGCCGAAAAGACTTCCGCCAAGTCGGTGTTCAGGCTGTCGTTCTTGCTCGCGGTCTTGGCCACATTTTGAAAGAGCTGACTGGGATAGATGAAGTATCCCTTGGTCTTGATCGCATCGACTTTAGCTTCATCGGGGATGTCTGCGTCGGCCATGCCTGCATAGTTGATGCTATCGTCACCACCTTCGATGTAGTTGGTGAAGTTCTCGCTGATGAAGCGATAGAACAACGCGCCCAGAACGAACTGCTTGAAGTCCCAGCCGTCAACCGCACCACGTACACGGTTTGCGATGCTCCAAATTTCTCGGCGTAATGCCTCTGCCTGTTGTTGCCCCGTCATTTCTGCTCCCCTTCTTGTTTTTGTTCCTGCTCGCCAATCCAGCGGTCGATCTCGCTTTTACGAAACCGCCATGCGCTTCCCACCTTGAACCCGGGAACCTTGCCCTCAGATGCAAACCGATATGCCGTTTTCTCAGCTATCTTGAGATACTCAGCGAGCTCTTTGACGGTCAAAATGTCTTCGTTGGGCATTTCGAAAATGTCCTCTCTGAGGGATATGGGTTGAAACTAGTTGAAAGGAGGCGAAGCGGCAAGCTTGGCCTGCCTGTGGTCATCCCGTTCAGCGCGAAGCAACTCCCTGGCTGCGCACCAGGGCGGTTAACCCGCCCTGGTATTGAGGTCACTCTGTGACCTGATCTTCATCGCGACGTGGGAAGGCGACCATTTCAACGTCGGGGAACATGCTGTGTTTGACATTGATCGAGGTGATGTTGCCGCTGTCGTCGGTTTTGACGAAGAGGACGCCGCAGCGGTCCCAGAAGTTCTTGCCGTCTTTTTCGCCGGATTTGACGTTCAGTTTCAGAGTTTGAGTAGCCATTTTTGATCCTCATTTTGAGTGTTTCGATGAACATGACCAAAGCTGGCACCAAGGGGCTGTCAGCGAGAAACTTGCCTCGCGAGGAATGCGCTGGCGCAGGGGAATTTTCTTGTTGAAGCAGGGCCTGCACCGCGTCCGACACGGCTGCCCGCTTATGTTCAGCAATCAGAAACACATTATTGAGGAACTGCTTATGGCCACGGCTACCTGACCTGATTTCGTTTGACCCGGAAAAGACGCATCTTCGCACCAGTCAAGCGCGACCAGTTTCAGTTCAACAGGTGCAACCTTGCCTTCAGCGCGCCATCGATCGAAGCAAGCAAGGACTCCGGGAAATTCTTTGGAAGCTGATTGAACGTGGCCCCAACGATCGCGTGCGAAGTCTCCTGCAGCTCTTCGAACAGGCTCTGCACGACTGCGCGGGACAACCCGGATTGAACTCCTGTCTCCACGATGTGGCGGCCTACGATATTTGCCACTTTGTAGTGGTTTGAGTTTCCGAAATTCATGGCCAGTTTGAAGTACTTTCGCTCGATCTGTCGCGCATCGACAGTCGGCTGCACCGTCAGAACGTCGTAAAGCGGTGTCATGCGAAAGCGACCGGCGGGTAAGAGGCTGACGCTGAAGTTCTTACCATGCCCGTCTGTCGCGCCTAGCAGCCAGAACAGAACATTCGCTTTGAAAAAATCGTACCGATCTTTGTTGGGATCATCACTCCCCAACAAGAGATCCATGATACCAGAGATGCCTGGGCCGCCCTCCTTCTGGTACTTTTGTGTGGGCACAATGGATAGTGCTTGGCAGCAGTCCTCCTGCGGCAGACGGATCAAGCGCCCATCAGACGTCCAGCGCCGATCAAAACGCTCAACGACCAAGGCTTTCTTGTCGCCAAACTGAGCCATTTCGGCATTCGCTGCCCGAAGTCCAAACGCCTCCATCAGCTTGAGGCACAAGTATTCATTCTCAACGCTGTCAGACAGATCCATGCCGTTGGGCAGTCTACCTATTTGCGGCTTGATGATGTGCGTGGTTGGCGTCGTACCGGTTGGCTCTATCCACTGGCCATCTTTACGAAGCAGCGCCGTTTTTTCCTGTGCGCCCGCGACGGAAATGCGGAAGTCATTCTCGCGGCGGATACCCAGTGGCGCGAGGTCGAGGTCGCTCAAAATGGCCCCGATCTGCACCTCGTCAACGGGTTCTCCAGTCAACTCGGACATTGGCTGGGGCTCTTGCCCATCAGGCAGAAACTGCAGCGCACCAATGCAATCGCGCCCGATTTGCGACAGCAAGCTGAAGGCATCGACGCCTTCGGCCCCCACGCGTTCTGCGACCCTTCGACGGATGAGGTCACTGTCGGGCAACAGGTTGTCAAAGACGGCCATCACAGGTGCGCCGCTGTAACGGTTTTCCTGCAGTTGCAACGATAGCGACACCGGCATCCTGTGCTCCCATTCGAGCCAGTCTCGTGCATAGGCAAAACTGACGCCGCCTGAGGGCTCACGTACCAATTGCCCCACGAACCGCGAGTTTAGAAAGACGTTCAGCGGAGTGTAGCTGCGCTTGCGGCCCATGTCAGAAAATGTCCTCTAGCCCGTCTGATGTGCCCTTGCTGCGCTCGGTCACCGTAATTTCGAGCTCCAAGGCCGCGATCAAATCGAATACTGTTTCCAGCTTGGTTCCGCCGCTGCCGTTCTCGATCTTGGAAATTGTCTCTTGCCAGACACCGCTCATCGAGGCGAGTTCCTTCTGGGTAAGGTTCTTTGCCTTCCGAGCCTGGCGAATTGCGTGGCCCAAGTTTTTTGATGTACGAACGAGGTGCTTCATGGCGGTTCTCCTGCCACTGGATATGACCTCTAAATCATAAATTGTCAATATGATCTCCAAGTCATAAAGCTGCAGTATGACCTAAGCATCATAATGCTCGACAGCATTGGTAGCTGTTTTCCAGACTTCGCCAATGCTCTCATGCCTGCAGCCCCGCAGCTCGAACTTGCTCAGGCGTCACCAGCTTCGATGCAATTAAGTCCTCGACCTGCCGGTTGGTGATGTGACGACACAGGGGATGGCGCTCGTGGATCCACTCGGTGAGGCTGGCGCGGCCTTTGGCTTCGGCCTCTCGCGCTTTCTCACGATCCGCCTGTATCTGGGCAAGGCCCTTCTCCCATCGGCGCATCTTGAACCAGTTGTCTGAGAAGCAGACCTTGCTGCGCGTGTAGCCTTCGCTTTCCTTGGCATAGGCTCTGACCGCCTGCAGCAGGTCATCGGGCTTCACCCCTGCTTTCACGGCCGCTGCGATCAGGCGCAGACTGGTTCGCCGGTCTCGGATCCTGTCTTCGGGATAGGCTGCAAGAATCTTCTCAACTTCAAGATCTTCAACCTCCGCCGCCGCCTCGCGCCTGCGCGTTGGTGGTTTATGGATGGTTTTAGGATGGTTTGGGGTCCACCGTGAACCCCGTACCCCGTTCACCGTGGACCCCGTACCGGGTTCAGGCTGGACGGGGTTCACAGTGACCCCCGTCTCAATGTTGGGCTCTGCCGTGGGCTCGAGCGCGGCCACGCGTTCCAGAACGATGCGGTAAATAACGGTGTAGCCGTTCTTGCATTGCCGCCGCCCCGTCTCGATCAAGATGCCTTCACCCAGGAAGTCGATGATGGTGCGCTTCACCGTGCTCTCGCTGAGCTCTGTGTGGCGCTGGATCGTCCCCTTGGAACACCAGATGCCCGAGCCGTCATCGCTCGCCTTGTCAGCCAGGAACATGATGATCTGCTTGCGCGCGGCGCTGCCAAAGCGGCGCTCGGCACATTCATTTGCGATGCGCCAGCTCATTGGACCACCTCGCCAGTCAGAAGCCACGAAAAAGTCGACTGAGCGTTTGCGGTGTGGCGCTGGCTCATGCTAATGTGCTTCGAAAGCTGACAGGCTTTTTCTATTTGGCCCCGGTTCACAGTTGCCGCTGTGACGGGGCCTTTTTCGTTTTGAACCGGCGAAATTGGCTTTGAAACTTTCGCTTTTTGTTCACTTTTTGTCAGGGGGTATTTTGCACCTGTAAGCCGTTGTTTTTGCAGTCTCTCTTTCTGGATTGCAAATCCGTGTACACCGGTTCGATTCCGGTACTCGCCTCCAAGTGTTTTCAATGATTTAGAGGATTTTGGCGAATCGTCTCCTCTCGCGTCTAAACATTTGTCTAAACATTCTGTTTTTGTTCTGTTCCCATTGGCCGCGCGGAGATGGCGCTGTTTTGGCGCTCAAATGGGGGGTTTGTTAGGGGGTCGTTTGCGAAACAACGTCGCGATGCGGAGGCACGTTACTCAAAGGCAAAGTTACCGTCCTGACCGAACTAGGTCTTTGACTTCTGATCCGTCCGCTTTTGCTGTGCCTGCATCGCTCTGATCTTTTGCCTGACCTTTTTTGTGTAGTGCAGAACCATGGCAGGGCTTTGGCCCGTAACGGCTGCAACCAGATCGTCGCTGCAACCAGCCTCTACGAGCTCACAGGCGGCGTTGTAGCGCCATGAGTGTATATCGTAGTTTAGAGCGCCTATGGTCGCCCTGACACTCCTGACAGCGTGTGAGGCCCCACGATACGACCAACGGTTGGTACCGCGTTCATTTGTCAGGATAAAGAGTGAGTGGCGGCTGGCTGAAGCCAGCGCCGTTTGAAGCTCCGGAAGAATAGGCACCCAGAGTTCTTTGCCCGTTTTGTTCTGACGGATAACGAATGCGCCGTCCTGAATGTCGGACCAGCGCATTTCCAGCACGTCACCGATCCTCTGGCCGGTGCCGACGCATAGTTCCATAACCAGACGTTCTCTGGTCCCGAGCGGGCATTTTGGACCTGTCACGCTTTCGTGCCGCTCCGATTGCTCATTTAGGCGGCCTTTCTTTCGAAAGCCAATGGGCTTTTCCAACCGAGCGCTGAGTGTTTGCGGCGCGGATTGTAGAAGCCATTGATGTA
>Ga0316205_10000532_pt1 | contig 68786 bp, 60 predicted proteins | sample 3monthpyrite_MG_FD_204941 | JGI IMG/M metagenome (GOLD analysis project Ga0316205, IMG submission 204941) | Microbial mat bacterial communities from mineral coupon in-situ incubated in ocean water Damariscotta River, Maine, United States -... | ecosystem: Environmental > Aquatic > Marine >...
GGGAATTGAGTCGCGTATACTACTGAGTGACGCGACTTTGGTCAATATAGATATGCCAAAAATATCAGATTTTTTGTAAAAAATTGACTAATTTCTGTAACTTGCGCATGAAATCGGCCTACCACCAGATCGGGTTTTACTTAGCCTTAACCGCCCCGTACGGAAGAGTATAAGGGCTTTTTTATTATCGCCTGTACTATCGGCACAAAAGGCAAATGTGCCATTAACCCCCGTTGCGCCGTCTGAGCGAAAGCGAATATAGTGTGACGATCCTGTGCCTCGATAGGTAATATTGACGGTACCAACGGCAGGCTGATATTTTAACCGTTCTTCATTGGCCTCACGTCTACGGTTTCTATTTTCATCAACAAATATCATCCAGCCTTTTTCCCATTGGTTAGTGCGCGAGCAGGTAATACCATCGAGCGTTTTGCATAACTCAACATTTTGATTACGTGAAATGGCTTCAGTTCGTGCATAAGACATATCGGCAGCAATCTTATTAACAGCATTGCTCACCTTATTACTGGATATAAAGCTAGCGGAGACGCTTGATAAAGTTGCAGCAAGGATTGCTATCACTGCAAGCGTGATGATTAACTCAAATAGCGTAAAGCCATTTTGACGTTTATTGATAAAAGAAAGCCGGCAACCATTGCCGACGTTTTGTAGTGTGTTGACATCCATGTCATCCCCCCACATCCGTGTAAGGATTTAACAATATAGCGTTGTATAAAAAATGTCTGTAGGACTGGCTTGTCTCTTTATGTAGGGATTTTCCTACTTTTTGAGCTTATAAAGATGCAATCCGTTTGATAGCCTCAGTTAAGTTATCTTCACTTGTTGCGAAAGATAATCGCATATAACCTTCACACCCGAAAGCCGAACCAGGTACGAGGGCGACACCCGTTTTCTCTAAAATCATTTCAGCAAGTTCGACATCATTTTGAATATTACTATATCGCTTCATAAAGCCAGTAAAATCGGCAAAGGTATAAAATGTACCATCCCCTGAAATACAGTGAACTCCCTCAATATCATTAAGCGATTTAACCACCATATCGTGTCGTTGTTTGAAAGCTTTTAGCATTTCAGCAACGCAGGATTGGCTACCGTTGAGCGCAGTTTCAGCTGCAAATTGAGATATTGATGTAGGGTTAGAAGTACTTTGCGACTGTATCTTCTTCATCGCTTTAATGAGTTCAACTGGCCCAGCACAATAGCCAATACGCCAACCGGTCATAGAATATGCCTTGGATACTCCATTTAAAACAATGGTGCGGTCATAAAGCTCAGGATTGGTCATTACAATGTTATGAAAAGATTCTTCAGACCACAGAATATGCTCATACATATCATCGGTTGCGATAAGCACGTCTGGGTATTTTGCGAGTACAGTCGCTAACGCCTTTAATTCAACAGAAGAATAGGCCATCCCACTAGGGTTCGAAGGGCTATTAATAACAAAAAGGCGGGTTTTCGGTGTAATTGCTGCTTCAAGTTGCGCTGGAGTCACTTTAAAATTTTGCTGGATATCTGTATCAATAATAACTGGCGTTGCATCCGCTAATAGCACCATATCCGGGTAAGAAACCCAGTAAGGAGCAGGAATGATAACCTCGTCACCTTCATTCAATAGTGCTTGTGCCAAGTTGTAAAAACTCTGTTTACCACCGCAAGAAACGAGGACTTGTTCTGGTACGTATTCAAGCCCGTTATCACGTTTGAATTTGTTAATAACGGCAGATTTTAGGCTTGCAGTACCATCAACGGCGGTGTATTTAGTCATGCCAGCATTAATAGCCTCAATTGCCGCATCTTTGATGTGTTGTGGTGTATCAAAGTCAGGCTCACCTGCGCCTAAACCAATAACATCTTTACCTGTGGCTTTTAATTCCGCTGCTTTGGCGGTAACGGCCAAGGTTGGAGATGGTTTTACGCGCTGAACGCGATCTGATAACTTAATAGCCAAGCGATGGACTCCTACGCCTAAGATCATAAAAGAGTGTAATATACTCGAATCTTAATCCAGACAAAATCAAATGAGCAATCTTTTTCAATTAAATTCTAAATCTGCACCATCAAGAGACCAACATGAAGCCTTTGAACCATTAATCATAGGATTGTGGTGGTGAGAGGTTACCTCTGCTTTAAATATGTGAAAAAAGAAGTGTAGTTACGGTTTTTGATGCAATTTTAGATAGGTTTTTGTTGGATTTTATTGGTGATAGATAAATAGACTGTTAATAGGTGCAAAATGCATACTTGGAATATATATGATGATTTTGATGCAGCCTCAAAATCAACAGCGAATTTTCTCGCTGATAAAATTAAATGCTGCATTGAGGAAAATAATATTTGTCATGTGGTTTTATCCGGAGGCAACACCCCTGCCCGCTGTTTAAATTATCTTGCAGAAAAACCAATAAGCTGGGAAAAAGTTCATTGGTACTTATCTGATGAACGATGTTACCCAGCTGGACATCACGAACGTAATGATTTGATGATACGAAAAAACTTATGGACACTTATATCCGAAACAAATATTCATGCTATACCAGCAGAACTAGGAGCTGAGGCTGCTGCAGAAATTTATAGAGACGTTGTTAGTTCGGTAGGTTTCTTTGACGTTGTTTTTCTTGGTATTGGTGAGGATGGTCATACTGCTAGTTTATTTCCAGAAAATAAGGCTTTGTTAGATGAGCATTCTGTTGTGGCTGTTTATGATTCACCTAAATCACCCAGTAATAGAGTGTCATTAAGTATGAGTATATTGAAGAAATCATTATGTCGAGTGGTACTAGCCTGCGGCAATTCAAAATCCGAAATTATTTCACGAGTAAAAAAAGGTGAGACTCTCCCCATTAACGGTGTAGGTGATATTAATTGGTACATAGATAATGCGGTATGTGATTTATCATGAAGCAAGTGGACAAAAATAGGTTTTTCGGGTTAACAATTGTTGTTAGAAACTTAGAATTAATGCTAGATTCGTAAGTTACTCGGAATTTAACCCTGACTAAAATTAAATGAGCAATCTTTTGCAATCAAACTTGTACTTTTTAAGTGGCAAGCCAAAGCAAATGAACAGCTAGTTAGTGGTAGGGTTCAAGTATGGCTTAAAAGAGTAAAATGTTACTGGGGTTAACCAATTTAAGTAGTATTTTTATAATTTATTCTTGAACGAGACGAAAGCCAAAGTAGAAGTACTGGTGAGACGCGTAAGACCAGTTACGTGAGGCCGACCGTATGTAAAATGGAGAATAGAACCAAGAGCCACCACGGAATACACGTTTTTCACAATCTCCATCTATCCTGTCTTTTCCATTATTTGGTGCACCATTGTAATTACTGTTCCAACAATCCTGAATCCACTCCATTACATTACCATGCATATCATAGAGACCAAAAGAGTTAGGGCTAAAAGAACCAACCGAGATGGTTTTATGATCGTTACCGCAATCACCATTATCATGCCCATAACGAGCTTGAGAACAGTTAATTTTATCCCCCCAACTATAATTGTTGTTGTTACCTGCGCGAGCGGCATACTCCCATTCGGCTTCAGATGGCAAACGAAAACGTTGCCCAGTTTTTTTACTTAACCAAGCCGCATAATCTCTTGCCTGATGCCAGTTTACATTAATAACAGGCAAATTACCTCGCCCCCAGCCTTCATCGTTTGGTTGAGGTTGGCTAGTGGCATTTGCGTATGCATCATACTGTGTAAAGGTAACTTCTTTTGCCATTAGCTTAAATGATCTGACATGCACGGTATGTACAGGTTTCTCATTAGAGTCCCCATTATTCGACCCCATCTTAAAAGTTCCTGCTGGAATGATAACCAATTTTCCTGCATATTTTCGTAAATAATGGAGTCTTATCTCAATTGTTTTAAAAAAACAGATTGCTTCTTGATAGGTTTTAATTAAGTCTACTTCCCTAGGGTCTTTAGTTTCAGTGGGCACTGTTTGAATTGTTTGGCCTAACTCTTTGGATGGTGCCAATGTGTGTGTGTTTTGTGAACGTAACGATGATTGGGGAAGTTTGCCGCATTGTGAATTTAATCCACTTTGACTCTCTGCTAAGTAACTAATTAATTGTTGGTAGCCATCTTTAATCTTAATGAGTTCGGGGAGCGCGTCTTTATAATTTTTATCGCGTACTATTTTTTCGGCAATAGCTTCATATGTTTCTAAGTCGGAGATTACCGGACTATTAAATACATATCGCTCAGTGAGTCGGATGAACTGTTCTAAGTAATCTTGATGTGTTATTTGTTTGTTTTGCTTGGATTCGTTGAGTTTAACTTTCAAATTACCGTGTAGTTTATTTAAATGTTGTTTTATATTTTTGATTTTGCTTTGCAATGCAAATACGTTTAATTTTATTGCTTGTTCCTCTTTTTTAGGTTTCTGGAGTAAAATATTATTTACTAATATTACGCCTATCCCTAAACTTAAAATTACACCCATAGTGATGCCTATCGCTTTTTTAGGTGGAGGGGATAAAATAAGATTCATAGGTATTTATTATTAATATACAGGTTCTAAGCATTAATGTTTAAGAATATTACTTATCGCGTAAGAATACAAAGGAATAGTGTGAGTTACTTATTTATAAGTGTAAGCTCATATTAAGAGCCTGATATTCGTACTAAGTTATTAATGTCTGTATGATTGTCTATTCTAAGTTTAGAAGAATAAAATGAGTAATCTTTTTAAATTAAATTCCAAATTTGCGCCCGCCGGTGATCAACCCGATGCCATCAAGCAATTAGTATCAGGGCTAAAGGCTGGTGAAGCAGGGCAAACCTTGCTGGGAGTGACGGGATCGGGCAAAACGTTCACCGTTGCCAATGTTATCGCGCAAGTACAGCGTCCAACTCTAATCATGGCGCATAATAAAACTTTGGCTGCTCAGCTGTATGGTGAGATGAAGGAGTTTTTCCCAAATAATGCAGTGGAATATTTCGTTTCTTATTATGATTATTATCAGCCCGAAGCTTATGTACCCGCTTCAGATACTTTTATCGACAAAGATGCCTCTATAAATGAGCATATTGAGCAAATGCGGCTATCTGCAACCAAAGCCTTATTGGAAAGACCGGATACGATTACCGTTGCAACGGTTTCTGCTATCTATGGTTTAGGTGATCCAACGGCCTATCTAAAAATGGTATTGTATTTGGAGGTTGGAGAAAAAATAGAACAGCGTCAAATTTTACGTCGATTATCCAATTTACAGTACAAACGAAATGATGTGGAAATGCATCGCGGTACTTATCGCGTAAGGGGAGAAGTGATTGATATATTTCCTGCTGACTCAGAGCAAGAAGCGGTTAGAGTCGAGTTATTTGATGATGAAATCGAAAACCTCAGTATCTTCGATCCATTGACCGGTGAGGTTATCGATCGCGTACCGCGTTTAACGGTATACCCTAAAAGTCATTATGTCATGCCTCAAGAAACGGTTCGAAATGCTGTTGATGATATAAAGCTAGAGTTAAAAGAACGTCTAGAATTTTTTTATAACAATAATAAACATGTTGAAGCTCAGCGATTAGAACAGCGAACAAAATTTGACCTCGAAATGATGATGGAGATGGGGTATTGCACAGGGATTGAAAATTATTCGCGCTATCTATCTGGACGAGAAGAGGGAGCTCCACCGCCAACCTTTTTTGATTATCTCCCCGATAATGCTTTATTGATAATAGATGAATCACATGTTTCAGTGCCTCAAATTGGTGCCATGTACAAAGGTGACCGTTCCCGAAAAGAAAATCTAGTGGAATATGGCTTTAGGCTACCATCTGCGTTAGATAATCGCCCACTCAGATTTGAAGAGTTTGAGAAACTCATGCCACAAGCAATATATGTGTCCGCAACACCTGCAGTGTACGAAGCCGAACATTCAGGGCAAACAGTTGAACAAGTTGTTCGACCGACTGGCCTTGTGGATCCTGAAATAGAAGTGCGCCCAGCAACAAGCCAAGTTGATGATGTGCTATCTGAAATTACCAAACGAAGCGCTGTAGGCGAGAGAGTATTAATTACTACCTTAACCAAACGCATGGCTGAAGATTTAACCGATTATTTAGCAGGGCATGGTGTGCGGGTACGTTATATGCATTCTGATAACGACACCATGGAGAGAATCGAGATTCTTCGTGATTTACGTTTAGGCAAATTTGATGTTTTAGTGGGTATAAACTTATTAAGAGAAGGTCTGGATATCCCTGAAGTATCACTTGTCGCTATTTTAGATGCCGACAAAGAAGGATTCTTACGTTCCGAACGTTCCCTCATTCAAACAATCGGTCGCGCAGCACGTAACGTGGAAGGAAAAGCCATTCTTTATGCCGACAAAATGACAGGCTCCATGCAACGCGCCATTGAAGAAACAGATCGCCGCCGAGACAAACAAATAGCCCACAATCTAGAACATGGTATAACACCAACCTCAATTGTTAAATCTGTTGCTGATGTTATGGATGGAGCTTATGGCAAAAAGGTTGGGTCTAAAAAGCTTTCTAAGGTCGCTGAAGATTCCGTTGATTATGTTTCTTTGTCAGGTACGCAATTAGCGAAAGCAATAGAGAAACTAGAGCGAAAAATGTATGAGCATGCTCAAAATTTAGAGTTTGAAGCAGCTGCAGGAATAAGAGATCAAATAAATCAAATTCAAGAAAGCTCTCTTGGACTTATTTGAATCGCTTTCTTAAAATTAATTGAATTTTAATATGACTCATGTTGTGAAATTCATTGGTTTATTGATTACGAAGCTGGAAGTTTCATTTACAACTAATTACACGCAGGTAATCGGTTTCTCTTTATAAAGTTCACACCAATTCAGCTTGAATTTCTTCGCTATTTTAATAATCGAATTTGCATCTATGGGGGCTTCCTTGCAATTGTTAGACTCCTAAAAGCCATATAATGTAAGTGTATGTGAGATGTTTATGAACAGTGGAAAACGATATAGAGATGAATTTAAAATAGAATCCGTTAAGCAAGAGACTGAATGCGGTTATTTTGTTGCAGAGGTTGCTGAATGATCTCGCATAGTTTGTATGCATGAAAAAAGCGCTTTGGCGAACAAAGTCCTAAGCAGATAGATAAAGTGGTAAGCCAAATTGAAATAGAACAACTTAAATCTGAGCTCCATTATGTCATGGAGGAGTGCGATATTCTAAAAAAAGCCGCCAAGTATTTTTCCAACGACCCAGGGTAAGTACGTTTTTAACCATGAACACCGTGATGAGTTTTCGATACGTACTATGAGCTGTATTTTTAATACTTAATTCGAGTGGATTTTATGCTTGGATTGAGAAACCACGCTCTGATATAGCAATACTGCCAGCTTCCCCCTGCGGTAGTTTAGCCCGCTCTCTTTTGAGATAATAAATCAGCCCCCTATTTAAGTTTTGCCCCTCTTCGGAAGTTAAAAGTCAGAAGCCGGTCCTTGAGTGGAAAAAATTTTCAAACGAAGTAACTAGCTAAAAGAAATTTAAAAATCCAAATCAGTAGTTTTGACACCGTCTTCTTCTTAAATCTTTAGCGACAAGCTTAAGATCATGCTTAACTAATAGCTTCTCTAGATCATTGAAAATCAATAGTTTGATCGTATTGATGACACCTCGAGAATAGACTACTTTAATAACAGGTAGTCTAAGCAATATTTTGTGAAATGGCTTTAATAGAGACATTTTTAATTTATGCAATTTATTTTCTTTCTTTGGAGACCCATCTCCATTACTGACCTCAGAGAAGGAAAGGGGGAATGTTTGAAAAGATCGGCCGAGTTGGTAGTATTCAAGAATAAAATTGTTAATTGAACTTTCCTTGCCTTCAGCCCAATAGTTCAAACCATCTTCTTCGACAATTAAATCAAAGCATACTTCTGCTAACTCAGCTTGCGAATAGACAATTGACATGAAAGCTAGTTTTTTCAATTTTATGATCTTGTCCTCACGGCTACTAGAAATAATTTTTTTTGGGTCTTTTAAAAAAAGCACGTCACAAGAGAAGAGAAATCCCGTTCCTCGTAAACCTAAAGGTGTTCGTTTAGGTGATACATACTTACAGTCAAATAAATTAATCATATAAAAATCTATGGAGGTAAGAAAATTAGAAACATCTCCAAATGTTTTTTGGCCATTATAGACCGGTAGTATTTCCACCTCGGTCATTACTCCTAAAACCTCATCAAGACAACTTGTCGCTCCAGAGAGGATGTCAAATTCTGAACCTTGAGTATCCAGTGAGAGAAAATCAATGGGAGGTGTCTTCATTTGATCATTTTCATAAAGATAATCAAGAGAGTAGGCATTAACTTCAATACTTTTATCTGTTTGAAATGCATCGCCCAGTTGATAGTCATGGCTAGGGCAGTTAGTATTATTATAGTCTTTATATTTAGGATCTAATTCAAAAATTGAACTTGCATGACGATCTTTCATTAAATTGAAGTTAATCTTCTCTTCGCATTTCCAAATACAAAAAGGAATAACATGCAGCTCTGAAGGAAGACTCTTATTTCGAGCATAAATCCCATCAATTTCTTCTTCATTAGCTTCATAGAGGACATTAATGATATCTTTTTCAAAACAATTAATTACAGGGAAACATCTGGCGCCATTCATGCCACCAATATGATGAATAGTTAATTTTTCTCTCGTTAACATTTCGACCTCCAATTCTAACTTGATACTAGTATTCTAAGTGAAATTATTGGCCACGTATAGAAAGTATGCTGTTGAGGTCTAAGTAAGGGAGAAGAATAAAAAATCGGAAGATCGTTTTGAAGTTAATTAATTCTTCTATTTTATCAGGTGGTGGATTAAAACCAAATCTTACAGCTTAATCCATCTAGGTCAAATTGATATCGTTTCTGTAGGTACGTCTTAAAATACTACCTAAAATGACCTTAAATATTGATTCGGTTATTGACTGTGGTAGGTAAAATTTTTATCATTTTTAATGACTTAAAAGTATTGTTTATTCAATTGTTATTCTTTTGACATTCAATATCTATGTGCTATTGTTCAACTATTGAACGATAAGGATGCACTAATCCATTGCAAGACGAAATAACCTATAAGTTATTGAAAACAATACAAAATGACCCTCATTTAAGCCAGCGAGAAATTGCTCAAAAAATGGGGGTCAGCCTTGGTAAGACGAATTATTGCCTGAAGTCATTGCTCGATAAAGGTTTCATCAAAATTCGAAACTTTTACAAGAATAAAAAGAAAAAAGCTTATATCTATATTCTGACACCCAATGGAATAGAAGAAAAAGCGCAAGTTACTTATAGATTCTTACAAAGAAAAATTAATGAGTACGAAAACATTAAAGCTGAAATTGAAAGCTTAAAAAGTGAAACATCTCTGCCAAAAGATACTAAGGTGAAAAATAGTGACGTTGATTAGTTAGAAACGTTTTCGTTATTAACTGGCTACAAATTCTTATCCTAATTTAATGCTGATATTGGTAAGTGCGCGAATATAGCTCTTAGTAAGAGGGCTTAAGGTAGTGCTTTAAAGAATAAATACTACATAGCTGGTAGTTTTTATTTACTAACGTGTACGAAAATACTCAAGTTATCTTGAGTATATATGAATAAAAATTTAATGGTATCTATAGACAATTTTGTCTATAGGGTATTTCCAATAATAATTATACTTGCTAATTAAGTACGGTAGGGCGGTAGCGTGCTTGAAGGCTCTACAATAAGTACAAGTTTATCGAATGTAGTTGCTATTTATATAAACAGCTACGCTCATTAATAGTTTATAGATAAAGTAAATAAGGAAAAATCAATGAAATGCTTGGTTACCGGTGGTGCAGGATTTATTGGAAGTCATCTAGTAGATACATTACTTGCAGAAGGACATGAAGTTGTCGTACTTGATAACTACAGTACAGGACGTAAAGAAAATTTAGATCATGTTGCTGGACGAATAAAACTCGTTGAATGCGAACTATCTAAACCTGGTGAATGGGTTAAAGAATTTGAAGGAGTTGATTGGGTTTTTCACTTAGCTTCGTTGGCAGATATTGTACCTTCAATTCAAAACCCTGAAAGTTATTTCCATGCGAATGTAACCGCAACATTTTATATTTTACAAGCATGCCGTCATGCAAATATTAAACGTTTTGTTTATACGGCATCATCGTCTTGTTACGGTATTCCGGATAAATATCCCACACCAGAAAGCTCAGAAATACAACCACAATACCCATACGCACTGGCTAAGAGACTAGGTGAAGAATTAGTTATGCATTGGTCACAGGTATACAAAATACCTGCAATATCATTACGTTTCTTTAATGTGTATGGTCCTCGTTCACGTACATCAGGGACATATGGTGCAGTTTTTGGTGTATTCCTTGCTCAAAAATTGGCAGGTGAACCTTATACTGTTGTTGGCGATGGTAAGCAAACGAGAGATTTTACCTATGTAACTGATATAGCTCAGGCACTATTGGCCGTTGCAAAGAGTGATAAGTCTGGAGAAATATATAACGTTGGTAGTGGTGCAACAATATCGGTGAATAGGATTGTTGAAATACTCGGTGGTGAAAAAATTCACATACCAAAGAGACCAGGAGAACCTGATAGTACCTTTGCTGATATTTCAAAAATCACGAAAGATTTAGATTGGAAACCAAAAGTTTCTATTGAAGAAGGCGTGGCTGCAGTTATGGAAAATATTGAGTATTGGCGGGATGCCCCCGTTTGGAAAGCTGATACAATAGCTGGTGCAACCGAAGACTGGTTTAAGTATTTAGGTGAGTAATAAAGTTGCCTGATGTAAGTGCACTATTATTGGCTGCCGGTTTAGGTACAAGGCTTCGTCCATACACTGAACATTGGCCAAAATGTTTAATGCCCATAAATGGCCGACCTTTACTTGAGTACTGGTTTTCTATATTGCATGAAGCCAATATAAAAGATGTACTAGTGAATTTGCATTATCATGCTGGCATTGTTCGTGAGTTTTTGAAACGACCATATATTGATAGTGGCGTGAATTCTATTTATGAAAACGAGTTATTAGGAACAGCAGGTACACTAAGAAAAAATGCTGAGCATTTAAATGGCAAGACAACACTTTTAATACACGCAGATAATTTATGTTGTTGTGATTTTACAAAGTTTCTGGATTTCCATCATAATGACAGACCAGAAGGTAGCTTAATGACAATGATGGTATTTGAAAGCTTAAAACCATCAGCTTGTGGGATTGTCGAACTAGATGCAAATGGTATTGTTCAAAAATTTCATGAGAAAGTTAAAAATCCTCCTGGTAACTTAGCCAATGCGGCTGTTTATATCCTTGAACCTGAAATACTGGAGTGGATATTAGAGCATCCAGAAGTTTCAGATTTTAGTACTGAAGTATTGCCTCATTTGTTGGGTAAAATTGCAACATGGAAAAACGAAGGTGTACTGCGAGATATCGGTACAATCGAGATGCTAAGAGATGCTCAAAATGATAAGTGTAAGCTCCCTTTATGGCCGGAAGATACTTGGCATAAAAATTTCATGGCTAATCCCATACACCAACAAATTTTAATTAATATATGAACGATACTACACACAAAATATTGTCTATAAATGACAAATCAATTAGCGAGATTGTTAATCGTTCAAAAAGAGTAGTCGTTTGTTATGGACATTTTAATGCGATTCATCCAGGGCATATGCGATACCTTAAATATGCGAGAAGTCTTGGTGATAGTTTAATTGTGGCGTTACAGGCTGATGCAACGCTTGCTAAAAGTGAAGCTGATAATTATTATCCGGAAAATGAACGTGCAGAAGGCGTTTCATTATTACACATCGTTGACCATGTGATTATCTTACAAGATGACAGGTTAGATAAATTTGTAGAATTAATTAAACCACGAATATTAGTTCTTGGTAGCGAACATGAAAATGATCAAGGCGATAAAATTAATGCTGCAATTTCAATTTTAACTAAACAAAATGGAAAAGTAGTTTATCATGCAGGTGAAACACGTTATGCAAATGCAGACTTATTGCATGCTGGCATTGATGATCTGGAAAAAGAAAAAATAAACTTATTTAATAAAGTCTGTAAAAATCAGAATATTGAATTAAAGGAACTTTTAAAACGATTAGATGAAATTAAAAATGTAAACCTTTTAGTCGTTGGCGATACCATAGTTGATCAATATGTTGCATGCGATGCAATGGGAATGAGTGCTGAAGCACCAGTGTTAGTTGTACGTGAACTTGAATCACGAGATTTTATTGGCGGAGCAGCTATTGTTGCTTCACATATAAAATCATTAGGTGCTAATTGCCATTATTTATCAGTAGTTGGGGATGATCAACATGCTACCGACGTTGATACGGAGTTAACAAAATGTAATGTTAATGCTCATCTGATTTCAGATGCAAGCCGTCCAACGACATACAAAATACGGTATATGGTTGAGAACCAAAAATTATTCAGGGTAAGCCAACTTAAAGAACATAAATTATCAACAAGGATTGAAGCTCTAGTATTAGATAAAATTAATGAATTAGCACCAAATATAGATGGCATTCTCGTAAGTGACTTTGTTTATGGAGTGATAACAGATAAAGTATTAAATGAAATTCGAAGCATTGCAAAAAAACATAATTTAAAAATATTTGGTGATGTTCAGTGTAGCAGTCAAATGGGTAATGTTACTAATTTTAAAAACTTTGATTTGGTTTTTCCAACGGAGAAAGAAGCTCGTTTAGGGTTGGGAAATAATGTTGATGGTATTGAAAGAATTGCTAATTCTCTTATGGATGAACTAGTATCAAATGAATTGCTGATTACCTTGGGTTCAGAAGGTTTTATAGCGTATTCAAAGCAATCTGATGGTTTCTTGAATAGACAGCATTATCCTGCAATGACGGTTAACCCTGTAGATGTTGCTGGAGCAGGAGATTCATTATTTGCTGCTATGTCTGTCTGTATTGCATCAGGTGCTAGTTTAATGGAAGCATCCGCTATTGGAGCATGTATGGCATCACTTGCTGTACGCGAAATTGGTAATCAACCAATAAGCAGAGATAAATTGAAAAATTATCTTACTCGTATTTGTAATTAAACAAATATATTACATCGTAAAATTAACAAAAGTTAAGGAAATATTTCATGGCAGACCAATACGGTATAGACAGTCACAAATTAGTTTACCATCCTAAAAGGGTAGCTCAGCTATTAGACGTTGGTGATGACTGGGAAAAGGCAAAGGAAGTGTACCCAATTTATGTGGAAATGGCTCCAGTAGGTGCATGTAACCACCGTTGTACATTTTGTGCTGTAGATTATATTGGTTACAAGGCACGAATGCTTGATGTTGAAGTTTTAAGAGAGCGTTTACCTGAAATGGGTAAGCTAGGTGTGAAAAGTATAATGTATGCAGGAGAAGGAGAACCCTTGCTACATAAGAAGATAAATGAGATTGTAAAAATAACTAAAGAGTCAGGTATAGATGTTTCATTTACTACAAATGCTACGGTAATGACGGATGCTTTTATTGAACAGTCAATACCGCTCACGTCCTGGATTAAAGTATCTATGAATGCTGGAACACCGGAGACATATGCAAAAATACATCAAACAAAGGAAAAAGATTTTTCAAAAGTAATTGAGAATCTTAAAAAAGCAGTAAAATATAAAAATGAAAATAATCTTGAATGTGTAATGGGTGCTCAAGCGCTTTTATTACCTGAAAATGCTGATGAAATGAAACAGTTAGCTTTAATCTGTCGAGATGAAATTGGTTTAGATTATCTCGTTGTCAAGCCTTATTCTCAACATAACTTTAGCGATACACGTATGTACGAGAATATAGATTACTCTGATTATTTATCTTTAGGTGACGAACTAGAATCTTTAAATACTGATTCATTTCAAGTCGTATTTCGTGCCAATACAATAAAAAAATACATGAATAAACATGCAGAGAGATACACTAAATGTAGTTCAACGCCATTCCTTTGGGGATACGTTATGGCTGATGGTGAGTTTTACGGGTGTAGTGCATTTCTACTAGATGATCGCTTTGGCTATGGGAATATTAACAATAATACATTTAAAGAAATTTGGCAGGGAGAAAAACGTAAAGAAAATTTCCACTATGTACAAAACGAATTAGATATAACTGAATGTAGAATGAATTGCCGAATGGATGAAGTGAATAGATATCTATTTAACCTTAAAGAAAATGCTATCCCCCATGTTAACTTTATTTAATCAAAATAAGACGCAATATGAAATTACCTGAATCGTTTATACCTGAAAAAGAAAAGGCATTATCTGATGAGTTTATAACTCGAGGATATGTTGTTTTACCTGTTGAGAATCAAGAGTTATTAGATGTAATGCGAGATAAAATTTCATCTATAGCTGTTAATTTCTTAAAAATAGAAAGCCAAGGCTCATCTGAAGATGTTTTGAATAATATTGCAAAATATATGGAGGTTAGTCAGCTTAACCAATTGCGCTTAAAAGTTATTGATGAACTAAATCAATGTGAGTGGTTTAGGCCAGCATATTATTCCTTAGCTAAAGGTGCTTTGGAGTGTCTTGTTGGAAATGAATTGGCAATGCAAAGAAAAATCAACTTAAGTGTCCAGCTTCCAAATGATGACAGCTCCTTACTGGCATTACATGCAGATACCTGGTCTGGAGATTCTGCATTTGAAGTTGTAGTGTGGTTGCCTCTAGTAGACTGTTTTAATACGAAGGCGATGTATATTACGTCACCAGAAGGTACAAAGAGATTGCATGATAATTTTCCAAAATATAATGGTTTAACCAGTGAGGATTTGTATCAAAAAATAAAAGATGAAGCTGAATTTATTGATATCAAATATGGAAATATTTTGGTATTTAACCAGTGCCTACCTCATGGAAATAGGGTGAATATAGAAAATGAGACTCGCTGGACTATGAACTGTCGATTTAAAAGTATATTCACTCCTTATAAAAACAAGAAGTTGGGTGAATTTTTTGAGCCGATTACATTAAAAACAGCAAGTAAGACTGGCATGGAATACAAACTTCCATGCTTAGGTGATAAGTAGTTTATGTCTAAGATAAAAGAGTGTAGAGGATATATATCATCTAGATCTTTTTCAGATAATTGGGTTCCTCAACATATACAAAACACTATCATTCGAGATTTCTGTAATAAAAAACAACTTCATTATTTGTTAAGTGCAGCTGAGTATGCAGTGCCTGATTGTTATATGGTTATAGAGGAAATGGCGCAGGAATCTGCGCGTCTATTTGGTATAGTTTTATACAGTATTTATCAATTACCTGTGAATGAGAGTAATCGTATCGCATTGTGTAAATCGATTCTTAATAATGATTGTTTTATATACTCAAGTGTAGAAGATATTTGTATTGGTAACGAAGAAGATTTACTTAGAGTTAATACAATCTTGAATTTAAATGAAATTTTACCTGAATGTATCAGTAGTCTTGAGTATTGAAGTGTTATGAGTAAAATATATAACACTGAAAAATATCAATACTTCCCAAATACACTAGATGCTTATTTGAAAAATAATCTTGTTTCTCCAACGCATATTCGGATTAAGCCAATTAATCACTGTAATCATAATTGTTGGTATTGTGCATACAGGAATGATTCGTTGCAACTTGGTGATGATATTGAATTAAAAGATGCTATTCCTGTAGATAAAATGAGAGAGATTGTTTCTGATATAATTGACATGGAAGTAAAAGCGGTTACTTTTAGTGGTGGTGGAGAACCGTTACTTTATAAATCTTTACCGGAGCATATTGAAAAATTAGCTAATGCTGGAGTCAAAATAGCAGCACTAACGAATGGTTCAAACCTTAAAGGAAAGATGGCAGACAGTTTTGCTAAACATGGAACATGGTTACGTGTTTCTACTGATGCCTGGGATGATGATAGTTATTCAAAAGCACGTGGAGTTCCAGATGGTTCTTTTACGACGCTATTGGAGAATATGCAAGCATTTGTTGGTACAGGTACAAAATGTAATCTGGGTGTCAGTTTGATAATTGGCCAGGAAAATTATGAGCATATATATGAAGTATGTGAAAAATTTAAAGAAATAGGTGTGAGTCATGTCAAGCTATCAGGAGTAGTAGTCGGCAATACAACAAAAGAAGTAAATAGTTATCATGAAATAATTGGTGAATCAGTGACAGAGCAAATAAAGAAAGCTGAAACCCTTAATGATGATAAATTCAAAGCTGTGAATCATTATCATCAGCTAGAAGATCGATTTAATAAAGAATACGATTCTTGCCCTTATCTAATGTATCTTACAATTATTGGTGCAGATTCAAATGTCTATACCTGTCAAGATAAGGCGTACACTAAGTCTGGATTATTAGGGACATTACATAATCAAAGTTTTAAAGACCTCTGGTTTTCAACTGAAAATAAAGAAAGAGTATTTTCATTTAATCCATCAGAAGAGTGTCAACATCATTGCGTTACACATTTGAAAAATCTTTCAATTTTAGATTTTGTAAATAATATGAACGAACATACATTTTTTGTATGATTAACTAGGAATACGTATGGAAATTAATTTATTAGAATCTTATCCAAAGGCTAAACGAAACGTTTCTGAACGCGGCAGCGTTAAGACTGATGAAGATAAAAAAATTGCACGTCAATTTGGTAAAGAATTTTTTGATGGTGAACGACGTTACGGCTATGGCGGATATAATTATAATTCAAGGTTTTGGGAACCTGTTATCCCTGCATTTCAAAAACAATATTCGCTAGATGATTCAAGTAGTATTCTCGATGTTGGCTGCGGTAAAGGATTTATGTTGTACGATTTTTCCCGTTTAATTCCTGGCCTTGATGTTGCTGGCATCGACATTTCTGATTACGCAATAGAAAACTCAATGCCTGAAGTTAGAGATCATTTAAAAGTTGGTTGCGCCTCAAAATTACCCTATGAGGATAATGCATTCGATGTGGCAATTTCTATTAATACTATACATAATCTCGATAGAGATAAATGCAAAGTTGCTTTACAAGAGTTAGAGCGTGTGAGCAAATCGAACAGTTTTATAATTGTTGATGCTTATCGAACAGATGAAGAAAAGAAAAGAATGGAAGCATGGAATTTAACTGCAAAAACATTTATGCACGTTGATGAATGGAAAGAATTTTTTAATGATGCTGGATATACTGGGGATTATTATTGGTTCATTCCTTGATATGTACTATAAATATTAGATTTTGGTGAATACTTGATGAAGCAAGAATTGTATAGATCGATGCTACGCATTCGCATGGTAGAAGAAGAAATCGCAAATCGTTATTCAGAATGGAAAATGCGTTGTCCTACACATTTATCTATAGGACAAGAAGGTGTTGCTGTAGCAATAGGAACGTTGCTTCGCGATGATGATTATGTTGTTAGTACTCATAGAAGTCATGCTCATTATTTAGGGAAAGGTGGAGATTTAAACCGAATGATTGCCGAACTTTATGGTAAAGAAACGGGATGTTCTGGTGGTCGCGGCGGTTCAATGCATTTGATTGATGAATCAGTTGGGTTTAAAGGTAGTACGGCTATTGTCGGAAATACAATGCCTATTGGTGTAGGTTTAGCCTTGTCTATTCAGTTAAATACTGGAGATCAAGTTAGCTGTATATATATTGGTGATGGCTCTACAGAGGAAGGTGTCTTTTATGAGTCAGTGAATTTTGCTGCGGTAAGAGGGCTTCCTGTACTCTTTGTTTGTGAGAATAATTTCTACTCGGTATATTCCCCATTAAGTGTTCGACAACCCAAAAACAGAAAGATTCACGAAATGGTACAAGCTTTAGGTATTGAATCAAATGCTGGTGATGGTAATAATACTGACGAGATTTGCAAGCTTGGAGCAGAAGCAATTGATAAAATAAGAGAAACAGGGCAGCCACAATTTTTGGAATTTTCAACATACCGGTGGCGTGAGCATTGTGGCCCAAATTATGATAATGATATTGGCTATAGAAGTGAAGATGAGTTCGAAACCTGGAAGAAAAAAGATCCCCTGTTATTTTTGAAAAATCAGCTTGGAATTGATGACGCTGAAAATAATGAAATTAAAGAAGTAATTAAGAACGAAATTAATGATGCATTTGAATTTGCTGAGAATTCTGCATTTCCCGATATAGATACTATGCATAACAATATTTATAAATAATTATGAGTAAAGACAAAAAAAATAAAGAGATTACATTTGCTAATGCAATAAATGATGCTCAAAGGGTTGCTTTGAGTACTGATAATAACGTTATTTGCTATGGCCTGGGAGCTGATGATCCCAAAAGGATATTTGGCACAACAGAAGGCCTTCAGGAAGAATTTGGTAAAGAGCGTGTATTTGATATGCCAACTTCAGAGAATGCCATGACGGGTATTGCAGTCGGAGCGAGTCTGGCAGGTATACGTCCAGTTATGATACATCAACGTCTCGATTTTTTCTTATTAGCCATGGACCAACTCGTTAACAGTGCAGCAAAGTGGCACTACACTTTTAATGGGCAGGCATCTGTTCCAATTACAATTCGTCTAATTTTAGGTAGAGGCTGGGGACAAGGGCCAACCCATTCTCAAAATTTGCAATCATGGTTTGCTCATATTCCTGGACTGAAAGTTGTAATGCCGGCTTTTCCTGATGATGCTAAAGGACTCCTCCTGTCAAGTATTTTCGATGATAATCCAGTCGTTTTTCTTGAACACAGATGGCTTCATAATATGACTGGTTCGGTACCAGATGGTGACTGTCGTGTACCACTTGGCAAAGCAAGAACAGTACGTGATGGTACGGATATTACAATTGTATCGATGTCATACATGACAATTGAAGGATTACATTCTGTAGACCATTTACGTAATTTAAATATCAATTGTGAATTAATTGACTTAAGAACTGTTAGCCCCATTGATTGGCAAGCAATATTTGAATCAGTTAGAAAAACCGGGAGATTACTCGTTCTAGATACCGGAGCGGAAACAGGCTCAATTGCTGGTGAGATTATTACGCGAGTATGTAAAGAATGTTGGGATGAGTTAAAGTCACATCCTGATCGGATTGCAATGCCTGACTGCCCCGAACCTACTAGTTATGGGCTTACTAAAGATTTTTACCCAACAGCAGATACAATTACATTTAAAATTTGTGAAATGTTAGGAAAAGATATTGCTCATGAGCTACTTATATCTGAGCAAAAGGAACATCATGACGTCCCTGGTGATTGGTTTAAGGGGCCATTTTAACAATCCGTAAATAATCCATATTAAAGATAAATTTTTCTCATCGAATAAAATAAATATGTTTGTTAGATATAATTATTGTCTTTTAGAATATCAGTTAATAGATATATGTGCATAGGGAGTATATTCTGATGATTTCAGTCCATCATATTGGAGCAAGATCTGGATCCCACCCATTTCCATTTAATGAAAAATTTAACGATGAAATCTTTTATGTAATGTATGATGCAGATGAAAGCTGCATAGATCAAATTAAAGAGGAATTTGAACAGAGTAAAGTTAAATGTAAAGTAATTTACTCTGGAGTGGGTGAAAAGAAAGAAACAAGATGTTTAAATATAAATTACGACCCTAATACGAGTTCTTTTTTAAATGTAAATAAGAATTATTCTGAGTATTATTATTCCACAGCGGCAGGCTATGATTATATTGTCGATGACTCATATTCAGTTGTTAAAGAATGTGCTGTAAATACTAAAACATTAGATGAGTTATGTAGTGAATATAATATTACATTCCCAGATGTTCTCTCAATGGATACTCAAGGTACAGAATTAGAAATTCTTAAAGGTGCATCAAATGCTCTAAAGAATACTGTTGCAGTATTAACCGAAGTTGCATTTATACCGATTTATAAAGATCAACCATTATTTAAAGATATTGATGAATACTTAATAAAGCATGGCTTTATTTTTTGCAGGTTTTATGCTGAACATGCGGATATGTCTCCATATAGAGCGCCAATAGGAGCAAGAGGTAAAGGTCTCATGGTTGCCGCCGATGCTATATACCTGAAAAGTCCAGAGTATATCTGTAATGGCGATGAAACAAATGAAGAAAAAAATAGAATGCTACTAAAGCTGTCCTATGTAGCACTATCCTACGGTATGCTTGAGTATTCACTAAAGTGTATTAAGCTTGCAAAAATTAATACTGGTAGTTTTGATAGAGATAATAAAATATTTAGTTTTATGAATACTTTATACCATGAGGTTGAAAAATATTCTTTATACCCTAAAAAGTTTTCAGATGTATTTAGTGTAAATGATTCTATGGGTCGTTTCGATAGTAAAAAAAACATTATAAAAACTTCTAAATTTAAATTAATCATTAAAAAATCATTTGTATATGTACTTGTACGTCGCTATCGTAGATTCATTGAGGGCATAAAATCTTTTACATTAAATCTCAAGTATATAATTGCAATGAAATTATACAAGAATACTAGCATTGAAAATCTGCTTATTGATAATGGGATGCCAGAGTTAGCTGTCGATATTAAAAGCAACAGGTTAAACGCTTAATGTTTTTGAAAATATTTTCTGTCATAAAGAAAATTATTATAAAAATTATACTTAGTGTAAGCACGTTAGCAATCCTTCCCATTCTTCTTGTTGCAAGAGTATTTTTTAAATATAAAATCGGCATCATACGTGTAGATCGGTTAGGCCATTTAGCTCTTAATACAGATTTATTTTTTCGTCGCATACAGCTAGGTACAATTCCACTTGCTTATAGATACTATCTGCTAGCCCCAAGAATTACTTCGCAACAAGTGGCAAATAGCTATTTACTTACGATGTTTAAACGCTTCGGTAATAAACAACAAAATGTAAGAATAATTACTAATTCAATATTATATTTTATTTTTGGAAACATGAGGAAGCATTTAGCAAAGTGTGAACTACTTTATGAGTTAGAATATAGGAGTAATGAAGTAGAGTTTTCTATCACTAAGCAGTCACTATATTTCACAAAAGAAGAGATAAATTACGGTAATAATGAACTTAAGATATTAGGCATACAAAATCGAAAGCAAAAAGTTGTTTGTATTTATGCTAGAGATAATGCTTATCTTGAAGAAATAGATAAAAATATTGATTGGAAATATCATAATTATAGAAACATGGATGTTGATACGTATATTGATGCAATTAAATACCTTATATCAAAAGAATATAAAGTTATAAGAATTGGCAGTATTGTAAATAAAGCAGTTAATTTCACAGATGCTAACTTCTATGATTACTCTGTTTCTGACCATAGAACAGAATTTTTAGACTTATTTTTAGTTGCAAGGTCTGAATTTATTGTTGGGTCATCATCTGGCGCAACAGATATAGCCGAATTATTTAAAGTACCATTTTTAGCCGTAAATTTTGCTCCGTGCATCGGATCACCTTTGGGTAAAAATGATCTTTATATGCCCAAAAAATACGTTGATATTAACAATAATGATAAAGTTATTCCTTTTAAAAATGTTATAAAAATTGATTCAACACATTTATATCAGGGAGATATGCTGCAAAAGAATTACGGTCTTTCTTATATTGATAATACACCAGAAGAAATACTAAGCGCTGTAATTGAAATGGAACAACGTATTAGCGGTGAATTTACAGAAACACATAGTGATAAGCTGTTATTGCATCAGTATTTTGAAGAATTCTGGAAAAATAATCCTAAGGCAAAAGTAAAAACAAACATTTGTCTTGAATGGTTGAGATGCAATCAATCTTTATATTTTTAATGCATATTGAGATTTAAGTGTTTTCTTTCATACTTGTGAATTATATTGGATAGTGCCTGTGAATTTTTTCAAAAAAATTATTTATTCAGCAAATTATAGAAAAAAATATTTTTTGACTAAATTTAATCTAGTGTTTATGCAGATCATTAGTTCTCTACTTATTTCTGATAAACGAGATATGATGTATCGAAAAAAAATCTATGTCTGGGTGCCTGTATGGGGGGATAAGCATTGTAATATGTTTTTTGATTATACATTGCCTTCATTGCTCCAAAAGAATAATCTGCCTTCGATGACTGATTACGAAGTTATTTTGTTAATATACACTTTAGTTGAATCTGAGGGGAAGATTCAAAAAGTCTTATTAGAAAATTATTCAGATGTTAATTATAGGATTATTAGTAGTTCTGATATCGGGTACGAAACAGGGGATGTAATGCTGGCTTTTTTACAAGATGTGTTAAAAAAATGTGTTAATGAAGATGCATTGCTTGTAGTCGCTCAACCTGATCTTATTTTTTCGGATGGTTCAATAGCCAACGCGGTAGCATTAGCTAATGGTAAGGGAGTATCTATCGCAGCAGCACACCCAAGGGTTTCTACACAAGGGATATCGAAAACTGGTATAAAGGAGAAATTAGTGTCAGGTGAAGGTATAAACTCTAAGATGCTAGTAAAATATTCTTTGGATAATCAACATTCAACATTAAAGTATGCCAATGATATAAACGATACAAATACAACATCAAGTGGAATATCAACGCGAGTGCTAGAAGCTAATTCAATGGCTGTGATTCATAATTTACCTGCAGTTTATGTTGCTGCACCTACTAAATCAGATGAGAAATTCTTTAACCGCCAAATATCATTTAATACAATAGATAAAGTTTGGCCTGCAATTTTATTAAGAGAAATGAGACTGAAATATATAGGTTCTAGTGATATATTTTTCTGTGCAGAGTTAACTGACGATGACGATAGACCAGCTAAGCCTCAAATTAATCTGAAATACAATGATACATACACAGGTATAAAACCTTTCTTAAATTGTGCTAACACTATAATAACAAGTTGGTCAGGTGAGGTTTAATATTTATTTATATAACTTGGGAAATAATTAATGTCGTTATTATTTAAAATCAAAAATAAAATAGTGGCTTTTTCACAATTCATTGGTAATAGTTGCTTTGAGTATCAACATTTATCCAAGATAAAAAATTCGAATAAAAAGGTCTACGTCTTTAGTGTAGCGTGGGGTAGTTATCTAGATTATTATTTTAATACTACTATTCCATCTATTTTTCAACCTTCTAATATCCCTGGGCTTGTTGCAGAGGAGTTTGATATTTCCTTAGTGTTATATACACTGGATGACCCTGATGAAATATTTCAAAAGTATAAGAATGTAATAATTAATTATATGCCAAATACTTTTAAGATTGAAAAAATAGAGACAAAACATACAATTGTAAAATATATAATGCTTGTGGCGGTATTGAGATTTTTTAGAAAAGCAATTGATGATAAAGCATTGTTCATATGGGCGCCACCTGATATTATTTTTAGCAATGGTTCATTGTATAATTCAGTAATGTCGACATACTATAAAGAAGTATGTTTTGCTGCGATACCTGCAAGAGTCAGTTTGAATATTCTAGAAAACCAAAGTATCAAGGATCTCATTCAACAAAAAACTTCTATTTCAAGCCCCAAGCTTGTATCAATAGCGTTCGATAATCTCCATGAAAATTTTATTTATGCAAACGATGAGTTGGATGAGAACACAACTCATTATGGCTTTTCGATGCGTAAAATTACCAATGAACTGTATAGTGTTATAGGAAACATGCCTTCTCCTTGGGTGATATACCCTATAGAAGAAGATTACCAATATTTTCTCAGTGTGGGTGATTTCAATCAGTGGGATAGAGGCTGGTTAGAGTTACTCATTAAGAAGAACCGCTTGAAAATTGCAGGTAGTAGTGATCAATTCTTTTGTATAGAGTTAACTGAAAATGATGAGAATTTTATAGCCAAAAAACGCGCAGGTCAATTTGGTAATGATTATTCAGGAAACGGATTTGCAACCAGAGTGTGTAATATGGTTAATGTTACATGGCGTTTAGATGCTTAGATTTTTTGAAATAGTTTTCAGGATTTTAACAGTATGAAAAAAGTCTGTATTCAAGGGCTTGGTTTTGTAGGTTCTGCAATGGCTACAGCAGTAGCTGCAGCTAAAGATAATAATGGTTTGGCATATTTTAATGTAGTTGGAATCGATCTTCCTACAAAACAAGGTCAATATCGAGTAGATAAGATAAATCAATGTGAGTTTCCCTATACTACAAGTGATGAAAATTTGCTAAGTGTGTTTAAACAGTCTTGTGAAAATGGCTGTCTCACTGCAACAACTAATATTGATATTTATGCTGAAGCTGAAATTATAATTGTTGATATTCAGTTGGATATTCCATATTTGGATGATGAGCCTCAATTACAGTTAGAAAGTTTTCGTATAGCGATCGAAAGTATCGGACAAAAAGTTAAAGAAGGTACTCTTATAATCATAGAAACAACTGTACCTCCTGGAACATGCGAAAAAGTTGTTGTGCCAATCCTCGAGATGGAATTACGTAAACGAGGTTTAAATTCCAAGAATATCCATATTGCTCATTCATATGAAAGAGTTATGCCTGGGGAAGACTACCTTGCATCCATTATTGATTATTGGAGAGTTTTTGCAGGATATACACAACAAGCTGGTGATATATGTGAAGCATTTTTAAGTAAGGTGATAAATGTAAACGATTATCCTTTGACTCGTTTATCTTCTACAACGGCTTCAGAAACGGCTAAAGTTATGGAAAATTCATACCGAGCAGCAAATATTGCTTTTATTGATGAGTGGACAAAATTTTCCGAAGCTGTTGGTATAGATCTTTTTGAAATTGTAAGTGCAATTAAGAAAAGACCAACACATTCTAACATACGTTTTCCTGGGCTAGGAGTAGGTGGTTATTGCCTTACCAAAGATCCAACATTTGCACCTGCTGCAGCAAGACAATTATTTGCTAAAGATTTAGATTTTCCTTTTTCAGAATTAACAGTGCGTACAAATAATAATATGCCTCTTCATACAGTTGAACGGTTGAAAAAATTGTTATCAGGAAGTTTGCAAGATAAAAAAATTCTTATTTGTGGAGTAAGTTATAGACAGGATGTAGGTGATACTCGTTATTCACCTTCAGAAATGTTAGTCCGGGAATTAGTTTCAGGCGGAGCAAATATTCAGCTGCATGATCCATATGTAGAACATTGGGATGAAATGGAGTTATCAGTTTCGAATGAAATTTTGATATCACAGGATTTGGACGCCATAGTTTTTGCTGTACCACATAAAGCGTATCAAACTATGGATTTAGCAAAAATGGTTAAGACTAATCTTACTGTAATACTTGATGCGAATTGTGTGTTTAATAAATTACAACGCGATCATGTAAGAGAAAAAGGTCTGAGAATTGAAAGTATAGGTATAGGAAATAATAATATATGAAAAACGTGTTGATTACAGGTGGTGCGGGTTTTATTGGGTCACACTTAACTAACCGACTCTTAGATGAGGGGTATCACGTTCATTTAGTAGATAACTTTGCTCGTGCAGTTAAAGATGATGAGTATAAAGCAATGCTAGAACGGGATAATGTTAAATTTTCTTGTATAGACTTACTAGATGAATCGTCTATTGATTCGTTAGGAGCTGATTTTGATGTGATATTTCATCTCGCAGCAATCATTGGTGTTACCCATGTGATGGAACAACCATATAAAGTACTTTACGATAACATTCGCATGCTAGGCAATATGATTGACTTAGCTCATAAACAGAAAAATCTATCTCGTTTTTTATTTGCTTCAACAAGTGAAGTATATGCGGGAACACTAAAGTATTTCGATTTAGCTATTCCTACACCAGTAAATACACCACTTGCAATTACTGATTTATCTCATCCTCGCACGTCCTATATGTTATCAAAAATATACGGCGAGGCATTATGCCAACAATCAGGCCTCCCTTTTACCATATTTAGACCTCACAATGTTTATGGTCCTCGAATGGGAATGGCACATGTTGTACCTGAACAATTACGCAAGGCATACAATGCTCAGGATGGTGACAGTATTGATGTTTTTTCTGTCGATCACACACGTTGCTTTTGTTATATCGATGATGCTGTAGAAATGCTTTTACGAATAATCGAACGAACAGAATGTGAAGGTAAAACACTCAATCTAGGTACTGAGCAACCTGAAGTTACAATGAGACAACTGGCTATTGCTTGCTTTTCAGAATTAGGTAAAGATTTAAGCATTAATGTGAAGCCTGCTTCATCAGGTTCACCTGCTCGACGTGGCCCCGACATGCGCTACACCACTGAGTTAACGGATTATGAATCAAAAATTACTCTTCAAGATGGTATTGGGCGTACTTTTCAATGGTATAAGGCGAATGTTTTTGAAAAAGACGGATTGACAGCAAAATAATATGACACAGTTTAATAAAGAACTTGTCTCGTTTATCCGTGAGACATTTAGTTCTGAAGATTTTATTCCATTGCATGCTCCACACTTCTCAGGTCGAGAAAAGGAGTTAGTTCTCGAAACAATTGATTCGACTTTTGTTTCAACAGTTGGGAGCTACGTAAATACATTTGAAGATATGGTATCTTCTTTTACGGGAGCAAAGTATGCAATCGCTACTGTGAATGGTACTGCGGCATTACATACAGCATTGATACTATCTGGCGTACAAAGTAATGATGAAGTTATAACACAGGCACTTACTTTTGTAGCAACAGCTAATTCAATAAGATATTGTGGCGCGGAACCAGTGTTTATAGATGTTGAGCGATCAACATTAGGAATGTCTCCAGATAGTCTCGCAGAATTTCTTGTTGATTATGCTGAAGTTCGTAATGATGGATTATGCTGGAACAAAAAAACAAAACGAGTAATTCGAGCCTGTGTTCCAATGCATAATTTGGGGCACCCAGTTCGAATTAAAGAGATTAAAGATATATGTGATAAATATAATATAGAACTGGTTGAAGATGCAGCTGAATCATTAGGTAGTTATCGTGATGATATACATACTGGATGTACTGGGAAAATTTCTGCTATTAGTTTTAACGGAAACAAAATTATTACTTCTGGTGGTGGAGGTATGATTATTACCAATGATGATCTTCTAGCTAAAAGAGCAAGGCATATTACGACTACAGCTAAAAATTCACACCCTTGGTTATTTATTCACAGTGAAGTTGGTTATAATTACAGATTGCCAAATTTAAATGCTGCTTTAGGTTGTGCGCAGATGGAAGTATTGCCAGATTATATTGAACGTAAACGATTATTAGCAAACCGATATAATGAATGGTTTGCTGACAAGCAGTATAAATTTTTTCTTGAGCCAGATAATTCACGATCAAATTATTGGTTTAATGCTTTCTTTTCGTCAGGAAAGAACGAACGCGATCAAATATTGGAATACACAAATAATCAAAATGTAATGACTCGTCCATTATGGACTCCTCTTAATACACTTGAGATGTATAAGCAAAATTTCAAAGTAGATCTTGTGAATACACTGTGGATAGAAGAACGTATGGTTTGCATACCAAGTAGTGTGATTTTATGAGTAATAAGCGAAAAATTTGTATTGTAACAGGAACTCGAGCGGAGTATGGATTACTTTATTGGTTGATGAAGGAAATAGAAGCTAGCGATCAATTAGATTTACAATTAATTGTAACATGCATGCATCTTTCACCTGAATTTGGTTTAACATATCAGCAAATAGAGGCAGATGGATTTACTATTAACTGGAAAGTTGAGATGCTACTATCTTCTGATACTTCAGTTGGAGTCTGCAAATCTGCAGGATTAGCAATGATAGGCTTTGCTGATGCTTACGAGCATTTAAGGCCTGACATTATTGTATTATTAGGTGATCGATATGAACTTTTAGCTGCCGCCTCAACTGCTTTAATATCACGGATCCCAATAGCTCATATTCATGGTGGCGAACGCAGTGAGGGTGCTTTTGATGAATCGATTCGTCATTCAATTACTAAAATGTCACATTTACATTTTACTTCAACCGATATGTATCGAAAACGTGTGATTCAGTTAGGTGAGCAACCACAAAATGTTTTTAATGTGGGAGCAATTGGTATTGATAATATTAATAAATTAAAATTACTATCCCAATCTGAATTGGAAAAATCGATTAACTTTAAATTGGGTAAGTATAATTTACTTATTACATTTCATCCGGTTACACTGGAAAATAATACTTCAGCAGAACAATTCTCCGAGCTATTAAAAGTTTTAGAATCTCTTGAAGATACCCATCTTATTTTTACACGACCAAATTCAGATACTGATGGCAGAATTATAAATTCGATGATTGATGACTATGTTTCTAAGCATTCCGATATAGCTACAGCTCATACATCGCTTGGTCAATTACGTTATTTATCAACAATAAAGTATATGAATGGGGTAGTCGGGAATTCTTCAAGTGGATTAGTTGAAGTACCTATTTTTAAAATTGGTACAATTAATATTGGAGATAGACAGAAAGGCCGATTTAAATGCGAAAGTGTCATTGACTGTGAGCCTAGCTATGAAAGTATCAAGCATGCATTCACTATACTATATAGCTCTAATTTTCGTGAAACTCTTAATAACTTCATTAATCCTTTTGGGGAAGGTGGAGCGTCCAAAAAAATATATGAAACAATTGAAAATTTCCCACTTCAAGGGGTTTTGAAAAAAAGTTTTTATGATGCAAATTAAAGCATAAAAACAATATACTTTTAGTGCTTGTTTGCACACTTAATTCTATAGTCATAAATATCGATATTTGTAAAATATTTATCACTTCAGCTAATGTTGTTAGATATACTATTCACAATCGTAAAATATCACTTCACGAAATTATTATAGAAAAAGAACTATTTGTTTGAATTTTTAACTATATATAAATTGAGTTATTAAAAGGTAGATGAAATTGCACGATTGGACTAAAACAATTATTTCTCCCTCCGATACCATTGAGATGGTGATAAAGGTACTTGATGAAGTCGGTATGAGAATTGCGCTTGTTGTTGATGAAAGTGGAAAATTGCAGGGAACTATTACTGACGGAGATGTCCGTCGAGCACTGTTGCGCAAATTAGGTATGAGTGCTTTAGTTACTGAAATTATGCAAAAAACCCCCACAACAGCTGCAGTAACTGATGATTATGATACTGTTCTTTCGATGATGAGACGTAATGATGTATTGCAGATACCTATACTTAACTTAGAAGGTTGTGTTGTTGGCTTGGAAACATTACAGAAACTTATTGATGGTATAAAATATGAGAATCCTGTTTTTCTGATGGCTGGTGGATTTGGTACTCGTTTATATCCATTGACTAGAGAAAAGCCAAAACCTTTACTCAGAGTGGGTTCAAAACCTATTCTAGAGTCAATTCTTAATCAATTTATCAAGTCTGGGTTTAAAAATTTCTATATATCGACTCATTATAAAGCTGAAATGGTACGAGAGTATTTTGGTGATGGAAGCGCATGGGGTGTAAATATTGCCTATGTTCATGAGAATAAACCTTTAGGTACAGCAGGTGCGTTAGGTTTGTTACCCAAAGAAATGCCAAAATTACCTATTCTAATGATGAATGGTGATCTGGTAACTAATGTGAACTTTGAAAACTTACTTGAGTTTCATTATGAGCAAAAGGGCTTAGCTACTATGTGTGTACGTGAGTATGATATTCAAGTACCTTATGGTGTTGTTGAAATGAATGAGCACCGTATTACTAGTATTATAGAAAAACCACTTCATAAATTTTTTGTTAATGCAGGAATATACGTATTAGAACCTGAGCTTGTTCAGCAGGTAAGTGCTCATGGTTATCTTGACATGCCTACCTTATTAGAAAAACAAATTGAAGATGGAGAGCAAATTAATTCTTTTCCTGTGCATGAAAACTGGATTGATATAGGAAGAATTGAAGAATATGAAAGAGCTAAACGAGAAGCAATAGACTAATGCTTAAAGAAATTGGTTTTACGCAATGGTTTTAATATTAAGCTTTAATTGGAGTTGAAAATGTACAATGGCTTCAAGAATATTGGTAAATCAATAAGTTTATATCCGAGTACTGTGTTTATTAATAAAGATAATATTTCAATAGGTGACTTTTCACATATTGATGATTTTGTTTTTTTTAATGGGGGAATACGAAGTTGTATCGGTAGGAATGTACACATTGCAGCCTTTTCATCGATTATAGGTGGAGGTGAATTTATTATGGGGAATTTTTCAGGATTAAGTTCAGGTTGCAGAATTATTACTGGTAGTGATGATTTTACTGGTAACTCTCTTACAAATCCTACGATACCTATAGAATATAGAAATACAACAATTGGAAAAGTTAGTATTGGTAAACATGCGATATTAGGTAGTAATGTAGTCGTAATGCCTGATGTGTCTATTGGTGAGGGAACTATCGTAGGTGCAGGTGCAGTCGTAAATAAAGATTTAGAGCCCTGGTCTGTTTATGTGGGGTATAAGCCTAAAAAAGTAAATGACCGTGATAAAGAAAAAATATTAAGTTTAGAAAATAAATATTTAGAAGATGATTCAGATGAAAAATAAAACATTTATTATAGCTGAAGCTGGTGTAAATCATAATGGTAGCATTGAAATAGCAAAAAAACTTATTGATGTTGCATGCTCTGCGGGTGCCGATGCTGTCAAATTTCAAACATTTATAACCGAAAATTGTATGATTAGAGATGCTGCAAAAGCCGACTATCAGAAAGAACTCACTGAGCCGAACGAAACTCAATTTGAAATGATACAAAAGCTAGAATTGAATGAGGATGCACATCACGAATTATTAAACTATTGCGAAAAAAAAGATATTATATTTTTATCTACACCATTTGATCATGACAGCATTGATTTGCTTAATAAGTTTGGCCTTGAGATATTTAAAATACCAAGCGGTGAGATAACAAATTTGCCATATTTGCGACAAATAGGAAAGTCTAATAAAAAAATAATTATGTCAACAGGTATGGCGGAAGTAGATGAAATTTCAGATGCACTTGATGTTTTGATGTCTTCAGGTACTAAAAAAGAAAATATAACAATTCTACATGCTAATACGCAGTATCCAACACCAATGGTAGATGTGAATTTAAAAGCTATGGTAGGTATTGGGAATAAGTTCAATATTGATTTTGGATATAGTGATCATACATTAGGTATTGAGGTCGATATTGCAGCTGTTGCTTTGGGTGCAAAAGTTATTGAAAAACATTTTACATTGGATAAAACAATGACCGGGCCAGATCATAAGGCGTCTTTAGAGCCGCATGAGTTAGACGCAATGGTTGCATCAATCAGAAATATTGAATTTGCATTAGGTGATGGAATAAAAAGAGTAAGTAATAGTGAAAAGCCAAATAAAGAAATTGCTAGAAAATCAATTGTAGCGAATATGAATATAAAGAAAGGTGATGAATTTACCGAAAAAAATCTAGCTGTAAAAAGACCTGGTATAGGGTTAAATCCAATGAAGTGGGATGATGTTATTGGGACGAAGGCAACACAAGATTATGCCCCTGATGATTTTATATAAGTTGGTAGTATCTTATTCTCTTTGCTATGTGTGCTTGTAAGGGTAACCAATTAATGAATTATACTGCATTAATTTGTGCTAGAGGTGGTTCCAAAGGATTGCCTGGGAAAAACATACGCTTACTTGGTGGTAAACCTCTTATCGCTTGGTCTATTGATTTGGCTAAACAGGTGGACCGTATATCACGTATTATTGTTTCGACTGACTCTGAAGAAATTGCAAAAGTTTCAAAAACCTATGGAGCTGAGGTTCCATTTATGCGTCCTATTGAGCTAGCTCAAGATACAAGCCCTGAATGGCTTGTATGGAGACATGCATTAGAATACTTAGAAGGCTCTCTGGACAACAATGCTGACGGTTTGATTGTTATACCGGCAACAGCACCATTGAGAAATCTTAGTGATATAAATAAATGCCTTGATGAATTTGAAAAAGGAGATGCAGATGTTGTTATCACAGTTAATGACTCACATTGCAATCCCTATTTCAATATGGTTGTTAATGATGAGCAGGGATATTCTTCTATAGTCAATAAAACAAAGAACAAGGTTATAAGAAGACAAGATGCTCCTGTCGTTTATCAAATTACAACTGTCGCATATGTTGTGCGGCCTCAATTTGTTCATGACTCTTCTGGTATTTTTGATGGTAAAGTAAAAAGTGTTTGTATCCCTCAAGAACGTGCAGTTGATATTGATACCTTACTTGATTTTAAAATTGCTGAAATTTTAATTGATAATTGAATAGTGAAATTTAATTATTAATTTGTATGTAGTTCTAGGTTGATACTAAGTTGTTGTATTTGAATTTAATGATAATAAAGGTAAATAGTCTATTTATTACTGATGATCAAAGCAAGGATGATTGGTTTGTCAATATATAATTGTGAAGATAAAATAGCAGTTGGTGAAATATTTGTTGATGTTATGTGTATTGAATCGGCATTGCAAATATTGAAATGTGATCAAAAAAGTTATTCGCATATTTATTATTGTCAAAAGTCAAGCTTAGGGTTTGGAACAATAATTGTAAAATATCTTAAGTATAAGACTGGTGCTGTCGTTAAACAGATTTCTGATGTTTGTTTGGTTGAGCTTTTTAAAGATGATGTTAATGCGTATGAAAGAATTCAGGATAAAGCACGGAATATATTGCATAAAATTTCTAACTCATGGATTGAGTTAGAATTTATTAAGGAAGAAATCTCCGCGAGTAAGCTTAATAAATATAAACTCAGGGCGTATTTAGAGCAAAAGGGATATCATTATATTTATCGATCGCTTGAATTATTGAGTATAGCTGAATCAGATAAACAATTTGAATCATGCACAGTATGGCTAGTGGAAACGCCTTTCTCCTCATATATTAAAAAGGAGCATGAGGTAAATTGTTTGTTTTATAGAAATGCTATAAGTAAATATCTGCCTGTGTTAAAGCGTCCGGCATACCATTATGATGAGTTAAATTCATTTATATTTAAATCTATAGGTCGAGACACGCGAAGAATAATATTAATACAATGGTTTTATTATTTATCGCGGTCAATCGCAAGAAGATTTTGTATTTCAAAGTCAAATCAAAGCTTAGCTAGTTCACATGCTAGTATAGGTGTTGAGCAGGTTTCAACATATGTAAGGAAAAGTGAATGCCACGATTTGTTTTGGATGAGGGCAGGTTATGTAGCACCAGAATTAGTGGTAAATATTGAAGATTGCGAGCAGGATGAAGAGTCTACTAAAACTTTACATGATTATGGCGTTAGACGAGCAAGGGTGAATCCATCTGTAACTTTGCTATTTAAAAATCTTAGATACAAATATTCTAAATATAAGAAAAATGATATTAGTTTGATGGCCGCACGGGTAAATCTATTTTATTCTGCTGTCATAGCTAGAATTTTCATAAAAAATTATTGCTTAGATAATAATGAGCATAGATGGATTGCTAATGAATTGAGATTTTTTTGTTGGAGATTTAATTACTGGAAAGATATCTATTCGCAATTAGGAATAAAAATTCTTTGGTCTATGCGAGATGCTTCTGAAGATAGTTTGTGTAAAGCTCAGGCTATTGAGGCCTTAAATGGATTCTATACAGGTTCGCATTGGAGTTTATACCCTATTGATATGATAGCTACGCAAAAAATGTATGATATCTATTTTGTTTGGGGTAGCTACTTTGCAAAAGAATTATTCAAAAGAAACCGTGTTACTGTCAACCATTATGTAAAGTCGGGATATCCGGCAGACTTTTATATTGGTGATTATCGTAACCAAGCACAATGCCTTAGACAAAAATACAAAGATAAATTTGTAATTGCATATATTGACAATAATACCGGTAATGATTTTCAGCTAAGTCCCATTATGCAGTATGAAATGATGTTAGTTTTTATTGATTTATTAGATAAAAACAGCAGTGTGCAGTTATTATATAAACCAAAACGAAAGCATGAGTTGGACGTGCTAATTAGGGAAATCCCTGAATTGAATGATTATATTAAGCAAGGGAGAGTCGTAGTTTATCTTGCTAAAGAACACGGTAGACGAGTTGCACCGGTTCTACTAGGGATGGCCAGTAATCTTGTGGTTGGTCTAGGTATCAATACAGCAGCTGCAGAATGTTATTTTTCCGGGGCAGATGTTATTCATGCAAATCTAGCGAGATTCAAAGGTGGCAGCTTTACTGTAGAAGGGAGTGATATTTTTATATTTGATGATGTAAAAAAAGTAAAAAATAAAATTATGTCAAAACTAAGTGAAAATATAGTATTGAATAATAATGCAGCAATGCTAATAAAGGATATTTACTCGAAGTTGGACCCCTATGTTGATGGGTGTAGCTATAAGCGTATTGCTTTAGTATTAAATGAACTACTTACGTTATTGGATAGCGGGTTAAGTAGAACGGAAATTGACACTCGTATAGCTAATTTCATTTCCAGAGTAGAAAATAAAGATACTTTACTTCAGATTAGTAGTTAAGGAATAATAGGTTGAACATAATAAATACTAAAGAGATAAATAATGTACTGACTTCCGCGGATAGGAAGTCAATATTGTTTTTTGTTCCATTTTTTATAATAAATGTTCTGCTAGAGAGTGTAAGTATTGGTTTAATAGTGCCTTTAATTAGTGCACTAACGAATGTGGATTATCTGATTGAATCTGCGTCAACAATTATAGATGTATCTGATTATAGTGTGATTAATATCCAGCTTTCTGCTATTGCGTTATTTGGGCTAATTTTTATCCTCAAAAGTTCTTATTCACTATATTTGTTCTATTATGTTGAGTCTGTTTATGTGGAAATGCGCAATAGATTACATAAGCAAATTTATGGAGGGTATCTTCGTGCGAGTTTATTATTTCACAAAGAGCATAATACATCTGAAATAAAAAGAAATGTTGATGAGGTAGGGATGGTGTTTCAACAGTATTTATCCCCACTAGTAATATTAATATCAGAGGTAAGTGTAGTATTCGGTTTGGTTGCAGTTCTTTTTTATGTTAATTCTGTGTTGTCACTGTTTTCGTTTGCTTTTATATTATTAATAGTCGTAATTGTATATAAGTTATTCAAGCCGAAATTGCGAAAATTGGGAGTCGTGAGAATTGATGCTGCGGAGCGTACTAATCGTCATATGTTTCAAGGTCTGTTCGCAATTATAGAAATCAAATTAAAACTCAAGGAAAATTATTTTACTGATAAATTCTCAGGCTGCATGCATACATATTTGAAAACCAATATGATGAATGCACTATATAATCTTGCGTCATCAGTTTTTGTTGAAATTTTATTTGTTATGGGAATCTTATTAATTCTGACGGCCATGCTTTTGCATGGGACGGAGGGTAAAGAAATTTTACCTGTCCTTGCATTATTCGCATTAACCTCAATACGAATATTGTCATCAGTGAAAAAAATTACAGTGTGTTTAAATCAACTGGCCTATTCGGAAGAAAGTATCTCTCTTGTCTCTTCAGAGATAAACTATTTGAAGAGTAATAATTTATGGGATAATAATGATGATTATGACAGGGAAGAAGAATTTAATTTTGTAAATGATCTGAAATTAGATGGGCTCTCATTCAAATACCCATCGTCAGAAGATTTTGCACTAAAAGACATTGATTTAAATATTAAAAAAGGTCAGTGTATAGGTATAGTAGGTCATAGTGGTTCAGGGAAAACCACCATTATTAATGTTTTGCTAGGCCTGTTAAAACCAACTGCTGGTAATTATTATATTGATGGTATACAAGGACATAAAATTCATCATATAAGTCATTTGATTGGGTACGTACCACAAAAAATATATATATTAGATGACACTATAGTTAAAAACGTTGCTTTTGGGTGTCATACAGATGAGATAGATTTAGAACGAGTAGTCGTTTCATTGAAAATGGCGCACATATACAATGACTTGATAAGTCTTGCAAATGGATTGGATACTATTCTCGGTGAAAATGGTGCCACTTTATCGGGAGGACAAATTCAGAGGATCGGAATTGCTAGAGCGTTATATGATGACCCTGAAATATTAGTTTTTGATGAAGCAACTTCATCACTTGATAATCTGACCGAGTCCATAATTAATTCTGAAATTGAAAGCTTATCAAATTTAAAAACTATCATTGTAATTGCTCACAGGCTTAGTTCAGTTAAGCGTTGTGACAACATATATTATATGGAACAGGGGGAAATCGCTGCTGTTGGAACTTTCAATGAATTGTATGATAAGTCTATCTCATTTAAGACCTTAGTTGATGTGGGAACCTTAGTTTAGGTATATCTTGAAAGGGGTGTAACCTAGAAACCATATTTAATGTAAATTGTAGGAGCAGAGGTTTGTTTTTAAAAAAAACAATAAAGAAACTAATTAATCATATATCTTTTAAATCAACTCTTAGAGTTGTGAACAATGATTCTGATCTAAAAAAAATATGGGATGATTCCTTTGAAGCATTCCCGGATTTTAGTCAGCATTTTTCAATTCCTACTGTAGAGAAAGAAGAAGAAGCAAGGGTAAGAATGTTGATTTCTGCGGAGACATTGTTTGTGCATGAGTCAATTAAGCGAATAAAAGAAGGCGCCACCTTACCAGTTACTTATGCTGATATTGGTGATTCAGATGGTTCTGTAAGATATTTATTATCTAAAATGTATACTGACCATCAGTTAGATACAATTGGTATTAATTTGCAAGCACAAGCAGTTGCAAAGATGAAAAAGTTAGGATTAAAAGCAATATGTGCAAATGCAATGGATCTAGAAAAGCAAGGTGCAAATTTCGACATAGTCTCTTTGTTTGAAACTCTAGAGCATCTTCCCGATCCTATAGGTTTTTTGAAAGGAATATCAAATATAGTAAATAATGAGTTAGTTATATCAGTTCCATATGTGAGGAAAAGTAGGATTGGTCTTCAGTATTTAAGAAACAATTGGCCTAAAAAAATTAAAGCAACCATTGAAAATCAACATATATTCGAATTATCTCCATCTGATTGGAAGAAACTAATGGTGCATAGTGGGTGGAAAGTGAATCATGAAATGATTGTAAAAGCTTACCCTAGATTTTCATTTCATAGACTGATACTAGAGCCCTACTGGCGTTACTTAAGTTTCGATGGATTTTGGTTTGTCTCGTTAACGAAAGACAGGACGATTTCGAAGAATTATTTGATAGAATAACAATGAACTTGTATAAAGGTGGAGAATTAACTTTACGAGATGCAAAAAGAATTGATGAGCTTCAGTATCCTGTTCAGAATAAATTTAATGATTATATTGGTGAATTAATAGATGTTAATAAATTATCAGGGATTGATCTTTTGTTAGCTGCTACATGCCGGAATACAGTCTCATCAGATGTTTATGATGTTTTATGTAGAATTGAATTACTTGAAGAAACTTTAGCCGGTAATGAAGCTATAATTGAAATTTCTTCTGAATATTGTGTTTCTGACTTGGTCAAGCAAGTAGTACAGAAATATATTAAATATGGAGTTGAATTTAAGGAAATTATAAAACCAAAAAGTAAATTGTTCTTTGTTATTTTAAATATTATAAAATCTCTCTATTTGATAATTAACTCTTGGTTCTGGACTAGAATTTTTCAAGTTAAAAAGACTCCAGTTAGGGATGTTACTTACGTAGATACATTCCTGTTTATTGATAGTATTAATAAAGAGGGTGTTTTTTCCGAGAGATATTACACGGGACACGAAAAATATCTATCTGAAAAAGTAGTATTGTCGGAATGGTATTCTCCAACACTTGTGAATATAAGGCATCCCAATGAATTTATTAAGATTTGTAGGAGTTTACGTCAAACAAAAACAAATTTTTTATTACAGGAATCATGGTTGACATTAGGTGATTATATGTTTGCTTTGTTCTGGTCAATTCTATTACCTTTTAGATTAAATAAATATCCATTGTATAAGGGCTATGACGTCAGCAAAATTTTTAAAAAACTGGTGTGCGAGGATATTGGTTCTCCAGCTTTAATGAAAGCCTTATGTCAATATCGATTTATTAGAAGATTGTCAAAAGAAAACGTAAAGATAAAACGAGCAATAAATTGGGCTGAAAATCAGAATATCGACCGAGCACTAAATATTGGTTTTAAAAAATACTATCCAAATACTAAAGTTTATGGGTATCAAGGTTTCCCTATTTTGAAATATTATGCATGCGCTCAACCTACATGCTATGAACTTAGTGCTGGAACACTACCTGATGTTCTGGGAGTTGTCTGTCCAACTTGTATAGATCAACGTAAAAGTATATGTAATGAACTCGAAGTAAAGTTGTTTCCAGCATTTAGGTTCGCATATCTTTTTAATGTGAAAGATACTCGACCAAAGGATGTTAAGATAATTTTAATTGCATTACCAGGTTTCGATATTGATGAGTCTCGGCGAATACTGCATGATTACCTTGTAATATCCAAGCGATTGAATGAGCGAATTAAAGTTATTGTTAAACAACATCCAGGATATACGATAGAGCAATTTTCCACATTGGTTCCTGAATTCACAGCGCCTGAGTTTGAGTATACAGATAAAAACTTTTCAGAAATTTTAGGTTCAATCTCTGTGTTAATAACATCAGCATCAAGCGTTTGTCTGGAGGCGGTTGCTGTTGGTGTGCCCGCCCTTATACATGGCAATAGATTTGGTGTAACTATGAATTCTATACCATCTAATGTTCCAGATGATTTGTGGGGCGTATATTATACTCATGATGAGTTATTAATATTAATAACTGAATTTTTAGATAAAAAGGAAAGGCATTCAATAGTGCCTGAACTCTTTTGTCCGGTTACAAAAATCAGAGCAGGTTCTTTATTTGGTTTTAATTAATATTGCCTTATAGTCTGAAGATATTTATTAGTTTAGTTTTTCAATTTGGTATTTATTCTACGTACTTATAATAAAAAGAGTAAAATGATGAATAATAATTCATTAAGTAAAAAATTAAAAAATAATCAATTGCTAATTGGTAGTTGGATTACTATGGCTCATCCATCAATAGCTGAAATAATGTCTAAGTCTGGATTCGACTGGTTAGCTGTTGATTTAGAGCATAGTGTGATAACGATACGTGAAGCTGAAGAATTAATTCGAATTATTAATTTGTCAGGTGTTACACCATTAGTACGTTTAACATCAAATAACGCAGATCAAATTAAAAGAGTCATGGATGCTGGTGCACATGGTGTCATTGTACCTATGATAAGTTCGGTTGCTGATGCGAAGTTAGCTGTAGAAGCAGTCAAGTATCCACCAATGGGTAATCGGGGTTTTGGACTTGCTAGAGCTCAAGAATATGGTCCTGGTTTTAAAAATTATCTTGATTGGCAGGAAGAAAACACTGTTGTAATTGTGCAGATAGAACATATCCTAGCTGTTAATAATATTGAGGAAATCCTAGCTGTAGATGGTGTTGATGGATATATCATCGGTCCATATGACATGTCAGGCTCAATGGGAATAGCGGGCCAATTTGATAGTCCTGATTTAATCAAAGCGATGGATAAGGTACATGATGTAGCAAAAAGATATAATAAACCAGGTGGAATACACATAGTAGAACCAGAGCCTGAACAACTCAAACAGCGGGTTAATGAAGGACATAAATTTATTGCTTATAGTGTAGATATACGTATGTTGGATTGTGCATGCCGTAACGGTTTAACTGTATTAGATAGGAATCAATCATGAGTACTGTAGCAATAATTCCTGCTCGTATGGGATCAACTCGATTTCCAGATAAACCAATGAAAAAAATTCATGGTATACCCATGATTGGTCATGTGTTTTACCGCACTAGAATGGCTAAGAATATTGATCTTGTTTGTGTAGCGACTTGCGATAAGGTTATATATGATTATATTGAAAGTATTGGTGGCATCGCAATAATGACATCAGACACACATGATAGAGCTAGTGATCGAACAGCTGAAGCATTATTAAAAATTGAGGAAAAAGAAGGTAAACAATTTGATTATGTCGCAATGATTCAGGGTGATGAACCTTTGGTTCAGCCAGATAAACTTGAAAAAGCTTTGAATGAATTATCTAATAATAATGAATTAAATATTGTTAATCTGATGGGTGTGATTGATAACGAAGATACATTTTCAGATGTTAATGAAGTAAAAGTTGTGGTTGATTTGAATGGATGTGCGCTTTATTTTTCAAGGGAACCAATTCCATCAGGATGGCATGGAATTAAAGATTTACCGATGAAAAAACAGTTAGGTTTGATATTTTTTCGTCGTAACTATTTGCTACGGTTTAATGAATTAGCACAAACACCACTTGAAATTATTGAATCTATTGATATGTTACGTGTTCTTGAAAATGGAGATAGTATTAAGATGGTTGAAGTGGATGGCCAAACTATTGGAGTGGATACCAAAGAAGATTTTGAGGTTGCTGAACAATTACTGAGAAATGATTCTTTAATGTCAGAATATCACCTTGAATCTAAGTAGAAGTTGTATATGAAAGAAGAAGATATTCGTCCATCGCATTTGCATGAGAAATATTTACGTTTAAGTAAAGAAGATGCCAAATTATTCTTCTCAGATAATTCTCGTTGGCAGCAGATTCCTTGCCCAGCATGCAGCAGTAGTGCTGTAGAAAATTGTTTTGTTAAAGATGGTTTTGGTTATGTTGAGTGTTGTGATTGCGGAAGCCTCTATCAATCTCCGAGACCAAGTATAGAAGAGTTTGAGCAGTTTTATATTGATTCTCCTTCTTCTAATTATTGGGCTGAAGAGTTTTTCCCGAAAATAGCCGAAGCTCGTAGAGAACTTATTTTTAGACCTCGAGTTAAGAAAATATCAGAGTATTGTGATGATAAAAATATACCTCATAATACAATTGTAGATGTGGGTGCAGGATTTGGAATATTTCTTGATGAATGGCGAAATCAACATCCAGATGATTCACTCTGTGCAATAGAACCAGGTAAGAAGCTAGCACAAGCATGTCGCGATAAAAAAATAGAAACATTAGAAGTGCTCGCTGAACACGCGCAAAATTGGAATGAGAAGGGTGATTTAGTTACATGCTTTGAGGTTATTGAACATGTTCATTCTCCAATTAGTTTTATTGAATCATTAAAAATGTTAACAAAGCCTGGTGGTCATGTACTGGTAAGTGGGCTGGGTGTCGATGGTTATGATATACAGGTGTTATGGAATGAATCAAAAAGTATTTCTCCACCGCACCACATTAATTTCATGTCGGTTCAAGGATTTGAGTTACTTTTTGAAAGAGCAGGTTTTAAAGATGTAGATGTGATTACACCTGGTCAGTTAGATGTCGAGATTGTTAATAAGGCGCTTGATTCAAATCCTGAACTCGCAAAACAAAATAGGTTTGCCACGTTTCTTTCTAATTGTAATGATCAAGTGCAAAATGAGTTTCAGGAGTTTCTTCAACGAAATCGTATGAGTTCTCATGTTTGGATATTTGCAAAGCGAGCTGAATAATAATGGGAAGGAGATAACTTTGGCAATAAATGCCTTGAGAGTAGGTGTTGCAGGATTTGGTATTGTAGGTAGAAGACGCTATAACCATATTCTGGAACGCAAAGATATGCAGATGGTAGCTGTATGTGACAAGAGTTTTGATGGAACTGGAAAGTTAGACGATGGAACAATCTACTATGATAATTATTCCTCAATGCTTGAAAGTGAATCATTGGATGTTTTATTCGTTTGTTTGACCAATGATATTGCCCCAGAAGTCACAATAGCTGGATTAGAATTAGGCTTGCACGTATTTTGTGAAAAACCTCCTGGTCGTGATGTTTCTGATATAGAAAAAGTGATAGAAGTTGAATCACAACACCCCAAATTGAAATTAATGTATGGGTTTAATCACCGTTACCATGAGTCCGTACAAGATGCACTTAAATTAATAAAATCAGGAGAGTTAGGCAAAGTTATCAATTTACGAGGTGTTTACGGTAAGTCAAAGATTATAACATTCAACCAAGATGACTGGAGAACAAAACGAGAAATCGCGGGTGGAGGTGTTTTACTTGATCAAGGTATACATATGCTTGATTTAATGCGTCTGTTTGCAGGTGATTTCTGTGAGGTTCATAGTTTTGTATCTAATTCATACTGGGATTTTGATGTTGAAGATAATGCATATGCATTAATGAAGACAAGCTCAGGAATTGTGGGAATGTTGCATTCGTCAGCGACACAGTGGCGTCATCGTTTTTCTCTTGATGTTAATCTTGAAAAAGGAAGTATTAATCTTGGTGGTATCCTGTCTGGATCTAAGAGTTATGGTGCAGAGACTATGTGCGTAGTGTGGGCGAACCCTGATAATGATGAAGGTAATCCGCGTGAACAAATGACTCGATATAATAGGGACCCATCATGGGAACAGGAAATTGCATGCTTTGCTGATGCAATAAATAAAGGAAAGCCTATAGGAAATGGTACATCTCAAGATGCATTACATACAATGAATTTAGTTTATGAAATTTATAAGTCGGATAAACAATGGCAAAAAAGATATAATATCAGGTAGGAATAATATGAATAATTTAGATATGATTTATAATCAAGAAACTACAATAGAAGGATTTGCTTCGGCTTACCTAAAATACCTTTCAAAAGTATTGTCAGAAATTTCAGTAAAAGAAATATCTGAGTTTATTAAAGTTTTAACAGATGCACGAGACCGAAATGCTACTATATATTTTATAGGTAATGGTGGTAGTGCCGCTACAGCATCTCATTTTGCTAATGATATAGCTATTGGTACACGCTCTTGGGATAAGCCGTTTAGAGTTATTAGTCTTTGTGATAATCAAGCTGTAATAACTGCAATCGGTAATGATAATGGTTTCGATAAAATTTTTTCGGAACAATTATCTGTGTTATTAAAAAAAGGTGATGTGGTTGTCTGTATATCAGCATCGGGTAATTCACAAAATCTGATTGAAGCAGTAGAAACAGCTAAAAATATTGGGGCTTTAACCATTGGATTAACTTCCTTTGATGGTGGGAAACTACGAAAAATTGTCGACGTAGGTGTGCATGTACCTACTGACAAGGGAGAGTATGGTCCAGCTGAAGATGCGCATATGGTATTAGATCACTTGGTGGGTAGTTATTTAATACGATTAGTTAGACAAGAAAATATGTTAAAGCAGGATTAAAAAATGCAACGCAATGCTCTAATAACAGGCGGTACAAGAGGTATTGGATATGCTACTGCAGAAAGATTAATATCAGAAAATATTAATGTTACTATAACTGGGACGACCGAAAATAATAAGGGGCCTAAAGGTAGCGAATATATTTGCGCAGATTTTACAGATATGAATTCAGTTACAGAGTTAGTTAGTTATATTTCAACGAATAATATTGATATTCTGATTAATAATGCTGGAATTAATAAAATTGGAAAATTTGCTGAATTAGATGTTGATGACTTTGATAGAATTATAAAAGTTAACTTGAAAGTACCTTTTATGCTATGTCAAGCCGCAATCCCTTATATGCAGGAAAATAAATGGGGACGGATTATAAATATTACGTCAATATTCGGTCATATTACAAAAGAGTACCGTGCCCCATATTCTTCAAGTAAGTTTGGTCTTGACGGTATGACTGCAGCATTAGCGGCTGAGGTTTCTCAGTACGGTATTTTAGCAAATTGTATCGGTCCTGGTTTTGTTGATACAGATTTGACAAGAACTGTACTAGGAGATAAAGGAATTGCGGATTTGAAAGAAAAAATTCCTATTAAAAGACTAGCAAAAGCAAATGAAATCGCTTCTGCAATTGCCTGGCTTGTCAGTGATGAAAATACTTATATGGCTGGCCAGAATATATTAATTGATGGTGGTTTTTCACGTGTCTAAAAATATTGAAATTAAATCGCATAAGGGAAAATATATAGCATCATTTGTCCGTACAGGCATGGATGCGTTGAATGAAGATATTAATGAAAATGCAATATATATTATTGATGAAAATATTGCTGAAATATACAGAGATCGTCTTTCAAATATTCTTAATAAGGGAAGAGTCTTAAAGATTCAAGCAACTGAAGAAAATAAATCGTTAGAAAAATTCCCAAAATATGTGTCACAGTTAGTGCAATTGTCAGTAAGACGAGAGCAGCAGCTAATTGCTATTGGTGGCGGTATAATTCAGGATATCACGTGTTTCCTTGCTACAACATTGATGCGTGGTCTTCCGTGGGTTTTTTATCCAACAACACTTCTGGCACAGGCAGATTCTTGTATAGGGTCTAAATCGTCTATTAATTCAGGCGATATAAAAAATATCTTAGGCACTTTTACACCCCCAGATAACGTTGTGATTGATATTGATTTTTTATCCTCGCTATCACATAAAGATATTTTATCTGGAATGGGTGAAATGATTAAAGTTCATGCGATATCTTCTCCAAAATCATTTGATCGTATTTCAGATGCCTATGATGACATTCTTGCTGATAGTACAGTAATGGAAAAATATATACATAACTCTCTATTAATTAAAAAAGAAATAATTGAAATTGATGAGTTTGATAAAGGCCCAAGGAACGTAATGAACTATGGACATAGCTTTGGTCATGCGATTGAGTCTGCAACAAATTTTGGCATCCCTCATGGAATAGCAGTTACAATCGGCATGGATATGGCTAATTATGTAGCATTTATATTAGGTGTGTCTACAGAAGCTCACTTTAAACGGATGCATGGAGTTATGATTAAAAATTATCAATTGTTTAGAGACGTAAATATAGACATTGATTTACTTATTTCAGCTTTGCAGAAAGATAAAAAAAATACAGCTTCACAACTTCGATTAATATTACCAAATATGCAAGGTGATATTACCATAGGCTTATATGATAATAATGAGAAGTTTAAAGAAACAGTATTGTCTTATTTAACAACAATTTTTCGAGGCTAACATGGGCTCTGTAGCTGTAACATCAAGATCCTTTTCCAAACATCCAATTCTTAGAAAAGAATTATTAAGTAAATATCCTGATGCGAAATTCAATGATGAAGGTGTCTCTTTAAGTGGGGGTGAGTTGGTGCAATTCCTTTCTGGTTATGAGAAAGCAATAACAGCATTAGAAGTAATAGATGAAGTCTTACTTTCACAATTACCGGATTTAAATGTAATTGGAAAGTATGGTGTCGGAATTGATATGATAGATCTCAATGCAATGCATAAGTATGGAGTTAAATTAGGATGGACAGGAGGTGTTAACAAAAGGTCAGTATCTGAACTTGTAATCTCTTATGCTATTTCATTATTGCATCGAGTTGTTTATGCAAATTCTGAGGTTAAGCGTGGTAAGTGGTACCAAGTTAAAGGTCGACAACTATCAGATTGTACTGTAGGTATAATTGGATGTGGCCATGTAGGTAAAGATTTAGTAAAACTTCTGATGCCATTTAATTGTAAAGTATTGTCTTATGATATTCTTGATTATACTGAGTTTTATAAGTGTAATAATGTTAAAGCTGTCGAACTGGATAAATTATTAATTGAATCTGATGTTATAACTTTGCATTTACCTCTTGATGATTCAACTATTAATATACTTAGCGCTGACAAAATTAAATTAATCCGTAATGATGCTATTCTTATAAATCTAGCAAGAGGTGGACTGGTTGATGAGAAGGCTTTGAAAGAAAAAATTGAATCAAAAGATATTGCTGGCGTGGCATTAGATGTTTTTGCGAGCGAACCACCAATAGATACATCTTATGCTCATTTGAATAACGTTCTTATTACACCACATATAGGGGGAAGTACAGAAGAAGCCATTATTGCTATGGGAATTGCAGCTATTGATGGTCTTGATAATGGAGAGCCCCCTTTTAATTTTATGAAATAAGTTTAGGTGCTTTATAAGAGTTAAAAATGAAAAAAATGAATGCATCTAAATTATTACCAAAGTTAGCGTTTTATGAAAAATTGTATATTTGGTCTTTGCTTTCAGAACCGTTGCTCTTTTTTGTTCTATTGGAGTCGAGTGTACTAGGTATTCCAATTACGTTATCAAGAGTTCTCCAATTTTCTTTCTTTTTCATTCTTTGTGTAAAATATATAAGTTGCAAGAAAACAATAATTATTTATGATCTGTTATCAGTGCAGAATCAACGTATATATATTTATATTTTTATTGTATTTTTATCAAGTATTGCAGGCTTACTTAGTGGGGCTTATAACTATGAGAGTGATGGTTTATTAGTATTTAGTAACACTTTGAGGCCGTTATTTGAGTTTTTTATACTTCTATATTATTTTATTTACTTTTTAATCTTGCCTAAATATATTGTCCATACAAAAAAACATTTATCCTATTTAATGAAATGGTTAAAGAATATTTTTATATTCGTTGTGTTTATAGGGATGATTGATGTTTTATGTAATGTTATCGGTTTCGATTTAATTCCTCGTCATTTAGTTGATTCGAATTGGGTTACTGTAGGGTTACGGTTTCATAGTATATTGGGAGAACCTCGTGATGCCTTTGTGTATTTGTTGTTTATATTATCTATTTTGTTTTTAAATGCGGCAATACATGAGGAAATGAAATATAAATATTTCACAATGATAATCATTTTCACTTGTCTTGTGTTTACTCAATCTTTCTCGGGAGTTGTAGGTATATTTATTAGTTTAATATTGCTAGTTGTTTTTACAGGAATTCCTACAAAATATTATAAGAGCACATTATTGATATTATGTTTATTTATACTTATAGGGATCGTGGTTTCTGAGTATTCGTTACGAATTAATTTTTATACGCAAATGGCTTTGGCAATTCCTAATATCTTACAAAGTGATTCAATACAGCCATACTTGATCGGTGTTCATTATCCAACAGATATAGTTCATGCTAAACATTTAGCATATTTAGTCAGTGTACAGGCCCCTGATATTATCCCTTTATGGGTTTTCCTTCATAAAATTATTAACTATGATTTTTTCAGTGTTTTATTCGGATCTGGGATAGGTTCCGCATCATTTACAACAAATAATTTTATTAATGAAGTAGGTGTAAATAATCCTCGAGGACAGATTACCAGACTACTGTTTGAGTCGGGGGTAATCGGAACGTATATCTATATATTGATGTTAATTAAACCAATGTATAATCTTAAATTAATTTTAAGCAATAAGCAGCAAATGATAATTTTAATTAGTGCCATTTTCCTTTGTGGGGCAGCACTTGGGCATCGATCAAATTTGATTTTTATGTTTGTTGGAATAGTCATAGCTGTAATTAAAATATATTCAAATCCACTTAAGGATTTTAAGTTGCGGTTAGCGTCAAATGAAAAATAAAATTCCAGAAAAAATAAGAGTTTTAATTTTCGTCGGTCATTATCTTCCTGGCTATAAATCGGGGGGTATACTTAGATCTATTGAGAATACTGTAAATAATCTTCATGTTGATTTTGATTTTTTTATAGTAACAAGAGATCATGACTTAGGTGAAGACAATGCTTATGAAAATGTAAAAATTGGTGAATGGCAAGCTCAAGGTAATTCATTCGTTAAGTATCTTGATTCGAATGGAACCTCATTCTTAAATATCTGTAACATTCTAAAAGAAACGCCTTATAATACGATATATTTAAATAGTTTTTTTGATCCTTTATCTATTAAGGTTTTGTTGGCTTGTAAGTTAGGAATAATACACGGTTCATCTATAATCCTATCTCCTCGTGGTGAATTTGCCTGGGCATCTCTAAAAATTAAATATATAAAGAAACTTTCTTATATTCTTCTGAGTAAAGCTATTAGGTTATATAACAATATTATCTGGCATGTTTCTAGTGAGTATGAAGCGGAAGATTTGATCGAAGTCATGAATGTTGAGCCGTCTACAATACGGATAGCAAAAGATTTGCCTGTAAATATTCAAGCTAGTTTGATTAATAATAATGATGTCAGTGTTTCTCAGTCAGATCAATTGCGATTGATTTTTCTTTCTAGAATTTCTCCAGAAAAAAATCTTTATTTAGCGATCAATATTTTATCAAAGGTTCAATGCGATATTATTTTTGATATATACGGGACTATTGAAAATGCAAGCTATTGGGAGAAATGTCAGGAATTAATAGAGAGTTTACCAGTAAATGTTATTGTGAAATATTGTGGCCCTGTAAAGCCGAATATGGTTATCAGTACTTTCTTGATGTACGACCTTTTCTTTTTCCCTAGCGGAGGTGAAAATTATGGGCATGTTATTGTGGAATCATTGTCAGCTGGAACATCTGTATTAATCAGTAAAAATACTCCATGGAGGGATCTTCAAGAGAAAGGTCTTGGATGGGATGTGGATTTAGCTAATATTAGTTTGTTTGTTGAAATTATTGAGAAATTCGCAATGAAAGATAAGAGTGAATTAAAATCAATACGTAAGCAGATCTTATCTAGCATTGGTAAATTGCTTATGAATGATGAAGATTTACAAGCGAATAGAAACTTATTTTTAGAAAATTCATACTGAGGTCAGGTTAATATTATGAGTGATAGTTATCAAGTTTGTTGTAACTGTATTATGGATACTACTGATTCAACGCTCACATTTGATGATAGGGGCTGGTGCGATTATTGTAATAATTATCACAGTAATATTGTTACTAACTGGGATACTGGCAAAAAAGGTGAACGTGAATTATTTGAAACAGTTAAAAAAATAAAAGTACAAGGTAAAGGAAAAGATTTCGACTGTATTATTGGTGTTAGTGGTGGACTAGATAGTTCTTATCTGACCTACATTGCTAAAGAAAAATTAGGTTTACGACCATTACTTCTTCATGTTGATGCAGGTTGGAACACTGATCAGGCTGTGGGTAACATAGAAAAATTAGTGGATTGTCTAGATCTAGATTTATATACTGAAGTAATCAACTGGGAGGAAATTAAAGATCTTCAGGTTGCCTTATTAAAATCACAAATACCCCACCAAGATATCGCACAAGACACAGCATTTTTTTCAGCACTATATAAGTTTGCGCGTGAAAATAATATTAAGTACACGTTAACTGGTGGTAACTATTCTACGGAGTGTTGTCGAGAACCTGAAGAGTGGGGAGCTTATCCTGGTATCGATAAAACACTAATATTAGATATACATTCTAAATTTGGTAAGTTTCCACTTAAAACATTTCCAATTGTGGATGTTTTTACATCTAAAATCTACTATAAGTACATATTTGGTCTGAATGTATTTAAACCACTTAATTTGGCTCCCTATATCAAGAAAGATGCCGAGGAGCTGTTAGAAAAACGGTTTGGATGGAAAAAATTTCAACATAAACATCATGAGTCTCGATTTACACGATTTTTTGAGGATTATTGGTTACCACGCAAATTTGGTTTTGATAGAAGAAAGGCACACTTTTCAAGTTTAATTCTTACTGGACAAATGACAAGAGATGAAGCACTGAATCGAATTAAAACGCCGGAACTCGATGAACATTTCTTAGAGCGAGAGTTTGAATATATTGCTCATAAGTTAGACTTAACTGTAGATGAATTGCAAGAAATATTTGATGGTGAGAATAAGTCTAGTTATGACTATAAAAGTAAACGACCTTTAATTGAGATTGGAGCTAAATTAACGAGTATTCTTGGTATAGAAAAGAGATTGTATAAATGATGACAATACTTGATTATGGCTTAGGTAATGTATTGGCATTGGTCAATGTTTATAAACGTTTAAATATTCCTGTTAATGTTGCAAAATCTAAAAATGATTTAGTAAAAGCGAATAAGCTTATTTTACCTGGCGTAGGTTCCTTTGATAATGCAATGCAACAATTAGATCAATCTGACATGCTCCCATCAATCGAAAAACTTGTTGTCAATCAGGGAATACCAATTCTTGGTATATGTGTAGGGATGCAAATTTTGGCTAAATCTAGTGAAGAAGGCAAGTTGCCAGGCTTAGGCTGGATTGATGCTAATGTTCGTAAGTTTGATATATCGTCAATGCCGGTGGGGACATGTTTACCCCATATGGGCTGGAATGATGTAGAACCACTTGATGATTCTGTTCTATTTAAAGATATGAAGCCTGGTGCTAAATTTTATTTTTTACATTCTTACTACTTTGAGTGTTATGAAAGAAAAAATATTTTGGCTGAAACGGACTATGGAGGGATATTCAGTTGCGCAGTTTTTAAAGATAATGTTTATGGAGTTCAATTTCATCCAGAAAAAAGTCATCATTACGGCAGCCAACTGCTAAAAAATTTTTCGGAACTATAATATGCTACGACCAAGAATAACTCCTTGCTTATTAGTTAGTAACAAAGGTTTAGTTAAAACGGTTAAATTCGATACCTCTAAATATATAGGTGACCCTATTAATGCCGTCAAAATATTTAATGAAAAGGAAGCTGACGAATTAATTGTTTTCGATATTGATGCAACATCAAATTCGATGGCTCCTGATTTTTCTATGATTCAAAAATTGGCAGCTGAGTGTCGAATGCCTTTATGCTATGGTGGAGGCATTGCAACCGCTGAGCAAGCAAAAAAAATCATCTCTTTAGGTGTAGAGAAAGTTGCTATTAGTTCAGCTGCTATTAGTAACCCTGAGCTTATTCGTGAAATTGCTAGTGAGATTGGTAATCAAAGTGTTGTTGTTGTATTAGATGTAAAAAAAAGAATGTTTGGTAAACGATATGATGTTTGGACTCACAATGGTAAAAACAATACAAAGCATTGTCCTATTGAGCTCTCAAAAGAAATAGAATGCTTGGGAGCTGGAGAGATAGTCATAAACTCGATTGATAATGATGGTGTGATGAATGGATATGATTTAATTTTAGCTAGCATAATAAGAAAATCGTCATGTCTACCGTTAACTTTTCTTGGTGGTGCTGGCAATCTAGAGGATATCAAGAATCTAGTTAGTACCTGCGGAGTGGTTGGCGCAGCAGCTGGTAGCCTATTTGTATTTAAAGGGACTTACAAGGCTGTATTAATTAATTATCCAGACTCATCTAGTAAGCATCAAATCTCATTAGCCTCTAAAAATCTTCTAGAGGTATGATGTGGCCAACTCAATTTATGATATTAGCGACCGTAAGATTTCTGTTGTTATACCTAGTTTAGGTGGTCTAGAGCTTGAGGGTACGATTGATTCAATTAATGCGAGCACTTTAAAGCCAGATGAAATTCTTATTTGTCTTCCTTGTAATGAAACTGGTTCATTTAATGTTTCTCAACATGATAATGTTAGAGTTATTTCCACCAAGAACAAAGGACAAGTTGTTCAACGTGCCGTTGGTTTTAGTCAAGCAAAAAATGAATTTGTACTTCAAGTTGATGATGACATAATTTTGGCGTCAGACTGCATCGAAAAGCTTTATACAGCATTAAAAGATCTTGGCCCCCTTGCGTCTGTATCACCTACATTTTATGATTTAAATACATCGGCATCAGTATACAAGAAAGTTTTATATAAAAGAAAATGGATGGAGAAGCTATATTACTATCTAATAAATGGAAAGCTTGGCTACCAAATGGGCACAGTAGATATGACTGGATCACCAATAGGCGTTGATCCGGAAAGAGTATTAGATAAAAATTATATAGTGGAATGGTTGCCGGGGGGTTGCGTAATGCATTATAAAAACAATTTAGTTCTAGATAATTATTTTCCATTACAAGGAAAAGCATATTGTGAGGATTTAATACATTCTCTTTTGCTAACAAGGAAGAATATTTTTTTATATATAAATACATCTTCAAAATGTTTTTTTGATAATGAAGGGTATTCTGATTTAAGTATGCTTCAATTTATTAGGATGTTAAAAACTGAATTTAGAGCAAGAAGGTACTATCTTTTACAAAAGAATAGATACTCAAAAAGAATATTTGTCTTTTATATTCTCATGATTTCTAACTTTATATTTAAGCGTATTAAGAGAATCAAACATCCTTCGGGGGATAATTAGACTAAAGCTAATATCAATGTGTTATAGCTGCTTTGTATATGTGGGTTTAACATGAAATTCGTGAAACCATTTATATTTAATGTGATTTTTCGTGCCCTGTTTTCATTATTATTAGGTTTTAAGAATTATATGTCATACAAGAGAATTATAATATCTATTTCAATTGGGATGTTCTATTTTATTACATCAGCTATATATTTGAATAGGGCTGTAGTTGAATATGAAGTTGTTTTGAAAACTCATCAACTCAGTATATATGACTCCGGATTTAAAAAACATACAGAGCAAATGATAAAGAAAAGTCTAAATAACATAAAAACGGCATCATTATATAGAAGTATTGTATACATTAATGCAACTCCAGTCACTGAAGATAGAAAAGGACAATATATTTATGTGAATGTTAAATCCATCTTTTCCCCTCACTATTATTCTTCAAGTATAGATGTTGGTGTTCTGCAAATATCTATTGAAAAAGAACTTCGAAAATTATTCTCTAATTCATCTTTCAGTAATTTATACTCAATTTCGAAGTTAAACATGGTTGCTAATAGCAGCTATTTTTCAAGTGAATTTGCTTTTTTGAAATTGACAATACATTCGTTTATTATTTCAATGTTTATTTTTCTAGTAAACGTTATTAATTATCGATGGAAAGATGTGAATGATGAGTAATAGCACGAAAACCAATTTCCCATTAGTGAGTATTGTCATACCAGTTTATAATGGTGCTAACTTTATTCAGGAGGCGATAGATAGTGCGTTAAATCAAACATATCGTAATATTGAAGTCCTTGTTGTAGACGACGGTTCAAACGATAATAATGAAACAAAAAATATTTTAATGTCATATGGAGATAAGATCCGCTGTGTTTTCAAAAGTAATGGAGGTGTGGCGTCTGCATTAAATAAAGGGATCTCAAGTATGAAAGGCGATTATTTTTCATGGTTAAGTCATGACGATGTTTATTTGCCAAATAAAGTTGAGACACAAGTAAAATTTCTTTCTAAATGCAAGGAAGATACCATTTTGTATTCTGGATTTTCTGTTATTAATTCTAATTCGGATATAATGTATTATGTATTAAACAATGAAGTCAATAATAAAAGATTCATACTTGATCTTTTATGTTTCTCAGGTATTGGTGGGTGTACGACTTTTATTCCGAAAAGTTGTTTCGAAACAGTTGGTTTTTTTAGCGAAAAGTTATTGCATGTTCAAGATATTGATTTTTGGATTAGAGCTAGCAAACATTTTCGATTTAAGTATATTAATAGAAATTTAGTTCAAACAAGACTTCACGAAAAACAAACGTCAAATGTTGATAACGTTGAACAAAAGCTTGAGAAAGAAGAATATTTTATCAATGTTCTTCGTAATGAAGAATCAATAAATTTCAACATATTAAATTATTATCCGATTGTACACTGGATTGCTAAAAGGCAGTTTTATAATAAAATATTAGAGTATATCTGCAAATGTGAAGTTAATGAAAGAAATGCGATGGGGTATGTAGATAAATTAATTTTTTATCTGAAAATTAGATTGCTGTTGACGTCAAGTTTTATGATGCTAATTATGAAGTATGTGCGATCAAAAGTTTTCAAATCATTTTATAGAATATACACCCCTAAGTGATTACTTTTAGCTGCGGCCAACTAGTAAGACCCTTGGTATGAACAAAATAAATTTAGAGCAAGTTAAAAACTAATAAATGTATACGTTAATTCTTGTTTTTATACTATTGATTTTAAATATAGTTATTTTTAAAGAAGATAGAGGTAGATATTTCTTTTCAATTTCTATGCTTATGTCATGGTGGCTTGTTTGGCTTTTAATATCAGAAGTCAATGATGGTATTAAGCCTCCAGCACCTGAGATAGGCTACCACGTAATTAATTATGTTTTATTTATAGTGTTGGGTGGATTGTTATGCAAATCTTTATCTCGTAGCAAAGTTTATTTTTCGGGAGGCGTTAATATATTATATTTTCGACGTTTCTCTTTATTAATAAGTATCCCAATGTTGATATGGGTGATTTATTTAGCAGTAATTTCGTTAAATCTACATTTTTCATCAGGTTATGCTATTCGTGATCTACGAGAACAATTTTTTTCATTTAGTGACAGTGGTAATTTATGGTTTGATTCTAAATTAATATGGTCAGTTTATCTTACATTTTTTGGTATCGTAATCCACTATATGCTTGTTGTTTCAATTCCAATATTCATTGAAAGAAAAAATATTATATTACTTGTTGTTTTTCTTTTGTTAGTGATATTTGATATGATTTTAAAATCATCACGAGGAATGCTTTATGCTATTGGTATTTGCTATATTTATGTTTCTATTTTAGCTTTAAGTGGTGTTGGTGGAAGTAAGATATCACGATCAGGCGTAATTCGTGGGTTATCTTTATTGTCTCTGATAGTCATCTTTGTAGCCTTTTTTAGTCTTCAAAGAGGGCATTCGATTGTAGGTGGTTTTTTTAATTATCATACAGTTGGCTTTAGTTTATTTTCCAATATAATTGAAATGAATGGTTCTTATGAACATTTACCTTTAGAGCTTGGTCGTTTAACAACAGGAGGAATAGATTACTTATTTACAACAGCAATTCGTTATGTAATTGATCCTGCTTATAACTCACCAGTTTATTTAAATACTATTATTCAGGATCAAAATATAGTTACTGGTGACCAATCTATTGTATCACCAGAACTTGCAATATATGTATCCCATAATGCTTTTTATACTATTCTGTCTACCGTATACCTTGATTTTGGAACATTAGGACCAATGATTCTTGGGTTAATAACGGGGTATTATTTAGTATATTTTGAAAAATCATATATGGATAATCGCAGTATTTGGGCTTTAATTATGCTTGTATTTATTTTCTACAATTCAATTGCAGGTATTTTTGCAAGTCCACTTGAAACTCCTGGATTTTGGGGGGTGGTTGTACTTTTATTCTATTCAAGTAAATTCTTTAAATCTAGAAGGTGGGGCAAGTGATTAAAAACGATTTAAACATCGTATGTATTTTACAACTTTATAATGAAATTAGAACAGGCCATTTAGTTGATTTCTTTAAGTATAATGCTGATCTTTTTGATCATGTAATTGTCTATGATGATGGAAGTACTGATGGAACTTTAGAATATTGTCAAAATATTACTCCTCATATTATTAGGTCCTCAAATAATAATTATAAAAATGAGATGAGACATAAAAAAGAACTATTAGAAATCGCAACCAAGCTAGATGCCGAATATGTAGTAAGTCTAGATGCGGATGAAATCTTATTACTGACTCGAACAGAGCTTGAGGAAAAATGTCTACTTTTAGGGGCGTCTTCATTTAATGGTATTAGGGTTAATTTTATAAATCTTTGGCGAAGTTTTAACTACAAAAGAGTAGATAACCTTTTTGATGAATATCGCCCCATTAAGATTTGGAAACATGATAAATCACTTGACCCATATTCAGATATCGTAGATGAACTTCATCAACCTTTGCATCCTCAATATATTACTAATATTATGGAGGATATGTCGATTAGCATTTTTCATACAGGGTTTAGTACTGAAGAAAGAATATTACGTAAATTTCTCATTTACAAAAAACATGGTCAAAAAGGGTTTGATTTATTAAGGCTCATAAATGAAAGGAAACTTAAATTAGAGGAGATTCCTATTGAATTAATACCGAAGGGATTTAGTTTTTCAAAAGAACCTCCAGCACCAAAAAGTCTTAAATATTTTGTAGAGAAGTCTATTAAATTAAAAGATAAGGTTTTTAAGCCTAAAATATCGATAGTCTGTCTTATATATAAAGATGTTAAATGGTTAGAATTTGTATATCAGCAAATCCAAAAATATACGGACTTATCTGACAATGAATTTTTCTTTGTAGCCAACGGTGCAACGCAAGAAGTTAAAGATTATTTATATAATAATTATATACCTCATTATTTGTATGATCATACTGAGGATCAAAAAAATGAATATTATATAAACAACGTATACCGTGCCTATAATTTTGGCGTTGAAAAATCTAGAGGTGATTTTTCAGTATTGATAAACTCTGATATGGCTTTTAGTGAAAATTGGCTTGAAAACTTGTTTAAAAATTATAGTGGTAAGAATTGTGTAGCCTCAAGACTAGTTGAACAAGGGAGATTGACGCCTGGGAAATATGGTATTGCAAAAAACTTTGGTTGTAATTTTGACGATTATAAGGAAGAAGAATTTAATGCTTATGCTTTAGAGTTAAAAGAAGATAGATTAGTTGACAGCGGTCTATATATGCCACTTTTAATTAAAGTTGAAACGTTTAAGAAAATTGAAGGGTATCCGGAGGGGAATATAAAGCCTGGGAGCGATATCTTTAATCCGACAATTGCACTCCCTGGTGAAGCAGTTATTTCTGGTGATGCAGTGTTAATGGAAAAGCTTAATGCAATTGGAATATCACACCAAACGGCATTTGAAAGTATTGTATATCATTTTCAGGAAGGCGAAAAAAGTAGCGATTCTAAGATTATTTCAGAACAGAATGAGATAGTAGAAATAGCTGTTTGCAATGATATTTTAACAGGAACTATGGGTGAAAAAGTTCTGTGGGACTATCTGCTTAAATTGCCTAAAACAATTGGATTAAGTTATGAAGTGGTAGGTGGTAAAAAAAGCATTACCTTTCAGGAATATATTGCTAACAATTATAGTGATATTAAGATAGTGCTTCAAAATGCATCATTTATGGATACGGTTGATCCAAGTATATTTACAATTGTATTCCTTCAAGACGACTTACGTAGGATGAGAAATCCATCCTTACAGCAAGAACAAAATTTAAATAATGCAGATATATGCATAACAAATTCATATTCAACAGCTAGCTCGTATCCTGAATTTGATTTTGAAATAATACCTGTAGGTGTGGATTCCGAACTTTTTTCACCTAGGGATAAAAAAGCTTTAAGAAATAAGTGGAATATTCCACTAGCAGGAAAAATTGGGATTTTTGTAGGGGCCTTAAATGAAGTTAAAGGTTGGTCGCGTGTTCTAGATGTTATTGAGAATGATATATCTTGTCATTGGATAGTGGTAACGAAATATGGCGAATCATTTGATCATCCAAGAGTAACACTCTTTAGCAAGCAAAATCAGGCTGATCTGTCAGAACTTCTATGCTGTTCAGATTTCTTTATTCTTGGGAGTGAAGTTGAAACTCAATGCTTAGCCGCAATTGAAGCTGCATTATGTGATGTTCCAATTATTATGGATAAGACGGGTATATTTGCTGACATTAATGAAAAAGATTTGTCTAGAATAGGCGTGTTTAATGAGGATTTTAAAGTCGCTGTTGTTCAAATAAGTGAAAGAGAGTTTAGTCCACGTGAAACTATATTAAAATATCCAATTACAATTAATGATTCTATGGGATTGTGGAGAAGCTTACTTTGTAAAGCAAAGTTACAATCAATTAATAATATTTACCGTCAACCTATGAGCGCAGTATACGGAGAGAAGTCTCTTTTTTCTATGATTAAGTTGAAATTAGAGTTTTTTTATCGAAAGAGGCTACTGGCATCATTGATTGGTAGAGACCAATTTTATTCGATTTCAGAAATATCTCATTATTTGAAGCAGCATATTCCGAAAGGTATTTTTTCTATGCTGCGCTTTTTATGGCGCTTTTTTAGAGAATTAAAAAATTGAATAGATTTGTAAGTAGACTGTCTCTATTTTTTGGTCGTGGTACTTTAAAATGGTTGTTTGTTGGTGTATCTACAGGTTTGATCTTAGCCGTAATTGAAATATTGTTTTCTAGTTATATTTTAATAATTCTAAATGCCATTGGTGTGTCTGATATTAAGCCACCGTTAATTTTTGGTTATTTCGAAATATCACAAGGATTAATCTTTGGGCTTGTTGTATTTTGTTTGTTAGGAGTATTTAAGGCTCTATTTCAAGCATTAAAAGGTATGAGTGTGGTTTCTGCAAATGAACTATTTACGTCTGGACTTAAGCTTAGCTGCTTAAATAGTGTGATTTTCGAGAGAGATACTACTATATCACTCTCAAAAGTAAATTCATTATTTGCTGAAGTGTTTACTAAGTCTGCTTTGTTTTTCTATTCTGCTGCACATTCATTTCCACTATTTATTGAAGCTTTGATCTTGCTAATTGCTTTGTTCGTTATATCAATTGAATATACCTTATTTGGAATGCTTTACATTTCTATTTCGGGTTTAATTATTTTTTATATACAAACTAGAGTGCAGAAGGTAGTGCATCCAATGGCTAGGTTAAATTCTGAGCTACATCATAATATTACGCGAATAATAAGGAATTGGTTTCTTATAAAAGTATTGAGAGTTGAAAATCTAGAGTCTATTAAATTTTCAAGTTCACTTGTTCATTATACAAGTCGTACTTTAAATGCGAATTTCTTATCTATTTTATCAGAAGTGATGCCGTCATTTTTTGGTGTTGTTATGATTGTTGGTTTCATTTTTGCGCACAATGATTACCATCTTATTGAAAATTCAATGTTTATATCTTTTCTATATTTGTTTTTACGGTTTGTGCAGTTGTTAGGCCAATTGACAAATTTCATTGGGATGGCCAATATTAACTGGCCATATTTTATTGAATCGTGGGTTTATTTTAATAAATTAAATCATGATAAAGTTCTTAGTTGGACTCTAGATTTGAAGAAAATAACAATGTTTTCATCTGTTTTTAATAAGGAATTTAGCTATAAAAGTACTAGCAATGAAATTCCAAACAGTGAAACAGTTTCCTTACCAATTATAACCGTTAATGATTTATCTTTTAGGTATGAGGGGGCAAATGCAAATGTCTTTGATAAATTAAACTTTACAATAGATGCGGGCACGCAATTTGCTCTCGTTGGTGAAAGTGGTGCAGGAAAGTCGACACTTCTTTCTCTTTTAACTGGAATATTGAAGCCAAGTTCAGGAACTATTTTAGTTTCAGGGGAAAAGCCACTAGATTTTTTAGATGCTCATTCTTATATGATTGGATATTCAGGAACAGATCCTTTTTTGTTTAAGGGGACATTGAGAGAGAATTTGCTCTATGGAAATCATAATGATATTTTAGATAGTGAAATCATAGCATGTCTTACTAGTTTAAATTTACTAAGCTGGCTTGAAACAATTTTATTTGATCTGAATTACGAAATAAATGAGAGTTCTGATTCATTGTCAACGGGCCAAAAGCAACGTCTTTCAATTGCTCGAGCTCTTTTAAGAAAGCCCAAATTACTTATTTTAGATGAAGTTTCATCTAACTTGGATGTGGAATCGGAAAATGATCTTGCAAAAATCATTCTTAGCCTTAAAGGTAGTGTAACTACAATAATTGTATCGCATAGGAAAAACTTAATTAAATATGCAGATACGATATTGGACGTTGGTTCAATTCGAAAATTGTAATTATGTCATGATTTTTATATATGGTTTTCAGTTTTAAATATCACGCTTTGACTCATGCTTACGAGTGTATGAGTTGAGACAGTTAGTAAGTGTAAGTTATTTCATTAAGATTATATTGAAAATAAATAATTCAATTATAAAGAATATAATGTGAAATATTCCGATTTATATTATTAAATAATGCTTGAGGTTAAAGATGTCATCTGTATTTGATTATAAAAAATTTTCTGAACTAGTTGAAAAATTTTCGACTGAATATAATATGCAAAAACCGTATCCGTTTATGTATTTTGATGGGCTTTTTGATGACTCCATAATTGATAAAGTTAATGCTGAGATTGATGAGGGTGACTTTGAGCTTGATGAACGTGAAATTAATAACATTGAGGTTAAAACACGCTCAAATTTTGAAGATAATGAATCTATTCCATGTTCATCAAAAGCAATTTTCGATGTGTTAAATGGAGGGCGGTTTTTAAATTTGGTTAGTCAACTCACTAACATAAAAGGGCTTATTTCAGATCCATATTATGATGGGGGCGGTATTAATATTACTCGCAACAATGGGACTCTTGCTGTCCACGTTGATGGAACTACGCAACATCGTATGAATCTTTCTAGACGAATTAATGCTATTTTGTTCATCAATGAAAAATGGGATTTAGCTTGGAATGGTTTACATGAACAATGGGACTTTCTAAATAAAGAATTGTCTGAGTTTGATGAAAATCAGGAATGGCGTTGTGTTCGTAAAATATTACCAAAAAATAATCGTTTAATGATTTTCACAACAAATGACCACAGCTGGCATGGGCATGCTGGTACCCTAAATGCTCCTGACAACATACAGCGCAGATCCCTTATTACTTATTACTATACAAATGGTCGACCGAATTCTGATTTGGTTTTTGATGAACCTCATAGAGCATTGTTTATTAATAATAGTACTACTTTGTCCGAAAATGCATTTGAGAACGTAGAAACTATTTTATGAGGTTATTGATAGTCACTCAGTACTTTTGGCCTGAGTTTTTTTTAATTAATAAATTAAGTCAAAAATTTTGCAATCTTGGTCATGATGTTACAGTTGTAACTGGTAAGCCTAATTACCCTGAAGGAGAGATATTTGAAGGGTATATTTCATCAGGTGTTACACATGAATCTTATGGTCCAGTGGATGTTATAAGATTACCGTTAAGACCAAGAAAAAAAGGTTTTGTTAATCTTGTTTTTAATTATCTATCATTTGTAGTATCAGGCCTATATCATATACCACGACTCTTAGAAGGTAAGGAATTCGATATTATTTTAGTTTTTGCTCCTTCACCTATTACCGCTGCAATCCCTGCTATATGGTTTAATAGAAAAAAAAAGTTTTATAGTGCAATTTGGGTACAAGATTTATGGCCTGAAAGTCTTGTTGCAACAGGGCATATAAAAAATAGAATTACGTTGAAAATAATAAGGTTGCTAGTAGGATGGATATATAAAAACGTAGATATTCTTCTTGCTCAATCACATTCTTTCAAGAAGTCTTTAACAGAATACGTTGATAAGAAAAAGGTTATATTTTACCCTAACTCTGTTGAAAATCCAGACAATATAAAGGAACATTCGGCATTACCTTTAGACATTGAAGAAATATTTAAATCTGGGTTCAAAATTGTATTTACAGGAAATATTGGAAGTGCACAGTCAATTCCCACTTTACTGCAATCGGCATTCGATCTTCGAGATACTGACTGTCGATTTATATTTATTGGTTCTGGGTCATTAGTAGACTGGGCTCATAAAAAAGTAAATGATTTGAATTTAACAAATGTATTTTTCCTTGGAAGAATGGAAAATAAATATATGAATAGTATATATCGTCTATCTGATGCTTTACTACTGTCATTGACTGCTAATGAAATATTTTCTTATACAATACCGGGGAAATTGCAAGCATACCTGGCTTCAGGGCGTCCTGTGATAGCATCTATTAATGGTGAAGCAGCAGATGTTATAAATGATGCAGGAGCTGGTGTCGTGTCTCCAGCAGAAAATAGTAAATTGCTAAGTCAAGCGATTCGTAATTTTCGCTCATTATCAAAATCTGAGCGTGACTTAATGGGTTTGGCAGGAAAAGAATATTTTGATAAACATTTTGATATGGATGTCATGGTGAAAAGATTAGAAACTATATTCAATGAAAAAATAGGAGATCAGTGAAAATGAAAGTACTAGTATTAGGCGTAACTGGTATGCTTGGGAATACTGTTTTTCGTTATTGTTACCATGAAACAGAAATTAATGCTTATGGCACATTACGTAATCCATCAAGTTTACGGCATTTTCCTGAAAAAATGCATGATAGATTGATTTCATGTGTTGATGTTTTGGACCATGATTCACTAGTAAGTGTTATTGCTAAAGTTAAACCCGATATTATTATTAACTGTGTCGGGTTAATTAAACAACTATCCCATGCTAATGATCCATTAAATGCACTACCTATTAACTCATTATTGCCTCATCAGTTGGCTAATTTATGTTCATTAGCTAATATACGATTGATTCATATAAGTACAGATTGTGTTTTTTCTGGAGAAGTAGGCTTATGTAAAGAAAATGACAAAATTGAACCACCTGATTTATACGGTATGTCGAAATATATTGGTGAAATTTCTAATCTTAATCATGTTATTACATTAAGAACATCAATAATTGGTCATGAATTGTCAAGTGCGTACGCTTTGATTGAATGGTTCTTATCTCAAACAGGTCAAGTCAAAGGCTATTCAAATGCTATATTTTCTGGATTTCCGACAATAGAGTTAGCAAAAATAATTTTTAAATATATTATACCTAATACTGATTTACATGGTTTGTATCACGTATCCTCTGAACCAATCGATAAATATTCTTTACTAAAACTAGTAGCGAAGATTTATGGTAAAGAAATTGATATTGTTGATGATAATGAATTTAAAATTGACCGTTCTCTGGATTCTTCATGTTTTAGAAAAAAAGTTGGTTATAAACCACCTACATGGACGGAACTAATTAAATCAATGTATGAGTTCCACTAAATTTAGGTATAAATGATGGTGAATGATAATGTTTAACAATAAAGTTTTGATGATAACGGGTGGTACGGGTTCTTTTGGAAATACTGTATTAAAACGATTTTTAAATACAAATGTAAAAGAAATACGTGTTTTTAGCCGAGATGAGAAAAAACAAGAAGATATGCGAATTGCATTGAACAATGACAAGCTTAAGTTTTATATAGGTGATGTTCGTGATTATGACAGTATATCCCATGCTCTTGTAGGGGTTGACTATATATTCCATGCTGCGGCGCTTAAACAAGTTCCTTCGTGTGAATTTTTTCCAATGGAGTCAGTTAAGACGAATATTAATGGTACTGAAAATATACTAAATGCGGCTATTGCAAATGCAGTTGAGAGAGTAGTTGTGCTGAGTACTGATAAAGCTGTTTATCCAATTAATGCTATGGGAATATCTAAAGCCATGGCAGAAAAATTACTTGTTGCAAAATCACGGCAAGTGCCAGGTGGAGGTACAGTAATATGCGCTACTCGATACGGAAATGTAATGGCATCTCGAGGTTCAGTCATCCCCCTTTTTGTAAATCAATTGAAGTCAGGTGAGCCTTTAACAGTGACAGACCCTAATATGACACGATTTTTAATGTCACTTGAAGATTCAGTTGATCTTGTATTACATGCATTTCAGCATGCACAACAGGGAGATATTTTTGTTCAAAAAGCACCTGCATCAACTGTAGAAGCATTAGCGCATGCTTTAAAAGAACTATTTAAATCCAAGAGCTCTTTGAAAATTATTGGTACGAGACATGGTGAAAAACTTTTTGAATCATTAATTTCAAGAGAAGAAATGGTTAAAGCTGAAGATATGGGTCGATATTACAGAATACCAGCAGATAACCGAGACCTTAACTACAAAAAGTATTTCGTTGATGGAAATATTAATGAGAATAATCTTACTGATTATACTTCTCATAATACCGAACGTCTTGATGTCGATGGTGTAAAAAAACTATTACTGAGCCTTAAATACATTCAGGATGAAATTAATGCTTAAAGTTATGACAATTGTTGGGACTCGTCCTGAATTAATAAAGATGAGTCGTGTTATTTGTGAGTTAGATCAACAAGTTGAACATATATTAGTTCATTCTGGTCAAAACTTTGATTATGAACTTAATCAAGTGTTTTTTGATGAAATGGAAATTCGAAAACCTGATTACTTTCTAGATGCGGTAGGTGATACTGCAGCTCAAACAATTGCGAAAGTAATTGAAAAAAGCGATGAGGTAATGGCGAAGGAAAAACCAGATGCAATTTTACTTTATGGTGATACGAATACTTGTCTTGCTGTGATTTCTGCGAAACGACGAAAGATCCCTGTCTTTCATATGGAAGCTGGTAATCGATGTTTCGATCAACGTGTCCCAGAAGAACTTAACAGAAAAGTTTTAGATCACCTTAGTGATATTAATATGGTTCTTACAGAACACGCTCGTCAATATTTACTTGCAGAAGGAATTCGTCCTGAAACAATTATAAAAACTGGCTCTCATATGGAAGAAGTTTTAGACTTCTACATGCCTAAGATTAAAAAGTCTAAAATATTAAATGAACTCTCATTAGAAGAAGATAAATATTTTATTGTAAGTGCGCATAGAGAAGAAAATGTGGATGATAGAGGGAACTTAGAGGACTTACTTCAAACATTGAATGCTTTAACTGATAAGTATAAACTTCCTGTGATAGTTTCTACGCATCCTAGAACTCAGAAGCGAATGAAAGAAATAGGGTACGATAGTGATAATTCTTTAATTAAATTTCTGAAGCCGTTTGGTTTTTTGGATTACTTAAAGCTTCAGATGTCAGCATTTTGTGTGATTTCTGATAGTGGAACGATAACTGAAGAAGCTTCACTTTTGAACTTACCTGCAATTACAATTCGTAATACTCATGAAAGGCCTGAAGGCATGGATCAAGGTACATTAGTAATGAGTGGATTAAAATGTGATAGAGTATTAGATGCGATAAAAATAGTTACATCTCAACACTCAAATGAAAAAAGAATATTTCCAGTTGTTCCAGACTACAAAGGAGGGGCTGTATCTAAGCAAGTTGTAAGAACTGTTTTAAGCTACGTTGATTACATAAATAAAACTGTCTGGCATAAAAATATATAATTCTTGAGATTGATAAAATGAAAGTATTAGTTACAGGAGCGACAGGTTTTGTTGGAAGAACTGTTATTGAAGCTTTAATTGCTGATAAGGATTATGAGCCTGTTGCTGCTACTCGGAATTGTAATTCAATATTTTCAAAAAACATTCAAATAATATTAATGGGCGATTTAGACCCAAGTAATTCATGGAATGATTCATTTGAAAATGTTCAAGTAGTTATACATACCGCTGCACGCGTACATATCATGAAAGATCCTGAGCTTGATCCAATTACAGAATATCGTAGAGTAAATGTTGATGGTACACTTAAGTTGGCGCAGGAAGCAGCTATGGCGGGTGTTAAGCGTTTTATTTTTTTAAGTTCAATTAAAGTGAATGGTGAGAGTACACTTTTAAATCAACCTTTCACTGAAATGGATGAACCACATCCGATTGATCCTTATGGAATAACCAAATATGAAACTGAAAAAGCGTTATTCGAATTAAGTAAAGAAACTGGAATGGAAGTTGTGAGTATTCGACCCCCACTCGTGTACGGCCCTGGAGTTAGAGCAAACTTTCTAAACATGATGAAATGGTTGCATAAAGGAATACCTTTACCTTTTGGAGCTATTAATAATAAACGTAGTTTAGTTTCGGTTGATAATTTAGCCAGTTTAATTTTAACTTGTATTAAACATCCAAAAGCTGCTAATGAAGTTTTTTTAGCTGGCGATAATGAAAGTTTATCCACTTCTGAGTTATTAATCCGAGTTGCAGCGTGTATGGATAAGTCTACTTTCCTTATTCCTATTTCCGAGAGGGTTATCGAAACAAGTTTGAATCTAATAGGGAAGAGTGATATTGCAGTGCGTCTTTGTAGCTCACTTCAAGTAGATATTAGTAAATCTAAATTAGTTTTAGATTGGACTCCGCCTATGGGTGTTGATCAAGGCCTTAAAAAAGTAGTTCAGCACTTTGTTAAGACATATTCTTAATTTATGCTAAGTGCAATATTTTTAATCTGGATATTAATTTAGTTTAATTTGCGAATACTAAAAATAATTTATTGTATTTAGAAATAATAATAAATCACTTATCTAATGAATTAATGCAATTCATTTGCTAGTGTGAAAAATACTATAGGTAAATTACGTTTTACATGAGGTTGTAATTTTATTTACTTTGGGTACTTGTGCTGCGTAGGTGCGATGACAAAAAGATAGCTAATGCCAATAGTAATATTGAAGTGTAATTATTCATTAAAACGACAGAATGGTCTGTTAATGAGAACCCCGTCATTGCAGTCACTTGTATCAAACCAATTACAGCCGTGTTTTTACTTGATTTATACCCCTTAATATAAAGATAGGCTGGATAATAGAAAATCAGCAAGACCGTTAATAATCCTATAAAGCCTTTTGCAGTAAGAACTTCTAAAAAAGTATTGTGAGGATATTTAAAGCCGCCAAGCTTTGGATGTGCTTTACCATCTTTTATATAATTTTTTATTGTTCTATTGTAATTTCCCGGACCAATTCCAATGATAGGGTTATCTCTAACAACTGAAACACCTGTGCGGAACATCTCTAAACGTATACCGGTTGAAGTGGTAGAGCTTCGACTTTTAGTATGGTCTTTTGCATTAAAGTAATTTGGTATTTCTTTTGCGGCCGTATCGACTCCATCTTTAACTATGCTTACGTTTTGATATAGAACAATTGATGTGATGATAGCAGCAGCAATGCTTAAAAACATCCATCGAGGCTTAGAAAAAAATAAAATACATGCGGTTGCTGTTAAGAGAAACGCAACATATGCGCCTCGTGATCCTGATAAACCAACGGTGGTTAATGCTAGAATTATCGATAGTATGGTAAAGAACAAAGTGTATATATTTATAGTTTTAACATTTTCCCATAGATAATAAAGAGACCAGAAAGATACTAATACCGCTGAGGGGCCTATAATATTTTTACTGTAAACACCTCTAGCAGTATCGAATTCAAGTATAGCTATATCGTAAAAAGCTTGTGCAAATAAAATAAAACCACCAACTATTGCTCCACGTATTAACCATTTTGTGCAATTCTCATATCGTCTTAGAAGTAAGTATAGGGGGATTACAAGTAAGAAACGTAGTTCAGTACCTAAATGGTAAGTCTGTTCTTGTTCCCATCCATTAGCAAAGGATGAAATTAAAAACATAGAAAAATAAGCTACACATATCCATAGAAATGTTTTTTCTTGTTTTAATAGAGGCTTTCGTGGTCTTCTTAAAGTAAATAAAGAAGCAAGAACAAGCAAATTAAAGATATTGGTTATCCAATGCTTAACACTCATACCGGCAATTGGAAATAAAAAAATAAGAAAGTAAACAAGCCGTTCAGTTTTATCTGGATAGGCTGCGAAGGGTTGGTATACCCAATCAAGTATTTTGCTCATTTATATCTTCTAGCTACTATGGTGGCTTGTTTATAACATTAAATAGCACTAATTATACAATTTAATATTGTAAAATGATAATTACTTTGCTCAATATTTATAGAATTTCTTTTATAATTGATGATACGCAAAAAAATTACTCAATTGTTTATCTATATTTGATCTCTAACTGGCTATAATTATTAAAATAAGAAATTCACTAAAATTATGATAAAACACCACGGCGCTGTTAATGGAGTAACAGGCTCATGTCATGAATTGATGTGTGCAGATGGTCGTTCAGTTTTAATTGATTGTGGTTTGTTCCAAGGTGCAGAAACATCTGGAGGTGCTAGTTTTGAACAACTGGAAATCGACTTCGCTGTTGAGCATATTCAGGCGCTGGTAGTAACGCATGTGCATATCGATCATGTTGGTCGTATTCCTTATCTACTCGCAGCTGGATTTCGTGGCCCAATTTATTGTAGTGAACCCTCAGCTTTACTTTTGCAGCTTGTTTTAGAAGACGCCCTTAAAATTGGATTTACGCGCAATAAACAATTAATTGATAAATTTCTAAAGCAAATTCAAAAACAACTTGTACCGTTACCCTATAAAAAATGGCATGTTGTTTTTGATGATAAAAACAATAGTAATAGTTTAAAAATAAAACTCTCTCCCGCTGGACATATTCTTGGTTCGGCCTATGTTGAATGTTCACTTACTCAACACAATATAAATCAACGTATTCTTTTTTCAGGTGATTTGGGTGCTCCTTATACTCCATTATTACCTTCTCCAAAGTCACCTTACCGAACTGATATCCTAGTTATTGAAAGCACCTATGGCAATCGTAACCATGAGGGTCGTCACGATAGGCGTAAGCGACTTAAAATGGTTATTGAATCTTCATTACGTAATAATGGTACCGTATTAATTCCTGCGTTTAGTATTGGTCGTACACAAGAATTACTTTATGAAATAGAACAAATCATCCATTCTTTTCGAAGTAGAAAAATCACTAAAAATCTTAATTGGAACGATATCGAAATTATAATCGACTCGCCTATGGCTGCTAACTTTACTGATTTATACCGTAAATTAAGTACTTTTTGGGATAAAGAGGCGAAATCAAAATTACAAACAGGTCGCCATCCGTTAGCTTTTGAACAAGTTCTTACTATCGACGATCACCAAACACATCTTCAAACGGTTGAGTACTTAGCTAAAACAAATCGTCCTGCCATTGTAATAGCTGCAAGTGGAATGTGCACGGGAGGGCGGGTCGTTAACTATTTAAAAGCGTTAATAACGAATAAAAATACAGATATATTATTTGTCGGTTATCAAGCAAAAGGGACTGCAGGACGAGATATTCAAAAGTATGGACAAACGAATGGATATGTTGAACTTGATGGAGATCGTTATACAATTAATGCAAAAGTGCATACTTTGTCTGGCTATTCTGCACATGCGGATCAGCATGATTTAATTAATTTTGTTAAACGAATGCGCCAAAAACCAAAAGAGATAAGAATCGTACACGGTGACGAGGAGGCCAAACAAGCACTAAAAAGCAAATATGAATTACTATTTAAGGATATTAAGG
>Ga0316205_10000533_pt1 | contig 68782 bp, 63 predicted proteins | sample 3monthpyrite_MG_FD_204941 | JGI IMG/M metagenome (GOLD analysis project Ga0316205, IMG submission 204941) | Microbial mat bacterial communities from mineral coupon in-situ incubated in ocean water Damariscotta River, Maine, United States -... | ecosystem: Environmental > Aquatic > Marine >...
GCGATCCTTCGTCTTACCTTGAAATGGTGTTAATTTTGAATCGAGGCGAGGAAATTGGCCAGCGAAAAATTTTACAAAAACTAACCGCCTTGCAATACACGCGCAATGATACCGAATTAAAACGGGGAACGTTCCGTGTACGTGGTGAAGTGATTGATATTTTTCCGGCAGACTCAGAAAAAGATGCGGTTCGTGTTGAAATGTTCGATGATGAAGTTGAAAAAATCAGTTACTTCGATCCGCTTACCGGAGAGGTGATACGGACCGTCCCACGAACCACCGTCTACCCCAAAACACACTACGTTACACCACGTGAAAATATCTTAAATGCGGTAGAACAAATTAAATCAGAGTTAAAAGACCGTCTCGCTTATCTTCGCGATAATAATAAACTGGTTGAGGCGCAACGTTTAGAGCAGCGCTGTCAATTTGATATCGAGATGATGTTGGAGCTCGGTTATTGTAATGGCATTGAAAATTACTCACGTTATTTATCTGGTCGTCAACCCGGTGATCCACCACCGACCTTTATCGATTATTTACCCGATGAAGCCTTATTAATTATTGATGAATCACATGTTTCGGTTCCGCAAGTGGGGGCGATGTACAAAGGTGATCGATCGCGTAAAGAAAATCTGGTGAATTATGGCTTCCGTTTGCCTTCAGCATTAGATAATCGTCCATTAAAATTTGATGAGTTTGAAAAACTGATTCCACAAACTATTTTTGTTTCCGCCACGCCGTCTGATTATGAAGCAGCACATTCGGGAGAGGTCGTTGAACAGGTTGTGCGGCCAACAGGTTTACTCGACCCCATAATTGAAGTTCGGCCAGCAACAACACAGGTTGATGATTTACTCTCTGAAATCAATAAACGTGTTGAACTGAAAGAACGGGTACTGGTGACGACGTTAACTAAACGCATGGCTGAAGATCTCACCGATTATTTTGGGGATCATGGTGTACGTGTGCGCTACATGCATTCGGATATTGATACGGTTGAGCGCATCGAAATTCTACGTGATTTACGCCTGGGCCATTTTGATGTTTTGGTAGGGATTAATTTGCTAAGGGAAGGTTTAGATATCCCGGAGGTCACCTTGGTCGCCATACTGGATGCGGATAAAGAAGGTTTTCTTCGTTCAGAACGTTCACTGATCCAAACCATTGGCCGCGCCGCTCGGAATTCCAAAGGCATGGCAATTTTATATGCCGATAAAATAACCAAATCCATGAAAAAAGCCATGGATGAAACAGAACGCCGCCGTGAAAAACAAATTGAGTTTAATAAAGAGCATGGAATCACGCCAACAACAATCAATAAAAAAGTCGCAGATATTATGGAAGGCGCCTATAGCAATTCAGCTAAACAATATGCGAAAATTGCGGAAGAGCAGGCTGAATATGAAGGTTTGACAACGAAAGAGTTCAAAAAGAAAGTGGCTGAGCTTGAGCACGAAATGTACAAATATGCACAAAATTTAGAGTTTGAAGAGGCCGCTAAAATTCGAGATGAAATCAAAAAGTTTGAGGAAGGGCAGCTGGGTTTGTAATATGAAATTTTTCATTTACCTTATTAAAAATCTTTTAGCGGTAGTAAATTAAACTTCATTATTCTTTTAAATCGCCTTAATTATACTCAATTGTTACATTTTGTAATATTCACGTTATTTTTAATAAATACTTGAATTAAAGGGCTTTTATTTGCTATTGTTCAGTCATTGAACGCAAAGGGATACTGCTCGCTTGAAGGATGAAGTTGCATATAAATTACTCAAACTCATAGAGGCTCGGCCTCATATGAGTCAACGTGAAATTGCTGAAGAAATGGGCGTTAGTCTGGGTAAAACAAATTACTGCTTAAAAGCTTTAATTAATAAGGGCTTTATAAAATTAAAAAATTTCTATAAAAACAATAAAAAAAGTGCATATATTTATCTTTTGACTCCTAAAGGAATTGAGGAGAAAGCTGAGGTAACTTATCGGTTTTTACAAAGAAAAATAGATGAATATGAAAAGATCAAAGTTGAAATTACTAACTTACAAAATGAGGCAAATATGAATAATTCTCAAAGGGATGATGATGTTAGATAATTCTATTCGTTCCTGGTATTTAGTGACTACAAAACCCCAGTCTGAATTTAAGGCTCAAGAAAATCTATTACGCCAGGGTTATGAAACCTATTTGCCTCTAGTACAAACTTCACGACGCCGTAATGGAAAAAATATAAAGCGCACAGAAGTTTTTTTCCCTCGCTACATTTTCATATCTCTTGATACAGAAACTGATAATTGGTCACCGATCCGTTCAACTTTTGGTGTTGCTGGCATGGTACGGTTTGGTGGAATGCCTGCTCAGGTACCTGAATTTATAATAGCTAACCTGAAAAATAATGAAGATGACTTTGGTTTACAGACAACGGAAAAAAAAGAATTAAAACCGGGTGATAAAATAGGAATTATTGGTGGCCCCTTTGATGGTTGTAAAGCGGTTTTCCAAAAAATGAAAAGCACAGAACGTGTTTCAGTACTATTAGATGTAGTAGGAAAAAATACTCAAGTAACATTGAGTGTGCATGATATGGAAATTGCTTAGTTAAAATATTACCAGTTGTTTCCTTCCCTTTAATGGGACGGTGGGTGTTAGTTAAAAAATAACGAAACCTTCCACATTAAAAAATGAGCCTTCATTTTATAAAAGCCGCTTTATAATATTGAGGTGATATTTATTTTAGTACTTGTCTTTATACTTGATACTTGCATTTTAATCACGGTAGGGCGGTAGCGTATTTAAATTATTAGTGAAACCTGAATTATAAAATAATCGATATATAATATGACAACTCAAGAAAAAATTTACATTGCCGGTCACGGTGGAATGGTTGGCTCTGCCATTATTCGAACCTTAAAATATAACGGTCATACGAATCTTATAACTCGCACTCATGCTGAACTTGACCTGACCAACCAAGCCGCAGTACGCGCATTTTTTGAATTGGAAAAGCCAGATCAAGTTTACCTTGCTGCAGCGAAGGTTGGAGGTATACACGCAAACAACACTTACCCCGCTGAATTTATTTACCAAAATTTAATGATTGAGGCTAATATTATTGATGCATCTTTTAATTATGGTGTTAAGAAACTTTTGTTTTTGGGGTCTAGCTGTATCTACCCAAAACTTGCTCCACAACCAATGCGAGAAGATGCCTTATTAACAGATACACTAGAATCAACCAATGAACCCTATGCCATAGCAAAAATAGCCGGCATTAAACTCTGTGAGAGCTATAACCGCCAGTATGGTAAAAGCCATGGTGTTGACTATAGAAGCGTGATGCCTACTAATCTTTATGGGCAAGGTGACAATTACCATCCTGAGAACTCTCATGTCATTCCAGCGATGATTCGTCGCTTTCATCATGCCAAAGTTAATAATTCACCCAGAGTTACAATTTGGGGAACAGGAACTCCATATCGAGAATTTCTTTATGTTGATGACATGGCGGCTGCATCAGTGTTTGTGATGAACATTGATAAATCTAGTTATGATAAACATACTAAACCTATGCTGAGTCATATTAATGTTGGTGTTGGCCATGATATTACGATTGCAGAGCTCGCCAAAACGATTGGTAAAATTGTTGGCTACAATGGTCAAATAGAATTTGATAGAACCAAACCAGATGGCACACCACGAAAACTGATGGATAGTACTCGTCTGAATAAATTAGGTTGGTATGCAAAAGTTAATCTGGAGGAAGGGCTTGCTTCTGCGTATCAGGATTTTTTGAAAAACAATAGTTGAACATATATGACAAATAAATCGACAAAACCAAAAGTTGCACTTATTACTGGCATCACAGGTCAAGATGGTTCATATCTTGCCGAGTTTCTTCTTGAAAAAGATTACATTGTTCATGGCATTAAACGTCGTGCGAGTTCTTTTAATACCGAACGAGTTGATCATATTTATCAAGATACTCATCTTGATAATGCACGATTTAAGCTTCATTACGGAGACTTAACTGATAGTAGTAACCTTATTCGTATCTTACAGGAAACTCAGCCAGATGAGATTTATAACCTTGCAGCACAGAGTCATGTTGCGGTTAGTTTTGAAAGTCCGGAATATACTGCAGATGTGGTGGGTAATGGTACGCTACGATTACTTGAAGCAATTCGGATTTTAGGTTTAGAAAAGAAAACACGTTTTTATCAGGCAAGTACCTCTGAGCTTTACGGCCTTGTACAAGAAACCCCTCAAAAAGAAACGACCCCATTTTACCCACGCAGTCCTTACGCAGTAGCCAAACTATATGCTTACTGGATTGTTGTGAATTACCGTGAAGCTTATGGTATGTATGCTTGTAATGGCATCCTATTTAATCATGAAAGTCCCCGCCGTGGAGAAACTTTTGTAACCCGAAAAATTACACGCGGTCTCGCCAATATTAGCCAAGGTTTGGAAGACTGTCTTTACATGGGAAACATTGATGCCTTACGTGACTGGGGGCATGCTAAAGATTATATTCGTATGCAATGGATGATGTTACAACAAGAAGAACCTGATGATTTTGTTATTGCAACAGGCAAGCAATATAGTGTTCGTCAATTCATTGAAATGTCTGCAGCTGAATTAGGTATTAATATTAAATGGCAGTGTGAAGGTGTTGATGAAATAGGTATCATTGATTCATCCTCTCCAGTTCTAAATACAGAATCCACAATACTAAAAGCTAATGACATAATTTTACGTATTGATCCACGTTACTTCCGTCCAACAGAAGTTGAAACTTTGTTAGGTGATCCTTCTAAAGCTAAAGAAAAATTAGGATGGATACCAGAAATTACGTTGCAAGATATGTGCAAAGAAATGGTGATACACGATCTTCAGCAAGCTAAACAACATGCGCTTTTGAAACAACATGGTTATTCAGTAACGATAAGCACTGAATAATTTGTTAAAGCAATGTAGAGGCTAATTATAATTACTAATGTCTCTTAATATCTTAATTCTAAATACAAGGTGATTTTCAATGAGCCTAGATCAGAACAATTTAAATTCTACCAGCATACAATTAGAATCTAAAAGCGAAATTAATTTAATAGATATAGTTTTATTGCTTCTAAGAAGAAAAAAAATTATTTTGGGAGTAACAATCGTAGTTGTTTGTCTTGGATTACTTAATGCATTTAGTCAACAAAGAGTATATCAAGTAGAAACTATTTTACTGTACCCGACACCTGAGAGTATTCAGCCATTAAATGTATTTGAGAAAACATCCGTAGAAAGCGGTAATATCTTTGCAACTTTTATGGGAAACATTAACTCTCGAACATTGAAGAAACATTTTTTTGATGAATTTAGAATATTAGATGCTTATTCACAAAAATTAGGGAAAGCGAGGAATATGGAAGAAACCAATAAACTTTTTGAAGGGTTTTCAAAAGCAATAAAAGTTATTGAAAATAAACAGCTACAACCCATACATATAACTTTCGAAGGTACAGATAAAGAAAAGATTGGTTATTGGCTGGATAGTTATATACAACTGGCAAATGAAGAAACTTCAAATCAATTAGTTAGAGATTTGCAGGCGACAATAGATTCACAAATTAAAAATTTAAAGATAAATATATCAAGTAGACGTTCTATATCCAAACAAAGGCGTACAGATGATTTGAAACGATTGCAGGAAGCATATCAAGTTGCCAGTGAGTTAGGGATTCATGAGCATTTGTTTGTACCAAAATTTAATAATAGCAATGCGGAAACGCTTACTGCTGAATTAAATAAACAAAACTTCTCAGAGAAATTAAATATAATAAATAAAAGTGTGTCAAGTTCAGGAGGTCTATCTGACTATATGAAAGGCACAAAAGTACTCTCTGCAGAAATAAATGCTTTAAAAAACCGAAAATCGGATGATATTCATATATCTGGATTACGTGACTTGCAAGAGCAATTATCAAGACTTGAAGCAATAGTAATTGATAAGGATAAACTACAAACGGTTACCATCGATAAGAAAGCTACTGAAAGCATAAAGCCTGTTAGGCCAAAGAGGAAATCAATTGTGATAATGTCGTTTCTATTAGGTGGCCTTTTAGGTGTTTTTGTTGCTTTCATGGTTGAATTTTTTATCAAATTGAAGAAAAAGATAGAGCATGAGTCAAGTCTTAATGTTGTATAAAGCGGAACTAGAATAGTAATACATTTACTACAGGTTCCTCAATAAATTGGATATTCTTGAGATAGCTCTAAACTTTTGTTTAACAACTTATTTAAATGCTTACTAAAAATATCGATATGCTAGATGCTTGCCAATAGTACAAGCTTAGCGTTGCCTTAGTGGAAAAAATATAAAATATACCCAAAATTTTCTCTTGCTATCTATTCTCTCTCTTGATAAAGAAACTGATGACTGAGCACATATTCGTTCAACTATTGATGTTGCTGGAGTAGTGCATTTTAATGGTATACCTGATCAAGCTCCTGAAATACAAATTGGTAACTTAAAATATAATGAATATAACAGTATTTGGAATTGGATATGTTGGGCTGGTACAGGCTAGTGTATTCGCTGATGCAGGTCATCATGTAGTTTGTGTTGATGTTGATAAAACTAAAGTCGAAAATCTTAAAAGAGGTATTATTCCAATTTATGAGCCAGGCTTAACTCAAATTGTTGAAGAGAATTATAAGGCTGGACGACTTGAATTTACTAGTGATGCCAAAGTTGGTATATCACATGGTGAGGTTCAGTTCATAGCGGTTGGAACACCGCCAGATGAAGATGGTTCTGCAGATCTTAAGTATGTACTTGCCGTAGCAGCAATAATAGCTAAGCATATGACTAGCTCCAAAATTATTGTCGATAAAAGTACAGTCCCAGTAGGAACGGCTGATAAAGTCAATGATAAGGTTGCCGAAATATTAAAACAAAGAAATGTTAATATTGAATATCATGTTGTTTCTAATCCAGAATTTTTAAAAGAAGGATCTGCCGTTAAGGATTGCCAAAAGCCTGATCGGATTATTATAGGTACTGACAATAATGATATAGCGGATACTATGCGAGAACTTTACTCACCGTTCAACCGTAATCGCGATCGTATTATCATTATGGATGTGAAGAGTGCTGAACTAACTAAATATGCATCTAATTGCATGTTAGCTACGAAAATTAGTTTTATGAATGAAATGGCTAATTTAGCAGAAAAACTGGGGGCTGATATTGAAGCTGTTCGACATGGTATAGGATCTGATAGTCGTATAGGCTATCAATTTATTTACCCTGGATGTGGTTATGGAGGTTCTTGTTTCCCTAAAGATGTACAAGCCTTAATCAAAACAGCAGATTCAATAGGGTATAGTGCAGATATTCTAAAATCAGTAGAAACCGTTAATTACCGCCAAAAAGAAAAATTATTTGGAAAAATCAGTAAACATTATGATGATGATATTCGAGGAAAAACTTTTGCTATTTGGGGATTAAGTTTTAAACCCAATACGGATGATATGCGTGAAGCTCCATCACGAGTACTAATGGAATCACTTTGGAATGCCGGGGCGAAAGTACAGGCTTATGATCCTGAAGCGATGGAAGAATGTCTACGTATCTATGGCCAACGTGATGATCTTGCTTTAGTTGAAACACAGGAGTTGGCACTTAAAGAATCAGATGCTTTGATTATTGTGACAGAATGGCAACATTTTCGTGCTCCTAATTTCGAACAAATCAAACAAAGTCTAATAAAACCAGTTATCTTTGATGGACGGAATCTATTCGAACAAGAACATTTAGCTAAAGTAGGAATAACTTATTATTCAATCGGACGAAAATAAAAATTAAAATGAAAAAAATATTAGTTACTGGAGGGGCTGGTTTCATCGGCTCCCACTTATGTGAGAGATTAGCTATGAATAAAGCTAATGATGTTTATTCATTAGATAACTATTCGACAGGAGTTGTAGATAATCATGTTTCAAATGTTACGTATATAACTGGAAGTACAGCGGATATTGGGGATTTAATACATTTTAAGCCTGATTATATATACCATTTGGGTGAGTACTCTAGAGTAGAACAAAGTTTCGAAGATATAGAAACAGTATGGCGTTCCAATAAAGATGGAATATTTGCAGTTTTACAATTCTGTCGTAGTTCCGGGGCAAAAATGATTTATGCTGGTTCTAGCACAAAATTTGGAGATGGCGGATTAGGGAGAGCTCAAAGTCCATATGCATGGACTAAAGCATCAAATACTGAATTGGTTGAAAATTTTGGACAATGGTTTGATGTGCCATATGCTATTACATATTTTTATAATGTTTATGGTGAAAGAGAAATATCAGTAGGGAAGTACGCTACATTAATTGCCCTATTTATAAACAAATACAAGAGTGGACAAAAGTTAACAGTAGTATCGCCTGGAACTCAAAAGCGAAATTTCACACATATTAGTGACATAATTGATGGGTTAATTCTGGTTGGTGAAAATGGATATGGTGATGAGTTTGGTATTGGGAGTTCTGAATCATATACGATAATCGAGATTGCTCAAATGTTCGGTACAGAAATAGAAATGTTACCAGAAAGAAAAGGGAATAGAATGACGGCAGATGTTGTTACATCAAAAACTGAAGCGCTTGGATGGTCAGCAAAGCGCACAGTAAAAGATTACATATCAACAATAATTAAAGAATGATGTTGATTATTTACTCTCTATCTGGATTAAAAATCATATTAATATATTGAAAATAATTTTTGGAAGTTGTCATAAATGAAAATACTAGTTACAGGTTCAGCTGGTTTTATTGGTTCAGCCTTAACTTTAAGGCTATTAGAACGTGGTGATGAAGTCATAGGTATTGATAATCACAATGACTATTATAGTCAAGAGTTAAAAGAAAATCGTCTATCCAGACATATAAATCACCCAAACTACACTCATATTCGAGGTGATTTAGCTGATCGATCTCTAATTGAAGAGTTATTCAAAACACATAAACCCAATAGAGCGGTAAACCTTGCAGCGCAGGCTGGAGTACGTTATTCATTGGAAAACCCGATGGCCTATATCGACTCAAATCTTGTTGGTTTTGGTCATATTCTTGAAGGTTGTCGACATAACAATGTTGAACATCTGGTTTACGCATCATCAAGTTCAGTATATGGCAGTAATACGAAAATGCCATTTTCAATTCATGACAATGTTAATCACCCTGTTAGTTTGTATGCTGCAACTAAAAAGGCTAATGAATTGATGGCTCATAGCTATAGTCATCTTTATCAATTACCAACAACGGGGTTACGTTTTTTTACTGTTTACGGTCCTTGGGATAGACCCGACATGGCGTTACAAAAATTTGCCAATGCCATCGTCAATGATGAATCAATCAAGCTGTTTAACTATGGCAACCATCGACGTGATTTCACCTACATTGATGATATTATTGAAGGTGTTATTCGTGTATTGGATAAACCAGCAAAATCCAATTTAGATTGGACCGGAGATGCTCCTGATTCAGGTACGAGCTATGCTCCATGGCGAATCTACAATATAGGGAATAACAATCCAGTCGAACTGAATGATTATATTGCTTCATTGGAGCTCGCATTAGGTAAGAAGGCAAAAAAAGAACTGTTACCGTTACAACCAGGAGATGTACCTGATACCTATGCTAATATTGACGATTTGGTCAGAGATTTTAATTACAAGCCTTCAACCAAACTTGAAGATGGTATGCAGAAGTTTGTTGACTGGTATAGTGAATATTATTCATAGAACATAAGAAAAATATTCAGTTTGTTTTACATGATATTCCTTTGTCTAAAATTTTAGTAATTGCAGATATAGCTATGAATAAAACTAACACTACTGATATGAGTGTTAGTGTTTTAGCTCTTAGGAAATCAGCAGCGTTTCATAAGAGTGTAAAGTTGTAATTCGTATAAAAAACAGTTTATTTATCGAGTATTTGTAATGCAAAAAAAATTAAGTTATTTATGATTGATATATTTAAAAAAGTTTGGCGATTATTACTTATTAAGGAAAAACGACAATTAATATTGCTTCTCTTTATGATGTTTATTGGTATGGGCTTGGAAACTTTAAGTGTGGGTTTGATACTACCTGTGATTGGTTTCTTAAGTGATGAAAGTGCTTTAACACAGTTCCCAGCTTTAAATTATTTACTTGAGTTCTTGGGTAAACAAAACACGGAAATACTTATTGTATGGGCTATGATATTACTATTATTGGTATATGTTATAAAAAATGTATTTCTTGCTATGTTAGCTTGGGTGCAAGTAAGTTTTATTTCTGAGGTTAAAGCGCGTTTATCACAGACCCTATTTAAACTCTATCTTGAGCAACCGTATACCTTTCATCTGAATAGAAATTCCGCACACCTTATTAGAAATGCTTTTTCGGAGATAGGAACAATAGTCGGTGCAGGGTTACAGCCTGCATTGTACTTAATCACGGAAGGCTTGGTATTGATTGGAATAACAATATTATTATTAAAAATAGAACCTTTTGGGATTCTGGTTATGGTGAGTATTTTAGGGTTAACTGGGTTAGTGTTTTATAAAGTAACCAGAGGTAAGCTACATAAGTGGGGCGAGAGCAAACACATTCATGAGGGAATGCGTATACAACATTTGCAAGAGGGGTTAGGTGGCGTTAAAGATATAAAGTTACTTGGAAGAGAAGATGAATTTCTTGAAAACTATGCACACCATAATTTTGGCAGCGCTAAAATACAGAGAAATCAATCAATGCTGCAACATATACCTAGGTTATCAATCGAAGTATTAGCTATTTGTAGTCTTATTATTTTGGTACTTATTATGCGGAGTAGAGGTGGGGAAATGGAAGATATTCTCCCGGTAACAGCTGTTTTTCTTGCTGCGGCATTTAGGCTCATGCCTTCCTTTAATCGTATTTTAACAGCGCTTCAACAGATAAAATATGGATTGTACGCGGTAGAATCATTGTATAACGAATTTAACTTACTTTCGAATAAAGCTTTGGTTGAACCGCAGGTCGCTAAGTTTAAATTTATTGATAATATTAGTTTTAATAATGTGACGTTTTCCTATCATGGTAATAATGAAAATGTATTGAACAATATCTCCTTCGCGATAAAAAAAGGGGATTCTGTAGGAATTGTTGGTGGTAGTGGAGCTGGTAAAAGTACTTTAGCTAACATACTTCTTGGTTTGATTAAGCCTAATACGGGTAATGTTTCAGTTGATAATAATGATATAAATTGTTTTTTACGGGACTGGCAAGATACATTAGGTTATGTTCCTCAGGATATTTATTTAACAGATGATTCTTTACGAAGAAATATTGCTTTTGGTTTATCTGAAGAACATATTGATAATAATGCGGTTAGTGAAGCTCTAAAGATGGCGCAATTAGAGGAATTTGTTACTACCCTCCCTAATGGTATAAATACGGTTATTGGTGAACGAGGTATACGTTTGAGTGGAGGGCAAAGACAAAGAATTGGCATTGCTCGTGCACTTTATAATGACCCCTCGGTGCTTGTGTTAGACGAGGCAACTAGCGCACTCGATTTGGAGACAGAAAAAGGTGTTATGGAATCTGTAGAGTTTTTACATGGCAATAAGACAATTATAATTATTGCCCACCGGTTAAGTACAGTAGAAAATTGTGACACTTTGGTGCGAATAGAAAAAGGCGAATTAAAGCAGATCGGAACATATAAAGAAGTTATAGGTATTTAGACATAAAAAAAAGAAATGATTTAAGGAATGCACTATGCAGTGTGTTCTCTTATTCTTGCAATTTAACGAGATTAAAAGTGTATTATGACTGATAGTAGTATAAACCGAGTTGACTCTCATATTGATTCTTATAAGAAAGAACTGATTCAAAAGATCAATGAGATTGATAACAGAGTAATGTATGAAATTATTACATTACTTGAGTCCGCAAGTGAAAATAGGAATGAAATATATATTATTGGAAACGGCGGAAGTGCGGCGACAGCTGCACATATGGTAAATGACTTTGGTGTTGGGCTGAGAATAAAAGGAAAATTAAATCTTAAGATTTGTTGTCTTACAGATAACATTCCGACTATAACGGCAACATCAAATGATATTAGTTATGATGATATTTTCCTTAGTCAGTTAAAGGGCGTAATTAAGTCGGGAGATATTTTACTTGCAATTTCTTGTAGTGGAAATTCACCAAATATAATTAAAGCAGCCCAATATGCTAAAACACAGAATGCTAAAATTGTAGCGTTAACAGGTTTTGATGGTGGGGAATTATATAATTTATCAGATATTCAATACCATATTGCAACGGACAAGGGTAAATACGGTATTGTTGAAGATATGCATCTTGTTTTTGATCATATTATATATGAATATTTTTTAAAAAAATAAGGAACAGATAATGACTGATAAATATAACATTGATTCACAAAAAATAGCATTTCATCCAAAACGTGTGGCTGAATGGCAAGATGCAAATTTTGAATGGGATAAAATTAAGAATATTTTTCCAATCTATGCCGAAATTGCTCCGGTTGGTGCATGTAATCACAGATGTACATTTTGTTCCGTAGATTATCTTGGTTACAAAACTGTTTCACAAGATAAGGATACTTTGCTTAAGCGAATAAAAGAAATGGGTGAGAATGGAGTCAAGAGTATTATGTTTGCTGGCGAAGGTGAACCAGCTTTATGGAAGCCTTTGCCTGATGTAATGGAAATTGTTAAGAAAGAATATAATATAGATCTTTCAATGACGACAAATATGATTCCATTTACTGAAAAAAATACGGAAAGTTTTGTTTCAAACAGTACGTGGATAAAAGCAAGTATCAATGCAGGAACTGAAGAAGGTTATGAAGCAATACATCAGACAAAAAAATCTGATTTTAATAAAGCTATTTTAAACATGGAGCGATGTGTCAATGTAAGGAATAAGCGTAAGTATGACTGTACGCTTGGCGCTCAAATGTTATTACTTCCTGAGAATAAAGATCAGGCAGTATCTTTAGCCAAGAAAATGAGAGATTCTGGTGCGGATTACCTTGTTATTAAACCATATACTCAAAGTTTATATGGGGTTTCTAAGAAATATGAAGGTCTTCGCTATGATGATATGATGTATTTGAAAAGTGAGCTTGATGCAATATCAACAGATAGTTTTGATGTCGTGTTTAGAGCAAATACCATGAATAAGTTAAATGAAAGTAAACAACCTTATTCTAAATGTTATTCTACGCCAATGTTTTGGACATATATAATGGCTGATGGTGCAGTCTATTCATGTGGCGCATATTTAGGTAATGAGAAATTTCATTTGGGCAATATTAATGAAAGTTCATTTTCGGAAATATGGCAGGGCGAAAAGAGAAAAGAAAACTTTCTACATGTTAAAGATGATTTAGATATTACAGAATGCAGAAGGAATTGCCGAATGGATGAAGTCAATAGATATTTGTGGGAGTTAAATAATCCAACAAGCCATGTGAATTTCATTTAAGTTAAGAGTTGATTATGGCAGATCGATATTTAGTCCTTGGGAGCAATTCGTTTTCCGGTGCATCATTTATAACAAATCTTTTGTTATCTGACAGTAATGTATTAGTTAAAGGTATTAGCCGATCTAATGAACCGAATGAGGCATTTCTACCTTATAAAAATATAAGTAATTATGAAAATAGATTTAATTTTTATCAGTTAGATTTAAATAATGATTTAAATAAGATTGTTGAAATCATTAAATCGTTTAAACCAAATTATATTATTAATTTTGCTGCCCAGGGGATGGTTGCGCAAAGTTGGGATAAGCCAACACATTGGTATAATACAAATGTTTTATCATTGCTCAAATTAATTGATTCTATCTATAAGTTTGATTTTATAGAGCGCTTTATTCAAGCCTCTACTCCTGAGGTCTATGGGCCATGTGATAACGTTAAAGAGTCGATGTGTTATCTTCCGTCTTCGCCTTATGCCGCATCTAAAGCAAGTGCTGATATGTTACTCTATGCGTATTTTTCAACGCATGGCTTTCCTGTCTGCTTTACTCGCGCATCTAATGTATATGGACCATACCAGCAACTTTATAGAATAATTCCTCGGGCTGTTTTTATCATCAAGCAAAATGAGAAAATACCGCTTCATGGTGGTGGCTCAGCAGTACGCTCATTTATTCATATAAATGATGTTGCATCGGCTACTATTAAAATAGCAAAAGATGGTGTGTCGGGTAATGTGTATCATTTGTCTGATACCGAAACGATTAAAATATGTGATTTAGTTACATTGGTTGCAGACAGAATGGGTAAGGATATAAGCGAACATAGCTATAATGTACCTGATAGAGTTGGTCAAGATAGTAAGTATTTAATGAATGCTGATAAGATAAAGGCTGAATTGAATTGGGAACCAAAAATTAGCTTAAAACAAGGTATCAGCGAAGTAATAGAATGGGTTGATAACAATCATGAAGCTTTGAAAGCAGTACCTCTTGATTATATACATAAGGAATAAGAGCTATGGGTAAAGAAATTGATTTAATGGTTAACTATCCTCAAACTAAACGAAATATTGAAGAGCGAGGTAACACCAAGACTGAAGAAGATCGTCGACTTGCTCGGCAGTTTGGCAAAGAATTTTTTGATGGTAGCCGCGACCATGGTTACGGTGGTTTTAGCTACAATTCACGTTTTTGGGAGCCTGTTATCCCAACTTTTCAAAAACACTGGGAGTTATCGAGTGACAGTTCAGTTCTGGATGCAGGATGTGCCAAAGGATTTATGATTTATGACATGCAACGCCTTATCCCGGGTATAAAAGTTGCTGGTATTGATGTTTCTGAATACGCTATTGAAAACGCTAAAGAAGAAGTAAAAGAATTTTGCAAAGTCGCTAACGTGATAGATTTACCTTTTGAAGATGATAGCTTTGATGTCACTATTTCCATTACAACGATGCATAATTTGGAAGGAGATGATTTGATTAAAGGACTTCAGGAAATTGAACGTGTATCACGAAAGGGTAGCTTTATTACTGTTGATGCTTATCGTGATGAAGCAGAAAAAGAACGTATGAATGCTTGGAATCTCACGGCTAAAACAGTTCTTCATGTTGATGAATGGCAAGAACTTTTTGCTGATGTTGGCTATACAGGAGACTATTATTGGTTTATGCCGTGATAGATTCAATTGAATTACTGTACCGGATGATGAGAATTCGTACTGTAGAAGAAAGCATTGCTGATAAATATTCACAGCAAAAAATGCGTTGTCCAACTCACCTTTCTATAGGACAAGAAGCACCGGCCGCCGCCGCTGGAATGTTGTTGAAAACAACTGATGTTGCTGTAAGTACACATCGAGGTCATGCGCATTATTTGGCTAAAGGTGGCGACCTTAAATCAATGATTGCTGAAATTTATGGTAAAGAAACAGGTTGTTCTCGAGGGCGTGGCGGATCTATGCACTTGATTGACTTATCGGTTGGTTTTCAGGGCACTACTGCAATTGTTGGAAATTCTATACCGATAGGTGTAGGCCTTGGTTTTGCGTGCCAACTAGATGGCAGTTCAAATATATCTTGTATTTTTGTCGGTGATGGTGCAATTGAAGAAGGTATTTTTTATGAGGCCGTTAATTTTGCGGCAGTAAAAAATTTACCAATACTTTTTATTTGTGAAAATAATCTTTACTCAGTTTATTCACCACTAGAAGTTAGACAACCTCTAGATCGTAAAATACATGAAATGGTTCATGCTATGGGAGTCGAATCCTGCTTTGTTGATGGGAATGATGCCATCGCATCATATCAAACAATTGATAGTGCAATTAAGTCGATACGGGCAGGGGACGGGCCACAATTCGTCGAGCTATCGACATACAGATGGAGAGAGCATTGTGGTCCGAATTATGATAATGATTTACCTTACCGTTGTGAGGAAGAATTTTCTAATTGGAAGCAGCGGGATCCGATTCAATTGTTGTTGAGTAAATTAATAAAAGATAAGACGCTATCAAATGAAACCTACAATGAAATGCAATTAAAAATTGACGATGAAGTCAATGAAGCATTTGCTTATGCTGAATCTTCACCATTCCCTGATAAATCTGAAGCCTACATTGATGAGTATTGGTTGAAATGATAATTAAATTTATTTTATTCATAAATAACGGATTAAAATAATGTTCTATTATGAAGCTATTAATGACGCATTGAAACAAGCAATGCAGATTGATAAAAAAGTACTTTGTTATGGTTTAGGTGTTGATGATCCAAAACATATATTTGAAACGACAAGTGATCTTCAAGAGCTGTTTGGAGAAAAGCGTGTGTTTGATATGCCAACATCTGAAAATGCAATGACAGGTGTCGCGATTGGTGTCGCATTGGGTGGTTATCGACCAGTAATGGTACATCAACGATTAGATTTTTTCTTATTAGCAATGGATCAGTTAGTTAATGCAGCAGCTAAATGGCATTATATGTTTGGTGGCCAGAACAATATTCCACTAGTTATTCGTCTTATAATAGGGCGAGGTTGGGGACAAGGACCAACTCATTCACAAGCCTTACACTCTTGGTTTGCCCATATTCCCGGACTCAAAGTGGTCATGCCCAGTACAGCCTCGGATGCAAAAGGTTTACTAATGTCCAGTATCTTTGATGGAAATCCGATACTATTTTTGGAACACCGCTGGCTGCATAATCAGAAAGAAGATGTTCCTGAGGGTGATTACAGAGTTCCAATTGGTAAAGGAAGACTGCTTCGTGAAGGTGATGATATTACAATTGTAGCGAACTCATATATGACAGTTGAAGCCATACATGCAGTCGACCACCTTAGATCACAAAATGTAACATGCGACTTAATAGACTTGCGAACAATTCGACCTTTAGATTGGGATATCATTGAAAAATCAGTTGAGAAAACAGGACGGCTTCTTGTTTTAGATATCGGTTCGTCATTTGGGTCAATTGCAGGTGAGATTATTTCAGGTATAACTGAACGGAAATTTAGTTTTCTAAAGGTTGCACCATCACGAGTTTGCCTTCCTGACCACGCAGTGCCAACTAGTCCAGCGTTGACTAAAGGGTTCTACCCAGAAGCAGTTGAAATAATTAAAGCTATAGAAAAACAATTAAATAAAAAATTAGAATGGGTATCTTTAAGCAAACAACAAACCTGGCCTCATGATGTTCCCGGCAGCTGGTTTCAAGGACCATTTTAGTGGTGGATTCCGCAGAGGGTGAAATTTTAATAGTTGGTGGTAATAGTTTTATAGGTAAAGCTTTATCTGATTACCTTATTAAAAAAAAATATCAAACAATTTCGACTTTTAAAGACTGCAAAAATAAATCAGCTAGTACATGTATTACAATTGATTTATCAAATCTAGATTTAAGCCAAATCCCAAGTAATATTCAAGTAGCTTATATTTGTGCCGGTATTACAAAAAAAAATGACTGTGAAAATAAGCCAGATTTTTCAAATTTAGTTAATGTAGTAAATACCGTGAAGCTTATTGAATATTTGATAAAACATAATATTCATGTTGTATTTTTATCGACAAATGAAGTTTTTTCAGGTGAAAAGCCATATGTAAAATATAATGGCGACTATGCTGCCTGTTCTTTATATGGAAAACAAAAGGCAGAAGTAGAAAGAAAGATTTTCGGTTATCAAAATATTTCAATTGTTAGGTTGACAAAAGTTTTTGATAAAAATAGCGCTTTACTGAGAGAATGGATTAATAGTTTAACTTCAGGAAAGTCAATACAAGCGTTTAATGATGTAAATATTTCACCTATTACTTTGTTATATACAATTAATATCTTAAGTAAAATAGGATTAAATAAAATGAGCGGAAAATTTCAGCTTTCAGGTGAAACAGATATAACCTATTTTGATTTTGCGAATTTATTGGCGACTAAATTGAACCTGTCTCTTGATTTAGTTGGAGGGGTAAGCTGTGCCAATATTATTGGTGAAGAAAATAAAAGAAATTATTCTTCACTGAATATGAATAAAGAAGTTGGTGAACTTAAAATAAAGCCTCAAAGTATAAAACAAGTAATTGATGAAATAATTGATGTATGAGAAAAATTATGAACTCTGAAAAACTTTCTAAACCTAAAGTTATTAAAGCTGCAGTATTAACAGAATTAGGTAAGCCTGTAGAGATTATTGAGAATATTAAACTACCAGAGCTTCAATACGGACAAGTGTTGGTTAGAGTTGATTATGCTGGTGTCTGTCATAGTCAATTAATGGAAGTAAGAGGTAAACGAGGAGATGATCCATGGTTACCGCATATGTTAGGTCATGAAGGCACCGGTCAAGTTGTCGATATTGGTGACGGAGTGAAAAAAGTTCAAGCTGGTGATGAAGTTGTGCTTGGATGGATTAAAGGTGAAGGGATAAATGCCGCGGGTGCAAAATATGAAACAGAAGATGGTGTATGTATAAATTCTGGTAGTGTAACAACTTTCAGCAATTATACGATAGTCTCTGAGAATCGGTTGGTTAAATTGCCTGAGGGAACTCCAAAAGATTTAGGCGTCCTCTATGGTTGCGCGTTACCTACAGGGGCAGGTATTATTTTTAACGAAGTGAAACCGACTAAAAAAAATACAATTGTTGTTTTTGGAATGGGTGGAATTGGAATTAGCGCATTAATTGCAGCAAGTTTATACAAACCTGAATTATTAATAGCAGTTGATATAGAAGAGAAAAAGATAGAGCTAGCAAAAGAATTAGGAGCAACACACACAGTTAATGCTAATACAAAAAATGTAATTGAAGAAGTTTTAAGTATTACTAATGGTGCAGGTGTAGACTATGCCATTGAAGCTGCAGGACATTCCTCTACAATTGAATTGGCTTTTGAAATGGTGAAGCGGGGTGGTGGGCGATGTATATTTGCATCTCATCCTCAATCAGGTGAAAAAATATGCATCGATCCATTTGAACTTATAGCAGGCAAATCTATTGAAGGAAGCTGGGGAGGAAGCTCAATCCCCGATCGTGATATACCGATATTAGGTAATTACTATAAAGATGGTAAATTGAAATTAAATAAATTATTAAGCCATACATATAGGTTAGATGATATTAATAATGCACTAGATGATTTGGAAAATCGTAAAATAGTTAGAGCTCTTATTAAAATTGAACACTGAATTAAACTATATAATGATTTTGGAAATTGATAATGCATAAAGATTCTATTGCTGTTATAAGTGAAATAAGGGATGAGTTACCTGATAGCAAGTCAATTACATTTATTTCGGGAGTTTTTAACATAATACATCCTGGACATTCCAGGTTGTTGAAATATGCATCAACTCAAGGTGATTATATTGTAGTTGGTGTGTTGGCCAATGAACTGGATAAGACCGCAATAATTTCAGGTCCTGACAGAATGCAAGCTTTAAAAGCTCTAGAATGGGTCGATAAGGTGTTCGTTCTTAATGATACACCTCAACATTTTGTTGAAGAATTAAAGCCTGATATTGTTGTTAAAGGTAACGAATTTAAAAATAAATTTAATGTCGAGCAAGATGTTGTTGATACCTATGGAGGTAAACTTCTTTTTAGTTCAGGGGATTCGAGCTTTTCATCATTAGATCTTATAAAAAAAGAAATAAGTGAAATAAATTTCTCAACAATCAAGAAATACGATGAATTTCTTAACCGTCATAAAATTACAAATGATGATTTAATTGAGACATTAAATAAGTTTAATCAGTTAAAAGTAATAGTAGTTGGTGATACGATTGTTGATGAGTATGTTAGTTGTGATGCAGTCGGTTTATCTCAAGAAGATCCGACTATAGTTGTTAGGCCTGTTGCTAGAGACATCTTTGTTGGAGGTGCCGGTATTGTATCAGGACATGCAAGATCAATGGGGGCAAATACAATTTATTTTTCTGTGGTTGGAGATGATGAAATAGGGAAAAATGCAATTTCATCTTTAAATGAATATGATATTAATGTCAGGGTTATTCATGATGCGGCAAGAATAACAACATACAAAAAACGATACAGATCAAGCGGTAAATCGTTGCTTAGAGTTAATGAGTATACGCAGCAATCAATAGATAAAAATATACAAGAGAAAATTTTCTGTGGAATAAGGGATGAAATATCTGATGCTGATCTTTTGATTTTCTCAGATTTTAATTATGGGGTTTTACCGCAAGAACTAGTCGATCGAGTAACAGCTCTAGCCTTGTCTAATAATGTAATGCTAATAGCAGATAGTCAGAGTTCTTCTCAATTAGGTGATATTTCTAGATTTAAAAATATGTCGTTAATAACACCGACTGAATATGAAGCCAGAATTTCAACAAAAGATACCAATAGCGGTTTAGTAAAGCTGGCTGAAAACTTGCGAAGTCTGACTCATACCCCTCATGTTGCAATAACTCTTGCAAGTGAAGGCGTGCTAATAAATACTATCGATAACACAAATAAAGACAATTGGATAACCGATAAATTACCCGCAATGAACATGTCTCCGAAAGATCCAGCTGGTGCTGGTGATGCATTAATGGTTGTATCAGCACTGGCATTAGCTTTAGATAGAACAATCTGGGAATCTGTATACCTAGGGTCAATGGCTGCGGCATGTCAAGTTGCACGGGTTGGTAATATCCCGTTAACTATTGATGAGTTATTGATGGAACTAAATACATTATAGAAATAGTTGAATAATATGCGAGCACTATTATTAGCGGCAGGAATGGGAACAAGACTGCGGCCAGTCACTGATCATGTTCCAAAATGTTTGGTGCCGATTAATGGAGTTCCTCTAATTGATTATTGGTTAGAACAACTTTTGAATGCCGGAATAGAACGAGTACTAGTGAATACCCATTATTTATCGGAACAAGTTAATCAGCATATTAAGAGTTCAATATATTCAAAATATATTGATACTGTCCATGAAAATTCACTTTTAAATACGGGTGGATCAATTCTAGTTAATAAAGAATACTTTCATAATGATTCTTTCATGGTAGTTCATGCGGACAACCTGTCATTTTGTGATTTTGAAGCTTTTATCGAATCTCATAAAAGAAAGGAAGCTGGAGTAGAAATAACGATGATGACATTTAAAACTGACAACCCAACGAGTTGTGGGGTGGTTGAATTAAATAAATCTGGACTGGTAACTAATTTTTATGAAAAGGTGGGTGAACCTCCAAGTGATTTAGCCAATGCTGCTGTTTATATCATGGATATCTCGGTAGTTGAGTTTATTGAAGAATTGCATAAAAAGGATGTTGATATCAGTATTGACGTGCTTCCAAAATATTTGGGTAAAATTGGTACGTTTTTTAATAATAATTATCATCGAGATATCGGAACAGTTGAATCGTATGCACTATCTCAAATTGAAATTAATAGAAGAAATAAATAGTGTACAAGAATATTAAGAAGTCAATCAAAGATATTTTATTGTATATTTTAAATTACAATGAATTTTTTTTTGTTTTAGGGCAAAAATTTATTGCCCTTGCCGGGCATTTAACATGGCCTAACGAGGTTTACGGACAACGTGCTGAGGACTATTTTATTTATAAATTATTAGCTGGAAATGAAAGTCTAGTTTATCTTGATATTGGCTCGTATCATCCTATAAGATATTCTAATACATATAAATTATATAAGAATGGCGCGAGTGGTTTCAATGTTGACATGTCTCATGCAACATTAAAGATATTTAACAACTTTCGTAAAAGAGATACAAATATTTGTGCGGCAATCAACTATGAAGATAATATACAAGGAGTAGGGTATTATTTAGAAGGTAATGGTTTGTCTCCACTAAATACTCTTGATTTAAAAACAGCTAAAGAACATTCTATAAAATATAGTAAAACGATAAAAAAAGAATATGTCGATATTCTTTCTCTTAAAACACTTTTTGAAAAATATAATATAGAACCATCAACTATAAATTTTTTAAATATAGATATAGAAGGCTTGGATCATGTGGTTCTTGAGCAATGGCCATTTAATATAAGTAAGCCAAAAGTAATTTGCGTAGAATTACATATGTTGAATATTAAAGATATATTAGAGTCTAAAGTACATTCAGTTCTGGATGCAAATGGGTATACTATGGCGTATTGGTTATCTCCAAGTATTATCTATGTGTATACAGAAATAAAGTAAATTCTATCTTAGTTCGATTGGATGTTCGTGTGGTTGATTTATTTAAAACTTCATTGGAATTTAATGATAGATATATCCTTATGTTTATTGGAAAGTTATGAGTAGGTTTAAGAGTAAGTTTGGTCGAGTGATTGATATTTTGTTATCCCCACCCCCAACGTTTGTAAAGTTAACTTACAATAATAGGATTAAGCTGTTAGCTAAACAATTTTTTTTATTTAAAAACCCTATAACCACCTTTATCCACTTGTTTCGTTTAATACTAATGAAATTTCTTGCTTATCTATTACTTCCTATCTCTATGGTATTAAAAAAGAGTGGGTATAGATTTGCCACAATGGATTTAAGCCAAATAGGAGCTCTCCTTTATTTGGATCTTTTTTTAAGAGAAAATGCTCTATATAAAAAAGTGCCTAGAAATAAAATGTTTCTGTTAGCATCAAAGTATACAGATGCTAATATTTACATATTAGATTTATATAACCAATACGCGCATTTTATACGAAATCCATTTCTTAAGTTTCTTTTGTCACCATTTTTTATGTCCCCGTTATTTAACGATAATTATTATAAATATGATTTGAATAATGGTCTTGAATATGAAAATCATAAAATTTGGAATGATTACTATGCTAAGTATAATAAGAATCTTATTTGTTTTCCTGAAGCTGACATTCGCAAAACCGAAGGGCAGTTGTTTGAATTTATACCAAAAAAAATGAAGTTTGTTTGTTTGCATGTACGTGATTCCGGATTTTATAATATTGAATCGCAGACGATTAGGAACGCTGATATTGATACTTATAAATGTGCTATCAAATTTCTTATAGAGAAAGGATATGCGGTTATTCGGCTCGGTGACAATAAAATGGTAAAAATAGATGGGCTGAAAGCAGATTGTGGTCCACTTTTGTTTGATTATGCGTTTTCTAGTATACGGTCTGAAATGATGGATGCATACCTTCTGTCTCACTGTGAATTTTACATTGGTGGAAGTTCTGGCCCTACAACTGCGGTGATGTGTTTTGGCACTAATAGTTGCAATGTGAATTGGTATAATGCATCGAATGCCCCTAGTTATATAGATGGTGACATCACAACATTTAAAAAGATTCGCTATAAAAAAGATGGTTCACTGGTTGCTTTTGATTGTTTATTTACTTCACCATACTCGGAAAATGCATCAATTACCTTATTGGATTCTTATGACCTATATGTAGAAGATAATACAGAGCAAGAAATTTTCGAAACTGTGAAAGAATATATTGAGAATTCAGGAAACTCTTCATCGAAGCTTCAAAATTTTGCTAAAAGTAAAATCCTCAAAATTAATCAATCGTATGGCGCAAAGGGTAATTTTTCAGAAACAATTTTAAAGCAGTATTTAATGCCAAACAAGGAAGTATAAGAGTTTATCTGCTTATTATTAATTGCAGGAATTTAATTTCTAAATCTAATTTAGTTGTTGGTGATTTGTCTGGGTGGATTGAAATTTTAAAAAACTGATTCTTGTTAACGCAAACTTACGTTGCATCTGCAAGCTAAAATAAAGTGAATTTGCAAGATAAATATCTAATGTGTTGTTGAGGGTACTTTTTATATGAAGCAAAAATATTCAGTTTGCATATCTAATTATAATATGGAAACAACTTTAGAAGAATCTTTAACTAGTATACTTGAGCAGTTAGATGATAGATTCGAAGTGTTTGTAGTCGATGATGGTTCAAGTGATAGAAGTGTCCATATTCTTGAGGACTTATCTTCTAAATACAAACAATTACGATATCATTGTCTTGATAGAGATCCTGAAAGAAGACTTGGTTTAACTAGAAATATAAGTATTGAAAAAGCAAACGGTGAGTATGTGCTGTTGCATGTTGATACGGATGATCTTTGGGAGCCCTTTATAATGGATGCGGTTGAGGTTTTCCATAAGCTGGAATCATGTGTTGGTAGAGACTTTTATCTTTCTGCACAACAATTGCATATTGGAAAAAGGAGTTTTTTGCTGAAACATGGTCCATTCAGGAATATTTATCATGCAGAGGATCGAGATATGTGGTTCCGCTTTGCTGCAAATAACGATATTTTATATTTGAAACATAAAGTTTTTCGAAAAAGAATGGTATTACCAAGAAAAGTACAACATTTAAAAACTGTTAATGTTGCTTGGAACCATATGCAATATGAACTCTGGTCATCTCCGCCTAAGAAAAGGCTTTCTTATATATATCAAGTGCTAAGTCAGGTCGTTCGTCCGATAAATGATTTTTCTGTACCGTTTAGACTTTTACGTGCAATTATGCTTCCTGGAGTAATTTTATTCACTAAGTCAGACATTACCCCAGTAAATATCACACCTTCTGAATATAAAAAGTATCGTGAAAAAAATTCAGGTACTTATTCGGAATTAATGAAAAGTTATGGAGGAGACCCTAGTTTATTATTTCTAAGTGAAAAAGCACAGAAGATATTTTCTTCAAATGGGAAGATTGTTTAATTCACTTTAGAATTTGATTTTTAATTTAATCAGTCTTTCTTATTTGGTGATATATTACAAATATGCATCAAATAATTAAGTCAATTAATTTAAGCAATATGAGAAAATCTAAGGTAACAATTAATTTTATAATACTTTTTAAGGGGTTTATATGAGTCTTGCTAGACTTGCAATGTGTGCAAATAAAATTAATAGAGCATATACGAACTACACTTTACTTGATGCTGGTTGTAGGACTATGGATTTAAAACCATTGCTGAAGGGGTGTGATACCTATAATGGTAGTGATTTAATACCAGGTGAAGGTGTTCTTCAGTGTAATCTTGAAGAGAGCTTGCCATTTAAAAATAATGAGTTTGATGTAGTAACGGCACTTGATGTAATTGAACATTTGGATAATCCTCATGGTGCATTACAAGAACTTTATCGCGTTGCGAAAAAGTCAGTGTTTGTTTCACTTCCTAATATGTATTACATACAATTTCGTTGGAATTTTTTACGTGGTCGCGGTATATCTGGAAAATACAGTTTTCCTCCGCAAGCTATATTAGATAGACATCGTTGGGTTCTGTCTTATAGTGAGGCTTTAGCTTTCATCCTTGAAAACTCAGATGGCCATATTGTTGAGCATGAAATGGTTTTACCTGTACGAGGGCGTACGAAACTAATTTCTGAACCGATAGAAAAATGGCTTGCACTAAAATGGCCTGATTTATTTTCTTATGGTGTATTATTTGAAATTAAACTAAATAAAAAATTATGAGTGATTTAGTTGTAGAACGAGAAAGTTTTTCACTAAAGCTACCCACGTATGAGCGATACCGTTATCTCAAAAAAAAGATTTGCGCGCTAAGTTTAACCCGTGCTCTTCAATATGAGGTTCTTGAATCTTATAACATGCAAGGTAGGGTTCTTGATTTTGGTGGAGGTGAAAAGGCGAGTTATAGGAGCAAGATAAAATGTTCTTCTTATGATTCCATTAATATCGATTCTAATATAGAGCCTACATGGATTGTAAATGTAGGTGATGTATTGCCAAGAACGTTAAGTGCTTATGATACTGTTCTTTCATTAAATACATTAGAACATGTTTTTGATGCTGAATTTACAATAAATGAATTGAGTCGTATTTTAAAACCTGGAGGAGAACTTTTACTTTCAGTTCCATTTCTTTATCCTATTCATGGTCATCCGGATGATTTTTTTCGTCCAACTCCAAGTTGGTTTCGATTTGCCTGCAAGAAAGCTGGTTTTAGTAAAGTAGAAGTTATTCCTTTATCGTGGGGGCCTTTTACGACAGGGATAATATGTTCAGGTTTACCGGGCCCCTTTAAAAAAATACGAAAATATACAGCTCTATTATTGGATCTGTTGTACTTTAAATTGCGGGAAAAACGCCATTCATCTATTACTTTGAATGAACAAATGGTGAAATATGCATCTGCGTTCTTCGTACGTGCAATAAAGTAATCAGTTAGTGGAATCGATTGCTCTATATTTTTATAGTTTAGCTAATGCCGGTGGCGCTGAACGTATGGTATGTCAGATAGCGAGAGCTCTGTTGGAGCGAGGATATTCTGTATACATTGTTAGTTGGGATAACTCTACAGCAAGCTCATATTATCCCCTGCATTCATCGATTAAATGGCTAAAGCTTGGATTTCATCCCACTCGTTTAGATAAAATACGTCGTACCAGAAAATTAATGCTAGCTTTAAAGCAAAATGATATTCGTTTGTTGATTGGTTTTGTCATGAGTGCTGATAAGACTGTTTACACTGCAGCTAAACTTGCAAATGTATCATTGGTAGTGGCTGAGCGGAATGCACCATCAATGTACTGGCTTAAATATAATTGGCTTCATCGCTGGGTTGTTTTTCTTTTGCTTCACCTCTCGAGTAGAATTACGGTACAGTTTTCCAACTTTATTAAAGATTACCCAAAAACATTACATAAGCGAATGGTGGTAATTCATAATCCTGTTATCTCGACTAGTTTGAATGCACTTCCACATTTACCAAATATCAATGGTCGCTATACAGTTCTAGCCGTAACGCGTCTTGATAAAGTTCAGAAGCGAATTAATATACTAGTAAAAGCTTTTGCTAAGATTTCAAAAAGAAATTTAGAATGGGATCTTCTTATAATAGGGGATGGGCCGGAAAAAACATCACTTCAAAACTTAATAAATGAATATGGCATTTCTGAACGAGTAAAGATTCAATCAAGTACTCCGGATATTTTTTCTGTCTACTCAAAAGTTCATTTATTTGCGATTCCATCACTATGGGAAGGGTTTCCTAATGCTTTGGCTGAGGCATTGAGTCATGGCGTACCTGCTATTGGTTTTCGAGATGCAGATGGCGTAGCCCAACTTATTGATGATAATACGACAGGGTGGTTAGTAGATGGTTTTGGGTCTGAAGAACTTTTTTCTGAGACTTTAGATATTGCTATGAATAGTCCTGATGAAAGAGCACATCGCGGTAAATTAGCTAGTGAAAATATGAGAGTGTATAGTTCTGAGGAACAATATGCTCGTTGGTCTAGTTTAGTTCAATCTGTTCTTGACGACAAATAGATGAGCAAACCATTAGTTACGATTGGGATTACCACATTTAATGCTGAAGAGACTGTAGCGATGGCAGTACAATCAGCTCTAAAGCAGAGCTGGGTTTCTTTAGAAATTATAATCGTAGATGATGCGTCATCTGATCGTACTCGAGAAATACTTTTTGAAATTAAAAGTCAACATTCTAACGTAAAAGTATTTATCAACGATAATAATGGAGGAGTTGCCATTGCTCGAAATAGAATTTTAGAAGAAGCCAATGGTGAATTTATAGTATTTTTTGATGATGATGATACTAGCGAAATAACTCGTATCGTTGAGCAGTATGATCGTATCGTGAATTATGAGAGAGAGTTTGCGAATGGAGCTCCAGTCATTTGTCATACTGCACGTAAACAAATTTATCCGAATGGTGAAGAACGCATTGAGCCCACAATGGGACAAATTGAAGGTCGATGTGCACCAGCTGGAAAATTTGTTTCAAGACGTATTTTATTAGGAATGCCTCTTGAAGACGGTTATGGTGCTTGTCCAACATGTAGCCAAATGGCTCGTCTCTCAACATATAATCTAATTGGCGGTTTTGATCCAATGCTTCGTCGGAGTGAAGATACAGACTTCAATATTCGATTAGCTGAAGTTGGTGGACATTTCGTTGGTATAGGTAAGCCGTTAGTTATCCAGGCTATGACAAAAACATCCGAAAAAAACTTGGCTGAAGAATATCGAAACTTGTTGTACATGATGGAAAAACATCGAGAGATAATGGATGAGTCTGGACAGTATGATTATTGCCGACAATGGGTAAGTGCGAAGCAGGCATTTTTTGAGGGTTCGAATTTTATCCTAGTTAAAAAGATGTTATGGCTTATATTATGGCACCCAATTTTAAGTTGGAGACGATTAGTACTTGCGTTACCAAATTTAGGTTTTAATCGAGCCCACAGAAAATTTCATAAGCAGTAATAGTTAAACTGAATATGAATAAAAAAGGTATATCAAAGAGGTTCTTTAATTTTGAAATGGGCATTTAAAATTGGTCTAAAATTAATTTTTGCTAGACTTCCCATGCCCTATATATTTTGGAAGTCAATTGGGCTATTTCGTCACGGTTGTATGGATACAACAAGTTATCCAATCAAAATTTTTAAAATGCATGTGGAGCGTGCATACCCACAAGGTCTTCCTAGGCAATCGGTTATACTTGAACTTGGTCCTGGAGATAGTCTAGCTTCTGCAATCATCGCATATGCTTATGATGTTAAATGTATATATTTAGTTGATGTTGGTTGCTATGCAAGCAAGAAGATAAAATTTTATCAATCGCTTTCTACAGAGCTTGCACGGCTAGGAATGAATGCTCCTGATCTAAGAAAAGTAACTTCGATTGAGTCTATCCTGAAAGCTTGTAATGCTAAATATTTGACAAATGGAATTGATGGTCTTAAAGAAATTCCAAGCGGAAGTCTGGAATTAGTGTGGTCTCACTCTGTACTTGAGCATATACGTAAACATGAATTTGCACCAACATTGAATGAATTGAAACGTATTTTAAAACCGGGAGCATACTCTTCTCATAATATTGATTTTCAAGATCACCTGGATGGTGAATTAAATAATTTACGGTTTTCAGAAAAAGTTTGGGAGTCTGAATTTTTTACTAAATCTGGATTTTATACCAATCGAATTCCAGCATTAAAGATGCATAGTATGTTTAGAGAGGTTGGTTTTGATGTCATAAAGGAAGAATTTGGGCCGTGGCCTTCACTTCCAACCCCACGTTCTGCTATGAATGATGGATTTGATTGTTTTAGTGATGAAGAATTAATTAATCGAACCTCTCATGTTTTACTAAAATCATAACTGAGAGTAATTTAAGTTGGTTAGCAAAGTTTATATATGAAGTATGTCAATTAAATCGCTAAATGCTGAGTTTGAGCCCAAAATTACTATTGGTATAACTTGTTTCAATGCAGAAAAAACAATTGAGCGAGCAATATTTTCGGCTTTATCTCAGGATTTTTCTAATATTGAAGTGCTTGTTGTTGATGATGCTTCAGTTGATACGTCATGGGATATAATTAGTAATATTAATGATAGCGATTCCAGAGTTAAATCTTTACGCCATACTATAAATGGTGGCCCAGCTGTATCACGTAACTCAATATTGAGTGCAGCTACGGGAGATATCATAACTTTCTTTGATGATGATGATGAAAGTCTACCCGAACGACTTCGCGTACAATATGAAAAATTATGTAACTATGAGAAAGAACTTAGAGTAGAACTTATAGCGTGTTATGCCTCGGGGATACGTCGTTATCCAAACGGTTATGAATTGGATATGCCGGCTATTGGATCTCAACCAAAAGTTCCAAAGGGTCAATTGGTTGCTGATTATCTTTTATATAATAGTCGCAAAAAAAATGTATTTTATGGCGCAGGTACACCAACTTGTGCATTAATGGCTCGTGCTTCGACATTTCGGGCAGTAGGTGGTTTTGATACTAAGTTACGACGAGTTGAAGATGTAGATTTTGCGATCAGATTAGCTATGTTAGAGGGACATTTTATTGGGTGTCCGCAATCCCTTTTTATACAGCATGCAACGGTCGCTTCTGATAAGAGTCCAAGTATGAATTTGGAGGCAGAGTTACAGTTAATAGAAAAACATTCAGATTATTTAAAAACCAAAAGTCGCTACAGTTATGCTCAAGATTGGTTTAGAATTCGTTTTTATCATTTTGATAATCAACGTACTAAATTTTTTTTATCGTTAATTATATTCTTATTTCAACATCCAATAAGTGGTGTGTCTCATTTGATGCGTACAATACCTGCTCGATGGATTCACGAGGCTAAGATGAAGTCTCAGAAGAGTGAATCATAATAGTGTTGTTTAAATAGAGTTAATGATTTATCTATTGCGTGAAATAAAATTCGTTCAATCTCTCATACAGTTACTAGAATTTGGAATGGATACTATATTTAGTATTCCTAATATTCTTATGATAATTGATGGTACTAAAGTATGACTAACGCTGTTGTTTTAGGAACAATTTCACTTAACAAAATGGCCGGAGGGCTGGAAAAAAACATTGTCCTTTTAGCTAATCATCTTGTACAAAAAGGCATAGATGTTAATTTAATTAGTTTTGATTTTCCTGATGCTGATGCATTTTATGAAATAGATCCACGTGTAAAATGGTACAAAGTTGGTAATTCTCGTCCACATGCTCCAATTAGTTTTTGGAAGCGACTTGCTTTAATTCGACAGATGCGAATTATTCTTCATAAACTTCAATCGCCAATTATTATTTGTTTCCATCACGGGATTTTATTTAGATTTCTTTTAGCTTCTTTTTTATTACCGAGACGAATTGTTTGCTCTGAACGTAATTCTTTATCTTTATATGAGTACATACGCCAGTCGAAGTGGACCCTAAATTTTTTCATGCTCTCTTTTGTTGATAAAATTACCGTACAGTTTCCTAGTTATGTTAACGAATACCCATTTTGGTTAAGAAACAGAATTAGAGTTATTTCAAACCCTGTCTTTCCAACTCGGAATTATGCGAAACCATATATATCAAATGACAATGCTCGCTTCGTATTGCTTTCTGTAGGTAGACTTTGTACACAAAAAAACCAAGCTGAATTAATTGAGGCTTTTGCAAGTGTATGCGATAAGCACCTAAGTTGGGATTTATATATAGTAGGAGATGGCGTATGGCATAATGCTTTGCAAAATGTAATAGATAAATATTCTCTCCAAGAACGTATTTTTCTTGTCGGGAAAAGCAATGATGTGCCTTCATGGTATATTCGGTCGCACTTATTTTGTATGCCTTCTCAATGGGAAGGATTTCCAAATGCATTAGCTGAAGCAATGGCACATGGTTTGCCGTGTGTGGGCTTTTCATCTTGTGCTGGTGTGCGAGATTTGATTGAAGATGGTGTAACTGGCTTACTTCCTGCTCCTGGTCTGTTGTCAAAATCTCTTGATACATTAATGGGCTCTGAAAAGTTGCGTAAAGACATGGGTATGGCTGCGGTAGTAGCAATGGAACAATATTTACCTTCAAGTTCTTTTGATAGTTGGGATAAAGTTTTGTGCGAGATATCTAAGTAGATATGAAAATCTTTTTCGCAATTAAAAAACTTAGCTCTATGGGGGGAGCTGAACGCGTTCTTTGTACCATATGCTCTGAATTGGTTTCACGAGGGCACGACATAACAATCGTTTCTTTTGACCAAAAGGGTACTCAACCTTTTTATCCTTTAGATGGCAGAGTTAAGCGAATTGATTTGGGTATTGGTGATTCAACAAATAATACGCACTTATATAGTCGTCTTAAAGCATTGAGACGCACAGTCAAGCAGGAGCAGCCAGAAATTGTCATTGGTTTCATGCTTTCGATGATTGTGCCTCTAGCTTTTGCTCTGGTTGGGACAGGAATTCCTGTGCTTGCAAGCGAACATATTGTGGCAGAGCATTATCGAAAACGACCTTTACAATATGCTTTACTAAAAATGGCTTCACTTTATTTGTCAAAGATAACAGTGTTATCGGAACAAATCAGGAAAGGCTATCCTGAGTCGCTACGTAAAAAGATGGTTGTAATGCCTAATCCTGTAGTGACTGCGAGCGGTAAAGCTCAACTTGATGTTATCAAACCACGTTATGTTTTATTAAATATTGGCCGCCTCGAGTTACAAAAAGATCACTCGACACTCATTCGATCTTTTGGGCGTATTTCAAATATTTATCCTGACTGGGAATTAAAAATTTTTGGTGAGGGTTCGTTACGTTCTGAACTTGAAAATTTAATAAAAAGCATGGGGCTTGAGAATCGTGTGCATATGCCTGGTATTACATCACAGATTGAAAATGAATATTGTAATGCTGATATTTTTGTTATCTCCTCACACTATGAAGGCTTCGGTCTCGTTACAGCAGAAGCGATGTCATATGGCCTGCCTGTTATTGGTTTTGAAGACTGCCCAGGGACAAATGAGTTAATTCAAGACGGTTATACAGGTATACTTGCAACTGGCAGCTCTGATAGGGTTAAAGCATTAACTTGTGAATTAGAGAAGGTATTGTCAGATCCAGCACTGCGAATGAAGTTAGGTGATGCAGCTAAGGCCGCCATTGGAAGTAAATTTTCTATTAAATATGTGGGAGATTTATGGGAAGAATTATTGGGTAATATCAACTCTAAATAATAATTCGTCTAATTTATTGCAAAAACAGCATGTTAAAAAGGATATTTGTTGTTAGTTTTTGATTTCTGTTGGGAAAAGGGACTAGCAAAGTGAGTCTCTGTATGACGCAACTATACTGGCAATTATAAATCACTTAGAAATTATCTGAGACACTTTAGAAATCTATACTATGTTTAAAATGTATATTGTTATACCAAATTTTTGGAATAGAACTATCTATGACTAATGTAAAAAATGAAATTAAAAATGAATCTGTTCAAAATGACATATCTAAAAATGTTGATTATGATGTAATAAAAGATTTTGGTAGTGAGTGGGAGTTATATGATCAAAGTACATTGAGTGATGCAGAGCGAAAGCAGCATTTTGATGCTTATTTTTCTGTATTCCCTTGGGATGAATTATCACCTGATGCGGTTGGTTTTGATGCGGGTTGTGGTACTGGCCGCTGGGCGTATTTAGTTGCACCAAAAGTTCACTATTTGCATTGTGTTGATCCTTCCAAAGCCCTGAATATTGCCAAAAAGAATCTTCAATCATTTTCAAATTGTAGTTTTCACAATGCGACAGTTGATCATATGCCTTTCCCTGATGAATCAATGGATTTTGGCTATTCCTTAGGTGTTCTACATCATATACCTGATACAAGGCAGGCTATGATCGATTGCGTAAAAAAATTAAAGAAAGGTTCACCATTTTTACTTTATCTGTATTATGCTTTTGATAATCAACCTGTTTGGTTTAAGTTTGTTTGGAAATGTAGTGATATTATGAGACGAATCATTTCTCATATGCCTAAATCTATTAAGCTTTTTCTTACTCAAGTCATTGCTTTGGTGATTTATTACCCTATGGGTCGAACTGCAAAAATTTTAGAGAACATTGGTTTTAACGTTCATAGTTGGCCATTAAGTGTTTATCGTAATCGTTCTTTTTATTCGATGAGAACGGATACCCTTGACCGTTTTGGTACAAAGCTTGAAAATCGTTTCACAAAAATAGAACTGAAAAGCATGATGGAAGAGGCTGGATTAGAACGTATAAAATTTAGTGATAAAGCACCATTTTGGTGTGTTGTAGGGTATAAACGTTAACTGTATTTAATCTTCTATATAAAATATTGCAATGTTTTTTTATAACTAGCTGAAAATAAATCTAATATTATGATTGGGTTATGCGGTATAGATGTTGCTAGAAGAAAATTTTCTGGTCAACATATGGGGACGATTTTTAGATGTATTTAGTGATAAATAGTAGAATGCCTGTTGTATTGTATAGAATGGATGTTTAATTAATGTGTGGTATTGCCGGGTTTTTATCTACAAAATTTCCTTCTGGATCAGATATGGAACAAGTTGTCCGCTCTATGGCAGGTCAATTGAAACATCGCGGTCCTGATGATGGTGGAGCTTGGTTAGATTCATCTGCAGGACTTGCTCTTGCACATCGTCGCCTATCGATTCTGGATATTTCAAATGCTGGTCATCAGCCTATGGAATCTCCCTGTGGTCGCTATGTCTTAATTTTTAATGGTGAAATATATAACCATATCGATCTAAGATTGGAACTCGCAAAGGCGGGCATAAATTCAAATTGGCGAGGCCATTCAGATACTGAAACTTTGCTGCTTGCTATTAGCAACTGGGGTTTGGAACAGACACTTCAGAAATCAATAGGAATGTTTGCTATTGCTTTGTGGGATCGAGCAGAGAAATCTTTATGTTTAGCTCGTGACCGTATGGGAGAAAAGCCGCTCTATTATGGTTTAGATGGTTCAACTTTATTATTTGCATCTGAACTTAAGGGAGTGCGAGTTTTTCCTGGTTTTAAAAATGAAATAAACCGTCAGGCAATAGCGCTGCAATTACGCTACAGTTCAATTCCAGCACCATTTTCTATTTATCAGGAAATTTTCAAGTTGCTACCTGGTACGATATTAAAAGTAACACAATTTGATATTGTTAAAGGTAACTTGCCTTTACCGCAACCTTATTGGTCGCTGAGAGAAATAGCAGACAAAGGACAACAGAATTTATTTACCGGTTCTGATAAAGAGGCAATTGATCAGCTCGAGCATTTATTATTGCAATCAGTAAATAGTCAAATGATTTCTGATGTCCCCTTAGGAGCCTTTTTATCAGGTGGCATTGATTCATCTACAATTGTGGCTCTTATGCAAGCTCAGTCTGAGCGTCCAGTAAAAACATTTACGATTGGCTTCAATGAAAAAGGCTACAATGAAGCAGAGCATGCCAAGCTTGTTGCAAAACATTTAGGTACTGATCATACAGAATTATATGTTTCATCAAGTGAAGCAATGAATGTTATTCCTCAATTACCAACATTATATGATGAACCTTTTTCTGATTCTTCACAGATTCCGACTTTTCTTATTTCACATATGACACGTCAGCATGTAACAGTCTCATTATCTGGTGATGGGGGAGATGAATTATTTGGTGGATATAATCGTTATCTATGGGTAAATAAAATATGGAATAAAGTTGGCTGGATTCCAAAGCCAATTCGTAAGTTGCTAGCTAGTGGGATTTCCTCTGTTACGCCAGAAAGCTGGGAGATGATGTTACGCCATTTACCCCGATCTTTACGAGTTTCTCAGCCAGGAGATAAAGCTCATAAATTAGCGAGTATTCTCTCGGCTAGCAATCGAGATATATTGTATCAAAGATTGATTTCACATTGGGATAGCACATCGAATGTAGTTATTGGTGCAGATGAGCGTACAACAACCCTCGCAGATCAAAGTTTGTATCCGGAATTTGAGGATTTTGAACACCTTATGATGTATTTGGATTCCATGAACTATTTACCAGATGATATATTGGCAAAGGTGGATAGAGCCGCAATGGGAGTGTCATTAGAAACACGTGTTCCCTTTTTAGATCACCGGTTAGTCGAATTTGCATGGAGTCTACCTCTCTCGATGAAGATTAGAGAAAATCAAGGTAAGTGGTTGTTGCGGCAAGTGTTATATAAATATGTGCCTAAAGAATTAATTGAACGTCCTAAGATGGGATTTAGTGTACCAATTGATCAATGGTTACGTGGTCCATTACGAGAATGGGCAGAGGAATTGCTGGAGCCCTCACGTATACGTCAAGAGGGCTACTTTAACTATGAGCCAATTCGAAAAAAATGGCTGGAACACCTCTCTGGTAAACAAAATTGGCAATACTACCTCTGGGATGTATTGATGTTTCAAGCTTGGTTATCGGCTAATTGAATATAAAGAACTTTTTATATGACAGAATTCAAGACTAACTAATTTAATCGCAGTTAATAATACTACTAATTCTAGTTGGCGTGAGCGACTTCCTTTAGTTTCAGATTGTTACCATTTATAATACTATTTTGGAAATGTAGAAGTTAAATAGGAATCGAGGACTACTAGTGAAAAACATTAGAATTATCCATGCTGAAGTAGGTTATATTAGTAATTATGATAATATATCAGTGTCTTTGAAAAGACTTCGGTGATGAGTAAACGAAAAAAAATTATTTTCTTTGTAACAGAAGATTGGTATTTTTTCTCACATCGTTTGCCTTTAGCTGTAGCTGCTAAGGAGGCAGGATATGATGTTAGTGTGATCACTCGTGTGAAAAAGCTTGGTGATGAAATTAAAAAGTCAGGTATAAAGGTAATACCTTTAACGTTATCTCGAAGAGGTAAGAATGTTTTTAAAGAGCTAAATGTGTTATGGCAATTAATAAAAATTTATAAAAATGAGAAGCCTGATATTGTTCATCACGTAGCATTAAAGCCTGTACTATATGGTAGCGCTATAGCACATCTTTTAAAAGTTCCATATGTGGTAAATGCACTGCCTGGATTAGGTATCCTTTTTAGTTCACTAGATTATAAATACAAATTTATACGACCATTAGTATTATTTTTAATACGCGTATTTGGCAATAGAAAAAACTGTCGTATGATTTTGCAAAACCCTGATGATGTTGAATTAATTCGACGGAAAGCTATGGCGGATAGTCGTATTTGTTTAATTCGTGGTTCAGGTGTTGATACTAATAAATATCAAATGAAAAAAGAGGTGTCAGGAGATATCATGGTTATTTTGGCCTCACGTTTGTTATGGGAAAAAGGAGTTGGCGAATTTGTAAGTGCAGCTAAACAGATTAATAAAAAAAACATTGCAGTTCGATTTGTTCTGGTTGGCCGAAGTGATTATCACAATCCATCATCAATTCCTGAGAAACAACTCAAAGAATGGCATGAACAAGGAATTGTTGAATGGTGGGGACTCAGATCCAAAATGGAAAATATTTTCACTCAGTCACATATTGTATGTCTTCCTACGATGTATCGCGAAGGTGTACCAAAAGTTCTTATTGAAGCAGCATCATGTGGCAAACCAATAATAACGACTGATTCTCCAGGATGTCGTGAAATTGTACAGGATGGTATTAATGGTATTCTTGTGCCGACTAAAGATTCAAAAGCACTCGAAAAAGCTATTCTTAAGTTAGTTAAATCTCCAAATTTAAGAGAAACTATGGGGAAGAAAGGGCGTGATTTAGTTTTACGTGAGTTTTCATTAGAAATAGTAAATAAAGAAACATTATCTGTTTACGCTAATTTTTATAACTAAAATAAACTGACGAACATTAATTTTAATTTACGATGGATAAAGATGGAAAATAAAATTGCTATCATTGGGCTTGGTTACGTAGGGCTACCCCTAGCTGTTGAATTTGGAAAAAAATTCGAAACAATCGGTTTTGATACCAATGAACGGCGTATTGAAGAGCTCAAACAAGGCAAAGATCAAACCCTAGAGCTTGAAATGGAAGAGCTTAAGCAAGCAACGATGCTTAGTTATACTACCGTTCTAGATGAGATACGCGATTGCAATGTTTATATCGTCACTGTTCCCACGCCTATTGATAAATATAATCGTCCAGATCTTACTCCTCTGATTAAGGCTAGTGAAGCTGTTGGGAAAATAATTAGTGTTGGTGATATCGTAATCTATGAATCTACTGTTTATCCTGGCGCAACAGAAGAAGTTTGTGTGCCAATATTGGAACAACAATCGGGTTTAAAATTTAATAGAGATTTCTACTGTGGCTACAGCCCGGAAAGAATTAATCCTGGCGATAAAGAGCACAGAGTTACTTCTATAAAGAAGGTAACGTCAGGATCAACACCAGAGATTACTGATAAAGTAGATGCTTTATATAACAGTATTATTACTGCAGGGACACATAAAGCCAGTAGTATTAAGGTTGCAGAAGCTGCAAAAGTTATTGAGAACACGCAACGTGATATTAATATTGCGCTAATTAATGAATTGGCTCTTATCTTTAATAAACTCAATATTGATACCGAAGAAGTACTTAAAGCTGCAGGTAGCAAATGGAATTTCCTGCCATTCCGCCCAGGACTTGTTGGTGGACATTGTATTGGTGTCGATCCTTATTATTTAACTCATAAGGCCATTGAAGTTGGCTACCATCCGGAAATTATCCTGGCCGGACGACGTCTGAATGACCGCATGGGAAGTTATGTGGCAGAAGAGGTAATAGCCTTGATGAATGAAATAAATATAAATATAGTTAATGCGAATATTTTAATTATGGGATTAACTTTTAAAGAAAATTGTCCTGATATTCGTAATACTCGTGTTGTTGATCTTGTGCATAAATTTAATAGTTTTGATTGTAATGTTGATGTTTACGATCCTTGGGTAGATAAAAAAGAAGCAAAGCACGAGTATGATATAACGCCTATTGATGAACCAATAGAAGGGAAATATGATGCTATTATCCTGGCTGTTGCACACGATAAATTTAAAGATATGGGAGAAAAAATGCTAAGACAGATGGGCAAAGATAAGCATGTTTTGTATGACATAAAGTATCTTCTAAAGGAACATGAGGTTGATGGAAGACTATGATGTCACAATATGATAAAACTCAGACTTATTTGAAAGAAAATCAACATACCTGGCTTATTACAGGTGTGGCTGGTTTTATTGGCTCGAACCTTTTAGAAAAGCTCTTGATTCTTAATCAAAAAGTCATTGGTTTAGATAATTTTGAAACTGGATATCAACGCAATATAGATCAGGCTTTAGAGGACGCGGCTAGACAACTTAAATCAGAGTGTTCAGAATTACCGGAAGATAGATTTACCTTTGTTGAAGGTGATATCCGGGATCCAGTGTTCTGTCAGAAAATGTGCGAAAAGGTCGACTATGTTTTGCATCAGGCGGCACTAGGTTCAGTACCAAGATCAATTGTAGATCCTATTAGTACCAATAAAGCTAATATTGATGGATTTCTAAATATGTTGGTAGCTGCAAAAGATAAAAAAGTTAAACGTTTTGTTTATGCTGCATCAAGCTCGACTTATGGTGATCATCCGGATTTACCAAAGGTAGAAGACAAAATCGGAAATCCACTTAGTCCATATGCAGTTACAAAAGTTGTTAATGAACTTTATGCAGGTGTTTTTGCTAAAACTTATGGTTTTAAGGTTATTGGTTTACGCTATTTTAATATCTTCGGTAAAAGACAAGATCCAAACGGCGCCTACGCTGCAGTTATTCCAAAGTGGGTGTCTAGTATTATAAATGGAGAAGAAGTATTTATAAATGGCGATGGTGAAACCAGTCGAGACTTTTGTTATATCGATAACACTATACAAATGAATATACTTGCTGCTATGGAAGAAGCGGGTGAGGCGACAGATCAAGTTTATAATGTGGCTCTTAATGATAATGTAAGTCTAAATCAACTCTACTTTATGATAGAGGAAAGATTGATTGATAGAGTCGAAGGATTAACTAAAAGAAAACCAACATATAGAGATTTCCGTGCAGGAGATGTGCGACACTCACAAGCTGATATTAGTAAAGCACAACGACTTCTGGGGTATCAACCAAGTCACAAAATAGATAAAGGACTTGATGTGGCTATGGATTGGTATGTTGAAAATATTTCGTAGGCGTGAACATATCACGAAAAGTTATTTATATTATAAGTCGGGTAATAGTTAAAAGCTCTTATTCAGGCATATTCATTTTATCTCGTAAAAAATATTGGGTTTTAATATGAAAGCAGTTATTTTAGCCGGTGGGTTAGGTACACGTATAAGAGAAGAAACCGATTTAAAGCCAAAACCAATGGTTGAAATCGGCGGCAAACCTATTCTTTGGCATATTATGAAAATGTATTCTGCTCACGGAGTACATGAATTTATTATATGTTGTGGTTATAAGGGTTATATCATCAAAGAATATTTTGCAAATTATTTTTTACATCAATCAGATGTGACATTTGATATGTCTAAAAATACTATGGAAGTGCATCATGAAAGAGCTGAGCCATGGAAAGTCACATTAGTTGACACAGGTGAAGATTCAATGACGGGTGGGAGACTTAAAAGGGTTTCTAAATATATCGAAAATGATGAAGCATTCTTTTTTACTTATGGCGATGGCGTTAGTGATACAAATATTACAGAAACTTTAAAGTTTCATCGTTCACACAATAAACTTGCAACATTAACAGCAACCTATCCCCCTGGTCGTTTTGGTGCTTTAGATATTCATGATGGACAAATTAAACAGTTTAGCGAAAAACCAAAAGGTGATGGTGCACTAATAAATGGTGGCTTTTTTGTATTATCTCCTAAAGTACTCGATTTACTTGAAGATGATTCGACAGTATGGGAACAAGAACCACTAAATAAACTAGTGGGAAGTGGTGAATTAATGGCATACGAGCACCATGGATTTTGGCAGCCAATGGATACCTTACGTGATAAGCATTATTTGGAAGAATTGTGGTCTAAGAAAAAAGCACCATGGAAGGTGTGGTAGTGTCTCAGCAGTTCTGGAAAGAAAAAACAGTTCTTATTACTGGTCATACCGGCTTTAAAGGCAGCTGGTTATCTCTTTGGTTACAGAAATCTGGAGCTAAAGTAATAGGCGTCTCACTTGATCCACCTACAAAACCTTCTTTATATGAGCAAGCGCGTATTGCTGAAGATATGGTTAGCCTCCGCACTGATATCCGAGATTTAAATAAAATCAAGGAAATATTTAACGAATATAAACCAGACATCGTTTTTCATTTAGCAGCACAACCGCTTGTGCGATATTCCTATCGTGAACCAGTAGAAACATACCAAACTAATGTTATGGGTACGCTAAATATACTTGAAGCAATTCGCAGTATTGATTCTGTGCGTGCAGCGGTAATAATTACCACGGATAAATGTTATGAGAACAAAGAGTGGGAGTGGGGTTACCGTGAAAATGAAGCAATGGGTGGACATGACCCATATAGTAGTAGTAAAGGTTGTGCCGAACTTTTAGTTGCTTCGTATCGTGAATCATATTTTCCAGTTTATTCTTATAGTGAACATAAAACGGCTATTGCATCTGTACGTGCAGGAAATGTTATTGGAGGTGGTGATTGGGCCGACGATAGACTAATTCCTGATATTATACGTGCAGTTCAATTAAATAATACTGTGCATATTCGCAATCCAAATTCAATTCGTCCATGGCAGCACGTTTTGGAGCCTCTTGATGGTTATATTGAACTTGCAGAGAAATTATTTAATTCAGCAGGCAAGTATGCTGAAGCTTGGAATTTTGGTCCAAAAGAAGAAGATGCTCGTCCAGTTCAGTGGATAGTCGAAGCAATGACAAGAGCATGGGGTAATAATGCTAATTGGATTGTTGATGATGGAGAGCATCCACATGAAGCGAATTATCTTAAGCTCGATTGCTCTAAAGCACATACACAATTAGACTGGTGGCCAAAATGGTCGTTGGAAAAAACACTTGGAAAGATAATAGATTGGCATCAAGCTGAGCTAAATGGTTCAGATATGAAATTATATACATTACAGCAAATAGAAATTTATATAAAAGATAAAGAGAATAATAATGGCACAAGATAAATTAAGAGAAGAAATTCTGACGTTGGTCACAAAGTATGCGGATGAAGCCTGTAAGCCAAAAGAATTTAAGGCGGGCGAATCTGTTGTTCCTCCATCAGGTAAAGTGATTTCTGCTGAAGAATTAAGGAATATGGTAGACGCATCACTTGATGGTTGGCTAACCACTGGCAGATATAATGAGTTATTTGAGAAACGATTAGCAGATTTTATAGGTGTAAAACATGCGCTGACTACAAACTCAGGTTCTTCTGCAGACTTGCTCGCTTTTGCAACACTGACTTCATCCAAATTGGGTGAAAGAGCACTAAAACCAGGCGATGAAGTCATTACTGTTGCGGCAGGTTTTCCAACAACAGTGAACCCAATGCTTCTTTATGGCATGGTGCCTGTTTTTGTTGATGTAGATATACCAACTTATAATATTGATCCTTCTCTGATTGAAGATGCAATAAGTGATAAGACTAAAGCGATAATGATTGCTCATACACTCGGTAACCCGTTTAATTTAAATGAAGTTATTCGGATAGCAAAAAAATATAACCTATGGGTTATTGAAGATTGTTGTGATGCGTTAGGAACAAAATATAATGGGCAAATGGTTGGTACGTTTGGTGATATCAGTACTGTCAGTTTCTATCCCGCACACCATATTACAATGGGTGAGGGAGGAGCCGTTTTTACTAACAATAGTAAATTGCGTAAAATCATAGAATCAATTCGTGATTGGGGGCGAGACTGTTATTGTGAACCAGGTAAAGATAATACCTGTAAGAAAAGATTTGGATGGCAGCTAGGTAGTTTGCCTGAAGGTTATGATCATAAATATACTTATTCTCACCTCGGCTATAACTTGAAAATTACAGATATGCAGGCCGCATGTGGGCTTGCTCAAATGGATAAATTGCCAGAATTTATTGAGAAAAGAAAAGCAAACTTCAATTACCTTAAAGATAAGCTTAAATCTTTAGAAGAGTTTCTTATACTTCCAGAAGCGACCGAAAATAGTGAGCCGTCATGGTTTGGGTTTCCCATTACAATTCGTGAAACAGCACCAGTTAACAGAGTGGATTTATTAAAATATTTAGATCAAAACAAGATTGGTTCTCGATTACTATTTGCGGGTAACTTGACGCGACAACCTTATTTTGAGGGTCGTAATTATCGTGTACACGGTGAGTTGAAAAATACAGATATCGTAATGAATCAAACTTTTTGGTTAGGGATATATCCTGGTATATCAAATGAACATTTAGATTTTATAGCTGAAAAACTAGAGAGTTTTTTTGGAGTTAACTTTTAGTGGTTTCAAATCCTGAAAAACCCAAACTTCTTTTATTTGGTGGTACGGGAATAATAGGGCAGGCTATATGTAAAAAATTCGAAGACGTTGGCTGGACTGTTGTAGTTGTCGCAAGAAAGCATGATGAAAATTTTAGACAAACTATTGAATGGAATCCATGCAAACCAAATGTAACTGAAAAAATTATAGAAGATTTACGTCAATATAGAGGATTTGATGCCGTATGTTGGGCTCAGGGTGCAAATTTAAATGATGATGTCTTTACTTACCAAGCAGTTTCACATATGGAAATGTATTCAGTAAATGTGGCTTATATTTTAAACTCACTATCTCTCTTGCTTCAACATAATCTTGTAAAAAAACCAGCAAAGTTCTGTGTGTTAAGTTCAATATGGCAAGATATATCCAGACAAAATAAATTATCTTATGCCGTGACGAAGTCTGCTTTAAAAGGCCTGGTGCTGTCAGCATGTAATGATATGGCCCGAGATGGTCACTTGATTAATGCCGTGCTACCTGGTGCACTTGATACCCCAATGACTCGTGCAAATTTAACCTCCGAACAAGTCTCAAGTATCGAAAATGCGACTCAATTTAATAGATTGGCTAAATTAGAAGATGTTTCCAATGCGGTTTTTTCATTATGTTCTGATCTTAATACAGGAATAACCGGTAACTTCATTACTGTTGATTTAGGGTTTAGTCATGTCAGAAATATTTGAAATTAATTCAAGTATAAAAAATTATACGGTTTGTCTTGCTGAAAACGGCGCAATATCTTTAATCAAAGATTATTCTGAACTTGTAATTATTGATCAGAAGGTTAATAAACTTTGGCCATCGTTAAATATTGATACGCCTATACAGGTTGAAGCCGTTGAAAATAATAAAACTCTTGCAACAGTTGGAGCCATTATTGAAAGCTTGAGAGAAAAAGGAGCTACTCGAAATTCTACTGTTTTGGCAATCGGGGGAGGCATCATACAGGATGTATCTACATTTTGTGCTTCTTCATATATGCGTGGTGTTAATTGGATTTATGTTCCTACTACTTTACTCGGTATGGTGGATTCTTGCATTGGAGGAAAATCATCAATTAATGTAGGGAAATATAAAAATATTGCGGGAAATTTTTATCCTCCAAAACAAATTTTAGTTGATGTGGCTTTTTGTCAAACTCTTTCTGAACAACAGTTAGTCGAAGGGCTTTGTGAATCGGTAAAAATTTGCTATGCACATTCTCGGGAATGTTTCGATAAATATCTCACAAACCTAGAACTTTCGAAACCATTGCATGATATTGATTTTGAAAATATTGTTTCTTTAAGTTTAAAAACAAAAAAAGAATTTATAGAAAAAGATGAGTTTGATCAAAATATTCGGTTGCTATTAAATTTTGGTCACACGTTTGGTCATGCTCTTGAAGGTGCTAGTGAATTTGCTATTAGCCATGGCATAGCCGTTGGATTAGGCATGATTTCTGCATATAAACTTTCAATTGATTTAGGGATGATTGAAGCTAAAAACCCTCGTGTTCTTGAACTTTTAAATCATGTGACACAGTTACTAACTAAAGTTGATGGTCTTTATCGGGTATTAAATAGCATTAATATGAGTGATGCTGTGGAGAAATTTAAATCAGATAAAAAGCATGAAAAGAATAATTATGTTGCTATTTTATATGATAGAGAAGGTTGTTTGGTAAGACATAAGTTTGAAAGAAATAAAAAAAGTGAAAAACTTATTGTAGAATCGTTTAATTATTTACGGAATTATAAAGATGAAATATAGTGACCAACTGGCTGATTGGCTTGTTGAACTTGGGTATACGCACTGCTTTTATGTCAGTGGTGGAAATATAATGCACCTGCTAGAAAGCTTTAGTCGTAAATTAGATTGCAGGTCTGTTATTCATGAAGTGGCGGCAGGAATTGCAACAGAATACTTTAATGAAACTTCTGATTCTGGAAAGGCTTTAGCTTTAGTTACCGCTGGTCCAGGCTTAACAAATATCGTTACAGCTATGGCGGGTGCATATCTTGAAAGCCGTGAATTGTTAGTTATTGGTGGACAAGTAAAAACGTCAGATTTGGCTCATGGTAAAGTAAGGCAAAATGGTATCCAGGAAATTGATGGAATTAAGATTGTAAATTCAGTTTGTACTCATTCAGAAAGAATGGTTGAACCCTGGAGTAAAGAATATTTCTGTACAACTGTAAGTCATTCTTATAGCGGTAAAAAAGGCCCCGTATTTATAGAAATGCCACTCGATGTTCAGGGTCGAGATATAGATTTTAAAGACAACATTGTAAAACAGTCTTTGAATGATTTACCTGTATGTGATGAAAAAACGCTAAATCAAATTGTTAATGAAATTCAGCAGGCTTCACGGCCAGTGATTATGCTGGGCGGAGGTCTAGATAGAAAAACGGTTAAAGAAATTTATAGTTTATTCGAACAGACATCGGTTCCCATTGTGACGACATGGAATGGAGCTGATAGATTAGCCAGTGATCATCCTAACTTTATAGGACGCCCGAATACCTGGGGGCAAAGAAGTGCAAATATTTTATTACAACAGTCAGACTTATTGATCGCACTCGGTACGCGTCTAGGTATGCAACAAACAGGGTTTAACTGGCAAGAATTTTTACCTTTAGGAAAAATTATTCAAGTTGATATCGACGAATCTGAGCTTAATAAGGGGCATCCTGAGGTCTCTCTTGCTTTAGCCGTTGATGCTAATGATTTATTAACGAAGTTATTGAGTGACGAACTTGGTGACCATAATGAATGGTTGGATTATTGTAAAGAAGTACGAAGCTTGATTCCTCTCGTTGAAGAAAATATAAATTCAACTAATCGTGATTACGTTTCTCCTCATAAATTTCTGCAAAAATTATCTGAACTGTCTAATGTGTCAGATTTAATTATCCCATGCAGTAGCGGTGGTGCTTTTACTATTATGATGCAAGTTTTTGAACAAAAACTTGGCCAGAAAATAGTAACGAATAAAGGCTTAGCTTCCATGGGCTATGGTTTGTCAGGCGCAATTGGGGCTTCAATTGCAAACCCTGACAAACGGATTATTTTAGTTGAGGGAGATGGAGGCTTCGCACAAAATCTTCAAGAAATTGGTACTGCAGCAATAAATAACTGTAATTTAAAAGTGTTTATATTTGATGATGGTGGTTATGCGTCAATTCGTATGACGCAAAGAAATTATTTTGGTGGCTCATATGTAGGCTGTGATACTAATACTGGCTTAGGTTTACCTAGCTGGGAAACGCTTTTTAAGGCTTGGGATGTAAATGCAACAAGGATTGATTCTGAATCATTTAAATCGCTGGACTTTTTAACATCATTTAATGAAAAAGGTTTTACGGCATTTATAGTTTCAATAGATCCAGAACAAACTTATTTTCCAAAAATTTCAAGTAGGGTTGCAGATAATGGCCAAATGCTTTCCAATCCTTTACATAATATGACGCCAGAATTATCAGAGCCATTAAAATCTAAAGTATTTAAATTTATAACGATGGAATAAGATTATGAATATCATTGAAAGACAAATTGTAGATGTTCTTAAATGCCTTAAGGAAGAACATGGTGTGTTTGAAATTAAAGCAGAATTCGAAGCTGAAGGTAGTCGTGTAGAAGAAATGATGAGGCTGAAAGATGTTACTTCGAAGTTAGATCTTCCTATTATTCTTAAAATTGGCGGCGTTGAGGCTGTCACTGATATGTATAATGCTTTGTCAATCGGTGTAAAAGGAATTATTGCGCCAATGGCGGAAACAGCATTTGCCGTGTCAAAATTTACCAATTCAATTGAAGATCTTATTCCTAAAGATAACGCTGAGGATATTGATTTTGCAATTAATATTGAAACAATTACTGCATATGAAAATATAGACAGTATATTATCTTTAAATGGTATCAAAAGTCTTCAAGGTATAACTGTAGGTAGAGTGGATTTTGTTGGCTCTATGAATGGCGATAGAAGTGTCGCTAACTCAGAAAAAATGCTAATTATTTGCGAGGATATATTTACTAAAGCACGCGCAAAAGAACTTGGGTGTGGATTAGGGGGGGCAATTTCATCTGACTCAATAGAGTTTACAAAAGCACTTGCAGATAAAAAATTAATCGATAAATATGAAACCCGAAAAGTCGTTTATGCTATTGATGCCATATATCACTCGCCGCAAGCAGGCTTAGTGAAAGGAATCGAGTTTGAATTGTTATGGTTAAAGAGTAAACAACGATATTATTCCGGTATAAAAAGAGAGGATCAACATAGGATTGATATGTTGGAACAACGTTTTGCAAAAGCTAATAGCTAAGCAATAACGAAACTCTTTATGGCGACTTTACTTATTATTGGTGGCACCGGGTTTTTTGGTAAGTCTATTTTGGATGCGTTTAAGAGAGGCTTGCTCACACCTTGGAATATTAATAAAGTATTAGCGATGTCTAGAAATGCCGAGGCGCTTCGTGTTGATGCGCCAGAGCTTATTTCTAAGGACGTAGAATTAATTAATGGTGATATTGCCACCATTGATTATTTACCTCAAGCTGATTTTGTTATTCATGCAGCAGCATCGACAGATGCGTCGCGTTATTTGTCTCAAGGCGATGAAGAAAGGAAGAATATAATATCAGGTACATTAAACTACTGTAAGCTTGCAATAAAATTCCATAAGAATAGTAAAATTGTTTTTTGCAGTTCTGGCGCGGTATATGGTTACCAACCTGAGTCAGTTGAAAGGCTGGAAGAAAATATGGTGTTGGGAGATATTGAACGTTTATCAGACACAAAGAAATCCTATGCCTATGCAAAAATAGATTCTGAAATTGCTGTTGCAAAGTTAGGCGAACTAAATCTAAATGTTAGTGTTGCGAGATGTTTTGCATTCTTAGGGAAGTATTTACCAAGAGATAAACATTTTGCAATTGGTAATTTTATATTAGATGGATTAGCTGGTAAGCCCATAGAAGTTAAAGCAGATAATCAAGTTTTTAGAAGTTATATGTACTCCGATGATTTAGTAGAGTGGCTAATGACTATAGCGGATAATTCAAATGTTGACTGTCCTATTTTTAATGTTGGTTCTGAAGAGTCACTTGAGATCAGAGATTTAGCCGGAATAATAGCTGGTATTTTTCATACAACGGTAAATTCTTCTGATAAAATGATTTCGAAAACTGATAAATATATTCCTTCTGTTGATAAAGCGCATAAAAAACTTGGGTTGAGAAATAAGTATTCAATTGAAAAAGCTATAAAGCTGAGCACAGGATTAATACAATGCTATTTTTAATGTTATAAAAAATAAATATTCTATTTACTATGAATAGAATATTATAAGTTGGAATCATAGCTTTAGGTGTTTTATTAAGCACTATACTAGATGTGCCTAGTGTGTTTTCTATCGCACCTATTATAAGTGTTGTTACTATTTTTTCTGTCATTCATCTTAATGAGAGCTTTAATTCTATTAACTATCAATAAATTGTTTATTGTTACTTCAAGAGCAATGATATTTTTATGTGTTTGTGTCTTAAGTGATCTTTATACTTTTATGTGTAAAAAAGTACGTCATTATAGAACATACATGGGTAGAATATTGTCTGTGCAGTTGCTATCAAGTTACTTTTAATTTAGATAATGCAGCTTACTTTAGAATGAATGATTTAAGATTGGTGACACTTTACTTTATGTTGTTTGTTTTTGTTATTAAGCGTTAGAGCTGTTGAAGAGAGGTTGAAGTTTTATGAAAAAAATACTTAGGAATATTGTTAGTGCTTTAGGGGGGGGGCTGCTTAGTTCTCGTCGATTAGAGCAATTGGAACTTCTTGAGTTAGATGTTGATAAATTATTTGAGCTATCATTAAAAGCTGTTAGTGATAAATGTGAAAGTAAGGCACAGCTTAAGCAAGATATTATCGTATTGCTAACAAAAAGATTCAAAATGAAAGGTTTTTTTGTAGAGTTTGGTGCAACAAATGGTGTTGATTTAAGTAATACCTACTTGCTTGAGAAATCATTTGGTTGGAATGGGATTTTAGCTGAACCTGCAACTATATGGCATGAGAGTCTTTCTAAAAATAGAAATGTTAATATAGATTTTTCATGTGTATATGGAAAAAGCGGTGAAGTTCTTGCTTTCAATATGGCAGATGAAGCGGAATTGTCTACAATTGCTCATTTTGGAAATGAAGACATTCATTCTAATACTAGGAAGAATGGCTTGATCTATAATGTTAATACAATCTCTTTAAATGATTTACTATGCAAGTATGATGCGCCTTATGAAATTGACTATTTATCTATAGATACAGAAGGTAGTGAATTTGAGATATTAAGCAATTTTGATTTCGACAAATATAATATCTCAATAATTACATGTGAACACAATTATACAGAAGACAGGAAGAAAATTTATGATTTGTTGATTAAAAATGGTTATGTTAGAAAGTATGAAGGACTTTCAAAGTGGGATGATTGGTACTTTAGGGATTAATGCTTTTTAAATTATAGGTATAAATAAATTATTTACTTATTGTCACATTCGACGAAAGTTAAAATTAAGGTCATATTAGAAAAAAATGTTTGAAAAAATAAATCTTCTATTCACAAAAGCAGAATTTTATAAAATTGGAATTATATTTTTAGGTGTTTTAATAATGTCTGTGTTAGAGGTGCTTGGTGTTGCTTCGATAGCCCCTTTTATAGGTGTTGTTACTAATCCCAGTATTATTCATCATAATGAGTATTTAAGTTTTATTTATGAGTATTTGGATTTTAGTAGTGATAAGTCATTTATTATTGCAACTGGTGCAATGGTGATTTTTATACTTGTATTTTCAAATAGTTTTAATGCTTTTATGACATGGAAAATTACAATGTTTTCAAAAATGCATGGGCACATGCTCTCGATGCGGTTGTTATCAAGGTACTTAAATCAACCTTATAGTTTTTTCTTGACAAGGAATACGTCAGACCTTGGGAAAAATATACTTACAGAAATTACCCGTTGTATAGATGGTGCTATTTTCCCAGCATTGAATATAGCGTCTAAAATAATAGTTAGCGTATTTTTGTTAATTTTTTTATTGTCAATAGATCCTGTTTTGGCATTAGTCGTTTCTACAGTTTTATGTGGTTCATATTTATTGATATACAAGTTGGTCCGCAGAAATTTAAGTACTATCGGGGTTAACTCTACAAATGCAGTATTGAACCGTTTTAAGATTACAAATGAAGCATTGTCCGGTATAAAAGATATAAAGCTACGAGGAAATGAAAATAAGTTTTTACAGTATTTTTCAATACATTCGAAAAACGATGCCAAGTATAATGCGCAAAGTTTGTTAATATCCACACTGCCTCGCTATGCATTGGAAACTATAGCTTTTAGTGGGATTATCTTAATTATTATTTATTTTGTTAGCAATGATGCTAAAACTGACCAATTAATTCCATTACTGTCATTATATGCCTTGGCTGGATTTCGTTTGATGCCAGCTGTGCAACAGATTTATAGCGGCTTTTCACAGGTTAAATACAACTTACCTGCATTATTGTTATTAATCGAGGATCTTAAGTTAAACAACCGTAATTCTGGCAATATTGATGTTCCTGTAGAACATTTGGTTTTTAAAAATGAAATTAAATTAGAATCAATTGATTTCAGTTACCCTAATACATCAAAAAATATTTTAGATGACTTTAGTTTATCAGTGTCATGTAACACAACAGTCGGTTTAATTGGAACAACAGGTTCAGGTAAAACAACAATTGTTGATATTATATTAGGCTTACTGGAACCAAGTTCAGGCAAGTTTTTTATTGATGATACTGAACTTACATCAGATGAATTACCAAGGTGGAAACAAAAATTAGGCTATGTCCCGCAATTTGTATATCTAATAGATGATACGATTGAAAGTAATATTGCCTTTGGTCTTTCTGAAAATGAAATTGATCTAAAGCAGGTTAAAAACGCGGCTAAATTAGCCGAACTAGATGAATTTATAATGAGTTTACCCATGCAATATAAAACCAAGGTTGGTGAAAGGGGGGTTCGTTTAAGTGGTGGTCAGTTACAGCGGATAGGTATCGCACGTGCATTGTATTACAACCCTACAGTTTTAATTATGGATGAGGCTACAAGCTCACTTGATGGAAATACGGAAGATGTGATTTTGGAAGCAATTCATAATCTAGGTCACAAAATAACAATCATCATGATTGCACATAGGCTTTCTACTTTAAAAGAATGTGATGTAATTCATATATTAAAAGATGGCCGGATTATTGAAAGCGGAAATTATGAACAACTTTTTAAATCGAATGATGAATTTAGGAAGCTTGCAGATAAATAATGATTGATGTTTCTAGAGAGTTTTAAATGATAATCGTTGATATTCAGGATGATGTTTTTCAAAATAATAATTTATTTAAAAGCTCATTATGGTCGAGGTATATTGGTACTGAATTATGGGGGCGGTTATATGAAGCATGTAATGATAAGAATATTGAAATAATCACTGGAGATTATGCGCTTAATAAATATTCAGATCTGTCTAATTATTCATTAATTAGTAATGAGATTACAACTAGAACAAGAGAACTAATTAAAAGAGGTGCCAAACCAAATATATTGATCTCTGGAGAAAGCCCAATTTTTGCTTGGGATTTCTATATAAATTTAAATAAGCATGGTAAATTATTTAATAAACTAATGTTGCCAAAAGGTGTTGTTAAATTTGCACCTGAATTGGCTTCTAAAATACATCAAACGTCATTTCCTCTTCCTGCAAATATATGCCGCAATATTCAAAGCTATGATAAGTGGGCAAAAAGATCACGATTATGTGTCATTATTTCAAATCGTGTATGGCGACCTAGAGGCTTTAAGCATTTGTATAATATAATAAAAAATCCACTTATAGGCGCTTCACTTTACGAGAAACGAAACAGGGCTATTATTGATCTTAATAAAGCCGGTACAGTTGATCTGTATGGCAGAGGCTGGAATAAATATGTGGTTGGTGGAAATGTTTTTAATTACAGAAAACTAAAGAATATATGGAAGGGGGAGTTAGATGTAAAAGATAATAGTATGAGTAAATATAAATTTTCAATATGTTATGAAAATACAGATTTCCCTGGGTATTTAACTGAAAAAATATTTGATTCTTTGGCTGCAGGTACTATTCCTATTTATTATGGCAGTGACTATGTTGAAGAAATATTACCAAAAGAATTATATATTAACGTAAAAAAATTCAAAAACATATGTGATATTTCTAATTATATAAATAAATTCAATGCTGATGATTACCAAGTATTTTATGATGCATTGATTAAATTTTGCGATAGTGAAATATTTAAAATGAATACCTATAAAGCGCGCGCAGAGCAGCTTTTAAAAATTTGCGACTAATTGATTTTATGTGCCTATTTAATCTGGAATATATTTGTGACAATTAAGACGATTTTATCAAAAATAATTAGAGACAAGAGATTTTATCCTTTTTGGGTATTGCTTAATCGGTTTTGTCTTTACGGAATGAATTATGAAGTATCAAGTGGCTATGCCGACTATAGTGGTGAATTGTTTGTAATCCGTGCTTTAAAAAAATATATATTTAAATCAAAAGATCCTGTTGTATTCGATGTCGGTGCTAATATTGGTGATTGGTCTAAATTTGTTATTGATGAATATAATGGTTTAGATTATAAGCTTTATATGTTTGAACCTTCAAAAAGTACGTTTAAGAAATTAACATCGAATATCAAAGAATCAGATAAAACTAAATTTTTTAAAATGGCATTAGGTGATGCCGGCGGAGAAACAACTATTTATTATGATTACAGCATGCAAGGTAGCGCAAGTATATTAAATGACCAAAATTTCAATCTTTCTGAAGATATTAGAATTGAGACAGTAGATAATTTTTGTAAGAAAGAAAGCATTTTAAAAATTAATTTTTTGAAAATGGATGTCCAGGGCTATGAGTTTAATGTGCTAACTGGAGCAAAAGAAATGATAGATGCCCATAATATTGATTTTATACAGTTTGAATTTGATTCGCCGAATATTGAGAACAGGATTTATTTTAAAGATTTTTATCGCCTCTTAAGTAATGAATTTATTCTCTATAAGATATTATTCAATGGCTTTGTAGAGATTAAAGAGTACCACTATAGGCTTGAAACATTTATGTGTTTAAATTATCTGGCAGTACGAAGAAATGCTAATTTTAATATTGATGCTATTTAAATGAGTTGGCTGGTTATTTTATGAGCGCACCTAGAGTTGAAGTTTTTGTATTTAGTTATCAAAGAGAACAGTTTCTGGTTGAATGCTTGCAAAGCATTGTTTCTCAATCATATGAGAATACAAATATAATTGTTTTGGATAACGCCAGTGATTTTGATGTATTTAATACTATTAAGAAGGGTGGCTTAGAAGGGTTTGTTAATGTTGTTCGACAAGATAAAAATATTGGCTACGTAGGACAATTTACGTATGTACAGAAGAACATTTCTGCTGATTACGCTATTCTGTTTCATGATGACGATACTATGCCTGCTGATATGGTTAAGTTGCTGGTTGAAGTGCATGAGAATAATAAAGATCTATCGTGGGTTGGAACAAATTACAACCTTATTAATAATGAAGAATTAATGAGTACATATAGTAGTCAAAGCCTGAGTTCTGTTGAAATATATGAAAATGATGTGGATTTAGTTAATAATTCTTTTAGAAACAATAAACGCTCAGGCTTCTCTTCTATGATGTACAGTAAGGAGTTTTTAAAGAAAATACTTTTGCCGAAAATAAACTGTACCACAGGTGATGTGGCTATTAAGATTCAATTAGCAAAACAAGCTCCATGTGCTGTCGCGTACTCAGTTTATTATAATGTTAGAATACACTCTGATCAGGATTCGTATCAAATGTCACCACCTTTTAGCGACGATCTTTTTTTATTCGAAATATATTATCAAACAAATAAATTTTCTAAAGATATACGTTACAAATTATTCCCTTTTTTATGGGTTATGCATAGGTATTGTGTTAATAAAAATAGAACGGGCTTTGCTATGTTTATACGTTCATTATTGAAGATGTCAATAGTTGGCGGATGGGTGGCTTTTATTTCTTTTCCGTATTTCTTTGTGCGTGTTAACTTGCGATTAACCATGGATAGATTGAAAAGCATGATTCATAAAATAAAACAAAAGGCGATATTACTCTAGTGCCAAAATTTATTTTTATAATTTTTTTCTTTAGTACGCTTTTTGATTGGTATAATGTTAAATATGGCATTAGGGTATTTGATGTTTTAATTGTTTTAGCAGTAATTACTTATTCAATTAGCTTGATTGATTTGAAGTTCTACAATATTAACTATCAAATATTTTTTCTATTGCCGGGGCTGGCTTTGGGATTAGCTTTAGCTAAGGTGCACCATGTTTCATTTTTCCTTTTTTCTTTTTATATTTTCTTTAATTTATTTTTACGAGCTAATTTTAATAAAAGTCAGGTTATAAAACAAATCAGAATTATTATTATAATTCACTTGCTATTTTTTATTCTCCAATATTTAGGGTTTTATTTGTTCGGAAATACTTTTTCTGATTATCGTGAAATATTTGGTATGCGGCCACTGAGGATATGGAATGAAGCCCTGAATTATTTTCGGCCATCTGGCTTGTATGAAGAGCCTAATAGTTACGCTGTATCGTTATATATGCTTATTTTTCTGTATTACATAGTAAATCGAAAAATTGACTTTATATTAATAGTGGGATGTATATCCATTCTCTTATCTCAATCTCTTTGGGGATTTGGGGCGGTTGTTGTCATAATAAGTATTATCATGATGGATAAAAAGTTAAGTCTTGTTTATATCGCTTTATTTGCATCAACAGTAATCTTGTTGAGTATAATGAATCCAGATTTAATTTTATCTGATACATCTCTTACTACATACAAAAGAATTACTAATATATTTACTGATGGGTCATTTATTGCTCGCTATGGTATTGATTTTACTGAGGTATCGTTATTTTCATTTTTAGTTGGGCATGGGATTGGCGTTGAAGGGTATCATGCTTCATTGGGTGGAAATGGTTACGCAGCTATCATTTTTTATTTTGGAGTAGTTGGTTTACTTGGTTTTTTATTGCTTTTCTACAGAATGGCTTCAAACATAAGTTTTTTTATCGGTATTGTTTTTATTCTTAGCACAACACCTATGATATTTTACTTTATATTTTGGGGCTGGTTGGCTTTAATATATCGATATACTCGCGTTACTAAGTATGAATTTATTGAAGAACAAAGCTTACATTCATCAAGCCATTCTCATTAAACTTATTGTTGTATGGAAATCCTTAACCTGATTAGCTGCATTATTTCTTACATCTATAAGTTAGATGTGGACTTTACTTATTGAGTATTCACTTTATGGTTTTTGAAACTTTTATATGTAGCTCTGATAACACGCATGATGTTTTTGAGCCAATCTTCTTGAAAAATTCTTCTGTATTCCATTTATGGCCAAATAAAATATTTGTTGGATGCAATAAAAATACAAAAAACAAGCCGTTTTCGACTATAGCGTCACCACTGTTAGGTGGTTGGCGGCAAGAATTATTGCATCAGCTGACAGAATTAAAAAAACAAACAACAGCAGATTATGTATTTTTGTTGCTTGATGATTTTTATTTTTTTGAGACAATATCATATGAAGTCATAAAGAAACATGTTTCGTATGCTTCTGATAATAAATTAGATTATCTTCGTCTTGTCAAATTACGTAGATCCTTTATAGCATCAATATTATTGTATTTTTCTACGAAAAGACGTGAATATATCCAGCTGAAGCCAACCGAACCTTATTATACCAGCCTGCAGCCCGCTATATGGAGAATAGACTATCTGTTAGAGCTCTTAAGTATGCCTTGTAATATTTGGGAATTCGAACATTTGGTTTATACAAATAGTAAGCATTCTGCTGTTACAAAGGATTTCCTTTCTTTCTCGCATTTAGTGGAAAAAGGAAAATGGCTACCTAAAGCGTTAAATATTATTGACTCACGTTTTCATGCTGCGATGCGTAGTCGAGGTATTCATCGTTATAGTTTTTTTAATAAGCCAATCGTTTCTTCCATTAAATTTTATATTTTCGGGTATTTAATACTTAAGTCTCGTAAGTATTTATTTAGTAAATGACTGGTAAATTACATATTATGATTATATGCACTTCAATCTTTTTTTTTGTTGATATGACCAATTTCGATTTTAATTGGAACATATAATGAAGTTAAGTTTTGTAATTCCTACGTATAATCGAAAAGGTTCAATATTACGGACTATTGATTCTATTTTAAGTCAGTCAGAGATACCGTCTTCGTATGAAATTATTATTGTTGATGATGTATCAACTGATGGCACAGTCGAGCTTTTATTTAATAAATATAAATACGAGTTAAGTGAAGAACGGATAAAAATAATTGTTAATAATGAAAATGTTGGGGTGACAGGAAGCAAGAATGCTGGGTATGAGTTAGCTAAAGGTGATTGGGTTATTTTTTTAGATTCTGATGATATGCTTATTGCTGATGTTTTGCCTAAGATGCTTTCTGAATTTAGACTCGAAAACAAATCTCCCATTATCTTTTTCAGATGTATGGATCAAGAACACAATTTTGTGGGTGTTAAATTTCCTGAAAAAACATTATTAAATATATCAAGTTATGTCAAAAATACATCTTATGGTGAAGCCTTGACATGTGTTAATAAAAATATTGTGAGTGACTTGCCTTATGTCAGTAAGTTGAGAGGATATGAGGGACTGGGTTGCGCTAGAATTATTCTGAACCATGGTCCTGCAGTATTATCGATGATTATTGCTCGTTTGTATGATACTTCAGGAAATGACAGATTGTCGTCAATAAAGGCTTTTCGAGGAAGAGCTTTGTTATTATGTTATGGGCATTCTCTGTATTTTAAAGAATTCAAGCATTACATGAGCCTTGATTTAAAATTTAAATATTTGTTAAAAGTGGTCTTTTATTTTCAATTGGGTGTTTTTAACAAATTAGCTTCACGTTTAAAGAGGGGTATTCAGTGATAGTTTTTCTCAATCCACATGTAGATGATTTTTTGGGTAACCCTCCTCATTTCAAGTTTTTAAAACGTAAGGCGCTACGGAAATATGGTTTTATATTAGATAAGACATTAGAACAAAATAAATATTTATCTGTTATTGTTGATGGAACAATTTCGTGCTTTATCCCGGATCGTTATTTTAAACACATTCCAAAATATTTTCGGAAATTGATTTCAAAAGTAGAGTTTCTATTGTGGTTAAAAATTAACGCTATTAAGAATTCCGTCAAGCACATTAATATTGAAAAAGATAATCTTGAAAATATGCTATTGCTACTTTTTTCTTATAAATCGGCTGTCGGCCTTTCTGGAGAAAGACTTGGAATGTTAAAGTCCTTTCCGGCAGTGGTTGCTCATTTGAGTCATTATTTTATCTCTACGCAAGAAAAATCTGACAATCTTTCTTCCTTGCCTAATGTATGGCTGTCAGGTGATTCGGATATAACTGAAAATGCATTTTTTCAAAACTACTTTAGCTGGTATAAAAGAAAATTTATTGTGTTGCCATTTTGTGTCGCTTCACGATTTAAATCCAGTTCTAATTTTAATGATAGAAAAAATGATTGTATTGCTGCTGGCTCGTTCCATAATCTTGCAGATGAAATACCAGGGTATAAATATAATGATTTCATGAAGTTTTTTAAGGTAAACACTTATCATCCTATTAGAAAGTTAATATTTGACAATAAAGAAAACGCGAACTTTATCACTTCGATTATTAGTCCTTATAGAAATGGTGTTAAATCAAACTACATAAAAAGATTTTTTGATCACTTTATGGTTTCGCAAAAAGAATATTTTAAAATTGATTTAGTAAAAGAGTATAACAGTCACAAATTTGCTGTTATTGGAGAGGAGTTATCAGGGTTTCCTGCCTTAGGTGCATTTGAAGCAATGTCTTGTGGTGCAATTCTAATTGGTTTGCCAGAAGCTTATAAAGGTATGGACTTCGATTTTGATAAATGTTGTGTGCAACATAATGGAACTCTTGAGTCTATATCTGACGCGATGGAAAAGGTTAATTCATTCAGTGATAATGGAAGGTCTTTATCAGAGCAGTCAGAGCTTGCTATGAAAAATTATTTTAATGAGATAGCCGTTTATAAAAAATGGATAACTTCATTTAAGCAGATTTTAAAATAATCTGCATCGCGTTATTACTTGAAGATAAGTTTGGTGCCTATAACTCTATAATGATTTATTTGCTTGAGCGCCCTGTATAAAGGGATGTTGTTTAAAATGGATGGTTTTTTATTTTTTATATTAAACCTCCAGTATTTTCTATTTATACATGGTGTTGAAGGAGATTTTGAATATATGAGCTGGGTAAAGTATAAAAAATTTAAATGTGGGGCGTTTTATGAATGTAAAAAATCTTGATGAATTCGTTAAAGGGTGGTTTATAGGTCCTTTTAAACCGTCTTTACTCAATACTGATTTATTTGAATGTGCTGTTAAGCGCTATAGTGCTGGAGATCACGAAGCATTCCACACTCATCGTGTCGCGACAGAGTTTACTGTTATTCTCGATGGGAAAGTTCGCATGAATGGTAACGTCTATGAACGTGATTCCGTAATTGAGATTCCCCCAGGTGAAGGTACTGATTTTGAGGCATTAACGGATGTGGTTACTGTTGTTGTTAAAGTTCCGGCTGTAATTGGTGATAAGTATGAATAATGAAACATTAAATATTGTAATTCCGATGGCTGGCTTAGGGAGTCGTTTTTCGAAGGCGGGCTATGATATGCCTAAGCCTTTACTTGATGTGCACGGAAGTCCGATGATAGAAGTTGTAATCAAAAATCTTCAACCTTCTTGTCCTCATAGATATATCTTTATTTGTCAAAAGGAACATCTCAAAGAATACGCTTTGGCTGAACGTTTGAAGGAGATGGCTGACAATGTTGAAGTAATTGCTATTGATAGTGTAACGGAAGGTGCTGCTTGCACTGTCTTGTTGGCGGAACATTTTATAGATAATGATAACCCTCTTATGATTGCAAATTGTGATCAGTATGTCACTATATCTATGGATGATTATCTAGGTTCTATGCGAGATGGTAACTTTGATGGATACATTATGACTATGACTGCACATGACCCTAAATGGTCATATATTGGTTTTGACGATGATGAACGAATCACTGAAGTTGTAGAAAAGAAGGTTGTGTCTTCAGAAGCCACAGTCGGAATATATAATTACAAACGTGGTGCAGATTTTGTGAGTGCCGCTCGTGCAATGATAACCGTTGACGATAGAGTTAATGGGGAATTTTATGTCGCTCCAGCATACAATTATATGATTCGCGATGCTGCAAACATCGGTTATCTTAATATTGGTTCAGATCAAAATGGAATGTATGGTTTAGGGGTGCCTGATGACTTGGAGTATTTCAATGCGCTTAAACAAATACCTGTAAAATAAAGTATTTGATATATGTATTTTGTTCGCATTTTAAAAATGAATTGATGAGATTATGAAATGTTGCTTAACTGTGCTGTATCAAAAATGGTAGGCGACTATAATATATATAATCAATATTGATAAATATACTCTGTGCGCTGTTGATATGATGCTGAGATAACTGCTTTGATAGGCTATAGTATGTATTTTAAATCTTTTGAAGAGAGAATAAACTTTTGAAATTACTTTGTCACAGAGGATATTGGTCAGATAAAAGCGAAAGAAATACATTGTCGAGTTTAGTGCTGGCCTTTCAAGAGGGACATGGGGTTGAAACGGATATTAGAGACTGTAATGGTTCTTTAGTGATTTCACATGATATGCCCCTGTCTCATAATGCTCTGCCATTGAAGCAGGTACTAGAAACCTATGTGAAAATCGGCAAACAGACTATGCTAGCCCTAAATGTGAAAGCTGATGGGTTACAGGAGTCCTTAAAGAATTTACTGGCGGAATATGGTGTGACACAATATGTTGTATTCGATATGTCAGTACCTGATATGCTTGGCTATATTAGACAAGAAATGCCCGTTGCAGTTAGGATGAGTGAATATGAGGACGGCCAGTCGATGTTAGATTCTGTTGAAACCGTTTGGCTTGACGGGTTTCACAGTGATTGGTATGACCTTGAACTAATGATTTCCTTACTTGAGTCAGGAAAGCGTATCTTTGTAGTTTCGCCAGAGTTGCATGGGAGAACACATTTGCCACTTTGGAATATTTTGCGGGAAATACCCGCTACCTATGTGCATAATATTTATCTTTGTACGGATTTTGTTTCAGAAGCATTGGAGATTTTTGATGTTACCCAGTATTAAAGCTGTTATTTTTGACATGGATGGTGTTCTTATTGATGCTAAGGATTGGCATTACGAAGCATTGAATGAAGCACTTTCATTGTTTGCAATGGAAATTAGCCGATATGATCATCTTGTTACCTATGATGGATTGCCGACTATGCGAAAACTTGAAATGCTTTCTTTGGAACGAGGGCTTCCCGTTGACTTGCATGAGTTTATAAACGAGTTGAAACAGCAGTTTACATTAGCTATGGCATATAATCGTTGTAAACCTAATTTTATTCATCAGTATGCACTTGCTCAATTAAAAAAATCGGGTTACCAGATTGCGGTTTGTTCAAATTCTGTAAGAGATAGTATAGACTTGATGATGAAAAAGTCAGATTTATACCAATTTCTAGATTTTTTTCTATCTAACCAAGACGTGGTTAATCCAAAACCTAGCCCTGAAATTTATTTAAAGGCTATGGATAAGTTAGCACTAAGTCCGAAGGAGTGTCTCATTGTTGAAGATAATCCAAACGGTATTGCAGCAGCACGTGCCTCTGGTGCATTCGTTATGGAAGTTTCCTCTGTAGAGGAAGTGAATTTTGATAACATTAAAAAACATGTTGAAATGTCAATAAATTCAAGCGAAATACTTGAGGTGCAGGGTATATGATTAATATATTAATACCTATAGCGGGTCATTCTTGTATAGCTGAAAAAATGGGTTCCACTTACCCAGCTCCTTTAATCGAACTCCGAGGTCGTCCTATGATCGAAAGGGTTGTTGATAATTTAAATGAAGTTGGATCTGATTGTCGGTTTATTTTTGTGCTCAGGGAAGATGACTGCAAAAAATTTCATTTAGACAACATAGTTAAATTGTTGGCACCTGAGACGAGTGTAGTAATTAAACTTAATGGTGAAACAAAAGGAGCACTTTGTTCAGCTCTTATGGCTGTTCCCCACATAAATAATAATGATCCTCTTATCGTTGCCAATAGTGATCAATTATTTGATAAAGGTGTACTTGAAGGTTTTGTACAGGAAATGAAAGAACATGAAGCTGATGCTGGTTCACCATTCGTTGATTCTGTTCATCCAAGATGGTCTTATTTTCGAATAGATAAAAATAGAGTAGTGGAGGTTGCTGAAAAAGATCCAATAAGTAGAAATGCCGTTGCCGGACTTTACTACTTCCGAACAGGAAAATTGTTTGTTAATTCAGCTAAACGTGCAATTTTGAATAGTAGAGAAACTTCAGGTAATTATTTTATATCGGCAGCAATGAATGAGCTTATTTTAGAAGGCTTAAATGTTGTAGGTACCCCTGTGTCGAACGATAAATTTCACTCATTCTTTACTCCGCAAAGAATCGAAGAATATGAAAGGCATACACGACAGTAGCTAGTTTAGAGACTATGTCATAATATAGAATTATATATTATCTAGTGTTTAAGTGTGTCACTAAAATTAAGCCATAGATATTATCTTTTTTATTAAAGGCATAGATAATGTAATTATTGTCGCTAGACTTTAATTTTCATAAAGGTGATAGGAGCTTTTGTATGGTAAATGTAATTTATATTGTTACTCTTGAAGTATTCCTGCGCTTCAATAAGGTTCCAAGGTTAGTCGAGGCTAATGTCTAAAAAACTTCTTTTTGTGGTTAATATCCCTAATTTTTTTCTTTCGCATAGATTGCCAATTGCTGAGGCAGCCCTAAATGAAGGTTTCGATGTACATGTCGCAACTATGGGAGGAAATGGAGTAGAGAAAATTGAACAACTGGGATTTACCCACCATTTTATCCCTCTCTCTCGAAGTGGTAGAAATCCATTAAAGGAACTTATTGCGCTCTATGCAATATGGTCTCTATTTCGTAAGTTACACCCTGATTTGGTTCACTTAGTTACAATAAAACCTGTTTTATATGGCGGTATTGCCGCACGTATATTGAATTTAGGTGGCGTTGTATCAGCAATTTCTGGTTTAGGTTTTATATTTATTGAAAGGCCTCGTATTCAGACTCGTTTGCTCCGTTATGTCGTGCTTTTATTTTATCGTTTTGCTATGGGGCACCCAAATCAGAAGGTGATTTTTCAGAATTCAGCAGATATAAGCACTCTTGTTAGGTCTAGTGTTGTAAGTAAGGACAAAACAATTATAATTCGAGGCTCTGGTGTAGATTTTCGTGATTACTCTGTTTTGCCTGAACCTGATGGGGTGCCTGTGGTAATGATGGCCTCGAGATTATTAAAGGATAAAGGTGTCCTTGAGTTTGTTGAAGCTGCTAGACTACTTCAATCACTAAATGTCAAAGCTCATTTTAAGTTAGTTGGTGATACTGATTATGGTAATCCAGAAAGTGTAACCGCTGAATTAGTGCAAGCTTGGCAGAAAGAGGGAATCATTGAATATATGGGCTTCCGCTCTGATATTCCAAAGTTATTTTCACAGGCAAATATCATTACTCTTCCATCATACCGTGAAGGGTTGCCCAAAGTTCTTATTGAGGCAGCATCTTGTGGACGTGCAGTCGTAACTACGGATACCCCTGGCTGTCGAGATGCCATTGAGCCTAACCTTTCGGGGCTTCTTGTTCCTGTTCGAGATGCAAATGCATTAGCTCAAGCCATTAATAGATTACTTGATAATGTTGAACTACGTCATGCAATGGGAAAGGAAGGACGAGCATTAGCAGAGCGAGAGTTTGGTATTGAAAAGGTAATTATAGCTCATATGGCTATATACCATGAATTATTGGGGATTGGATCTTATTAATTTTATTATATGGCTGGTTATATGCAACAAGCTAAATCTCAGTTACTAATAACTGGAGCCAATGGTTTTATTGGAAGTCGTTTGTCCGAATGCGCATGCAAAAACTGGAATATTCGTCGACAAGTTAGACAACCTCTTGTAGGGAATGAAATTGTCGTAGGTGATTTAGGGGCCGATACAGATTGGTTTGCCGCACTACATGGATGTGAAGCTGTTGTTCATTTGGCCGGGCGAGTTCATATTATGTCAGATCATGCAAAAAGTCCTATTGAAGAATTTCGCAAGATAAATACTATTGGCACGTTGAATCTGGCTCAACAAGCAGTAGAGTCTGGTGTCAAACGTTTTATTTATTTGAGTAGTATTAAGGTAAATGGTGAATTTACGTTACTGGGATCTCCATTTACACCTGATGACATTTTTATACCAACTGATCCATATGCTTTATCAAAATATGAAGCTGAGCAAGGTTTGTTGGACCTTGCCAGGAAATCACAAATGGAAGTTGTAATTATTAGACCTCCTTTAGTTTATGGCCCAGATGTAAAAGCAAATTTTCTTAGTATGATGAAGTGGCTCTATAAAAGCATTCCATTACCATTTGGTTCTATACATAATAAACGTAGTTTAGTTGCTCTGGATAACTTGATTGATTTAATTATAACTTGTATTAAACATCCGGCTGCTGCTAATGAGGTATTTTTAGTTTCGGATGGTGAAGATTTATCAACATCTGAATTGTTAAAACAAGTTTCTTTTGCTTTGGGTAAACGTTCTAGGTTACTACCAGTAAATCAGAAAGTTCTTGAGTTTTGTTTAGGATTAATAGGAAAAAAAGATTTATCACAACGTTTATGTGGATCATTGCAAGTCGATATTAGTAAAACTAAAAATTTATTAAATTGGACACCTCCGGTAGATATATCAAATAGCCTGAAGGAAACGGTAGAGCATTTTTTGAAAAGAGAAATTATATAAAGTTATAATTCTTCACTTTATAAAAAATACAAGGAAACATGATGTGGTGTATTACAACTGCTATTTCTCTACATTCAATATTCAACAGATAATAAATGTAAAAAGATAACAAGAATATTATAATTTTCTTCCTGAGCCATAAAAGCCTATGAACATGCTATTTATTTTTTCTTTTGTTGTACTCATATCATTTCTTTTTACTATGCTTATTATAAATTACGCCTTAAAAAAGAATATTCTTGATGTTCCTAATGAACGTAGTTCACATAGTATTTCAACTCCCCGGGGCGGAGGTTTATCTATTGTCTTTATATTTCTTTTTACTATTGCAATCAGTGATTTTAATTCAACTGACATTGTTTTTGCAATAATAGGGGCAGGAATTTTAGTAGCAACTGTTGGTTTTTTCGATGATCAAGGTCATATAGCGGCTAAGTGGCGATTATTATCTCATTTTATGGCTGCCTTTTGGGTGATGTTCTATTTGGGCGCTATTAATGAACTCCAATTTTCAGATCATAATATTTACCTAGGTTGGGTTGGCATAGTGATTTGTGCTTTTAGTTTGGTCTGGCTACTTAACCTGTTTAATTTTATGGATGGTATAGATGGCATTGCAGCATCTGAAACCATATTTGTATCATCTGCAGGGGCGTATTTTTCTTGGATAAGTGGTTTTGAATCACAAACTTTTATATCGGTTACACTTGCTGCCTCAACGTTGGGTTTTTTGTTTTTAAACTGGCATCCAGCCAAAATATTTATGGGAGATGTGGGGAGCGGTTTTCTTGGTTTAATGGTTGGAATTATTGCATATGCAAGTATACTGGAAGGTGATTCGGTTTGGGTTTGGGTGGTTTTACTTGGTGTTTTTATTGTTGATTCGGGTATTACTTTGTTTAGACGTATTTTTAATGGTGATAAATGGTACGAAGCGCACTGCAGCCATGCTTATCAGCATGCTGCTAGAAAGTGGGGGCATAAAAGGGTTACTATTGCCACAATTTTGATAAATATATTCTGGTTGTTTCCAATTGCATATCTGGTATATTTTTATCCAAAGATTGGGGGGTATCTAGCACTCTCGGCATATGTACCACTGATCATTTTAGCATTAAAGTTTCAAGCAGGCACAGCCGTTGTAGGTAATAACGATACTGAAAATTAAAAGAAGATTATTTTGCATAAATTAGTAAGGCATTTTTTAAGCTTATCTCGATTTCACAAACAGTTAATCATGTTACTTGCTGACGTGATTATGCTGTATTTTGCTCTATGGGCTTCATATTCAATGCGGCTAGGACAATTATATTTCCCAGATAAATCTGAATTATGGGTGTTTTTGGTTATTCCTTTGATTGCAATCCCAATATTTATTCTTCTTGGCTTATATCGCGCAATAGTGCGTTACATAGGCTTCCGTGCATTATGGACAATAATCAAGGGGGTCACATTATATGCTGTATTATGGTTTGCTGTTGTCTTCTATGTGGGGCTTGAAGGAAGTATACCTATACCACGATCAATTGCTCTCATTAATTGGTTAGCGGCTATTTTATTAATCGGCGGTAGCAGGATGGTTGTTCGTTGGTGGTTTGCAGGGATTGGACTTTTTGAACCTTCACTTCAAAAACTAAAACGAAATGTCATTATTTATGGCGCAGGAACAGCAGGCATTCAATTAGCAGCAGTATTGGCTTACAGTAAAGAATACAATCCTACCGCTTTTCTGGATGACAAGAGTGAGCTCCATAAAAAGACCATAAATGCGTTGCGCGTATATTCATTAAAAGATTTAGACAAAACCATACTTAAGTTGGATATTGATGAAATATTTTTAGCCATTCCTTCTGCGTCTCATACATCCCGAAAAAGAGTTATTCAGCTACTTGAATCTTATCCTGTTCATGTTAGAACATTACCCAGCATGACCGAAGTTGCAGATGGAAAGATCAAGCTTGAAGATATTAAAGAAATTGATTTAGAAGACTTATTAGGGAGAGATTCGGTTGCACCTGATAAGGCATTATTTAATGCCTGTATTAAAGATAAACTGATATTGGTAACAGGGGCGGGCGGTTCCATCGGATCTGAGTTATGCCGACAAATATTAAGTCGCAGCCCTAAAAAATTAATTTTTTTTGAGCAATCGGAATACAATTTATATCGGATAGAGCAAGAGTTAAAACAGTTAATTAATAGTCACGATTGGCAAATAGAACTTATTCCTATTTTAGGATGTGTTACGAACGAGAAACGAGTATCAGAAGTACTTTCTCATTATTCTGTAGATACAATCTATCATGCGGCAGCGTACAAACATGTGCCTCTGGTTGAGCACAATGTTGTTGAAGGTGTTAGAGTTAATACACTTGGGACCTATACAGTTGCTGAGTCAGCATTGCGACATCACGTGAGTACGTTTATTTTAATTTCGACTGATAAAGCAGTTCGTCCAACAAATGTCATGGGAGCAAGTAAACGATTTGCTGAATTAATATTGCAGGCATTAGCAACCCAATCTTCGAGTACTAAATTTTCTATGGTCCGTTTTGGAAACGTGTTGGGTTCATCTGGTTCGGTAGTACCATTTTTTAGAGAGCAAATTAAACAGGGTGGCCCCGTTACCGTCACTCACCCAGATATTATTCGTTATTTTATGACTATTCCAGAAGCTGCACAGTTAGTGATTCAAGCTGGAGCAATGGGGGTAGAAGGTGCAGGTGGAGATGTTTTTGTACTTGATATGGGTGAGCCGGTAAAAATTAATGAATTGGCAATAAAAATGATTCATTTAATGGGTTTTACAGTTAAAAATGAAAATATGCCAGACGGCGATATTGAAATTGAGTACTCTGGTTTACGTCCAGGTGAAAAACTTTATGAAGAGCTACTCATTGGTAATAATGTCACTGGCACAAAACATCCTCGTATTATGAGAGCAGAAGAAGATGCGTACACTTGGGATGAAATTCAGTCCTATTTGGAACGTTTAAAACAATCAGTTAACCACTTAAATAGTGAAGAAGTACGCCAATTACTCATTGAAGTCGTAAAAGGCTATATGCCTTCAGAAAAAAATGAAGATGTATTATGGAAAGATAATATTGTTAGAAAGGAATCAAAATTAGTTGTCGAACTAAAGAAATACCAATCAAAATCCGATAGCTAATGGTTATTTTTTATTGTATTTATTTCATATATCAAAGAAGAAAATAATACCGCAGAAAAAACCAGCAAATATGAAACACCGTTATTTTTATTTATCAGCATCGATTCTCCTATCGACATCAAAGTGATTAAAGAAGCAAAGGCACTCACCGTAACAAAACTTAAATAAGCCTGTTTTTTATATTTCCATGCTGTATAAACGGGAAAATAAAAAATTATTAATAATAATATTAATCCGATACTTCCCTTTGATATGAGTGCTTCAATAAAAGTATTATGTGCTTGTCCCATCCCTATAACAATCGTGCTAACAAGATCTTGTTCGATGTGCTTTTTAATTACTGTAGGATAATTACCATTACCGATCCCCATGAAAGGATGCTCTTTAAGTATATATTGAGAAGAACGCCACACCTCTAGTCTTTGTCCTACGCTCGTATATTCTATTTTTTTTATATCATTTATTTGTGTAAAGTAATTAGATAAATTTCTTAACGCAGAATCAGTTCGTAATTTTACTGAATCAAGTTGGTATGCAGAGGTCGCTGTTAATATGATTAATCCAAAGGCGATAAAAGTGATTTTTAAGCTTTTCATATGTAGTAATACAATAATAAAACTACCAAAAAAAATGGTTAGGTAAGCAATCCTCGCTGCTGAAAGGCCTATAGTAAATAGTCCCATAAAGATAAAAAGAGGAGCAATAAGCCATAGCCAACGGTTATCAATAAAACAGTGTTTATAAGTATAAAAAGACATGAGTAGTGAAAGCGCTGTGATAGGACCAAGAAAAAGTTGAGAATATGCTCCATTGATTACTTTTATATAATTATTTGGTGAAATTTCTACTAATGAATTAGTAGAAGAAAAATAATATTCATATAGTGAGAAAAGAAAAATAACTGGAATACTAATAAAAATGCCTGCAAAAAGTGCTTTTTGAGTATATTTATTCTCTCGAATTAGGAGATAAATGGGAATAAATAATAGAAAGTCTATTTCAGTACCAAGGCCTTCCTTTTGAATTTGCTCCCAGCTGTAGCCATTGCTGATTGTGCTTATAATAAAAACTAAAAAGAAAAGGAGAAAACTCCAAAGATAAATTTTTTCTTCTTTATATAGCGGTTTTCGGTCTTTCTTGGCAAATAAAAAATACAAGGAAGTTAGAGATAATAAGACAAAGATGGAGCTATTCCAGTGTCGTACAACGGGACCTGCGATAGGGAAGAGGAAAATAAGCAGTAAAACCCATTTGTCACTTAATTTTTCTTGTGAGCGAAATACCTCAGTAAAACGTTGGAGCATGTTTGGCCTATCGTATTGATCTTACTTATAAAATGCATCATTGCATGAAAAAGAGAATATACATGATAATAATCGACATGAAAAATTAATTTGAACTTTTAAATGTATTAGTCAGAAGACTGTTTTATCTAGTTAAATGCTAAAATCAATTTTGACAAATTCCCGCTAATCTATACAATCCCCCTATTAATTTAGTCTCATAGCTCAGCTGGTTAGAGCACTACCTCGACATGGTAGGGGTCCTCGGTTCGAATCCGAGTGAGACTACCAAATTCTACGTTTTACGTTAATAATCATGCGGTCTTTAGTATGGAT
>Ga0316205_10000534_pt1 | contig 68752 bp, 59 predicted proteins | sample 3monthpyrite_MG_FD_204941 | JGI IMG/M metagenome (GOLD analysis project Ga0316205, IMG submission 204941) | Microbial mat bacterial communities from mineral coupon in-situ incubated in ocean water Damariscotta River, Maine, United States -... | ecosystem: Environmental > Aquatic > Marine >...
TAACAGACTTCCATTCCATCCATTCCCGGCATGAGCCAATCCATTAATATGAGATCAGGTATGGGTAATTCTTGCGCGCGACGTAAGGCCTGTTCGCCATTTTTTGCGACAATCACCCTATAATCTGGCTGCAAAAGCTCAACCAGAACATCAATATAAATACGCTCATCATCTACAATTAAAATTTTCTTATTATTCTCGGTCATTCCATGCCCAATTAAGTTAATTTTATTATGGTTTTTAGTAGTATTACTATTTTTGACATTTTACTCAATACTTTTCTTATAGAGCTCATAAGCAGCATCAAATTCATACTGATCGATTAACTGTTTCATTTCAGTTAAACGGCTAGAGCCCATAGAAGTATTAAGTTGAACATCGAGTTTTACTAATAAATCCTTGACGGAGGGATCACCTTCCTTTAGCTGTCGAGTAAATAGAGCCATCAACTCGACGCCCTCATCGTCAGACATCAGCTCATTCTCGTTATTAAGTTCTTCGACAGTATTTCCAAGCCAGACTTTCAAACCGGTCATGACTTGCAAAAATTTTGATTCCATTTGCTGAAAGAGCTGATCACTATTTGCAACATACCCTGACTGTAAACTTGCACCCATGTTTTCACTGGCAGTCGCAAGCTCCCTGGCGCCCAGATTAGCAGCGACACCATGCAGCGTATGCGTCAACCGCCTGGCATTTTCGATATCCTGTCGATCCAACATACCCTTAAGCTCTTCCATTTTATCCGAGTGATCATTAAACAGACTTTTCAGTAAACGAATGTATAACTCCTGATTCCCTCCAATTCGATTAAGCCCCCAATGGATATCCATGCCAGGTAAATTAGCGGGTAACTGTGTAGTCATGGATACAGCATGAGAAGCTTCCACTGATTGCTGACTATCACTGGTTAACCAGATTGAAAGTAACTGATACACATGCTCCGGGTCTATTGGTTTTGGGATATGTTCATTCATGCCGGCATCAAGACAGCGCTGTCGGTCACCTGCCATGGCATGGGCGGTCATCGCAACCACAGGCAGATCCTTCCAGGATGGGTTAAGACGGATCCTGCGTGTTGTCTCGTAGCCATCCATGCCTGGCATTTGAATATCCATGAGCACAAGGTCAAATGATCGTTCTTGTAAACTTTCCAACGCTTGCTCACCACTTTCAGCATCGAATATGACAAGCCCCATATTCTCGAGAATTTCACGGGCAACCAATCGATTGATTGAATTATCTTCAATCAACAGTACATCTCCCTGTAAGGGGACAATGACGTTATCATCCAGCTGGCCGCCTGAAACCGGTTGTTTGTCTTTTGACAAAGCCTGACTCACACTATCAAAAAGCATTGAGGGACTCGCTGGTTTAAGTAGAAAACCATCCAGCCTGGCTTTCTCAGCTTGCAGAATCACATCTGTTCTATTATGTGCAGTAATCAGGATGAGTGCTGGCATCTCCTTTAAATTAGAGAGCGCTCTAATGTGTTCAATGGCTTCAAGGCCATTCATGCCCGGCATTTTCCAATCCATTAACACCAGATTATAATAGGGCCCTTCCGCTTTTGTATTCACGATCGACAACTCATCAAGTGCTGCAAAAGCACTACCAACAGCCTTAACCTTGAAACGGAATGACTCAAGCATCTCGGACAGAATATTACTGGCCACTGGATTATCATCGACCACCAAGACACGTACATCGTCAGCCACCAAATTACGTTTCACCAGCGGCTTCTCCGCTTGTTTAAGTAATGGCAAAGTAAAACTAAATCGGCTGCCTTTACCCGGTTTGCTTTCAGCATTGATACTGCCATGCATGAGCTCAGTAAGTTGCTTACAAATCGCCAGCCCTAAGCCAGAGCCGCCGTACTGCCTTGTTGTTGAAGAATCTGCCTGGGCAAAGCTTTCAAATAATTGTGGTAACTTCTCAGGTTCAATTCCGATACCTGTGTCCACAACTTCAAAGCAATACTCGGCCTGTTCTGCATCCTGCGATAAAACAGTTATCCTGATAACCACATGTCCTTGCTCGGTAAACTTGATCGCATTCTGGGTCAGATTTATCAATATTTGAGTGATACGAGTCGGATCACCAGTGAGGTCTTGCGGCACATTGGGATCAACATCAAATAATATTTCCAATCCCTTCTCTTCTGCGCGCAAGGTAACAAGATCTGAAAGGTTACCGAGTATTTCATCCAAATGAAAAGGAACACTTTCAATATATAAACGACCTGCTTCTATGCGCGAAAAATCCAGAATATCATTGATAACACCCAGTAAGGTTTGAGAAGCAGTCTGAACTTTTTCTAAATAATCTCGCTGCCTTTCGTCTAAGTTCGTTTGCAATGCCAGGTGACTCAGTCCGATAATGGCATTCATGGGGGTACGGATTTCATGACTCATATTAGCCAGGAACCGGCTCTTAAACTGATTGGCTTCTTCTGCGGATTGTTTTGCCTCAGCCAAGTCCCGCTCCATCTGCATGCGTTCTGTCAAGTTAACCCACAAACCTAAAAATGCAGGCTTGCCGTCATAGACAATCCGGATCACTGATATAAGTCCATCGATCAGATTTCCAACATCTGTCTTAAAACGCATCGATACCTTCCCTGCATCATTAGATCTTGCAAGTTCAGCAATTACATTTCTCCCCTCTTTATCAATGCAAAAACTCTGTATAGTTCGACCAATCAAGCCCGTTGCTTCGGATTGAGTTTCACTAACAGCATAGGGATTAGCTGCTTGAATCTTACCCCCTGAGTCTGCAATAAAAATAGAGACGGGCACTGCATCGATAATAGCCTTTAATTGCGCTTCGCTAGTAAGGAGTTTTTCTTCAGCCAGCTTTTGTTCAGTAATATCAATTTGACTACCAACTGCACGTACTGATTTACCTTGAGCAGACTGTTCTACCACTGAACCAATAGACCGAATAAACCGATAGTCACCCTGCTTGGTACGCAATCGGAATTCGTGTACATAGCTTTTTTCCCTGTTAGCAATCGCTTCATTGGCCGCATTTATTGCGGCAATTTTGTCGGCAGGATGCAGCATGTCTTCCCAGGCTTTATGATCTGAATGTAACTCTCCGACTTCAAAGCCCAGCATGGCGTGGTATCCCGGGCTGTAATAGACCTCATTTGTCTCTATATTCCAGTCCCAGATACCTTCAGACGCAGCCCCCATGGCCAAATGGAATCGATCCTCACTGATGCGCAAGCGTTCCTTTTGTCGACGAATTGAAAGCCCCCAGAATAAAACCAATAGAAAAAATGCACCGCCCACTGCGATTACTTGCAGAACCAGACTATAGTCAACCCTTTCTATGTATTTTTCCTGCATCCACTGGTTAATAATTTGGTGCTTTTCATCGGAAGAAATAGAATTAATAGCTTTATTCAGAATGCCAAGTAAAACAGTCCAGTCTTTGCGCACAGCCAAACCCAGTTTCATGGTAATTGGAATTTGTCCAACAATGCGGAGACTTTGCAATCCCATTTGATTGATATGATAACTACTTAAAGCGAAGGTAGAAACAAATGCGTCAATTTCTCCAGTCGCCAAACTGGAAAGTCCTTCTTGTACATCATCCACCTCAATGAATTTGATATCCGGATATTTTTTGATAACCTCCCACGTATAGCCGTAGCCCTTGATCATAGCGATTTTTTTATGAGCTATATCCTGCAAGTCAGGTATAAACTCGGATTGATCTTTACGCATGGCAATGGCCAATGGATATTCTACATATGGAGCAGTAAAGTCACTGACTTTCCTAATGGTCTCATCGGCGAGATCACCAGAAATTAGATCCACTTCTCCTTCGGTCACCATGCGTAATGCGTCTTCCCAGTTTTGACTAGGAATATGTTGAATATTCAAATCAGCCCGTACAGATAGCAAATTTAAAATAGAAGACACAAAACCTACGTACTCACCATCTTCAGTAAATGCTTCAAATGGCAGCCAATTAGGGTCACCCGTAAAACGAATAACGTGATGCTTCTTGAGCCAATCTCTTTCCAGTTGACTTAAAATAATTTTATTTTTCTGGTTAGCTTCAGATTGCTGCAACCACTTTTCCTTGATTTTGTTATGCTCATCCGTTGAAATTCGTTCGAAATAAGTATTGATGGTTTGTAATAACTTTTTATTTCCTTTTTTTACAGCTGCGCGATACGCACGAGTGTAGAGTGGAAGTGTTAAATGTTTATATTTCTCAGAATTGGTTTGCTTAACCTGAAACCGCTGCAGATACCTGGGTTGCGTAATAAAAACATCAATCTCTTTTCGATCGGCAGCCTCGAATAAACCCTGATATCCATCAAACAAAACCAATTGTGCTTGCGGGTAATTTTTTTGCATCCAGTGCTGATGGAAACTGTCTTTGGTAACGCCGACACGTAATGAGATTAGCTCATCCGGTGCTTTAATACTTTTACCATCAGAATGATAATAAGCATAGTAATGACTACTAAAACTGGGTTCACTGAAGTCTAGAAAGGCGGCGCGCTTTTCACTTTTAAACAAGCCAGCCATGACATCCGCCCGACCATCACGGATCATGTCTTGTGTTGCCTTACTGTAATCGCCGACAAAACGAACGGCCTTGCCTGATTTTTTTGACCAGAGACGCCACAAATCTATCAGTATACCCGCAGCCTCACCTTTTTGGTTACGAAACTGGACAGGCTCACTATCCAGCCGATAGGCGACGACTAAAGGGTCCTCTGCATAAACCATTGCAGGTATAGATATACCTACAAAAAGAAATAACACCAGCAATACTACTTCTATAAAATATCGAAAAGAATATTTAGTTATCGGAGGGTAAAACACATTACATCTATTATTATTCTTATCCATGGCCAAATTCCTTGTGGTGTGGATACTGACTTGTTTTTTTCGGACACCTGACCAGGTTATTTCTTACATCTCAAAGGTAGTCATCCATCTTTTATTTTTTAAATACTATACAACGATTATAGCCGCGATCCAATGAAAACCAATACAATCACAACATCTTTCATGCCTTGTCTTTCTGAAGACGAAAACATACAGCTTCCTCACAACGTTTTCATTGGAATTAAGTAATAATTTTCCTGTAAAAAACAGGAGATGCAGCGCACTTCCGAGTCAATAATTCTAGCTCTTATAGTTCTTCTGGATATCTATACGATCCTAACTATAATATATATCCAAACTTATTAATCCAGACAAATAGGCTCTTTTTCGAGTTTACTGTCCTTAAGCAACAAGTCCGTTGCATCTTCAACAGTGAGCGGACGACTGAAAAAATAGCCTTGCATTTGCTCGCAATCCTTGTCCTTTAGGAAGTTTAATTGCTCTTCAGTCTCAACCCCTTCAGCAATAACCACCAGATTAAGACTGTGACCCAAGGCAATAGTGGCCGTTACGATAGCGGCATCATCAGGATCACTCGCGATATCCCTTACAAAAGATTGATCAATTTTCAATTTATTAATAGGAAAACGTTTCAGATACGACATTGAAGAATACCCCATCCCAAAATCATCGATAGCGAGATGTACTCCCATAGCGCGTAACGCGTGCATCGTCTCAATAGTTTCACTGAGATGCTCCATGATCATACTTTCCGTTAGTTCTAACTCCAGGAACTGGGGATCAATACCTGTCTCAGCTACTATCGATTCAACAAGTTGAACTAGATTCTGACGCATAATCTGACGCGCAGATAAATTAACCGCTAATCTAACGGGGCCAATATCAGTTTCCATCCACTTCTTCAGTTGTAAACAGGCCGTACGTAATACCCATTCACCTAATGGGACTATAAGTCCACTCTCCTCTGCGACAGGAATAAAAACGGCAGGTGAAACCAAACCTTGCTCGGGGTGCTGCCAACGTACCAGCGCTTCCAAGCCGACAATTTCTCCCGTCTCCAGGCTCACCTGGGGCTGGTAATGTAAAAGGAACTCTTCATTCTCAAGTGCTTTACGTAATGCACTTTCCAGGCTGAGTCGCTCTAACGCACGCGTATTCATTTCTTCAGTAAAGAACTGATAGTTATTGCGCCCCTGATCTTTCGCACGATACATGGCAACGTCAGCATGCTTAAGCAAGACAGATGCATCTGTGGCATCATCAGGATAAATACTAATACCTATACTAGCTGTCACCACAACATCAGCTTGTTCATACTCGAATGGTTTGGATATGGCTTTAAGTACTTTATCTGCTACCAGTACTGCATCCTGATTACTCTGTATTTCTGGAAGCATCAAGGTGAACTCATCACCACCCAACCGTGAAACCACATCGCCTGCACGCACCTGACTAGTCAAACATTGCCCTATATGTTTAAGCAATTGATCACCTGCAGAATGCCCGGACGCATCATTAATCAACTTGAAATGATCTACATCAAGAAACAACAGTGCAAGCTTTGTCCCATTTCGCTTGGCATGAAGCATAGAACGCTCAAGCTGCTCAGTAAAAGCCGCACGATTTGGTAAAGCTGTCAGTACGTCATAGTGCGCCAGATGGAAGATACGTTCTTCACTTAATTTCTTTTCAGTAATATCGCTAAATATACTGATGTACTGAATAACCTTACCTTCTTTATTACGCACAGCGCTAATGGTTTGCCAGACAGGAAAAACTTCACCGTTTTGGCGACGGTCCCACATTTCTCCTTGCCATACCCCTTTTTCATTAAGAACACGCCAGAATTCGTCATAGAAACTCTTATCATGGTGCCCAGAAGACAATACACGCGGATTATTCCCTATCATGTTTATCGCCTGATAACCCGTTATACGTGTGAATGCAGGATTAACTCGAAGAACCGTTCCATTGCTATCGGTAATCATAATAGCTTCGACGCTTTCATTAAAAACACTGGCAGCCAACTTCAGCTCTTCTTCTGATTCAATTCGTTCAAGTTCGAGGGCTATTCGATTCGCCATGATACCTAGCATTGGCTTAGCCCAGTCACGAGATACCATGGGCCTGGTATCCATAATCGCAACCAGACCAATAAGCTCATTAGAAGGTGATACAACCGGTGCAGACAAATGACTTTCAATTCCGTTATGATTAATAAAATCATCACCAGGTAATTGATTAACTGCATCGTTCATGGCGCTTACCATGTTATTCTCTGCCAAATCATGCCTTGCAGTTTTATCAAAGTTGTATTCAAAATTTTCCAGATAACTATCGTCAGCACAAACAACGAGCGTGCTAACGGTATTGCTTCCATCACCATCAAATGTACCAATCAGTACATACTGTACGTTATATATTTTCGCAAGATCTCTGGCAAGAACACGAAAAAATTGCTTGTCGGCCGATAAAGCAGTCGCCCCAAGCAGTGACCTCAGCGCCTCAACAGTACGTTGACCATTGGCCATTTCTGCTTCCAAGGCAACATTAGATTCACTCAGTGCAAATGTTCTCTGTTGTACTCTACGCTCCAGTTTAACCTGAGCTTCTTTTAGTAAAACATCAGCACGTAATTTCTCATCGGTATTAGCTGCAAGCACCATGGTCGTGATCACCAATATACCCATAAATCCTTGCAACAATAACAACGAGATATTTTCTGATGGGTTCACAAAAGGTCCATAACCCTTCAATGTTCCAATGATTGCCACAACAGACAACAACATAATAAAAAAACTGGCACCCGCTTCCCGGAACCTATAAGACGCCCAGATAGCAAGAGGCAAATAAATAAATGAAAGTGGATAATGTTGATTACTTGCAATATACCATCCGCTAAAAATCACTCCAGAACACAATAGAGTAACCGCCACCAATAACAAAAACTCCCAAACACGTATTAACTGACTAACAACTTGTGACGGGTTTACCCACGTCAATAATAGAGGCGTTATCACAAGCGCACCGACCAAATCCCCTAGCCACCAGGTAGACCCTAACAACCAAAAATCACCCCCATCGGCCATACCACCGATCACAAGACTGCTCACACCAATGAATGCACTCAGCGTCGTTGCAAACATGACTATCAATACGAATTTAAAAACCTGATTCACAGAGCTAAATGGATAGTGACTTGCGAAACGTAGAATCAGGTAACCGGCGACCACTCCCTCCAGTGTATTACCTGAAGCTATGCTTGTTGCCGCCAAGAAAGGCAGGCCTGCATAATAATTTATTAAAAATGCGCCGATAAAAATACCCGGCCAAACGCGCATACCAAAATACAGCAATGCTGCGATTGAAATGCCTGTGGGAGGCCACACCGGACTGGTATTTGCTTGCTCGAAGGCAAGCATTAGCCCCAACTGTGCAGCCATGAAGTACGTTACTGCCAGTACCAGCCAGCAAATACTTAGCTGCATTATTTTCATCTGCTTCTGTGGGACAGTGTTTTTCATTGTTTATTTATTGGTGCATTGATCTATAAAAAATTCAAATATAACTATATGTTATAAAACAATAATTTCATGCCACCACCCCCTTCTCGGGGTAACCTTATTTGCTTAATCTAGGGAAATGTCATTGTTGTTTATAACCAGATACCTAATACAACCAAATCTACGTCATATACCTATTTATGTAGATCGACCTTATCCAGGAATTCTTTATTACGGCGGTAACTTTTATGACTAAATTTCAATGCTTTATGGAAGGTATTTATTTAACTCTAATGTGAGGGGGTACAATAGTACGCAGATAGCATTGATGCAGATTTATCGAAATACAACCTAGCCAGATAAATGCCATGAAAGACACATTTGAAAAACCATTAAGATTGCTCAGGAAAGATTTCACGAATAAAGGGGATGGTTAAGCGACGCTGCTTGATTAATGACTCCCTGTCCAGTTTATCTAGTACTTCGAATAATGCATTCAAATCACGAGGAAAACGGTTTAATAAAAATCTTGCCGGCTCAGTCTCTAGTTCAAGACCTCGTTGCATAGCCCTTAATTTTAGTGCCGCAATCTTTTGATCATCTCCTAGCACTTGAATGTGAAAAACTGGCCCCCATTCCAAACGAGAAATTAAATCCTGCAAGGATAAACCCATTTCGCGCGGGCTAGCATTACCCGAAAAAACTATTCGGCCACCCACTGCCTGCACACTATTAAACAAATGAAAGACAGCCTGTTGCCAATCAGCATGCCCACTGATACTTTGAAGGTCATCAATACAAATGACAGAAATATTTTCCAGGCCATCCAGCATAACTGGCGGTTGCTGTATCAGCTCTGCCATAGGTAGATAACATACCGTCTCATTGATTTGACTGGCTTGATGGCAAACCGCTTGTAAAAGATGTGTCTTACCGCTTCCAATTCCACCCCAAAGATAGATCACTGAAAACTCGGAACTGACAATCAGTTGTTTAAGACTATCTATAAGAAAGTGATCATCCGGAGAAATATAATTACCGAAGTTAGCACTTTCATTTAATTGAATGGCTAGTGGAAGTTGCATACTGCTCTCTGACATTGACGGCTTGAAGAGGACTCAGGCTTCTTCACTATTATACATCGTGCTATTAACATACCTGTCATGAGCATGTCGCAGTATAACAACCAGCACAGCTGCAACTGGTAAGGCCAGTAATACACCAATAAAACCAAATAGCTGGCCGCCGGCCATCACAGCAAAGATGACAGCTACGGGGTGCAAACCAATACGATCCCCCACCAGGGCTGGAGTTAACACCACGCTCTCCAATACCTGGCCGACACCAAATACACCGAGAACATAAACAAGATCGAGAACTTGCTGTGTTTGTAACAAGATAGCGACACCCGCTGCTACGATGCCGACTATGAAGCCAAGATAAGGCACGAAGCTAACCAAGCCAGCGAGCAATCCAATAAGGATGGCTAACTTAAGCCCAACGAACCATAAACCAACACTGTAAATAATACCCAGCGCCAACATAACCAACAACTGCCCGCGGATAAATGCTCCCAGTACTTCGTCGGATTCCGTGGTTAATTTACTAAACACGGGCAACACGTTGCGTGGAATCATCTCTCTAATACGTTGCATTAACTGATTCCAGTCACGTAACAAATAAAAACCTACAACTGGCACGAGGATCATTGACCCTATCCAGCCCATCATAGCCAAGCCAGATTTTGAAATTGATGACAGCATGATCGCTGCAAAACCACCCGCTTGTTTCCAATGGTCTGTTAGCCATTGCTTCAAAAAATTTGCATCAATCTCCAGATCAGTGATGCCAAGTTGGCCCGCGATCCATGGAATAAATTGAAGCTGGATTACATCAATATACTCAGGTAGTTTTTTCACCAGATAGACGATCTGCTTTTCTATCTGTGGTACCAATAACAGTAAGACCAGAATTAGGACAATTGTTAGCACTGTAAATACAATAACAACACTCCAGGTGCGCGAAATACGCAAACCCTGCATTCGATCTACAAGCGGGTTGAACAAATAAGCCAGCAAGGCTGCCATCATAAAAGGAGGCAATACCGGTGATAGCAAATAGACCAGCCATCCGCTTGCTACTATACCGACAAACCAAAGCCATTTTTGAGAATCAGTCATTCCATTATCCTTTTTTTATTTTCCAGGCTTTGTTGCCCCAGGTAAGCACATAATTTAATCCACTTAAAACAGTCGTCGCCAACACTGCGAACAGGGAAAGCTCAATAAAAAATGCCGGGAATTCAAAAATGCTTTTATGCAATAAAATAATCAGCACCAATAAAATTTGCATCAGTGTGTTTAATTTACTAATCAGAGAGGGTGCTGCATTAACTTTTTCGACTTTGTAATAATAATATAAACCACCGCCGACAATCAGCAAATCACGAGCGATCACTGCTGCCAATAACCACATAGGAATTAATTGCAACCAGGTCAGACACACATACACGGATACTTGCATGGCTTTGTCGGCAAGAGGATCCAACCAGCCGCCTAAATGACTTTTCCAGTTATATTTCCTGGCCAGATAACCATCCAATGCATCTGATAGCCCTGCAATAGCAAATAATACCAGCGCCATTTCATAGCGCTGATGCAACAGATACCAGACAACAGGTATTATCAGTAATACCCTCAGGAAGCTGATCAAATTGGGTATATCGCTTCTTTTCACTTTTTAAGCCGGTAATGTAACGTCTCAGTCTGGGTTAATATAGGAGTTTGCACGTTTCCTGCAACACCAGGCTGGCTGTTAGTAATGACAGGTTCAGGATTAACAGTCGCTTCATCGGGTAACAGACGACGCTCAAGATTTAAGACTTGCTCGAGATCATTAAGACCTCCACGTAAATCAATTTGATAACTGGCCTTGTCTTTCGAGATACCCTCGAGTTGAAATCTTGAAATTAAAGATAAACTCGCCAGGTATTGCCGGCTGGCATTATAATCCTTCAACGAATTGATATTACTGATCACTAAATTGTACCGGGATAATTCTCCGGTCAGCTTGGTCGCATAACGCGCAACCATGATATTTGCCATAGCATTCAAGCCATCTTCAATAGCCTGATCAGGAAACTTGCCATGACCCGTCCAGTTTTTTTCTCGCGAACCGGTCACCATCGTCCAGTAAGAACGCCAGCCACCGAGATCAGGATAAAGCTTTGCTATAACGATGTTATCAGCCTTGTATCGGCTAGAAGCTGATCGTACCGGCCCTGAAAATCCTCCCCAGATATCACTGATACGCGCACTACGCCTGTCTTCAATATCCATCAATGGAAGCATCACAGGAAGGGCTAGATTTTTTGCATGACTAGTAACACTGTTATAGATAGGATTAGCCTTGTCACTACCCAGGATATAGCGCCCCGCCCTGTCTTCAATACCTAGCCATAACAAAATTTCGGGCCGTGTGCTGCCCCACAAAGGTAGCTGTTGTTTACGTAATAACTGCTCAACTGCCTTTCTGTTGAATCGGACCCACAATAACAATTTGGTAGCATTGCCTTGAACCGATTGCTGCCCATCCACTTTTCGGTATCGATATTGGTCAACATATCGCGATGCGCGAGACAAAATCTTATTGATCTGGCCAGATTGGGTCATTGCCTGAGTGCCAGACAAACGAGTCAGAATACGTGATAAGGCTACTTTCAGCGCCTGCCTTCGTTCAGTAACTCCTTGATCTTTGACCGACAATTCAATCTCATACAACCCATCTACCTGAATGGCAGCTTGAACAGAGGTATTCGCTGCTAATGCAACCAGTATCAGTATGCCGTACCACTTTACTATCTTCGTCAACATTGATCTCATCTTGTCCAATATATAAAATTCAGTAATTTTACCCAAAACAGGCTTTGTCAGTGTAAAATAACACAGTTTTTGTCCTGACAGCCATGTTTACACATGCGTTTTCGGGTAAATGAAATGGCCATTTTAACAGGAGAACCCCATTGTGAGCCACGATTCCAACAACAGCGACTCGAAACAAGACAGTACCTCACTCAGTTACCGTGACGCCGGGGTTAATATTGATGCGGGCACCGAACTGGTTGAGCGCATCAAACCAATTGCTAGCCAAACATTCAGACCGGGAGTGCTCACTGGCCTGGGTGGCTTTGGTGCCTTGTTCGAGCTACCCACGGATCGCTATCAACAACCGGTGCTGGTTTCCGGCACTGATGGTGTCGGTACCAAACTCAAGCTGGCCATGATGATGAACAAACATGACACCATTGGCATCGACCTGGTAGCCATGTGCGTCAATGACCTCATTGTAGGTGGGGCAGAACCACTTTACTTCCTCGACTACTACGCAACTGGCGCTTTGAATGTTGATGAAGCCACTGATGTTATGCGAGGAATCGGTAAAGGCTGTGAGCTTGCAGGTGCTGCTTTAACCGGTGGTGAAACCGCGGAAATGCCTGGCATGTATGCCGGCGGAGATTATGACCTGGCTGGTTTTTGCGTGGGCATTGTTGAAAAATCCGACATCATAGATGGTTCAAAAGTGAAGGCAGATGATGTATTAATCGGACTCGCATCTTCCGGGCCGCATTCAAATGGCTATTCTTTAATCCGAAAAGTGCTGGATCATGCTGATGCAGATCTGCAACAGCATGTTGAAGGCCGTAGTTTAGGCGAAACACTCCTCGAACCGACTCGAATTTATGTCAAACCCTTGCTGAAACTATTTGAGCAAATCAAAGTACATGCACTGGCTCACATTACTGGTGGAGGATTAACTGAAAACCTGCCTCGCGTCATGCCGGAAGGCACTGTTGCAAACATTGACCGCGATAGCTGGCAACAACCGGCTATTTTTAACTGGCTGCAACAACAAGGCAACATTAAGGATGAGGACATGCTGCTCACCTTTAATTGCGGCATAGGCATGGTGATTTGTGTTGACCCGTCCGATGTAGAACAAACCTTGTCTATACTAGAGCAACAGGGAGAACAAGCCTGGGTAATAGGTAATATTACGGCCGATAAAAACAGTGACCAACGAGTCCGGTACAGCTAATTACCTCAATGAATGAGACAAAAACCCCCGTCGTTATACTCATTTCTGGCAGAGGCAGTAACCTTCAGTCAATTATAGAGGCGATGCAGAGCGGACAACTGAATGTTGATATCAAGGCGGTCATCAGCAACCGACCCCAGGTAGCGGGTTTAGACAAGGCACGCGCAACAGGTATCCCGGCTATTACCGTGGATCACCAAAAATTTGATCGGCGTGAGGATTTCGACCAGGCCTTGCTGGAATGCATTGACCAATATGCACCAAAACTACTGATATTGGCCGGGTTTATGCGCATTCTTGGTGATGATATCGTCCATCATTATCTAGGCCGCATGCTTAATATTCACCCCTCGCTATTACCCAAGTACCCTGGCCTGAATACTCATCAGCGGGCACTGGATAATAAAGACCGCTTCCATGGTGCCAGCATTCATTTTGTCACCAGTGAACTGGATGGCGGCCCTGTTGTCTTACAAGTGAAGGTTCCAGTTTTGGAAAACGACACTCGAGAAAGTCTGGCGGACAGAGTGCTTCTACATGAACATCGGATATATTGTCAGGCTATACAATGGTTTATTGAGAAACGCCTGTACCTGTATCAAGGCAAAGCTTACCTGGATGGAGAAATGCTGACTCAGCCCGTGATAATGGAAGCTGAAGATAACGAAAGCCACTAAAAATATGAAAAAAATATTTTACCCACTACTCATACTGACCCTACTGTATTTACCGGTGGCTCATGCCAAGCTCCCCCCGGAATTTCAGGTCGTCTATCAGTTAAATAAATTCGGCATGAACGCCGCGCAGGCGACCGTATCCCTGAAACAACGCGAAGATGGTGCATGGATATATAATAGTCAAACAAAAACCAAGGGCGTTATTTCCATATTCCGTAAAGATGCCATCACCGAACAAACCGAACTGAAAAAAATCGGACAACAGTTCAAACCTGTCGAATATCAATATATTCACAAAGGCAGCAAGAAAAACCGTAACCGCAGTATTCGCTTTGACTGGGACAGCAAACTGGCTTATAGCGAAGTCAGTGGCAAGCAAGCAAGCCTCAACATTAAACCTGACACTATCGACAGTTTTTACCTGCAATTAAAACTCATGATTGACCTTATGTCCGGAAAACGGGATCTTGATTACAGTATCATCAGAAAAGGTGAAGTGGAAAATTACCAGTTTGAAATTCTGGGCGAGGAAACCATAGAAACCAGCGCCGGGGATTTTAAAGCTTTGAAACTCAAACGTACCCGCAAGGACAGTAAAAGGACAACCATCATGTGGATGTCACCGGCGTTACACTTTTTACCGGTCAAGATGAAACATATTGAAAAAGATGGTACCGAATTTTCACTGCTACTTGATCGCCTCTCCGGTGGCTTAGCAGGCACAGAGTACAAAACTGATATCTCGACAGAAACCGAATAACCCCGTATGAAACTGTACGATAAATATATTGTACCTGCACTCATTCGCCTTGTTTGTTCAAATCCGCGCTTTACTGAAATGCGCCAAAGCTTGTTACCCAAAGCCCGTGGCAACGTTCTGGAAATAGGCATTGGTTCTGGGCTGAATTTACCCTTTTACGATCACTCAAGTGTTACTCATATTGTTGGCCTGGAGCCTTCCGAACAACTACGACAGCACGCGCTTAAAAAAATAAATGCGCTCAACATACCGGTAGAAATACTACCCCATGGCGCTGAAAACATTCCGCTGGAATCACGCTCGATTGACACAATAGTAACCACCTTCACGTTATGTTCGATCACAGAAATCCAACGAGCTTTAGAGGAAATGCGCCGGGTTTTAAAGCCTGATGGTGAACTGTTATTCTGTGAACATGGCCGTGCGCCTGAACAACAGGTACAGCGCTGGCAGGATCGCATCAATCCTTATTGGAAAAAAATGGCAGGTGGTTGCAATGTCAATCGTGATATACATACGCTTATTCTACAAGCCGGTTTTTTGATAGAAGAACCCGATCATCAATACATGCAGGGACCCAAAACTTTTAGCTACATCTACAAGGGTTTTGCAAAACCAGCCTAAGCTGTTGGGCTGCTTTCCTCATCTAGCTGATCCTGCTCTTTTTTGCTCTGTAACTTCTTATGCATTTTTCTATGCAGAATAATATCCATCATCGTTTTTGCTGCAACCAATGATAGCAACATCGACAAAGGTGACCCCATGCGAATAACCAGAAAACTGGCTGCAATGATAGCCACATGCATGATGATAACCCGGCTATAAGGCTGCCCCATTAATCGCCTTGCAGTGGTTTTGTGACGCTCACCGGCAATAATGAAATTATAGATATAGGAAACACCATGACTGATAAACAAAGCAACAATGGCCCAATAAAACCCTGGTGGCATATTCGCCCAGATAGTTTGCAGAATATTGAATAGCATCTGAAACAATATCAATGGCCCTGGCCAGTCAGCACCTGTCTGCGCTGTTTCTTTTGCACCTATTTCAAAAAGCTCTAGTAAGAAAGTACCATGACCTGCTGCAAATCCTCCGAAATGCAACATAAAAAACAAAACGGTCAATAACCTGCCCAGAATTTTCTTTGACTTTATGGGAGCCACCGTTAGCATTTTTAAAATATTATAAATGCCAATAACCAGGTTCTCAGCCCAATAGATCAAGACAATTGAGGCCGCGTCCCAGCCAGCGAACAACACGCCGAGTACTGGGACCAGGTTACTTAATACTAACAGTGAGACTGGAAGATGTTTAAACAACTAATCAGGTCTTGGGTAAGGTGACGCCTTGCTGGCCCTGGTATTTCCCCCCACGATCTCTGTAAGAAGTATCGCATACCTCATCAGACTCAAAGAATAGCATTTGTGCTATGCCTTCATTAGCGTATATTTTAGCGGGCAATGGCGTGGTGTTGGAAAATTCCAGTGTGACATGACCTTCCCATTCAGGCTCCAAAGGAGTGACATTCACAATAATACCGCAACGTGCATAGGTGGATTTACCCAAACACACTGTCAATACACTTCGAGGAATACGGAAGTATTCGACTGTTCGAGCCAGGGCAAATGAGTTCGGCGGGATAATACAAACATCGCCTTTAAAATCAACAAAACTGTGTTCTGAAAAATCCTTGGGGTCGACAACAGCAGAATTAATATTGGTAAATATTTTAAATTCATCTGCACAACGAACATCATAACCATAGCTGGAGGTACCGTAGGATACGATCCGCCCTTGCTCATTTTCTCTGACCTGCCCTGGCTCAAATGGCTCTATCATAGCCTCTTGTTCGGACATACGGCGTATCCACTTGTCTGCCTTGATACTCATAAATTTAAAACCGTTATTGTTTTATTGATTGAGCAAAGATAGTACATGTAATCCAGGTTATTTTCCATACCACTTAGATACTTTTCCATTACATGACAATAGCTTAGGCTCGCCCTCCACCAACGGGGCGTTTTCTATTGAACCTGTACTTGACTAATACACTGGGCTTTACTAGATTTATAGTTATCCAGTATTCCCTGTGGGGCTGTACCTGTCACTTAAGAGACTGCTGGTCTTTCTAAATTCGACAGAAATGTTGACTCTACACTGCAGTGCCCTACGAACGAGTATCATCGTATTAAGGAGTTGCTGTCATGAATAAAGCAAGTGTTGTTAAACCAAACGAACTGTTTTTTGATGAAGATGGTTTTCTCATTCACCCTGAAATCTGGAATCAACAAATCGCGCGTTTGCTTGCCAGGCTTGATGGATTAGATGAATTAACTGACGATCACTGGCAAGTTATCCAAACATTAAGAAAATATTTCTCTGACTTTGGCGCTCCCCCTATGTGTCATCATGTCAGCATTGTTAATCATCTGGATAAACACTGTGTGGAAAAATTATTCCACACTCATCGCGAGGCCTGGCGTGTGTCCGGGCTTCCCAATCCGGGAGAGGAAGCCAAGGCTTATATGTAGGCCTGACGAAACAAGGAAGCACTCATGAGTAAACTGGATTACTTATTCCCCGATACGGCACGCGCCATCCAATTGGTAAAAGATTTCAAACAATTGGATATCAACTTAACCAACATGCTTGCTGAAGCTGGAGAGAATGCTTCACCGGTCAATTCCCCGCTGTTCAGGAATATTGAGCCATGGCTATGGGACAGAGTCATGGCTATTTTTTTTCTTGAGCTTAATGCATTGTTACTGAAATCAATTAAATAACGCGAAAGCATATATCATTTAATAAACTACTCATAAAAAATACTATGCATAAAAAAAGGCGCAGAACAATCTGCGCCTTTTTTTCACCAGCAAATTGATATCAATTATTCTGAATAACAATCTGAGGAAACTTAGCACTGTGATTCTTAGCCTGTAGAGACAGCTTGGCCGCTGTACGACGAGCAATTTCACGATAGATTTGTGCAATTCGGCTATCAGGTTCAGCAACAACTGTTGGCTTGCCATTATCAGTTTCTTCACGAATGCGAATGTCCAATGGTAGCGCACCGAGGAAATCTACATCGAATTCTTCTGACATGCTCTGCCCGCCACCCTTGCCGAAGATATGCTCTTCATGGCCACACTCACTACAAATATGAATACTCATATTTTCAACAATACCCAACACGGAAACTTCTACCTTCTCGAACATTTTCAGGCCTTTACGCGCATCCAGTAAAGCAATGTCCTGTGGAGTAGTAACGATAACAGCACCACTAACAGGCACTTTTTGCGCCAATGTTAACTGTGTGTCGCCAGTACCGGGAGGTAGATCAATAATAAGATAATCCAGGTTGTCCCATCGGGTATCGACAAGTAATTGTTCCAATGCCTGAGTAACCATAGGGCCACGCCAGATCATGGGGGTATCTTCCTCAATCAGAAAACCGATAGACATGGCTTGCAAATTGTAACTGGTCATGGGTTCCAGGGTTTTGCCATCAGGGGATTCTGGCTTACCGGAAATGCCCAACATACGGGGTTGGCTAGGTCCATAGATATCCGCATCCAGCAAACCTACGGTTGCACCTTCAGCAGACAACGCCAGCGCCAGATTCACAGACGTGGTGGATTTACCCACACCACCTTTACCTGAAGCAACGGCGATAATATTCTTTACGCCTTCAATAGACTTGAGGCTTTTCTGAACGACATGTGCAGCAATTTTCCAGTCGACAGTGACTTCGGCCGAATCGACCCCATCAATGGCTTCTATTATTTGCTTGAGTTCAGTTTCGAGTTGTTCCTTGAAACCCTTGGCAGGATAACCCAGAGTCACAGCGACAGAGACCTTGCCACCTTCAATATCGATTTTCTTGACGGCCTTGGTAGAAACCAGGTCCTTATCCAAATGCGGATCAATGTAACCTTTTAGAGCCTCTTCTACCTGAGTCTGGCTGACACTTGACATACTTCTCTCTCCTACATACCGGCTAGGTGTTTAATTCCAGAGTAAAACGATCGGGTATTATACACGATTTTTCAAGGGAGCGTAGTATTTCATAATGTACCGATGAACGCTAGATTTACCCTTTATCACCACAAGGTCTTTATTCATTCTATCAAACAGCAATGAACACTATCCAGATGTAGTGAATCCGGTATAATTAGGTAATTTTTATCAATAATTCAAGCAATTGGGTAAACCATGACAGCTAAACCCCGCAAAATTCTGGTCACCAGCGCCCTTCCTTATGCCAATGGCAGTATACACCTGGGTCACCTGGTGGAATATATTCAGACCGATATCTGGGTACGATTTCAAAAAATGCTGGGACACGAATGCCATTACGTGTGTGCGGATGACACACATGGCACGCCCATCATGTTACGCGCGGAACAAGAAGGCATTACGCCTGAGCAGCTCATTGAACGTGTGCATGCTGAACATTGGCAGGATTTCAGTGACTTCAATATTGCTTTTGATAATTACTATTCTACAAACTCGTCTGAGAATCGTGAGTTATCAATAGACATTTACCTGAAGCTGCAGCAGGCTGGTCTGATTGAAAGCCGCATGACCGAACACTATTACGATCCTGAAAAAGAAATGTTTCTACCGGATCGCTATATAAAAGGTGAGTGTCCAAAATGTCACGCGCAGGATCAGTATGGCGATGGTTGTGAAGTTTGTGGAAGCACCTACACGACGACTGATCTGATAAACCCCTATTCTGCGGTATCGGGTGCCAAGCCGGTGCGAAAGGAAACCGAGCATTTTTTCTTCAAACTAAGCGAATGCGTTGATTTTCTGCGCGACTGGATTAAACACGGTAATCAAGGTGAGAGCCCTCTTCCAGCGGAAGCGGTAAACAAACTGGAGGAATGGTTTGACGCCGGCTTACGTGATTGGGAGATTTCCCGTGACGCACCTTACTTCGGTTTTGAAATACCTGACGCACCGGGTAAATACTTCTATGTATGGCTGGATGCCCCCGTTGGTTACATGGCCAGCTTCAAAAATTTGTGTGACCGGGAAGGTATCGACTTTGATACTTACTGGAACAAGGACAGCGACACCGAGTTATATCATTTTATCGGCAAAGACATCCTCAGCTTTCATGCCTTGTTCTGGCCTGCCACGCTCAAATTTTCAAACTATCGCACACCGACTCAAATCTGTGTTCATGGCTTTCTTACCGTCAATGGTCAGAAAATGTCTAAATCGCGCGGCACTTTCATTACGGCACGTTCTTACCTGGAAAGCTTGCCAGCCGAATATTTACGCTATTACTTTGCTGCCAAACTGAACGAGCGTATTGAAGATATTGATCTCAATCTTGAAGATTTTGTTGCGCGAGTTAATAGCAACCTGATTGGCAAATACATTAATATTGCCAGCCGGACAGCTGGATTTATAACAAAAAAATATAACAATCAGCTGGGTAGTTCGATTGACGAAATAGACATAGACCCATTAAGCAAACTTCAATCAGCAGGAGAACATATTGCTGAACTGTACAATAATCGCCAGTTCAGCGAAGCGATTCGTGAAATCATGAATCTTGCTGATATTGCGAATGAGTATGTTAATGACATGCAGCCCTGGGTGATTGCTAAACAGGAAGGCCAGGAAGAACGGCTGCAACAAATCTGCACCACCGGCATCAACCTGTTCAGGATACTAACGCTATACCTGAAACCGGTACTGCCGGCGCTTAGCAAACAGGTTGAAGACTTCCTCAATATCGACGCGTTACAATGGCATCATCATACTGAGCTGCTGCTAGACCATGAAATAAAACCCTACAAACATCTGGCCAAGCGCATCGAAGACAAACAGATTCAAGCCATGCTGGATAAAAATCTGGAAAACCTCAAGGAGAGTAGCACTCAAACTGAGCATTCACCCACACGGCATGCTCAGGCTCAACAAGCAGATCACCCTCCTATCGCCGAAACCATCGAGTACGATGATTTTGCCAAAATCGATTTACGCATTGCGCGTATAGTCAAAGCCGAACATGTTGAAGGTGCAGACAAGCTGTTGCAGTTGACACTGGACATCGGCCTTGAAACTCGTCAGGTATTTGCTGGCATCAAGTCTGCCTACTCGCCTGATCAATTGGAGGGTAAGATGACCGTTATGGTGGCAAATCTTGCTCCACGTAAAATGCGCTTTGGAATGTCAGAAGGCATGGTACTCGCCGCAGGACCGGGTGGTAAGGATCTGTGGATACTGGAACCCGGTGAAGGTGCCCAAGCGGGTATGAAAGTAAAGTAACCCTGAGGTCTACACTGGCATTTAACCCTTGTAACTGAGAGTCTTTAACGCAACCGCTTTATCTTTTAATGCTAATGCCTTATCTTTAAATTATGACTGAGTATGCACTACTGTTAGTAAGTACGGTTCTGGTTAATAATTTCGTCCTGGTGAAATTTCTTGGCCTGTGTCCGTTCATGGGCGTTTCTCGCAAACTGGAAACAGCGGTGGGCATGTCATTGGCCACCACCTTTGTTCTCACCTTAACGGCTATTTGCAGTTACCTGGTTGAGGAATTTTTGTTAGCACCTCTCGGTATCGAATATCTCCGCACGATCAGTTTTATTCTGGTCATCGCTGTGGTGGTTCAAGTGACTGAAATGGTGATCCATAAAACCAGCCCTTTGCTTTATCAGGTGTTGGGAATATTCCTGCCGTTAATTACAACCAACTGTGCTGTGCTTGGAGTGGCCCTGTTAAATATCCAGGAGAAACATGGTTTCATTGAATCTACTCTGTATGGATTTGGTGCTGCTGTCGGTTTCTCAATGGTATTGATTTTATTTGCCGCCATGCGTGAAAGAATTGCAGTGGCTGATGTACCTGAAGCCTTCAAGGGCAACGCCATCTCACTGATAACGGCAGGTTTGATGTCTCTCGCCTTCATGGGTTTCTCTGGCCTGATTAAAGCCTGATGCTGGAAGCCATTCTAACAATGAGCTTACTGGCAGCCTTGTTTGGTATCCTACTCGGGTATGTCGCAGTGCGCTTTCGCATCAAGGGTGATCCTGTTGTTGATAAGGTCGATGCTTTATTACCTCAAACTCAATGTGGCCAATGCGGCTTTCCAGGATGCCGCCCCTACGCAGAAGCCATCGCAAAAGGTGAAGCCGATATTAACCAATGCCCACCTGGCGGCGAAACCACTATTATTGCTCTAGCTGATTTATTAGGAGTCGACGCCAAGCCATTGAACCCAGAAAACGGCGACGAGGAAGACATAAAAACATTAGTTTATATCGATGAAGAAGTTTGCATCGGTTGCACCCTTTGTATTCAGGCCTGCCCGGTTGATGCCATATTGGGGGCTGCGAAGCAAATGCATACCGTCATTGCCAGCGAATGTACCGGCTGTGACTTATGTATCCCTCCCTGCCCGGTAGAATGCATTCATATCATTCCTGTTAAAGAGGATATCTCCACCTGGAAATGGCCCAGCCCTGCCAAGCCCGGCACTGAGCCCAATGCAAGCAAATCTTCAGTGGCGACAGAATGAATCTGTCTAAAAACAAACTGTTTAGCTTTCCTGGTGGACTACGCTTACCGGGCAACAAGGCAATGTCTACTGAACAGGCGGTTGGAAAAGCATTCATTCCTTCCCGCCTGATACTTCCTTTACAACAACACATTGGTGAAGCATCTGAAGCCATCGTCAAGGAAGGAGATCGCGTTTTAAAAGGACAACTTATTGCGAAAGCCAATGGCTATGTCAGCGTACCATTACATGCGCCAACTTCAGGCGTTGTCACACAAATGATTGAACATGATGTGCCGCACCCTTCAGGGCTGACGGCTGATTGCATTATCATCAAACCAGATCAGAAAGATGAGTGGATAGAACTGCAGGAAACTGAAAATTACCTGCAAATGAATCCGAGTGCTTTACGAAACCGCATTCGGGAAGCTGGCATCGTCGGCCTGGGTGGTGCTGGTTTCCCATCCTTTATAAAACTTAACCCTGGTTCAAAAACTGCCATTGATGAATTGATTTTAAATGCAGCAGAATGTGAGCCTTACATAAGCTGCGATGACATGGTTATGCGCGAGCGTGCAACAGACATCATCCAGGGTATACAAATAATGGGACATGCCCTGCAGGCAAAACGTTGCCTCATTGGTATAGAAGACAACAAGCCGGAAGCCTGCAAAGCTTTACAAGCGGCCATATCCAAACTGGGTGTTGATAATATTGATGTCGTCGTTATACCCACCATTTACCCGACCGGCGGCGAAAAACAACTGATTAAAGTACTCACAGGAAAAGAATCGCCGAGTCGAGGCCTACCGTTAGATATCGGCGTCGTCTGCCATAACGTAGCGACGGCTGCGGCTATTTATCGTGCCGTCACCCATCATCAACCCTTGATATCCAGAATTGTCACACTCACCGGTAACGGCATAAAAAACCCGGGCAATCATGAAGTACTGATAGGCACGCCTATTGACGAATGGATTGAGCATTGCGGCGGTTATCATGACGACGTTCAACAATTGGTCATGGGTGGTCCCATGATGGGATTCAACCTTAGCACTGATCAGCTGCCCATCATTAAAACAAGCAATTGTATTCTTGCACTACAACAAGAAGAAATTAGCAATAACGAACAATCATCCATGCCATGCATACGCTGCGGCGCATGCATGGAGGCCTGCCCGGTCAGTCTCTTGCCACAGCAAATGTATTGGCAGGCTTTTGCTAAAGAGCTTGATAAAATACAGGACTACAATCTGTTTGACTGCATTGAATGTGGCTGCTGCTCTTATGTCTGCCCCAGCCAAATCCCTCTGGTTCAATATTATCGCTTTGCCAAAACTGAAATATGGGCACAGGAAAGAGACAAGAAAAAATCTGACCAGGCTCGTCTACGTCATGAATTCAGAATTGACCGGCTGGAAAAAGAAAAGCAAGAACGTGAAGAACGTATGCGCAAGAAAAAAGCAGCGCTGAAAAACAATAAGAACGAAAAGAACAAGGATGGAAAAAAAGATGCGATAGAAGCAGCGCTGGCTCGAGTTCGTGAAAAACAAAAACAGAACACCAACGAAAGGAAAAACATTGACAACCTGTCTACTGAACAACAAAAGAAAATAGACGAGATCGAATCAAGACGAAATAGGTCTTTAAATAATGACAACAAAACCGGAAATGATTCAACACCATAATAATTACCATGCATTTTAAAAAAACCACATCGCCTTATCTGCATAATAACGAGAACGTATCGCGTGTTATGCAGCGCGTAATGCTCGCATTAATTCCGGGCACATTGATATACAGCTATTTTTTTGGCTGGAGCATCATACTTAATATATCTCTCGCCTGTTTAACAGCATGGGCAAGTGAAGCGCTGATGTTGTCATTACGTCAAAAGCCCGTTATTTTTTATTTACGAGACAATAGCGCACTCGTCACCGCCTGGTTACTGGCACTGGCATTACCTACCCTTGCGCCCTGGTGGCTGATCATTATCAGCACACTGTTTGCTATTGTCGTTGCTAAACACCTCTATGGCGGCATTGGTTACAACCCGTTTAACCCGGCCATGGTCGGTTATGTTGTTGCTATGATTTCTTTTCCGCAATACATGACGCAATGGTTACTACCTCACGAAAACCTCGATCTGGCACAATCTATTCAGTGGTTATTCAAGGGCGAAGAAGGCCTTAGCTTTGCCATTGATAACATGACCTCGGCAACACCTATTGACAGCATCAAGACGGGATTGAGCCTGAACCAAACACTCTCGGAGATCACCAGCTCCCCTCTTTTTGGTTATTTTGGCGGCACTGCATGGGAATGGATAGCGGCAGGGTTCCTGTTGGGCGGGCTGTGGTTACTATACCTGGGCATTATCAGCTGGCAAATTCCCGTTAGCATGATACTAAGCATTGCGATATTGTCAGGTATCTTCTTTATGATAAATCCGCAACAATATAGTGATCCGCTCTTTCAAATATTCAGTGGCGGGACTATTCTGGCTGCATTTTTTATCGCAACTGATCCCGTTAGTGCCAGTACGACACCGCGCGGAAGAATTATATATGCTGCAGGTATTGGAGCTCTCACCTATATCATAAGAACATGGGGTGGATACCCGGACGGTATTGCATTCGCGGTTTTACTCATGAATATGGCTGTACCTACCATTGATTACTATACACAGCCACGAGTATTCGGAGCCTCCGGGAAATGAAAAGCACCAAAGAAAACATGATTCGCTCTGCTGTGATCCTGACGCTATTCGCATTTGTTGGAACCAGCGTACTGAGTTTTACTCATGAAGCCACTAAAGAACGGATCGCCAATAATGAGCGAGACGAACTACTACGGGGGCTCCATTTTGTAATCTCCCCCGAAAAGCATGACAATGATATTTTTAACGACACGATCAACATCACCTCTCCATTATTAGGCTCTGATTCTGCGATCACTGTCTATCTTGCTCGTAAGCAAGGCACTCCGGTCGCTGCGGTATTTAGCAGTATTGCTCCAAATGGATACAATGGCTCCATTAAATTACTCGTGGGCGTCGATCTTGCTGGTGAACTCACTGGTGTTCGTGTTATCAAACATATGGAAACGCCAGGACTCGGTGATGTTATAGATGCTCAGCGTTCAGACTGGATACTGGGGTTCAAGCAGAAATCACTAACAAACCCTGCCGAGAAACACTGGAGGGTTAAGAAAGATGGCGGCTATTTTGACCAGTTCACGGGAGCAACGATTACCCCGCGTGCAGTGGTACAAGCTGTGAAAAATACTTTGCTATACTTCAGAAGTAACAAGCAAAACTTATTTAACAATCCTGAAAAAGACAAACCTGATGAATGAGAAAACTGCAAAAATTGTCAAAGACGGACTTTGGACCAACAACCCGGCTCTGGTTCAATTATTAGGATTATGTCCATTACTGGCCGTCACATCGACGGTCATTAATGGGCTAGGATTAGGCATTGCCACACTATTAGTACTCACCGGTTCTAATGTCATCGTTTCACTGATCAGGAACATCGTCAGCAATGAAATCAGAATTCCTGTTTTTGTCCTGGTAATTGCGGCGCTTGTCACCACTGTTGAACTCACCTTGAGCGCGTATTTTCATCCTTTATATAAAACGCTGGGAATCTTCATACCCTTGATTGTGACAAACTGCGCTATCATTGGGCGCGCGGAATCTTTTGCTTCTAAAAACTCCGTCTTCGATTCACTTCTGGACGGCCTCACTATGGGACTCGGCTTTACTGCCGTTCTCGTGGTGCTGGGTGGTATCAGAGAGCTACTAGGTCATGGAACCTTGCTGGCAGACGCTCACCTGATGTTTGGTGATGCGGCTACTAATCTCACCATCACGTTCAGTGAAGACTATCCAGGCTTTTTGTTAGCCGTTCTCCCTCCTGGGGCATTTATTGGTCTGGGATTAATCATTGCCATTAAGAACAAGATTGACCGCAGGTCTACTCAACGTTCTGCTAATAACTTGTCACTACAAGTCGAAGCCACCCAAAGCTAACAAAAGGATCTGCCTGAATGAATGCGGACAAACGCTATGAGATATTCAGGCGGCTGAAAGAACACAACCCGTCCCCTACGACAGAGTTACAATACAACAACACTTTTCAGTTACTAATCGCTGTGATTTTATCAGCCCAGGCTACCGATGTTGGTGTCAACAAAGCCACCAAGGCGCTATTCAAAAAATGCAAAACGCCCAAGTCCATGTTGAACCTGGGTGAAGATGGCCTGAAAGAATATATTAAGACCATTGGTCTCTATAACACCAAAGGCAAAAATATTCTTAAAACCTGTAAAATATTAGTGGAACAACATAATAGCAAGGTACCTGAAGACCGTGCCGCACTGGAATCGTTACCTGGTGTGGGTCGGAAAACAGCTAATGTTGTACTCAATACAGCCTTTGGCCACCCGACCATTGCCGTGGACACACATATTTTCAGGGTATCCAACCGTACTCGCATTGCTCCTGGTAAAAATGTGCTGGAGGTTGAAAGAAAATTACTGAAATTTGTACCGGAGGATTTTAAACTGGATGCTCATCACTGGCTGATCCTGCATGGACGCTATACCTGTATTGCACGTAAACCTCGTTGTGGTTCGTGTGTCATAGAGGACTTATGCGAATACCGAGACAAGACGGAAGACTAATTCAACTTTCACAATAAATTAATAGACTATGTTTCAACATCAAGACAGAAATCAGATGCGCGCCTATTTCAGGACGGCCTGGAAAAAATATACAGACAGAATCCCGGCTGAACCGATAGAAACCATAATCGGAGACGTAATCAGCATTCACCCTGAGTATCATCAGATGCTCGAATCCGAACATGACGACCTGGATAAAGACTATATTCCAGAAGAGGGTGAGAGCAATCCGTTTCTACATATGGGCATGCATATCAGCCTCAGGGAGCAATGTGAGAGTGACAGGCCGGCTGGTATAGCGGGGTTATATAAGAAAATACTAATGAAAACTAAAGATATCCATAAAACTGAACACCTTATTATTGAGTGCTTGGGTGAAAGTCTCTGGCAAGCCCAAAAAAATGGACAATTACCGGATGAAAATGCCTATCTGGACTGTATAAATCGTATATATAACAGTATTTAGTATAATTCTGTGATTTTTAAGTTGTAGAATGAAACTTTCAGCAGGGTATCAAGTCCTATGGTTTAAGGCACAAGATACAATTGCTGGAAATTTTTAACTGAACTATTAATAACCGACCTGTTCAAACAAAAGGTCAACTTATAAAATTCTTTAAGGAGCTCTAAATATGGCTAAAACGTACACTCAAAAACCTCTGGCAGCTGCACTGGGCGCTGCATTCTTAACAATGGCTGCTAGCACTGCTGTACAAGCCAACGAAAATCCTTTTTCTGCAAACCAACTGAGCAGCGGCTATATGCAAATTGCTGGCATGGAAGGTAAATGTGGCGAAGGCAAATGCGGTGGAGCCAAAAAAGCTGAAAAAGCCAAAGAAGGTAAATGCGGCGAAGGCAAATGTGGCGGCGCCAAGAAAATGGAAAAAGCCAAAGAAGGTAAATGTGGCGAAGGTAAATGCGGCGGTGCCAAGAAAATGGAAAAAGCCAAAGAAGGTAAATGCGGCGAAGGCAAATGCGGCGGCGCCAAGAAAATGGAAAAAGCCAAAGAAGGTAAATGTGGCGAAGGCAAATGCGGCGGCGCTAAGTAAGACGACGTATGAAGCAGACAGATTATCCTGTTGAAGGTGCTGGCCTCGGATTACGGAGGACCCTGTTGGGTCCTCTGGCCGAGGCCAATCCTGCTCAAATCAGTTTTATGGAGATTGCTCCTGAAAACTGGATAGGCGTAGGCGGTACTTTTGGAAAACAGTTACGCTATTTCACTGAACGTTACCCTTTTGTAACACATGGTTTATCTCTTTCGATTGGTAGCCCATCCCCTCTTGATATGGATTTTTTAAGCAAACTCAAGGTTTTCTTAAAAAATCACAATATTGATACTTACACAGAACACCTTAGTTATTGCAGCGACAAAGGGCATTTATATGACTTGCTGCCTATTCCTTTTACCGAAGAAGCCGTCAAGTATGTGGCTGAACGCATTCGCATTGTACAGGATACATTAGAACGCAAAATTGCCATGGAGAATGTTTCCTACTACGCAGCTCCTGGACAACAAATGCAGGAAATAGAGTTCATTAATGCCGTCCTGACGGAAGCGGATTGCAACCTGCTTCTTGATGTGAACAATATTTACGTTAACAGCATTAATCACCGCTATGACGCAGAAGAATACCTGAAAGCACTTCCCGCTGAGCGTGTCGTCTACCTGCATGTTGCCGGTCACTACGAAGAAGCAGAAGATTTAATCGTAGATACACATGGTGCTGATGTCGTCGACCCTGTATGGAAGCTACTGGAAAAAACCTATCAACATATTGGTGTCGTCCCTACACTCCTGGAACGTGACTTTAATATCCCTCCTCTGGAAGAACTACTTCTGGAAATAGACACTATCATCGACATGCAGAAAAAATGGGATCAACTAAATGAACGACAGCGTGCACAAGGGTAAACAACCCGATTTTATCAATACACAATTCGAGTTTGCTGCTCATATTCGTAATCCTTCTGTTAACCACAAACCGAAAGATATTGAAGACCGTCGCATGGGGATTTATCGCGACCTTTTTTACAATAATATAGAAGGGTTCATCTCGAGTGGCTTCCCCATTTTACGAACACTTTTTAATGATACTGACTGGCACGAAATGGTCAGAGATTTTTTCTCTAGACACCACTGTAAAACACCCTACTTTCTTGAGATATCTGAAGAGTTTCTCGATTATCTGGAAAATGAAAGGGACAACGTTAAAGACCCTGCATTCATTAACGAGCTCGCACATTATGAATGGGTTGAGCTTGCACTGAGCGTCTCTGAAGAAGAAATCAACTTAAAAGGAATCGACGCCGAAGGCGACTTCCTTGATAACATCCCGGTCGTTTCTCCTCTTGCCTGGTTATTGAGTTACCAGTTTGATGTTCAACACATTGGCCCTGATTATCAGCCACAGGAGCCCCCTGCACAAATAACCACATTGGTGGTCTATAGGGACATTGATGACGAGGTTGGTTTTATGGAAATAAACCCAATCACCGCCCATATGATTCAAAGCCTGCAATTAAACCCCAATCTGACAGGCACAGAATTATTACATCAAATTGCATCTGAGTTGAACCATTCTGATCCTGAGGTTGTCATAACAGGAGGAATACAAACCATGAATCAGTTACGCGACTCGGGTATTTTGCTAGGAGTTCGCACGACATAACAAAAACAACATTGGAATTGGATTATGTTAATAGCCTTGCAAAATTTGTTAGACAAAACACGCGCCCTGGATTTTCTTGCACCCCTCGCATTAAGAATCTATTTAGCCCCCATTTTCTGGATGGCCGGCACCTCTAAATTCTCAAGTTTCGAAGATACCGCCGCCTGGTTCGGCAATAAAGAATGGGGCTTGGGTCTTCCAATGCCAGAAGTCATGACTTTCCTTGCCGCAGGTACGGAAGTTGCCGGAGCAGTCATGCTGATTTTAGGTCTAGGTGTACGCTGGATATCACTACCACTGATGGTCACAATGCTAGTCGCCATTTTTGCTGTTCATTTACAACACGGTTGGCAAGCGATTGCTGACGTAAAATTCTGCTTATTTAATTGTTCAGATGCTGAAGGCGCTGCTGAAAGACTGAGCGCAGCAAAAGACCTGCTTAATCAACATGGCAATTATGACTGGTTAACTGAACAGGGTAGTTTTGTCGTTCTTAATAATGGAATTGAATTTCCTACTACTTACTTGATCATGTTACTGGCGCTGTTTTTTATCGGTGCAGGAAAATACTTCAGTGTTGATTACTGGATAGCCAACAAGTTTAAAAATTCTTAACTAAGTTCTTCCTTGCCATGGAGATAACACGGATTATTATGCAGTTCAAACTCCTCAGACTAAATAATCTTTTTTCCATGGCTTTTTTATTCTCAAGGAGTCCCTGATTTTTTCTTGATCAGGGCTCCTGACATTTTTAAGAGGGCCAGCCCGTTAACTGCCTGGAGCTCCTTCCATGCAAGTACATGGGTCCGGTATATAGCCTGATAAGACCGTCTGCCACACGGAAGCGACAGTCTATACCGAATTCATGTGCGGATCAGCGGTAAAATCACCCGTTATTGACCGGCAACATGTTTTGCCCATGTATCCCTCAAAGTCACTGTTCGATTAAATACAGGCTTTTCTCCATTAGCCAATGTTTTATCCAAACAAAAATAACCTTCTCGCTCAAACTGGAATTGATCTCCGGGATTCGCCTCTGAAAGACTGGTTTCAACAAAACAATGCGTTAACGTACGTAACGATTCCGGGTTAATGAACTCTTTGTAATCCTTACCATCCTTAGCCGCTATTTCAGGACTCGGATGACTAAACAAACGGTCATATAGACGTATCTCGGCTTCAATCGCCCGTGCAGCAGAAACCCAGTGGATAACTCCTTTTACTTTTCGCCCTTCAGGATTAGCACCCAGAGTAGCGGGGTCGTAGCTGCATCGCAACTCTATGATTTCGTCATTATTATCCTTAATCACCTCGTCACAACGAATCACGTACGAATTGCGCAATCTGACTTCTCCGCCACTCACCAGACGTTTGAATTTTTTATTCGGCGCTACTTCAAGGAAATCATCCTTATCGATATAGATTTCACGACTAAAGAATATTTTACGATGACCCATTGCTTCATTTTGTGGATGATTGGCAACTTCAATTTCCAATACTTCATCAGGATAGTTTTCAATAACGACTTTTAAGGGATTCAGTACCGCCATGCGTCGTGGAGCGCATTCATTGAGATCTTCACGTATACAGTTTTCAAGCACACCCATTTCAACTGTATTATCTGATTTTGTAATACCAATACGATGACAAAAATCTCGTATTGCGACTGGACTGACTCCACGCCTTCTCAAGCCTGCAATGGTCGGCATGCGCGGGTCATCCCAACCTTCAACATGACCGTCATTAACCAGCTCCGATAATTTGCGCTTACTGACAACAGTGTATTGTAAATTCAAACGTGAAAACTCAATCTGTTGAGGGTGACACTCTAGTGAAATATTATCCAATACCCAGTCATACAGAGGCCTATGATCTTCAAACTCCAATGTGCACAAAGAGTGGGTAATGCCCTCAAGAGCATCGGAGATAGGATGAGTATAATCGTACATGGGATAAATACACCATTCCTCACCCGTTTGATGATGAATAACACCATGACGAATACGATAGAGCGTCGGATCTCGCAAATTAATATTGGGGGACGCCATGTCGATTTTTGCACGTAGTACACTTTTCCCATCTTCAAACTCGCCCGCTTTCATAGCAGCAAAGAGTCTGAGATTTTCCTCAACCGAGCGATCACGATATGGACTTTCGCGACCTGGCTCTTTTAATGTACCTCTGTATTCACGCACTTCTTCTGCATTCAAATCACAAACAAATGCCTTGCCACTTTTGATCAATTCAACAGCAAAATCATATAACTGCTGAAAATAATTTGAGGAAAAATAAAGTCGATCATTCCAGTCATACCCTAACCATTTAACATCTTGCTGAATCGCATTAACGAATTCTTCATTTTCCTTATGTGGGTTAGTGTCATCAAATCTTAAATTACAGGTTCCCTTGTAGTCCTCAGCAATGCCAAAATTCAAACAAATTGACTTCGCATGCCCAATATGAAGATAACCATTGGGTTCAGGAGGAAAGCGCGTGGCAACTAATCCATTATTTTTTTTGTTTTTAATATCTTCATCTATAACATGACGAATAAAATTACTTGGAGCAGGTGATGCTTCATCAGCACACATAATATTTCCTCAAAGAGAACATTTGAATTTAAAGAACCTGTTTGATGAATTGAGAATAACGAGCTCGCTGATTGCGACCGCTACTCACACTTCCATTCATCAGTGGTTACGTGGGTGTTATTTTATCCTGTCCGCGTGGAATGTGCTAGCAGACCTACAAGTAGACGTCTAATCCAATTCCAAACCGTCTATTTAGGACAAAATATTGAGCAAGTTGGCATTAGTGTTAGTTAACATTATCAACGTGGCCCAAGTAATTCAATCTGATACCCATCAGGATCCTCGACGAAGGCAATGATCGTCTTGCCTGCGTTCATCGGACCCGCCTCCCTGATAATCTTGCCACCTTGCTGGCCTATACGTTCGGTTGCCTGATAGACATCATCCACCTGAATGGCAAGATGCCCAAAACCACTGCCCATGTCATACTCATGCACATCCCAGTTATAGGTTAATTCTATCACCGTGTTTTCAGCCTCACTACCAAACCCTACAAAGGCCAATGTAAATTTCCCATCAGGGTAATCTTTCTGACGTATCAACTGCATGCCCATTACTTCCGTATAAAATGCAATTGAACGCTCGAGATTTCCCACTCGAATCATCGTATGTAGTAATCTCATCTAATTTTTCACCATGTTACTGACTCCCTGTTCTGACATTGGCCTGGGCACATCTATACTGTAACCCTGCACATAATCAATACCAATATCTTTCAGCTTATGCAATATTTCAATATCTTCAACGAATTCGGCGATAGTTTTGATGCCCATTAAGTGCCCAATACGATTAATGGACGCCACCATCGCATAATCAACTGGATCATGATTAATGTCACGAACGAAGCTACCATCAATTTTCAGATAATCCACGTTGAGATTTTTCAGATAAGCAAATGAACTCAAACCACTACCAAAATCATCTAACGCAAACTTACAACCGAGCTCATGCAGTTGATCAATAAATATTCTGGCACTATCGAGATTCGCAACCGCCGCTGTTTCGGTGATTTCAAAACAGATCTGTGAGGGATCAATGCTAAATTCTTCCAGGCATTCAATGATGTGCTGTAAAATATTTTTGTCACCCACTGATTGACCCGATAAGTTAATAGTGTAATTCAGTAAACCCTTATCAGGTGAATCAGATAGACGTGACATAACATCGCTAATCACCCAACGATCAATTTTTGACATCAGATGAAATCGCTCAGCTGCAGGAATAAAAGCACCGGGAAGCACGATATCACCATTCTCATCCAACATTCTAAGTAAAATCTCTGTATGACAGTTATCATCACATTGTAATGGCTGTATAGACTGGCAATAACTGATAAACCGCCCTTCCTCCAATGCCATTTGAATACGATTCACCCATTGCATTTCACTTTTGTGTTTAACCAACTCAGAGTCACCATGTTGGTACTTATGTATTCTATTGCGCCCAAGATCCTTAGCCACATAACATGCCGCATCAGCCTCACTAAGTAATTCGGTAATACTTGCACTTTCTTTGCTGACAGGTACCATGCCAATACTGACACCCAATTCAAAGCTTTTTTCTTCCCAGGAAAACCTGAATTCCTTAACCGTTTTACGTAACTTCTCCACGATAGGTTCGGCTTTTTCCAGTGAGCAACCTTCAAGTAACAAACCAAATTCATCACCACCTAATCTGGCAAAAATATCATTTTCCCTGACATCAGAAACCAATACCTGAGACAATTGTTTTAACAACCGGTCTCCTGCAATATGCCCACAGGTGTCATTGACTATTTTAAATTGGTCCAGGTCCATATAACAAAGACTATGCTCACGACCTGTTTTTTTACAGCGTTCAAGTGCAATACTCAATTGTTGATCAAATTCTCGTCTATTAATCAATCCTGTCAAAGCATCATGAGATGCCTGATAAGACAACTGCTCAGCCATTTTCCACATCTCGGAAACATCATGCATGACCATCACAACGCCTTTGATGCTCCCCTCCAGATCACGCATTGGTGAGACCGTCAACTTAACAGCAAAACGGGTCCCATCATTCCTGACAGCCTGAATATGATCAGTAAAAACGATTATTTCCTTAGCTTCCAGACATTTCACAACCGGGTCTTCTAAAGGAACATGGGAAACCGCATCAGAAAAGGATAAAAAATTCTTAAAGGGCTTGTTAACCGCGCTATCACTAGAGCAACCAACCATTTGTTCGGCATACGGGTTTAGGTACTGGATATCGCCTTCAGCATTCATGGTAATAACGCCATCACCTATTGATTGCAGTGTAATATGCGCTCTTTCCTTTTCTTGAAAGAGAAGCGCTTCAGCATTTTTGATGTCTGTAATGTCTCGCGTTACTCCTTCTACTCCATCTACGTTACCTTCCCTGTTATAATGAAAATGCGCACTGGTAGCCACCCATACAACATGACCATCTTTATGCCACATCGGCATCTGGTAATTCTGGACTTTGCCATTATTATTTTTCAAGGCTTGCAGGAATTTAGCTCGACCACCCGGCTCGACATATAAACTAGGCAAATCGATGCCAACCCCTTCTTCGTGGGTAAAGCCCAGCATATTAATAACAGACTGAGATACCACGACCACCTTCCCATCCAGATCTGTTCTGTAATAGGTGTCCTGTAAGCTATCAAGTATTGCGCGCAGTTCTCTTTCCGAATCGCGTAAGCGTTGTTCATTAAGAATTCTTTCAGTCGCATCATGGAGTGACAATACTGCCCCAATTTTTTCTCCATTTTCATTCACGATCGGTTGACCGCTTACCAACAAATTACGAAGTTCATCATCTCGTTTAATGGCCAACTCGTGATTGTAGACCAGCTCTCTATTCAGAACGCGACTGAAGGGGTACTCTTTTAATTCAAGCTCATGCACACCATCACTGTAATAAAATTCCAACACATCATTACAGTGAGTTTCATTAAGATCGATTGACTTCAATCCTCCAATATTGACAGCAGCTTGGTTATATAATGTAACAAACCCATTATTATCAGTAGCAACCACGCCATCAGAAATACTATTTAACAGCGCCCGCAGGAAATTTCTTTCACGTTGCAGCGATTTTTCCAGTAAATTACTTTCTTTTATTTTTCTTTCAAGATCAGTTTTAGCATGCAAAATACGCTTATTTAATAAAAGGGTATGCAACATAAACAAAATCATTAGGACTAGCATAATAGAAATAATAAGAACCCATATCAGGTGCTCTTTCAAATACAACAAAGGCGAAAATGATCGTGTATTTTTATAAGCCCCGACTTGTAATCCTTTCAGCATTTCGTGAACAGGCGAGTAATTTCCAGGGGGCTCCCACCCGATAATATGAACAGGACCTGACTTAATGATGTTAGCAGGCATGATCATTAGTGATTTCAATAAATCATTGGCCAATCCACTATCTGTTCCAGCAAGACTCGCTATTGGCCATTCGGGGTATAAATCCGTACTTAGAAGAAATGGAAAGTCCTGGCTAAGCTTCGGGTTTAATACTTTAAACTCGCTAATATCAATTTGGCCTTGAGCATCCATGGACTCCAGAATACCGGTACGCACCGTACCTGCATCTACTAGTCCATTCCTTACTGAATGCACTACTGCACTTTGTGGGAAACCGCTAAACTGTAGTTCAGACAACTCAGTAAATGGATCAAAACTATTTTTCTTGAATTCACTCCAGGATACCTGGAACCCTCCAAACGCACCTGGATTAACACCCATAAATGATCTCGACTTAAGATCCTTTATCGTATTAATATCTTTTTCATTCGCACGCGTAAAAATCACCGCACCAAATTCGTTAAGTTCATTACCCAAGTACTTCTTATTTAAAGTAGCCAATTCACGCAAGCCGAAACTTTTCTGTAAATCAACAAAATGCCCTGGATTGGTTAAAACAAAATCTATTGAGTCATTGGCCACTGCTTTGCGCATACCGGCAAAATCCAGTGGCATAATATGAAATTGATAGGGAGAGAGAGCTTGGTCAAGATAGCTGGCTAATGGACCCCAGGTACTAATAGCTTCTTTATTACCGCGGTGAGCGAGCACACCTATTTTTACCATGGTCACCTTCAGAGAAGGCGTATTTTCCTGGGCATATGAAGAAAAAACAGGACTTAACAAGAACACCAGCATGAACACAGACAATGACTGCTGGTACCTTGAAATCAACTGACTATTAGCTAAACAAAAAGACATGCAAAAACACTACTTCTCTCTGGTTTCATTTGTATTAAACAAATTCAAGTAGCAGTCCGTGCTGGATATCACTAAGATCTATAGCTTATGAGACTACCAGTCTCAGCATACACACATCAAGAGAAATTATTTTTTTCTGGATGCTATTCGTAAGCGCAAAGCATTTAACTTAATGAAACCTTCTGCATCTTGCTGGTTATAGGCACCAGCATCATCTTCAAAGGTAGCAATATTCTCATCAAACAAGCTATCAGTATCTGATCGCCGACCCACAACAGAGACATTACCTTTATATAATTTTAATCTAACACTACCGTTAACTGTCACCTGAGAGGCATCTATCATTTCCTGCAACATCTTGCGCTCAGGACTCCACCAATAACCATTGTAAATCATGCTGGCATAACGTGGCATCAGTTCATCTTTGAGGTGTGCTACTTCACGGTCCAATGTAATAGACTCTATAGCCCGATGCGCTTTCAGCATAACAGTACCGGCAGGCGTTTCATAGCAGCCCCTGGATTTCATACCAACATACCGGTTTTCGACAATATCATCACGTCCGATACCATGCGCTCCTGCCATTCGGTTAAGTGTTTCCATGACGGTCGCAGGCGATACTGCTTCCCCATTGATGGCAACAATATCACCCATTTTATAATCAAGTTCCAGGTATTCAGGTTTATCAGGTGCCTGCTCAGGAGAACAAGTCCAGCGCCACATATCATCTTCGGGCTCAGCCCATGGATCCTCGAGTATGCCGCCCTCATAGGAGATATGCAGGGAGTTTGCATCCATTGAATAAGGTGATTTATTACCGCGCTTTTGTTCGATATTAATGCCATGCTGTTCGGCATAAGCCATTAACTTCTCACGTGAGTTAAGATCCCACTCGCGCCAAGGGGCAATGACTTTAACATCAGGCATTAACGCATAGGCGCCTAGTTCAAATCTAACCTGATCATTACCTTTACCGGTCGCTCCGTGAGAGATGGTATCAGCACCCGTTTCGCGTGCGATTTCTATCAGGCGTTTGGAAATTAATGGACGAGCAATGGAAGTCCCGAGTAAATACTCTCCTTCATAGATCGTATTAGCTCGAAACATGGGAAAAACAAAATCTCTCGCAAATTCTTCACGTAGATCTTCTATGTATATTTCTTTGATACCATAAGCTTCTGCTTTAGCGCGAGCCGGCTCAACTTCTTCACCTTGGCCAATGTCAGCAGTGAATGTAACTACTTCACAGGCATAGGTATCTTCTAACCATTTCAATATAACGGACGTATCCAGTCCGCCCGAATAAGCCAGTACGACTTTTCTGACCTCAGACTTTGTCATTTGTAACTCCTAGACTCTCCGCACTACAATGCGTTTATATTTTGTTTTAAATTTTAATGAAACTCTGATTAATGAGTCATTGCGAGGAGCTTTGCGACGAAGCAATCTGTAATTACATGATTCTGTTTAACAGATTGCTTCGCTGCGCTCGCAATGACAAAGTTATTTTAATTAATCGGAGGTTCTTTCATTGCTATATAGCAATCAATTAACTATCTCACAAGAATAATACCAACCCTGCGATTCAGCGCCCTGCTTTTAGCACTGTTATTAGCTTTAACAGGCTTCCGCTTACCAAAATACCTGACTAATAATTTTTCTGCCGGCACTTTTTTCTTCAGCAAATACTCTCTAACCGCTAATGCGCGCTGTTCAGACAAAGTATTATTATAACTATGCGTACCACGATCATCTGCATGCCCTTCAACCTTAGCATGTTTGACACTAGGATCTCTGGTTAAAAAAGCAGCCACTGCGTCCAGCTGCCGTTTTGCCTTCGCAGTTAAAGTAAACTTTGCCGTAGCAAAATAAATACCTGTATTACGCACTTTTGCAAAATCGTAGGGAATGATTTGCCCCGTACATACCCTAAATTTTCCCAGCGCTTCCCGAAAACGAACACCCGACAGCGCTGCAACAACATTATCCCGGCCATCACCCCAGTCTTTGAAACTGAATACTGGCGTCATGCCTTTTTCTAACTCAGCCATCAAACGTAGGCTAACGTCTCGCTTGAATCGAAAGGGTGTCTCTCCAGGCTGATAGTTATATTGACCTATTTCACGTTCAAGCTGATCGTGTTTCCAGCCCGGAGGCCTGGAATATACGGTAGTCGTTCCCTTTCTAATGGGGGCCTGATCTACGAAAAAACGAAATCGCTGCTGAAAACCCGCCTCTTGATAAAACTCTGCTGTACCAAACAACTCAACGGGATGCGATAAAGTACACAACAATGGCGATGATCCCGCTTCCCAGGTAGAGCTTTCCAGGGTTGCCTCGTAATGAAGGTCTTCTGCCGAAACGGGTAACAAACTTCCCATTAAAATCAGCAATGTGAATAATCGGGCTAACAGATGCATAATAGTCTCATTTGAAATCGTTTGTCTATATTTTTCAAATACCTATGGGGCCTCTGATTAATTCTGGATTGAGCAGATAGAGGAATAAAATTTTCTGGAACAAGGCGGAAAGTGCTGCTAATAGTGCACTATTAGCAAGATTTCCAACACAGGGCCAGGAACTTTTAGCCTCTAGATGCCAATTCACGAATTGATCAGAGGCTCCCATATTTGTTAGCGGTATAACAGACTAATTCTTTATAGCCAAACCACTATTATGCATCGTTACATATCAGGCTTTTTTACGCTGACTGCGCCTTAATCTCGATAATAACCTGCGAGCCATCTCCCCAAACATCTCAGTCTGCGTCGGATGCGGGTGTATAGCATGTGCAACCTGGGTCAGGCTCATTTCACCTGCAACCATCATAACCCCTTCACCAATCAAGGTATCTGCATGATCTGCGAGATAATGCACGCCGATAATGCGCTGTGTTGATTTATCAGCCACGATTTTTATCATGCCATGAATTTCATTAGTAATCATAGCTTTAGCATCTATACTCATGGGCATTTTAACTTCTACCGCATCGATACCCTTAGCTTTGGCCTGCTCGACTGATAAACCGACGAATGCAGCTTCTGGACGAGTAAAGATAACGCCGCTGTCCTTATCTTGATCATATTTCATATCCTCACCGAGGATAGTGGCCGCCGCTACGCGGCCTTGCTGTCCAGCCGTATGAGCTAACATCAATCCACCAACAACATCTCCCACAGCAAATATGTGGGATACAGAACTTCTGCTGCGAACATCAACTTTAATGACGCCTTTATCTATTCCTACCCCAGCTTTGTCCAATTGCAATGGATCCAGCACAGGTCGTTTGCCCGTCGCCATGACGACATAATCACAACTAAAAGTATGATCTTTGCCATCTTCCGTGGTGTAAACCAGCTTCATCGCACCAGGTTTGCCCTTGATGGACTTCACCTGAACTGATGTCATGATGCTTAAATTAGGATCATCATTCAGAACTGCCGTTAAGTGCTTGGCTATTTCAGGCTCAACTTCAGCCAGTATTCTTTCCTGACCTTCAAATAGACTGACTTTACTTCCAAAGTCCTGGAAGATCTGCGCCATTTCCATACCAATAGCGCCGCCACCAATCACTCCCAGACGTTTCGGTACCTGTTCCAGACCCCAGACGGTATCTGATGTCAGCACACCACCATTCTCCAATGCATCATGCGCGCCTGGAATTGGAGGTACAAACGGAGGTGCTCCGGTTGCGATAACGGCACAACCAAAACTGAGACGCTTACCTTCTGAGCCATCGCCTTGCAATGCACGAGCATGAGGATTGTCATTGTTACCGGTGGTATCAATAAACACAGTGTGATCATCTTCAAAACGGGCAAATCCCTGGATCACATTAATCTTCACACCTTTATCGGTCTTTAATGCCATTTCGCCACGGGTTTCCAAAACATGGCGTCGTGTCTTTTCCAGTTTTTCCCAGTTAAGCGTTGCCTTGTTGGTGCCTTCTACTCCCAGATGTTCGTCATGAGCACGATCACGCATACGGTCAGCTGCTGCACGCCAAGCCTTGGATGGAATACACCCACGCCACAAACATTCACCACCCGGGAAAGGACTATCATTAACCATCGCAACCTTGATGCCGTGCTCGGCAAGGTCACGCGCACAATCTTCACCACCAGGCCCACCACCAATCACGATAACATCATAATCCCAATCACCTTCGGGAATAGCCGGGCCTGTTGGACCCATCCATGATTCAGGTTGTTCAATCAAACCTTTCAATGTATTCAGGTATAACGCTACTTCTGCACCATTGACGACTCTATGGTCTGCAGTAATGGTAAGTGGCATACCATCAGCACCTGCTGAAGATATCGCAAGAATAGCAGCAGTACCCGGAGTAGGAATCGCATCAAAATAACTAACACCCAGCATACCCATGTTGGATACCATGAAGGTAGGGTTGGCATATTCTTCTGGCGTCAGTCGGCGTTTACGAGCACGATCAAGCAAACCCTTCCATTCGTCATTTAAGGACTCCAGCTCACTCGACTCGCAGGCACGAAGGACAGGAACAACAAGTCCGCCACCATCTGCAGACACCGCCATGCCTATATCTACCTGGCTGCGTTCAACCAACTTATCTACCGGCTGATAACACCAGTTCATGGTTGGATGTTTCTGCATGGCTAATGCGCAAGCCTTGGCAATAGTCACCGTCAAGGACACGCCTTTTTTCTTCGAAGCCTTTATCAAGGCAGTCGGTGTCGCATTCACCGTTACATGAAAGGTGGGCATACTCAATGAGGATTCCATGGAATGACTAATGGCCTTCTCCATGGCATTCATCGCACGACCATTACCCGGTACATTAACCGCAGCAATGGTTGAGGCAGGTGCTACGGAAGTAGATGACTGACCTGCACCCACATCAGAGGCTGTTATCACTCCGCCAGGACCACTACCTTGCAAGCCATTTAAATCAACACCCGATTGACCGGCGATTTTGCGAGCAAAAGGAGTCGCTTGTTTAGTATGAGGGCGAGGAGCCGGTTGCGCACTACCTGCTGCCTGAATAACGTGCCCGGAACTGACGGGCGCACTGGCTGGAACTTCACTTGCAGTGGCAGCTGCATCGCCGCCAGATTGCGCTATGGCCGTATCCTTAATGACCTGATCTGCTTTTTCAACCAGATAAGCCATCGCTCCACCCACAACAACAACACTATCAACGTCTGTCATCGGGCCGGACAAATAGCCATCACGGAACACTTCTACATCCATAATGGCTTTGTCGGTTTCGACTTGAGCAACCACATCACCACGTTCAATTTTATCACCGAGTGCTTTAGTCCACTCCACCACTATCCCTTCGGTCATGGTGTCAGATAACTGCGGCATTTTTATTGTATAGACCGCACCTTCCGGTTCACTTGAAGTCGCTACTGCCTGTTCTACAGGAGCACTTTCCACAACCGGCTCAGCTGCTACAGGTGCAGCTTGTGCAACCGTTTCAGCACTGACTTCACCTTCTTGCACCTGCTCATTAAACTCGACGATATAAGCAATCGCACCACCCACTTCAACGGTACTATCAACTGCTGCTATCGGCCCAGACAAATATCCTTCACGGAACACTTCGACATCCATAATGGCTTTGTCGGTTTCCACTGTGGCTACAATGTCGCCACGCTCAAGTTTATCACCCAGGTTTTTTTCCCAACTGACAATAACACCTTCGGTCATGGTGTCTGACAATTGCGGCATTTTTATTACATAAGGTTCTGACATAATTATCCAGTAACGAGTTGCTAATATCGTGGAAAAGCCCAGACTTCAAGCCTGGACTTCACTGTCTGATTTATTTACCAAACATTTTTAATACAGCATTAACGACATCTTGCGCAGTCGGAATAGCTGCTTTTTCAAGTGTGTGATTATAAGGGATAGGAACATTGACTGCCGATACGCGCGCAGGAGGTGCATCTAGTTCATAAAAGCACTCTTCATTAATGATTGCCATTATTTCAGAACCAACCCCAACTGCAGGTTCAGCTTCTTCAGCAATCAAGGCGCGATGGGTCTTGCTCACTGAGGCAGCAATACCGGCACGATCCAGCGGACTCAATGCATAAAGGTCAATGACCTCGGCATCGATGCCGTGTTGTTTGGAGAGTATTTCGGCAGCCTGCAAACACCAGTGCACTGAAATATTATAGCCAAACAAAGAAATATCCTTACCGGCTCGCGCTACTTCAGAACCTACCAAAGGCAAATAAAATTCTTCGTCAGGCACCTCACCCTTCATGTTATACATCAATTCATGCTCATTAATGAAAACAGGGTCATCGCAACGTATGGCTGATTTCAATAGACCATAGGCCTGACGAGGATTGGAAGGTGTAACGACGCGTAGACCAGCGATACCCATGAAAACTTTTTCCATTCGAGCAGAATGCTGCGCACCTAATTGGTGAGCTGTACCACCAGGTGACCTTACAACCACAGGCGCTTTAAGCTGACCACCGGACATATAATGCACCTTGGCAGCAGTATTAAAGATCTGATCCATCGCTAACCAGGCAAAGTTAACCGACATAATTTCAATGATGGGTCTTACACCCAGGTAAGAGGCACCAATACCTAAACCGGTATAACCATTTTCAGAAATGGGTGTGTCAATCACGCGTTCAGGACCGTATTTATCATATAGCCCATTCGTTGCCTTATACGTACCACCGGCCACACCAATATCTTCACCCATGCAGATAACCATAGGATCACGACTCATTTCCTCATCATGGGCACGACGAATCGCTTCCCAAAACATAATTTCTGACATTATTTTGACCCTCCGTTCACCCAGGGGTCATTCGCGACCAAGGTATATTTTTCCAGCATTTCCAACGGTGGCTCTGGAGATTCTTCAGCAAATTTAATGACCTCGTTCTCAATGCCTTCCAGAATTTCAGTATCCATGTTTTTGTATTGATCCAGTGTCATTTCACCGGCATCAATCAATCGGTCACGCAGCATAATGATGGGATCGCGCTTACTCCACATACGTTCTTCTTCTTTAGGACGATATGCATTGGAATCTGACATGGAATGTCCACGATAACGATACGTCATTAGCTCAAGAAAATAGGGACCCTTACCAGAGCGAACATGCTCAATGGCTTTTTGTGCCGCTTCATAAACAACCTCAACATCCTGGCCATCAACTTGCGCAGAAGGAATGTTGTATCCTGAAACTCGTTTATATTGATCAACGACCGCTGTTGAGCGGTCAATGCGAGTACCAATACCATAAAGATTATTTTCACAAACATACAAAACGGGTAAATCCCAGACTTTTGCCATGTTCAGTGACTCATGGAATGTTCCCTGATTATTGGCAGCGTCACCCAGGAAACAGATACTGATCTCGTCGCCGCCTTTCATCTTGATGCCTTTGGCGATACCTGCCGCCAACGGGAATGGGCCTCCCACAAGTGCGTAACCACCCATAAAGCGTTGCTCGACACCAAATATATGCATGGAGCCACCCAGCCCCTTACAGCAACCTGTCACTTTGGCATAAAGCTCTGCCATGACTACTTTGGGATCTACACCACACTTGATAGCATGAACATGATCGCGATAACTGGTCATAACATAATCATGACCAGGCTTCGCTGCCTCCAGTACGCCATAGGCACAAGCCTCTTCACCTGAATACAGATGTAGGAAACCGCCAATTTTGCGTTCTACATAGGCTTCGTAACAGCGTTCTTCAAAACGCCTGGCAAATAACATTTCGTGTAATAATCGTTTTTTGACTTCAGAGTCCATAAGGTCCACTTATCTGCAAATTTACTAATTTATTGTTTATTGCTAATAAATCCGGTAAATATGTTAAAAATTCAAACGCGCTATGATCTTCTTTTTAGGCTCTCAGGTCAAGAAAAACGACCCGGAATTTACTAAACTCAACTGGATTATTTTATTTATAATCATAAGCTTAAACTATTAATTTATTATACCGGCAGCTTGCATTAACTAGCGAAATATGCTCATAAACAAGCCTGTGAAGGCAGAAAATGATATATTCAATGGATTAAACCAGCCGCAAAAGCAGGCAATATACTCATGAATTCAACAAAATCAATCACTATCAGTCGCCCAGATGACTGGCATTTACATGTTAGGGATGACGTTACTTTGTCATCAATAATTGGTCATACTGCCCGACAATTTGCACGCGCTATTATCATGCCCAACCTCAAGCCCCCTATCACTACAACCGCCATGGCTCAGGCTTATCGCCAGCGCATAATGGAAAGTCTGCCAGACAATGCAGAATTCACCCCCCTAATGACCTTGTATTTAACTGATAACACAAGCTCAGAAGAAATTATTCGCGCCAAGGAAAGCGGATTCATTCACGCAGTGAAACTATATCCATCGGGTGCAACCACTCATTCCGATGCTGGTGTCACCGATGTAGAAAAGACCTACGACACACTGGCGACTATGGCAGACGTTGGATTACCTCTACTCGTTCATGGTGAAAGCACCCGAACAGATGTTGATGTATTTGACCGGGAAAAGATTTTTATTGAAGAAACCCTGGCCCCCATGCTGGAAAAGATACCGACGCTACGCGTTGTACTGGAACACATCACCACTCAGGAAGCGGCTGACTTTATCAGCAATGGTCCTGAACGAACTGCTGCAACCATCACAGCTCATCATTTATTGATGAACAGGAATGCCATGTTCAAGGGTGGTATCCGACCACATGCTTATTGCTTACCTGTACTGAAACGTGAAAAACATCGACTGGCATTGATAGAGACCATAAAAAGTGGCCATACGCGCTTTTTCCTGGGTACTGACAGCGCCCCCCATAGTAAGCACAATAAAGAAAGCAGCTGTGGATGTGCAGGCATTTACACGGCACATGCCGCACTGGAACTCTACGCGGAAGCTTTCGAGAGCGCAGATGCTCTGGATAAACTTGAAGCTTTTGCCAGTTTCAATGGCCCCGATTTTTATGGCCTGCCAAGAAATACGGCTAAAGTAACCTTGAGTAAACAATCATGGCAAGTGCCTTCCGATTATCCTCTCGGTAAAGATGAGACAATCATCCCATTGCGTGCCGGCGAAACGCTCAGCTGGAAATACATAGAAAACCCCTGATTATTGGTTAACTAATAACTTCTATTAACTGTCTTGGCTATGATAGGGCTGCTACCAGTCCTGCGGATTAATGCTGTACTAAAGTAACATTCTAAAAACCTGAAAATAGACTTAATGTCTAGCATGAAGCCAAGACTTAACTAATACACCACGCTGATTTTATATCCACGCTCTTCAAGCAATCTCAGGATTCCAGCTTTTCCAGTCAAGTGCATGGCACCCACTGCAAAAAAAGACCGTCCTTTTGAAATTAATGGCTCCATTCTCTCTACCATTTTAATATTACGATCTATCAAGAAACGCTGATAAAATGTCTTTTCGATTTCCGCTTCATCCATCGACATAGACTCATTGGCGAGTCGCACAATATCCTCAAGGTCGCGATTAAGATAAGCTTCCAACATTTCAGGGTAAATACGACTCACCTCATCAAGACGACTGACTGTTGATTTTAATATCTTCAGCTGGGCCGACATATCAAAAGCTTGAAAAACAGCACTATGTTCATCAATGGTTTCAAGGCCGCATACTTGTTTTCCCTGACGAATAGCGTCTGTAAAAATTCTGCTATCCAATACCTCTCCTGTACTAATCGGCATACTTAACATGAAGGCCAAGGTGAATGGTTTCATATGGCGTACTGAAGCCTCAGGTAAACCATGCTTGACGGCAGCTTGTATAACTTCATCATAAAGCTGGTTATCAGACATGACACTTTTAAGTGTTCTACCATCATTAAAAAACATAGCCTGAAGCTCAGCGCCCATGGTTTCAAAGTCCATTTTCACTTCAGTGCAGACAGTACTCGCATGATCAAAATGTTTTTGAGCCTGCTCAAACAATTTCCAAACACCAGGATCATCGACATGCATGGTACCCATTAAATAACTGGGCTCCTTATCAGCTAAATCTATTTTCCAGATGATCCCTTGCTTGTATTTTTCCGGTACGACCAGTGACTTCAAGGATTCTGCAATCACCAATTGAAAGGGTAAACACAGTAAAAAAAACAAACCTGATACTTTTATTCCCATCGCAACTGACCTGACTAATGAAATAGTATGAATTATATATCGATTTTAACGCAATCATTCGGTATTCTGTACACATGTTTGCAGATAAGACAACGACAGTCACTATGGCAGATCGATTTCGTGGCTTTTTGCCCGTCGTGGTCGATGTTGAAACCGGTGGCTTTAATGCTAAAAAGGACGCCCTGCTGGAAGTGGCTACGGTTATCCTTGGCATGGATAGCAAGGGCGAGCTTTTCAGTGAAGAGACATTCAACTGTAACATCGAACCCTTTAAAGGCGCCAACCTTGAAGCCGATGCTCTCGCCTTTACAGGCATTGATCCCTACCACCCGTTCAGAATGGCTCAACCCGAAAAAGAAGCATTGCAGGAAATCTTCCGGGGTATACGCCATGCTCTCAAACAAAATAATTGCAAACGCGCCATTTTAGTAGGGCATAATGCGCCTTTTGATCTCGGTTTTATTAACGCAGCCGCTGATCGTTGCGGTATCAAGAGAAACCCTTTTCATCCATTCAGCACTTTTGATACCGTCACATTAGGTGGTATAGTTTATGGTCAAACAGTGCTGGCAAGAATTGCTGCGTGTGCCGGTATTGAATGGGATCAGGAAGCGGCTCATTCTGCTATTTATGACGCAGAAAGAACAGCCGACCTATTTTGCCTGATGACCAATCGCTGGCAACAATTGAATCAAATGAATGATTCAACTCAACAAGACTGTGGTTAATATAATAGCTTTTACTAATAACTATAATTGAGCAATAAGGAAGCCCATGATTACGAATGACCTGTCTATTCTGATTGTTGATGACACTGAAATGGGACGCCAGTTCCTCTTAACCGCACTAAACTCTGCCGGATATGAAGACATTCGCTTAACCAGCAGTGGTGAAGAAGTACTCCAGGAACTTAATGAGAGAAATGCTGATGTGATTTTGGCAGACTGGATCATGCCGGAAATGGATGGACTTGAACTGACTAAAAAAGTCCGCCAGCAAGATGAAGAACAAAACCGTTATACCTCCATAATTTTATGCACTGCAAAAGAAGGTATCGATAACCTGGTACATGCCTTCGATCAGGGCGTTGATGACTTCCTGGCCAAACCCATCGACACCCGAGAACTCGCCGCACGTGTACAGGCCGCAGGTCGAATCAGTCATTTACAAAACACTTTATATGACACCACGCGTGAAATGCTCGCCACCAATGAAAAACTGATTGAGCTGGCGCAAACCGATCCACTCACCAAGCTTGGTAATCGGCGTTTTATGCAATCACACCTCGAAGCTACTCTGAAAGAGTCGGCCTCTCGCGGTGGCGGCACCTGTTGTGCCATTATTGATATTGATCGATTTAAAAAAATTAATGATAAATATGGTCACGACATTGGTGATGAAGTTCTCATCGGCGTATCCAGCCGACTACGACGTGTGTTACGCCCGACTGATGTACTGGCCCGTATGGGCGGAGAGGAATTCGCCATTATTATGTTTTACCAGAACACTTCCAACTTCAGACATTCTATTTTTGGCCGTATCCAGCAAAGTGTTGGCTCACGTCCGATTAAAACCTCTGTTGGCGAAATTGAAGTCACTATTTCCATGGGCGTATGCTGCCGATTTAGTGGAGATCCTGAAATGGATATGGAAATGCTGGTTAAGTGTGCCGATCAAAAAATGTATCGAGCTAAAAAGAAAGGGCGTAATCAGGTTATCTACTAGCCGTTTATTTAAAATACGGTTACAAAAAAATACCGGCAATTTCGTTCTAGCTTGTAGCCCTCTTCATATAATGACATACAAGACAAACATTCTACGCAAAAAAAAGCGCACCTGAGTGCGCCTCTATTAAACAAGATATGAAAATATTAACCTTGTTCAGTATTATCTTTTCCAGCTGAAGCTTCTTTGGTCATTTTCTGTAGCTCACCCTTTTGAAACAATTCCAGGGTAATGTCACAACCGCCGATCAATTCACCATTAATATAGACTTGAGGGAATGTTGGCCAATCTGCAAAACGAGGCAGATTTTCAAAGACTTCAGGGTCCGCCAATACATTCACATAGGCAAACTCGACTCCACAACCCTGAAGTGCCTGAGCAGTTCGACTCGAAAAACCACAGCTTGGCATTTGCGGTGTACCTTTCATATAGACAACGATAGGATTCTCATCAACTTGCTTCTGAATTTTTTCCAATACATCCATCTTGCGACCTCATTAAATTTTTGCCTGCGAGCGATACTCTTGCTCGCGTTTGAAACAGTAACTTCATGTCAGGCAGCGAAGTCTACCTTCGGTTTACCTGTTTAAATAGGGTGATTTACTAAGGTTTTTATCCAACCTTAGCTATCCTATTGATTTGTATAATAGATGGGGACTAAATTCTGTTTTTCAAGAGCACTTTACATTCATTTAATCAACATTCTGCTGCAACCAGAATTCCAGTAAGGCCATATGCCAGAGCTTGTTCCCTTGAATGCGAGTAAGGTATTTCTCAGGATTTTTCAGTAGTTTATCCAGATAAGTCGCTTGATAAACCCCTCTACGACGGCAGTTATCAGAGAGCAATACCTCTTTCATAAAGCCCAGAAACTCCCCACGAACAAATTTCAGTGCAGGCACCGGGAAATAGCCTTTAGGGCGATCAATGACTGCATCCGGTAAAATGCCACGAGCAATAGTTTTCAGCACATGCTTGCCGCCACTTTTCATTTTTATTTCGGGTGGCATTTGTGCTGCGAGCTCAACCAGCTCATGATCCAGAAACGGCACCCTCGCTTCCAGCCCCCAGGCCATGGTCATGTTATCCACACGCTTGACCGGGTCATCCACGATCAATGTCGTTGTATCCATTCTTAAGACCTTGTCCATAAAAGTATCTGCGCCCGGAAGGGCCAGCATGTTTTCTACTAATGAGGAAGTGTAATCAGGCCCATGGTAGGCAGCTTGAACCATTTCCAGATATTCGTCGTGATCGCGGTCGAAATAGTGAGAACGAAATCGTTCCAGGTCACTACCACTGGCTTGCTGCATTTGTTCATACCAGAAGTAGCCACCAAAGACTTCATCGGCACCCTGGCCACTCTGAACAACTTTGACATGTTGAGATACCTGTTCCGAGAGCAAATAAAATGCGACGGCATCCTGACCGACCATGGGCTCGGCCATACTCAATACCGCTTCGGGTAAACGCTTGAGTACTTCGCTATTGGGAATATGAAATTTATGATGATCAGTTCCGTACATAGACACTACCTGATCAGAGAATTCAAATTCACTGCCACTCTCTTCCGGGCTGTCTTCAAAACCGACGGAAAAGGTGAGTAAATCCTTGACTCCGGCCTCGGCCAACAAGGCCACCAGTAAGCTCGAATCAAGTCCACCTGATAACAATACACCCACCGGTACGTCTGCGATGGTCTTGCGTTTTTCAACGGATTGTTTCAGTGACTCATGAATGGCTTCGATCCACTCCTTTTCACTCAATGCCGTTTCCGGACGTTTGGCCTGCAACTTCCAATAACGTTGGTGTTCCTGTTTACCGTTACTGTAAACCATCAACGTCGTACCCGGTTCCAGCTTACGCACACCGGTTAATATCGTTCTAGGCGCAGGTATAACGGCATGTAAACTGAATTGATGATGCAGTGCTATCGGATCAATTTCAGTATTAATACCTCCCGCTGCCAACAACGATTGTGTATTTGAGGCAAAACGAAAATGCTGTTTATCCTCCGCATAATACAAAGGCTTTATACCCAATCGATCTCGTGCTAGAAAAAGTTGTTGTCGTTTGCTATCCCAAATCGAAAATGCAAACATTCCATGCAAATGTAAAACACAGTCTCGGCCCCATTCAATATATGCTCTAAGAATAACTTCGCTATCACCGCTACTCTTGAAATGATGACCTTTGGATTGCAAACTTTGGCGCAGTGCCGGGTAATTATAAATAGTGCCATTAAACACTAAAGCCAGGCCCATGGCTTCATCTATCATCGGCTGGTTAGCTCTTTCAGAAAGATCGATAATAGACAAACGCCTGTGACCTAGCGCCACCGGGCCATTAATATATTCACCCTGATTATCAGGGCCACGACGACGTAAAGGCTTTAACATGGCTTTCAGATCAGTAACCGATGGTTGTTGCTGATCGAACCTTAATTCACCACAGATGCCACACATAAAAAACCTCTACTTAACTCAATTATTTTAAACGCAGTTGATTGCGTACTGATTTAACGCCTGCAACGGATGCTGCTACATCGGATGCACGATTTTTCATTTTATGACTGGAGATGTAACCCTTCAATGTAACCACACCCTGATGAGTGTTGACATAAACATCCAGTGAGGAAATGCCAGGTTCCCGTATCAAGGCAGCATTTATTTGATTAGTCATGCGCGCATCATCGCTGGAGATACTGCTCCCGTTGGACTGCCCGCTTCCACGCGGTTTAGAGACCAGCAAACTGGCACAACCCGTCAATGCCATAACCAAGACCCACAGAAACACAAGTTTTATCATTTTCATTATTGCTGCCTCATATTTTTTAAACCAGGTTCACCCCAACCCCCACCACCGGGAGTTTCAATCTTCAAACGATCACCTGCACAAACATTCAATGATACCTTTGCTGGCAACTCCTCACCATTGAGATAATTGTTACCCGACTGCCCAGGATGACCATGGGCAAGACCGTGGGGTGCATAACGTCTACGTTCAGTTAATAATGTGAATGTTGCCTCTTCAAGAAACTCAAACTCACGTACCAGCCCATCTCCACCCGCATGAATGCCACAGCCTCCGCTACCTTTTCGGATGGCATACTGTTTTATCCGTACCGGGTATATTTTTTCAAGCACTTCTATGGGTGTGTTTAGAGTATTGGTCATATGAGTCTGAATAGCACTTTGCCCAGGACCTGCCGCACTGGCACCCATGCCGCCCCCCATGGTTTCATAATAATCCCAACTATTCTTTTTGTTAGCCGTACCCATTGCCAAATTATTCATACTACCATGGCTTGCAGCCGGTATACGTTCTGGCAAAGCCTCGCTTAGCGCCGAAAGTAAAACATCCACAATGCGTGTACTGGTTTCAACATTACCCGCAGCCACTGCCGCTGGATAACAGGCATTCACCAGGCTGGCATGGGGTGCCTGGATAGTAATGGGCCGAAAACTACCCTGACATGCGGGCGTGTATGATGGTAGCAAACATCGAAACACATAATAAACGGCTGCCGCAGTCACGGATAACGGGCAATTAATATTGCCTTTTACCTGAGCTGCCGTGCCTTCGAAATCCACCAGAATCCTGCCGCCCTTAATTTGAATCCTGACGTTGATAGCAATGTCTTCATTACCGAGCCCATCGTCATCCATGAAATCTATTGACCGGTATTCTCCATCGGGTATGGACTTCAGCGTAGCGGTGGCCAAACGCTCAGCATAATTATTTAAATCTTCCAGGGCATTAAGAAAAGAGCATTCTCCCATGCCTGTTAACAACTGACTCAAACGCTCCAGCCCAGTTCGATTGGCGCTGATCTGGGCTGTAAAGTCTCCTCTGGACTGTCGAGGATTACGCGTCTTGCCCGTTAATTCGCTCATCACATTTTCATCCAGATGGCCTTGATTGAGTAACCGACAGGGTGCGATGACCATACCCTCTTCTTGCAGGCTCGATGCTATTGGCATTGAGCCGGGGGACTCAGCACCAATATCGGCATGATGTGCCCGGTTACATATAAAGGAACGCAACTGGCCTTGAATAAACAAGGGAGCAATGACTGTCACATCGGGAAGGTGAGTACCTCCCTGATAAGGGTCGTTCAATATCACCATGTCGCCTGCCTGCCAATCTATTTGCCCAACAATCGACGCCATGGCGTAAGCCATGCTCCCAAGGTGCACTGGAATATGGGCCGCCTGGGCGCACAATTGGCCATCTGCATCAAAAATGGCACAGGAAAAATCCAGCCTGTCCATGATATTAGGAGAAAAAGCTGCACGCCTGAGAATAACGCCCATTTCCTCGCAAATAGCATTAATTCGGCTAGAAAATATACTTAAATCAATAGCATCCATATTTTAATAATAACAGTTTGTTTGCCGGATCCCTATCAAGGATATTGCTTTCTCATGTTGCCTGCTTATAATGAGCCCCAATACTCGATCATTATACTGAGCTATTTTTAATAACAATATCGGAGAGTTCTTATGAATCCATTAAAATCTATACCAGGAACCATTATCGCAGGTTTCATTATTGCATTCGTCATGGTATTTGCCATGAAAACCGGAAATGGCAACCCAAATGAATGGACAGTCTGGATCCATGCCATTGTTGGTGTACTATGGATTGGCCTGCTATATTACTTCAACTTTGTTCAGGTTCCTGCTGTTGGACAAGCACTGGCTGAAGCTGATAATGGTGGCCCAGGTGCTGCTGCAATTAATAAATATGTTGCCCCCAGAGCACTGGCGTGGTTCCGTTATGCGGCACTTCTAACCTGGATCACAGGAGCTGCTGCACTGTGGAAATACGGCATTCTGATGGATGCATTCGCACTGAAAGAAAATGCCTTGATCATCGGTATCGGTGCATGGATGGGTACTATCATGCTGTTCAATGTCTGGGTATTAATCTGGCCTAACCAGAAAAAAATTCTCGGTATGGTTGAATCAACACCTGAAGCGATCGCTAAGGCCAAGGTTGTTGCACTGATGGCTTCTCGTGTTAACACCATGTTATCCATCCCCATGTTGTTGGCAATGACTGCCAGTTCATACCACAACGGTGGCATGCCTCTGTAAACAGTCGCTAATCATCGAAAAAACCCGGCCCTTTGGCCGGGTTTTTTTATGGCTGATAATTCATTAAATAGTTGCCAAAAACGCACTTTATCGCTAACATCCATAATCTTATCGACACAAATGGCAGTCTCTATTGAGACTGCCATTTGCTTTTAAAGAGCTTTTTGGCAATGACTGATACACTCATGCATACATACAGCCCACAAACCATTACCTTTGAAAAAGGTGAAGGTGCCTGGCTATGGGATGATCAAGGCAATCGATATCTTGATGCGATTAGCGGCATAGCGGTATGCGGCCTTGGCCATGCTCACCCTGCTGTCTCACAAGCCTTATGTGAACAAGCCAATAAGCTGATCCATACCAGTAATCTGTATCAGGTTAAAAACCAGCAAGATCTAGCTGATCAATTATGCTCACTCAGTGGCATGGATAAGGTTTTCTTCTCCAATTCCGGTGCCGAAGCTAATGAGGCTGCTATTAAACTGGCTCGTTTGTACGGACATCAAAAAAATATCGATCAACCGGAAATAATTGTCATGGAAGGTAGCTTTCATGGTCGAACCATGGCTACTTTATCAGCCACAGGTAATCGAAAAGTACAGGCAGGGTTTGAACCCCTTGTTACCGGCTTTGTTCGTGCCCCATACAATGATCTGGAAGCGTTGGATGCTATTGGCAAAAATTCTAAAAACGTTGTTGCCGTACTGGTAGAACCTGTGCAAGGTGAAGGCGGCATACAAATCCCTGACAAACATTACCTGAACGGAATTCGTGAACTTTGTAATGAACACGGCTGGCTAATGATGCTGGATGAGATTCAAACGGGCATGTGTCGAAGTGGCCGCTGGTTTGCTTATCAACATAACAACATACAACCTGACGTCATAACACTGGCCAAAGGTCTTGGTAATGGTGTGCCAATTGGTGCTTGCCTGGCAAAAGGAGTGGCGTCAGACGTTTTCCAACCGGGTACGCATGGATCTACTTTTGGCGGCAACCCGTTAGTTTGCCACGTGGCTAAAGCGGTCATCGACACACTCACTGAACAACAGGGTGATACACTGGCCTCTGACATGGGCCAGAAAATACTGACTGGTTTCAACGAAGCCTTTAGTGAACTGGAAGGTGTTGTCGATGTCCGTGGAATGGGCTTACTCCTGGGTATCGAGCTTGACAGACCATGCGCTGAACTGGTCAATCTGGCAAGAGACAAAGGGCTTCTGATTAATGTCACCGCAGAGCGAGTCATTCGACTACTACCTCCTCTTGTCATTAATGACGAACAAGCAGAGCTGATCATTAACACTATCAGCGATCTGGTTCGTGATTTTCTCAGCCAATAAACAGGAAGCTTACTGATGTCTACGCGTCATTTCCTCACCTTGCTCGATCTATCACCTGATGAATTACAGCACCTCATCAAACGTGCAATAGAATTAAAAACCATGCACAAAGCTGGCGAGATATATGAGCCCCTGAAAAATCGTGTGCTGGGCATGATTTTCGAAAAATCATCGACGCGTACTCGCGTCTCTTTTGAAACAGCCATGATTCATTTTGGTGGTCAGGCTGTTTTCCTGTCTCCTCGTGACACCCAACTAGGCAGAGGAGAAAATATCGAAGACAGTGCGCGCGTACTCTCCAGCATGCTCGACATCATCATGATTCGCACCTTCGAACATGAAAAAATTGAACAATTCACCGCTAACTCTTCCGTACCGGTTATCAACGCATTAACCGATATGTATCATCCCTGCCAGCTACTGGCTGATGTACAAACTTATGTCGAACATCGTGGTTCCATTCAGGGTAAAACAGTAGCATGGATTGGTGATGGCAATAATATGTGCCACTCCTATATCAATGCTGCCAAACAGTTTGATTTTCAACTGAAGATAGCCTGTCCTGAAGGTTATGATCCTGATCCAACAGTGGTCGCCAATGCAAGCGAACGGATCGAAATATTCAGGTTACCTGAACAAGCCGTAGAAAAAGCTGACCTGGTAGTGACCGATGTTTGGACCAGCATGGGTCAAGAAGAAGAACAAGCCAAACGTGAACAATCGTTTAACGGCTATCTGGTTAACAATGAAATGATGGCTTTAGCCAATGACGACGCTCTTTTCATGCATTGCCTGCCCGCACATCGTGGTGAAGAAGTCAGCGCTGAGGTTATTGACGGAAAACAAAGTGTTGTCTGGGATGAAGCTGAAAATCGTTTGCATGCGCAAAAGGCGCTGCTGGAATTTTTATTAACCTGAGGCCTGCTCCAGCTATCAGTGTAACTGAGCAGGCTCTATACGCTGATCTATTCATTACTAAAGCAACAGATCATCCGAGGTATAGGCATAATTACAATGCCCCTGTCCGACAGCGGGTTTACTCAGGAATTGTATCGAAACCGCCATACTATTGGTAAAACCCATGAGCTGCTTTTCACCCTCAGCAAGCAAACGATTAGTCCAGAACGTCATATCAGGTTCATGCCCGACACAAACAACGCTAGCGCAATCCAGATAAGACTCCAGACGCAGCAAAAGATCCTCAACAGCAAACCCACCATCCAACTCTGCCACTTCAATTAAAGGGACTTCTCCCGGCAGTATCTGAGCAGTAATCCACGCAGTTTGTTCAGCCCGTAGTCGAGGACTCGATAGTATGACATCGGGTGACAGGCCTCTTCGAAGTAATTCCCTGGAAACCTGCTCCTGAACTTGGCGGCCTCGAGAAGACAAGGTTCTTTGCGAATCATCGGCGTAACTGGCCCCGGATTTCGCTTCGGCATGACGGATAAATATCAATTCCATATAAATGAGATTATTTTTTAATTAGACTGATATTCAGTATAGATGAAATTTATAACAAAGTGGCTTAGAAATCATCGTAGTTGATATCGATCCGCGTCAGAAACAGAATTTCAGAGAATGCGACAAGATTACAGCGCTATCAATAATCGAAAAATAATTTACGATGCAGGGAGAGCAAGCAACCTTAAATAACACTGCCTGGGGATAAAGAGCTTGTAACTACCTTACCCCCAAAGACTGTGATGGTTAATTATATGACAAATTAACCTTAAATCTTAAATGAATGCATCAAATTGCTTAACTCAGATGAAAGCCCAGCCAGATCGGTACTGGCCAATGCCGTTTGGTTGGCACCATTAGCGGTTTGTTCACCATGCTCACTGATTTTAATGATATTTTTATTGATCTCATCAGCCACAGCATTTTGTTCTTCGGCTGCGCTGGCAATTTGAGCATTCATTAAGTTAATGGTGGTCACCGCAGCAGTAATAGCTTCTAATGAACTGCTAGCCTCATTGGTTTTTTCAACACTAAGGTGAGCTTGTTCTCTTCCTGCATCCATAACCTGCACTGCTTTCTCAGCACCTGCTTGAAGTTTCTCAATCATGTGCTGAATTTCAGTCGTTGATTGCTGAGTGCGTTTAGCCAGTGTTCTGACCTCGTCCGCTACTACAGCAAATCCTCGGCCCTGCTCTCCTGCTCGTGCAGCTTCTATCGCTGCATTCAAAGCGAGCAGGTTGGTTTGTTCTGCAATACCTTGAATCACATCCAACACACTACCAATGCTTTCACTGTCCGCTTTGAGCTGACCAATAACACTCACTGCATTTTCTACATCGTCTGCTAATTTACGGATATAAACAACAGAAGACATTACCACGTTTTTACCGTCATTCGATTGGCTATCAGCTTCTTCTGCTGCCGACGCCGCTTCTGTTGCACTACGGGCAACCTCTGTAACTGTCGCGACCATCTCATTGATAGCGGTTGCCACTTGTTCAGTTTCCGATTGCTGAGCATGAATACCATGAATCGTTTGATCTGTTATGTCAGACATTTGAGCAGACGCAGACGATAATTGTTCTGTAGCATCGTTAACACGACTGATGGCCTTATGAATTTTATCAAGAAACAAATTGAAATAATGACCAACTCTATCTATACCGTCACGACCATTAACCACAACGCGCGTGGTTAAATCGCCATCACCTTCAGCGATTTCTCGCATATTATTCTCTAGTGTAGTGAGTCGTTTCACAACAACAAAACGGAACATCAAAAACAGCGTCATTACCGTGAGCACACCACTGATTGCCATAGCAACAAACATGCTTATGGTTGCTGTATTGATAGCAGAGTCACGTGCTCCAGCCATGGTTTCCTTATCCTTAACATGTTGAGTCTTCGCAAGTACCAGCTCCTGGTTCAGCCGGTTAAAATTATAACCAACGATGATGTTCCCCAGATCAATGCCTTCGGTAGAAATTTTTTGCTCCAGAAAGAGGCCTTTTTTAACTTCGCCTGCATCACCCGCTATAGCCAGTGTTTCATTATCTGTGTTTGTAAACACAACATACGAAATATCAGCGTCCTTTTTTGCGACAGACGCATAGACTTGTAACGCTGTCATTTCATCATCAGCAATAGCATTTTGTGAAATCGTAGCCAGCAAGGTCACCATATTTTCAACTTTAGTTTGCTGAGCTTTTTTAGCATCTTCCGTATTCTGATCAAACGTTTTCTGTATAGTCCCTTCTGAAACAGACATCAAATCATCAAAGGCGCTCGATTGTTGACTTAAAATGATATAAGCAGCCACAATAAATGAAATGGTCATTGCAGTAATAATTCCACTGGCAAATTTAGCCGTTATATCCATGTCAGGAAGCAAACCTTTTTTCTTGCCAGCTGTTACTGAATTGTCTTTCATGTCACTCACACCTTGTATTTTCAATTTCCACTCAAGCTAGATAAACTACGTCCGGCATAATGCCGGACGTATAAATATCACTATCAATTATAAGGAGCTAATTTCAATGCCTTAAGCGTTGCCTTTAAAACATCCAGGTTTAGTGGCTCAACAAAACCTACAATTTTGGCTTTTTTACTGGCTGCATCACCACCTGATAATTTCATCAAAGCTGCCTTCACCTTTTCATTGGTAGCTGGATCAGCTTTGCTAGTAGCACTGACGTACCATTCAGGATAAAGTGAGGTTGTATGTACTGATGACAAACTGTCACTTTTTTGATCGATAATTTCAAAATCAGCAAGACTGACCTTGCCTTCTTTTTCCATCACTTCAAGAAGGCCAGATTTAATGAAACCTGCATCAAAACCACCTGATTTCACGGCAAGTACAATATCATCCTGTGATTTTGCTTCTTTAAATTGCGCAAAGTCTTTATGTGGATCAATACCATTATCCATCATGTGTTTTACTTGGAAAACATAAGCGGCTGCAGATCTTTTGAATTTAAAACCCATCACCTTTTTTCCCTTCAGGTCTGCCGCCTTGGTGATTCCGCTTCCTTTTTTAGAAATAATGACACCGGCAAATTGACTGCCACTTTTTTTCTTCATCGTAACCATTGGAATGGCTCCGATTTTTTCCTGCATTAAAACAGTCAATACTGGATTAACTAACATGTAATCAACTTTTCCTGAAGATGCAGCCTTCACCGCTTTATTAGGTTTAAGGGGTACAATCTTGACCTTGGATCCCGTTTCAGACTCGAGGTATTTCCCAACCTCCGTCCAACGTTTTAGTGCTGGCAAGTTACCACGTGGCGCCATTACTCCAAATTTTATTTCTGCAGCTGTTGCTACATCCATAGTAAAAAAAGAGGCCATTAGTAATGATAGAAAAAGGTTTATGTATTTCATGTTGATCCTTATGATAGCAATTTTATGTTTGAAGATATTTATCATTCACTACGCTACTAAACTATTAGTTTTTCAACTCTATAAGCTTATCGGTTATGAACCACGTAACTTTAGACTGAATCAAAATTAATACCTTACATATTAACCAATTGATATTTTTAGAGTAAAAATGAGAACCAGGCCCTTAAAATTCAATAAATCAGGTTGTACTAATATGGTGAATCCTATATTTACCGCTTAAATAAAAATGGCCCGCTGTAACGGGCCATTTTTACTATCCATAAAAAACATGCTTTACACTTTAAAACTTCCCACCAGTTGATCAAGACGAGAGGATAGTTGTGCCAGATCTTCACTGGAACTGGCGATCTGCTGCATACTGCCCGAGGTCTCCTGTGCTATATCGGCAATCCGAACCACATTCTGGTTGATTTCTTCTGCCACAGAACTTTGCTCTTCCGCTGCACTGGCGATTTGCAAATTCATGTCGTTGATACGTTCCACTGATCCTGCAATTGAGTTCAAGGCATTACCCGCTTCATTTGCATGTTCGACTGTTTCTGTGGCTCTGCTTTGACTGGCGTTCATCACTTCGACAGCATCATGCGCTCCACTTTGCAGTTTCTCAATCATAGATTGAATTTCCTGCGTAGATTCCTGTGTTCGAGAAGCTAACGTACGTACTTCATCAGCTACCACAGCAAAGCCTCGTCCTTGCTCTCCGGCACGAGCCGCTTCAATCGCAGCATTCAATGCCAACAAGTTAGTTTGTTCAGCAATCCCACGAATAACATCCAATACAGTACCTATATTTTCACTGTCGGTTTCCAGTCGACCGATAACATCGGATGCACTAATTATTTCTTCCGCTAACGAGCCTATTGATTGAATACCTTCATTGACTATCTTGTTACCACTCTGCGATTCGGAATTCGCATCATTGGCAGCACCTGCCGCTTGTTCTGCATGGTTGGCCACTTCTTGCACAGTAGACGTCATTTCATTCATGGCGGTGGCAACTTGTTCCGTTTCCATTTGTTGACGAGCAACACCCTCACTGGTTTGGTTAGTCACCATCGATAACTCTGTCGCTGCGCTGGATAATTGCGATACTGAGTTCATGACTTCGGATACAACGTCATGCACTTTTATCGCAAACTTGTTAAAGGCATGCCCAAGCTGCGCTATTTCATCATTACCTTTAGTGTCTAGTCGGCGTGTTAGGTCACCTTCACCTTCAGCAATATCATTCATTGCATGCACTGCAAGCTTCAAAGGTTTAACCACTACATTAACAATCATGAATGCACAACCCAGTCCTATTAATAAGCCGACGATGTACAACGTACTTACCAATGCTTGAGAACTGCTCACTCTGTCTAACAAAGCTGTACTTTCTTCCTCAGCATGATCTTCCAATGCTGTCACCAACTCTTTCAAGTCATCCTTGATTGTTTTAAGTAATGGACCCAGCTCTGTGCGGATCACATAAGCATCACTACGCCATTTATCACTACCATGAGCCTTAATCAGATCTTGCATATTTTTTTCGTAGTTGACATAAGTATCTTCAAACACCTTAATGGCATCAGATTGTTCAAAGCCGAGATCCTCACCGTAGGCATTTAAACTGGCAACCCTTTTCTTGACTTCACCATTGTAGAGTTCAAGATTGTCTTTCATACCATCTACACGCGCAAACAAATAGCCCCGTAGCTCGTTGAGCACGTTCATAAAGCTATATCTCAACTCAAACATATCTTTCTGCATTCTTTTTTCAAGTTCTCTGTCATCGACTTCGAGTTCAGCACTTAACATCTGTCCTATTTGTTGTAACAAAACTCTAGCTTGCGGATTCATTTGATTACTAGTTATTGCGACAGCAGGCATATTATTCGCCTGGGATGATGCAAACTTAAACATTTGTTCCTTATAACCCTGATATTTTTGAATGCGTGTTTCAATACTTTCTACCAGCTGCTGCATGTCTGGATCGTTTTTAATAGATGGCTGCAGTTTCAGGCTTTCCAGCACTTCGCCAACATGGTTTAAACTATCTATGTACGCTTTTTTATCCGTCTCTTCGAGACTAAGGAGGTAAAAACCTAATGATTGAGCTGAACTATCCAATACTTGCGCCAGCTCCAGTGATACCACCAGGGTAGGCTGCACGTCATTGACGACGGTTTGGACGCTGCTCTTGGTTGAAGACAATCCCTGAATACTACCGGCAGAGACCACTGATAATATAATCAGCAAGAGACCGAAGCCGCCCCAGATCTTTTGCTTGATAGTAAATTTTGAAAACAACTTGCCCATTTGCCCATTCCTATTGTATCTATTGACTAATTAGTCAGGATTAATGTATTTGCTTAAGGCTATTGGCGGCATGCATATGGGTTTTATTTACCATTTTTTTATAATGGTATATATGTTTTTTTATGCTTATATGTATCCACTCGTCAACTCCAGAACTTATAATTAGTCTTAAAATATACCTATATTTTTGTTTTATATACATAAAATGTGAAATATCATGCTTCATTTTTTAGGCATCAAACTGCAAAAATATTTTAAAATAATTAAATTTAAGTGGTTTTTAACACTGAATTAGTTAACGTAACTCCAAAAATCTTTACTTGTGACATTAAAAAGCGCACTAAAAAGTGCGCTTTTAATTAGAAAATTTTACTTTCTGCTAGCGCATCAATGCCCCTCGCGTTGTAACCTTTTTAAACGTGTGTCTGATAACTTCGCCGCAGAGCTTTTAGGATATTTTTGTACTACTGCTGACAAGATCTCTCGTGATTTATCCCATTGCTTTAATTCATAGTATGTAAATCCCAGCTTAAGCATCGCATCCGGAACTTTGGTGCTTTCAGGGTAAATTGAAATCACCTTACCGAACTCCTTTACTGCAGCATCGTACTTTCTGGAAACATAGTTAGCTTCACCCAACCAATACTGTGCATTATCAGCATAGGTACTACCAGAATAACTCGACATGAATTGGCTAAACGCTTTAATGGATCGATCATAGCGCCCTTCCTTGAGTAAATTAAATGCACTTCGATAGGCATCTTTCTCCTGACGCGTTGGAGGTTCAGGGTTCGAGACAACGGTTGCGACTTTTGTTTTAGCATCATTACCTGATGTTTGAAGTTGCCCCGTTTCCTGGCCAGCCTGTTCGTTACTCTTCGTTGCAGGTACGGCATTGACGCTGGCCAACTCCAGATCACCTAATCGACGATCCATATCCAGATAGAGTTCACGTTGTCTGCGCTTGATGCCTGATAGCTCATGATTGACGACTTCCATGTCGCCGCGAAGCTGTCTGAGCTCAGTTTGTAGTTCATCGAGCTTGTTCAATAACTCAATAGAACTTCTATTAACAGCCTGTCCCGATGACGCCCTGGGATCCTGCGCTAGTGCAGGCTGAATGACAGAAAGTAACCCCACTACAACCAAAAATAACTTTTTTTTCATTTTCTACCTCTTGTAGACAATCTCTACACGACGATTCTGACTATAGCTTGCCTCATCGTGACCCTCCGCAACGGGTTTTTCTTCACCATAACTAATCACTTCGACCTGCTGATCTGAAGCACCCTGAAACAATAACATGCGTCTGACAGACTGCGCACGACGTTCTCCGAGTCCAATATTATACTCTCTCGAGCCCGTTTCATCGGTATGACCATCCAGGCTGACTGAAGTATTGGGGTGTTCGGCCAGATAACGTCCATGAGCAAGTATACTTTCCTGGTACTCAGATTTTATTTCGCTACTATCATAGTCAAAATAAACGGTTCGGACAGCCAAGGGGCTAGAAGGGTTATCCAGTGGATCACCTTTAAATGTTCCTGCACTTCCCAGGCCTGAAGTACTGGCTGAATCAGCTCCTGATGCAGAATCCGACAAATCATCGACAGCTGCAGAACCTTCTCCAGACTTACTCTCTCCTGTTGTACTACAGCCTGCCAGCACAAAAGCATATAAACAAAATACAATCGCTAATTTTTTAAACATGAACCCTCTCTCCTTTATTTTCGATAGGGCGCCCAAGCAGGCTCCCTGACATCACCCTGTTGTAATACTAAACGTTGCTTAACTTTTCCATCAGTAGACACGGCTGACAAGATACCTCTTTGCTTGCCTGCGGTTGCATACAAAATCATACTACCATTAGGTGCAAAGGTAGGAGATTCATCCAGGCGACCATCGGTCAAAACATCAATAACACCTGAATCAGTATCCATAATCGCTATATGATAGCCCTGCCCATTACCATGCACCATGGTGATTTTTTTGCCATCCGGCGAATAAGACGGACGCGCATTATATTTTCCCTGAAATGTCATTCGATCGGCACGGCCACCTTTGGCAGGCATGCGATAAACCTGAGGCTTCCCACTACGATCTGATACAAATACAATCGATTTACCATCAGGTGACCAGGCAGGCTCAGTATCTATGGCTGTATTCCGCGTTAACCGTTTAAGCCGTTTACTGAGGATATCCAGTAAATATATTTCGAGATTACCATCTTTTGAAAGCGTTAATGCCAGGCTTTTACCATCCGGAGACCAGGCCGGAGCGCTATTAACCCCCCGAACTGAAGAAACCTGCTTGCGTGTACCACTATCAACTTGCTGAACATAAATTTGTGATTTTTTATTTTCAAATGTCACGTAGGCTAATTGCCTGGCATCAGGTGACCAGGATGGTGACATGATCGGTTGCTGTGATTTTAAAACAGTAAACGCATTGTATCCATCCATATCCGCTATTTGTAGTTCATACTGTTTCTGTTTAGCTTTTTTGTTAGCCGTAACGTAAGCTATTCTTGTCGTAAACACACCTTTTTCACCGGTCAACGCTTCATAAATTAAATCACTCATATAATGCGCTGTTCTGCGTAAGTCACTGAGTGTTGAAGGCAGGCTATAACCGATAATTTGCTTTATTTTATACTCAGGCTCAGTGGGCCCTCCATCATTAACAGGGGAGCGCTTGTAAATATCAAACAATTGAAACTGGACCAGAAATTGACCTTTGTCTCCTGGGAGTACACGACCAACCACAAGACTTTCGACACCAACAGAGCGCCACTTTTCAAAGTTCACTTCGCCGCCATGGTGAGGTCGCTCAAGAAATTTCTTTTCAGCAACGAGCTCAAACCGCCCTGTCCTGCTTAAATCGGCAGCCAACACCTCACTGACTTTGGTCTCTCCTGCTCGTGATTTTACTTCCCAACTAAAAGGCACTATCGCGATGGGATGTTCGCCGACAACGCCTCCTGTAATCTCGATATCGAGCACTGCCCAGAGTGAATTGGAAAACAACATCATGGAGAGGAATAATATATTTCTTAACATTTTATTAGCCTGTTATTTAACGGTAAAAGTAAAACGTATTTCTCGGTCAAACACACGTGGATCAGGTGGCGCGGGCAAATGTGTCGTTTTGCCAACTGCAGTTTCCACAGAGCGTTGGAAGTTAGCCCCTCCTGTGCATTTACTAACACGTGATGAAATAATTTCACCACCCGGTATCTGTGTAACAGCCACCAGACAGGATGCATTCTTGTCTACCACTGCCGGACGTCGCCAATTGCCTTTTACAACGGCAGCAATGCTATCTATATAACGAGAGCGCACGCCCTGCAACTCTTTTTCCTGCTCTGCCCTTTCTTCAGCAGCCATTTGTTCTTTTAAGGCATTTTCGCGTTTGATTTGAGCGTCTCGCAGTTTTTTCTGCTCTCGCTTTTTCGCTTCCTGCTTACGCTTTTCCTTAAGGGCTTTCTGTTTGTCAGCTTCTGCTTTTTGCCTTTTGACTTCAGCCTCTTTTTTCCTGGCCAATTCGGCCGCTGCCTTTTTAAGCTTCTTGATATTTTCCTGTTCCTGAACCTGTTTCTTTTTCAGCTCACGGATTTTCTTTTCCTCAGCAAGCTTCTGCTGTTTGATCTTTTGCTGCTGCAAAGTTTGCTGCTTTTGCAATTCTTCAATTTTCTTTTGTTCTTTTATACGTTGCTGGTTCGCTTTTTCAGCCTCATCTTCAAGTTTTTTCTGGCGCGACTTCTCTTGTTCCTTGCGTCTATCCTCGGCACGTTGCAATTTTTTAGCTTCATCCTGAATCCTGGACTCATTGACAGCAACCGCTTGTATAACATTCTTCTTTTTACTGGCGCCCAAGGGTTTCGGTAATTCCGGTGTCGAAGAAAAACCAAACAACAGTGCTCCCAGTAAAACAGCATGCATACCCACTGACAAGACCAGAAAAAAACTGTATCTACTTAGAAACTTCCACATGCAACTACGGCTCCGGGTTTCTGGTGATCAAACCCACGCTTGGAGCACCGGCTTTTTGAGCCAACACCATGGCATCCATGACCTTGCCATAGGATACGCCTTCATCTCCTCTGACCAGCACTTGTGTTCCTTTTTTACTCTGTAGTACCGCAGCAATACGTGCAACCAGTGTTGTCGCATCCACCGGCTTATTAGGATCACCCCCTACATCCAGATAAAAAAGCCCCTGAATGTCTATGCTGAGAATCAATGGTTTCAGCTTTTGACTAGTCATAGGCTTCGCACTGGCTTGAGGCAATTCGACCTTCACACCTTGAGTTAACAAGGGTGCGGTTATCATGAATATAACCAACAGCACCAACATGACATCAATATAGGGCACTACATTGATCTCGGACATCGGCCGTTTTCTTATTTTCTGTTTAGCCATGATCAGTTACTTTTTACGCCATTTCCATTCAACATTTACACTTTACCTTCATAGGCATAGCGCTGAAGAATAGTAGAAAACTCATCGGAGAATGTATCATAGCGATTATCAAGACGTTCAACCGTATTGGCAAAACGATTATAAGCAATAACTGCTGGAATCGCTGCGAACAAGCCAATGGCTGTTGCAATCAACGCTTCTGCGATACCGGGTGCCACCAATGACAGGGTCGCCTGCTCAACGTTACCCAATGCGCGGAATGAATTCATAATACCCCATACCGTTCCGAACAAGCCCACATAAGGGCTGGTCGATCCAACAGTGGCGAGAAAAGACAAATGCGTTTCCAGGTCATCCATTTCGCGTGCCTGTACAACACGCATGGATCGCTGTGCACCATGCAATACATCCATCGCACTGGCATTATCCTGTTTTCGCAATCGCGCAAATTCTTTGAAACCGGCTTCAAAAATGGTTTCCATACCGTAGGTACGTTTACCTTTGTTTTGCACCTGTTTAAAAATTGCACCCAGGTCACCACCAGACCAGAATCGTTTTTCAAAGTTATCAGCTTCGTTACGCGCCTTGGACAAGCTTCTCCATTTACGGAAAATGAATGTCCAGGACATAACGGAGGCCAGTACTAACAAGCTCATCACCAGCTGGACCACCACACTGGCATTTTGAATAAGATGCCAATAGGACATTTCAATCTGCATGATTAAATTCTCTTCGTAAGTTATCGGGAATAGGACAAGGCATCAGGCTATCAGCATTTAAACATGCAACCCTGACCTCGGCTTTGCACAAAGGTGTATCATCTGACTCACGTGTAACAGCCTGATCAAAAGACAGGCTTGCATGCCCCAGATGCCTGATTGAACTACTGATACGCAACAGGTCATTAAATTTTGAGGGTTTCAGATAATCCACAGACAAAGAACGTACGGCAAAAATAATATTTTCCTTTTCTATCAATTCATCCTGTTCGAAACCGAAACTTCGCAACATTTCTGTCCGCGCTCGCTCCATGAACTTTAAATACTGGGTATGATAAACCACACCACCGCAATCTGTATCTTCATAGTAAACGCGAATATGCCATAGGAACTCTTTCACAGTTTAACAAATTCCTTTCTCATTTATTGCGACCATTAGATTAATATAAAATTCCATTTATTATTGTAAACAATACGTAAACATAATGATTAAAAATTAACAAAACATCCATGGGTGACACTTTCGCTCATGTATGTCAGTAAGCCAACAAAATCTGGTCAAAATATCCTGAAATCTATATTGGCGATTAAGGAAACTCTGATCAATTAATCATTACGAGGATACCCAGACCCTAAGGGTGGGTAAACATAACGAAACCCATAGGGGTTCTATGAGAGTAGCTTTGATACAATCTGTAAGCACATGATTCTATTTAAAAGACCGACAATTTAGTTTTCATATGTATGGCCCTTTGGATTGCCGCGCTGCGACCGTCAATATATTTTATTGGGTACGGCCTGTTAGCTCACAATGACACAAATTTTTTGAATTATACAGAGACTCCTTAAGTATTACCCCCGGATTCATCAAATAAATCCGTACTTGCCGTCAACTCTGAGATGATTTCTTCGGGCATTTTCATCCCAAAATGCTCATAAGCATTACGAGTAGCCACACGACCTCTCGGTGTGCGCATAATAAAACCTTGTTGTATCAGGTAGGGTTCCAGTACATCTTCGATAGTGCCACGTTCTTCTCCAATGGCTGCTGCCAGACTATCCAGACCGACAGGGCCGCCATCGAATTTATCGATGATGGTTGACAATAACTTGTGATCCATCTGGTCAAAGCCTTTGCTGTCTACCTTCAACATTTGCATAGCTGCTGCTGCCGTCTCTTTCGTTATATTACCTGAACTTTTAACCTGGGTATAATCCCTGACCCGTCTGAGTAACCGGTTTGCAATACGCGGTGTTCCACGAGAGCGTCGAGCAATTTCATGCGCACCCTCTTCGTGCATATTCAAACCCAGTATCCGGGCTGATCGCTGAACGATCGACGTCAAATCACTGACATTATAAAACTCCAAACGTTGCACAATACCAAAACGATCTCTCAGCGGGGAAGTTAATAAACCGGCACGTGTGGTAGCCCCTATCAGAGTAAATGGTGGTAAATCCAGTTTAATGGATCTGGCTGCGGGACCCTCGCCTATCATGATATCCAATTGGTAATCTTCCATGGCTGGGTAAAGCACTTCTTCTACAACGGGGCTGAGTCGGTGTATTTCATCGACAAACAAAACATCATGCGGCTCCAGGTTGGTCAGCAGTGCTGCCAGATCTCCCGCTCTTTCCAGTACAGGGCCTGAGGTGTGGCGAAGGTTAACACCCATTTCATGGGCAACGATATGAGCCAAGGTTGTCTTGCCCAAACCAGGGGGGCCAAATATCAATACATGATCGAGTGCTTCTTCTCGTTCCTTGCTGGCCTGGATAAATATTTCCATTTGCTCGCAAACATGTGGCTGGCCCACATAGTCAGCCAGGGTATCAGGCCGGATTGCGCGATCGATGACTTCATCTTCCCCGCTGCCACTCGCCGATATCATTCTGTCAGATTCAATCATGCTTTCCTTTACCTGTTACTGTACGGCCGATTGCAAGGCCTGGCGAATCAATTCCTCACTGGAGCAGGTTGACATGTTGTCTACTTGT